>Ga0315321_10001343_pt1 | contig 18842 bp, 16 predicted proteins | sample M180m21515metaG_FD_203464 | JGI IMG/M metagenome (GOLD analysis project Ga0315321, IMG submission 203464) | Ammonia-oxidizing marine archaeal communities from Monterey Bay, California, United States - M1 80m 21515 | ecosystem: Environmental > Aquatic > Marine > Intertidal zone | place: USA... | reverse complement strand
CCTCTCAGCCAGCAGCGACGACACCCTCACCGTGCAGACCACCGCCGACGCCGAGTCGCTGGAGGAAGGCCGCTATTCGGGCACACTCACCGTGACCGTCGACGATGGCTCCGACCCCACTGACTTCGACGTGGCACTGCTGGTGGGCACTTCCGAGGTGCTCTACAGCTGGAATCTCGACACCGACCCCGGCTGGGACACCGAAGGCGAGTGGGAGTGGGGCGTGCCAGAAGGGCGTGGTGGTTCCACCGGCGGCTCAGATCCCTCCTCTGGCTACACTGGCGACCACGTCTACGGCTACAACCTCGGCGGCGACTACCAGGACCGTCAGCGGGCCATGCGGCTCACTGCCGACTCGTTCGACCTCACCGGCTCCTATGGCGCCACCCTCCACTTCCAGCGCTGGCTTGGGGTGGAGGAGGCCATCTACGACAATGCCGATGTGCAGGTCAGCACCGATGGTGGAGCCACATGGAGCGTGCTGTGGGCGAACTCGGGGGAGGTCAACGACCGCGGCTGGGTCGACGTCGAGCTGCCCCTGGGGGCGGACTCGGACAACCGCTCCGATGTGCGGGTGCGCTGGAGCATGGGCGCCACCGATGAGGGGGTGCGCTACTGCGGCTGGAACATCGATGACATCGAAGTTCACGCCATCCTCACGGATGCGTCGCCCGGTCCAGAACCCGAGGACACCGGCACACCCGAAGACACCGCCGAGCCCGGTCCAGACACTGCCGAGCCCGAGACCGACTCCGGCCCCGACGCGGACTCCGGCACCACCGACACCGATGTGCCGACGGACAAGATCGCTGACGACGGCAAGGTCTCGGGTTGTGCGTGCAGCAGCGGGGTCCAAGGTGCTGCTGGTAGCGCCCTGCTGTGGGGCATTGTGGGGCTTGCGGCAGTCCGACGCCGAGACTGACGACGACCCGCGCGCTCAGCCGCCCCACTGCTCCACGCAGAACTCGCCCACCAGCAAGCCATCATCGGGGTCGGGCAGCACTGGAGGCATGCCGCCGGTACCTGAGCGCGCGATGTCGGCAATGTCTTGGGCGGTGAGACCCGGCACCACTGTGGTCATCGCAGGCCCATTGTTCCCGCCACCATCGGAGCCGTGACAGCCAGCACAGTACTGACCGTAGAGCTGCTCTCCGGGGTCGGACGACTCCCCGGTGTCGGTGGAGTCGGCCCACGAAGTGCCGTCGCAGTCGGCTCCGTCTTCGATCCACACCCGCACCAGCTCAAGATCCTCGTCGGGGAGCCGTCCGCTCGGCGGCATGGGGTCAGAGGGGGACCGCATGCGGAGGTAGAGCAGGCTGGCATCGGGCAGACCCGGCACCACGATGCCGCCAGTGGAGACCGCCCCGCAGAAGTCTGTGGACAGATCAAGACCCGACTCAGCGGTGAGCCCGGCGTGGCACTCCAAGCAGTTGTGATCCACGATCTCGAGCACATCTTCGAGAAACACGCCGCTGGCCGGCGGGTTGCCGTTGAACTCGGTGTCGTCGCAGCCCAGGGCCACACACAACGCCAACGCCACCATCCTTGTGCGTGCCACGGGCACCTCCGCCGGCAGCGTACCACCGGGCCTCAAGTCGAGGTGAGGCGCTCGGCGGACAAGCGGGCGAGCTTCCGCAGCAGCGCGCGGCGGGCCATCACCTGCCCGCCAGCCAGCCACTGCGGACGCACAGGCGCCTCCCCCCGCGGATGGTCGTTGATCTGGAACCACGCCGAAGACGGCCGGTCGCTGTGGGCCAGGGCGAAGAGAGCGCGCTGGGCATGGCGCAGCTCCTCGGGGTTGAGGTGGTCGTCTTCAGACTGCAGGCGGACATAGCCGCAGGTCAGGCCGGCCAGCTGCGACAGTGTGTCGCGGTCGGACCACCAAGTGGCGTCGTCGACCCCAAGAGTGGCATCCGGCGCGACCGACAACAGGGTCTCCCGGTCGATGGGGCCTTCCCAGTCGAGCACCCACCCAACCCGCGCACCCGCAGCTGCACCCGCAATCGCGAGCGGTCCACCCCGACCCAGGCCAGCCAGTCCCACGCGGGTCGGATCGACATCCGGACGCGAGGCGAGCGCAGCGACCGCGCACACGATGTCGTCGGCATGCTCGGCACCACCGTGGTCATCTTCGCCGAGGCTGTCCCCCCGGCCGGCGAGGTCGAGGGCCAACACCACCCACCCCTTGCGCGCAAGCTCCGTCGCGGTCAGGGGTGCGGAAATATCCTCAGCGGCTGCGAGGCCCGACTGCCCATCCCCCAGAAGAACGACTGCTGAGCCGTCTTGAGCACTCGGCAGCGACCACACCCGCGCCTGGATCTGGTAGCCCACCGTCGACGAGATCGTGAGGTCCTCCACCGTGACCCGAGGACCGACTTGGTTTCGTAGAGCGCGGGCCACCCCTGTCGCGCGGCGTTCTCCGCGACGCAGGAGTTGGGTGAGCTCGGGACCGAGGAGCTGCAGCTCAGGCATGGGGCCTCATGGGGACTTGGCGGACCCTGCGCCTACCCGTGTGGAGAGGGTGAGTCCACGCCAGAAGCGCGAGGCCAGCGCCAGTGGGGATGGGTGCGCACGACAGCAGGCCAGGCCAGCAGCCACACCAGCCCCCACAACAGCGGCGGCGCGAGGCCGTGGAAGGTGAACTGGCGCAAGGCGGACGGCCGCAGCAGGTAGGCCGCCGGAATGAGCGCCAGCAGCGGGTGGAGACGACCGAGCAGGGCTGCGAGTCCGAAGGGCAACGCGAACACGGGGTCGAGCCACAGCACCAACGCCGCGGAGATGCCCGCCCCAAAAGACGCGCTTCCCTTGCCCCCGAAAACATGGCGAGTAGCGAGCCAGAGCAGCGCAGCGAGCCCCACCCCGAAGGGCGCGGCCAGCCACCAACCTGTGGCTTCGGCGCCCATGACCGCCGCCGCCGTAGCCTCCCCCTGAGTCGATGAAAACAGCCCAGTCACGGTGACCAGGGCCATGTGGGCTGCGGCGATGGCTGCGGCGAGGAGCCCCACCAAAAGCTGTCGAGGCAAGCCCTTGAGACCCTTGCGCCAGTCGGTTGCAGCCGCCACGAATCCGGCGATGAGGGTGGTCCAGACCAGCCAGCCTGGCACGTGGCGTCCCATCACCAGAGCGCCTGCACCGAGGACTGCGCGGTCCCTCTGAGGCTCTTCCTCTGGCGGTGGATGGACTGCGGGCAGAGGCGCAGTCGCGAGCTGCTCCAGTGCGCTGGCCAGCTCAAGGACAGCGGGGCGGTCCCAGGAGGTGTCTTCGGGCTGGTGGTAGGCCGGGAAGACATCCGAGTCGCCCAGCCCCAGGAGGTGTAGAGACAGGCCACCATACCAGGCAAAGGGCGCATGGTCACTGCGCTCTGCCCACGGCATCATCCGAGAGTACACCTGGTAGGCAAACGGCGTCTCCGGCACGGGGTCGAGGGTGTCTGCCAGCCAGCCCAAGCGCTCATCGGTCCACGCGGGCCCCAGGCCCATCACCCCGAGTCGACCCTGACCAGCAAGGTCCATCGCCACCGTGAGTCGAGGGATGCCGTCGGGGAAAATCGGATGCCCCCGCGCGATCTGGGCGGCCATCGCCATGCTCCCCACCAGCCCCAGCTCTTCCGCAACAGGAAAGCCAAGACAGAGGTCCTTGGCCTGTGAGGTGCGGGCTAGCTCCAGCAAGACCGCCACGCCAGCACCATTGTCGATTGCACCGGGGCTGCCTTCCACCGTGTCGGTGTGGGCCAGGAACAAGCGATTGGGCGTGCCCCGACAGGCGACCACATTGTCGACCTTGCCGATGTCGGTGGGCGTCCAGCCCGCCTTCCGAAGACGCTTGCGCACGCCCTCCGCCGCGGCCTCCTCTTCCGCCGAACCCGCCACCCGCGGACCGATGTCTTCCACCAGCCAGCGCAGGTCCCTCTCCACTCGCTCGATGTCGAAGTCGGGAGGCAGGCCGGCGGCAGCCGACATCAACAAGGTGGGCAGCCCGAGAGACATGCGGCGGTCCAAGCAAAGGTCGTGGGAAGTACGCGAGTCGGCGCGCAGCTTACCAACCGCCTGCGCGACCTCAGGCTGCGAACGTGCTGATGAGCTTCTCGGTGCGCGCTGCATCTGCGCGGTTGAGCAGCTTGTCGGCCTCGTGGTCATCGCGCACGGTCTTGGCAAGCGCCAAGGTGGAGCTGACCGTGAAGAGCACGCCGAGCAGCATGAAGGCCCGCTGCCAGATGTCGACATCGAGGTAGAGGCACGCTCCTGCGGTGGCTCCCACCGACACAGCAAACGACACCCACACCTGAATGCGCCAGGCTGCGGTGTTCTTTTCGAGGATGGAGGTAGGCGACGCGGACATGGAGGTCTCCAGGCTGGGGAGGGACGCGAGACTCAAAGTCCACGCCCCCTGGATGTACGCGCCGAGCGGCTCACTGGCACGGCCCCACATGCACCAGACGCTACACCCAAGGCACCACTGATGCACCATACAGCACTGATAGTGCATCCATGTGACGACGCAATGTGTTGCGATGGATTCCCACGAGGTCTGCAGCAGCCCCACGCGTTGGCGCCTGGCTCGCCAGCTCTTCGAGCCGGGACCGCACCACCCCCTCCGACAGCTGGCCAGACTTCGCCGCCGCCATGAACGCGCGCCACTCCCGGGGCCCTGCAGCTTCGGAGGAGAGGCTGCGGGGAGTGCTCCAGGGTGCGGCGAGCGCAAACCACCGGGCCACATCGTCGAGAACTTCGCGTGCGTGGGCTGGCACACGATCTGGCAGCCAGCCCCTCAGCCCAGGAGCGTCCGCGCCCGAGACCAGCCCAGAGAACACCGCCCGCACATCGTCCACGCGCAGCAGTCCCACTGCGCCATCTCGGGTGCGCAGAGGCACCGTGCCCACATTTCGCGGAGACGCCCCCAGCGCGGCGACCATCGGCTCCCAGCGCAGAAAGCCATCGTCGGACAGCTCCCGCTCACTTCGAAACAGAGGGGTGCGCAAGAGGCCGTGCTCACGGGGGTCAAGCAGCTCATCAGACAGCGAGAAGTCCGGCAGCTCAACCGAGGCCGGCAGCCCGGCAGACCCCGCGCAGGTCAACGTGTCGCCCTGTCGTCGCCACAGTGTGACCGCCCCTGCGCCCAGGCCCGCCCGCAGAGCCCGCGCCACACCGTCCGGCCCAGCCTGACGCTCCAGCTCCACCAACACACTCGCGCGCAGAGTGTCCCGCCACCGGGCCAGCCCCCCCGCAAGCGATGCCATCACACGGTCGTGCACCCGCTCCACCAGCGCCGACAAGCGACCTTGTTCATCGGCACCCAGCTCGGGCGGACCCGGCGGCTCAGACCAGCGCGCACAGGCCGGCCGTCCCGCCAGCACCACCACGAGATTGCGGCGCGATGGGCTCCAGCTGCGGGAGAGCGGTCGTCGAGCGACGGTCCACGGACCACTGCCCGCCTCATCCCCCACCTCGGGCAGTCCACGGGCCGCCAGCAACACCCTCAGGTCCGACAGCCCCCCGATTCGCCGCACCACCGCCTGTCCTGCTCCCGCCGCCGGCGTCATGGCCTCCGCCGCCACCCAGTCGAACGGCAGCCCATCGGGCGGATGCTCCGACACGCCAGCATGGCGCGCACGTCGGCGTCCTCCCAGCATCGCAAGGTCCCACACCAAGCCATCATCGGGGTCGGGAAGGTGCACGCTCACCAGCGGATGACCAGTGGCCTTCGACACGCCATCGAGAAGGCCCTCCGCTTCTTGCGCCGCCCAAGCCGCCGCTTCCTGCGCACTGGTGACGGGTCCGGTCACCTCGATGGGCGTCCGCGCCAGGGTCTCCACGAGGCGCTCGATGGTGCGACGCCATGCATCTGCGCGGAGCATCCCAGCCACCGCAGTGAGGAAAGGCCGCAGGGGCAGGTTCGGTACGGGAACCGGTCTCAGGCGAGCCGCGGGCCCAACGAGCAAGCAAAAGCCCGGTCGCCGACCACCAATGGAAAGGTCCACCACCACGCTGTCGCGGAGGGTCCACAGCGCAGGAGACTCCCCCGGTGAAGGCGCACGCTTGGTGAACTCCACTGCCAGCGCACAGACTCGAGAACGCTGCGTGGGATCCCCCACCCACTCCAGACTGCCTCCCACCTCAGGCAGAGGGGTCGCGCGCACCACCCCGTCCGCCACATCTACAAGCTCGTCCGCAATGCACAGCCCCACGGTGTTCACACCAAATCCCGCCAGCAGCTCCGCCACACTGAGCAGGCCGGCCCGACGTCGTCCGCCGCCAGTTCCGGCCGTCGACAGCAGAGCTTCGAGGGGCACGCCGCCAATGGTGCCTTCGGGAGCGGCTCCACTGGGCAGGGGAAGGACCTCCAGCACGCGGGCGGGCTCGGACATGGCTGCTCCAGGGCTTGTGCACACGGGTGCATCATGCACCACGCGGCTACAGCCCCGTGTTGAACACCAACACAGCACGCGCACTGGCGGCGTCCCAGCCCGCCGACCCCACCCAGAGGTCACTGTGGCCATCGCCGTCGAGGTCACCAGCGTCGGAGAGCCCGGTGCCGAAGCCTTCGCCCCCCTCGTCGGTCTCGATGAGCGCTGCAGCGGCACTGAGCGCGGTGTGTTCCGTGGACGCAAACCAGCTGGGGTCCGGGCCGAAGGTGTAGACTGCACCGTCGTTCTTGTCGATGTCGTCTCCGGGATCCCAGCCCGCCGCACCCACCGCTAGCCCGTCCCCTAGCGAGGTCATGGCCAGGCCAAAGAGGTCGCGCTGCTGCTCCGACACCAGCCGGGTGTAGGTGGTGCTCGACGGAAGTGCGGACATCTCGATGCGGTCGCCCGCAAAGGCATCCATGTCGCTGATCTCGACGAGGTAGACCGCCGCGGGCTGCACGGTATCCTCGTTGAAATTGCTGATGGCCACCTCCAGAACCCCATCGCCATCGAGATCGACCGTGGTCACCTGGGTGCCGACGTGTTGGTCGGCCACTTCCATCACCACGCCCATCCCAAGGTCCTCGGTGCGAACCTCCGCCCCCAGCCCCTCCGCCGCGCGCAGCTCACTGCCCGGCAGAATGTCAAAGCCACCCCCAAGCGACGCGGCATCCGAGCGACCGGGATCGGTGATGACAAGGTCGTCGAGGCCATCGCCGTCGATGTCGGCCCAGACAAGGGCGGTCCCGTAGCTCTTCCCCACCGGCATGTTGACGACGGTGCCGCTGGAGTGCCCCGAGTCGCCGCTGACGCCCTCCGGGTCGGACACCACCAACATGTAGCCCTCAAGGGACAGGGGCATCGCCAGCACCTCCTCGCTGAGGTCGTCCCAAAAGCCGACCGCCAGAGCATCGACTCCGTTGTAGGACGACGAGCCGGTGGAGCGACCGCAGCCGATGTAGCCCGAGGCGTCTTCGAGAAGACTGCCGTCTACGGGCAAGCCGCCGTCGTACCAGGCCACGATGCCGGTGAAGTCGCCAGTCGCGGTGGAGATGGGGCCTGCGGTGCCCACGAATACCCGAGAAGGGTCGTGCCCGAGCGCCAAGCCGCGCCCTACCCGTGAGCCAGCAACCCCCGTGAGCTTGCCGGTCTCGCGAGTGGAGAAAGACAGACGGTCGCCCCGCGCATCATCCATGAAGCCCGAGAGCTGATGGATGGTGCCGGCCTGGTCGTCGGAGCCGCCGATCAGCTCGCCATTGGGCGCCCCAAAGAGCACCGCGCCACCCAAGTGATTCACCCCACCAAGCACGACAAAGCCGAACTCATCGTCGGTGGCTTCGCGGCTGTAGGCGAGGGCGTCGGTGGCGAGGTCGGGGGGCACACACTCGGCGTCGCCCCCCAAGCAGTCGTTGTCGAGGCCATCCTCACAGGTCTCGGTAGCCCCGGGGAGCACATCGGAGCGCAGGTCGTCGCAGTCGTTGGCAGACTCCACAAAGCCGGGGACCTCGCTGCATGTCTCGATCTCAACGTTGGCATCCCCTTCCCCATCCCCATCTGCGTCGGCGTAGCGCACCAGCGGATCGGGGCAGTCCGTGTCGGCGACCAGCCAGATGTCGTCGACAGACACCCCTGCTTCCAGAACCGGCGGGGACTGTGCGCGTTCGCCCACTCCACACGCGGAGATGCCAAGGCACGCCACAGCCAGCATCCTTTGCATCCCAGGGGTCTTCCAGCCAAAGTCGGGGCTCGACATCACGCTCGCTCCACTGGCGGGCGGAGTGCACACCACCCCACCGCACCATCACCCAAGGGTAGCCGCTTTGCGCGGTTACCCTCCGATGTCCCTTCGTGACTCATGCACCCATGTGCCCTCTGAGTCACCCAGCCCGCCCCCATCCTGCGCCGACCGGGCTACCCCCGCGGAATGTTCACAGCTCCCATTCCACGCATGGCGCGCACCTACGTTTGGCCTCACTGGTGGAGCTACATCGCTGGCTTTGCCGCGCTGGCCGCCACCAACTGGCTCACGGTCGAGATTCCGATGCGCATCGGCGATGCCATCGACCACTACTCCACCGGCGGCGACCCTCAGCCCGCCATCCTGTGGGTGGGCGCCATGGGCGTGTCTGTCATCGGGGTGCGCACCCTGTCGCGCGTGCTCATCTTCAACCCGGCGCGATCCGCCGAGTACGCCCTCAGGCGCGATCTCTTCAGCCACTTGATGCGCCAGCAACCGAGCTTTTACGCCGGCCGGTCCATCGGCGACATCGTGTCGCGGGCCAGCTCGGACATCACCTACGCGCGGGTCCTCGTGGGCTTCGGGCTCATGCAGGTCGTCAATGTGTCCCTGGCGCTGGGCATGACCACATGGAAGCTCTTGGCACTATCGGTCAGCCTCACGATGTGGGCCATGCTTCCCATCGCGGTGGGCATGCTGGTGGTGCGCTCGGCCATCGGCCGCATCTTCAACCTCCACCGACAGTCGCAAGAGCAGCTTTCCGACCTGTCCGACCACATCCTGGGCAGCTTCCAGGGCATCGCCACCATCCAGGGCTTCAACGCCAAGCCCCGGTTCCAGGACCGCTTCGATGGGCACAATGACGCCCTGTTCCGCACCCGCACCACCGCCGCCGCGCTGAGCAGTGTCTCGTTCCCTGCCCTCACCTTGGCCGGCAGCGTCTCGATCTTCGCGCTGCTGTACGTGGGGGGTCCCATGGCCGTCGAGGGCACCCTGTCTGTGGGCAATCTGGTCGCTTACCAAGGACTGCTGCTCATGCTGTTGGCGCCCTTGCGGTCGCTCGGCTGGACGATCTCGGTCTTTCAGCGCGGACACGTCTCACTCGAGCGCATCTTCGACCTCCTCGACGCACCCATCGACCGACCCGAGGGCGACAGTCCTGCCGCGCTGCCCCCGGCTGGTGGCCCTGCCTTTTCGGCCCGCAACCTCACGTTCGCCTACCCCGATGAGCCCGAGACCACGGTGCTCCACGATGTCTCCGTCGACATTCCGGCCGGCTCGGTGGTGGGTCTGTTCGGCCGCACCGGCAGCGGCAAGTCCACCTTCATCCGCCTGCTCACCCGAGAGCACAACCCGCCCGATGGCGCGCTGTTCATCGGCAGCGGGCTCGACACCGCGTCGATCGACCTCACCCATGTGGACCTGCTGGCCTGGCGGCAGCGGCTGGCCGTGGCGCCGCAGCGTCCGTTCCTGTTTTCGGACTCCATTGGTGAAAACATTGAGCTGAGCGCCCGTCCCGATGACCTTGCCTGGGAGGAACTCACCCCCGTGGACCGCGAGAGGCGCGACCGGGCCACCGACCTTGCTGCCCTCGCACCCGACCTCGACGCCCTGCCCAACGGCATTGACACCGTGGTGGGGGAGCGCGGCATCATGCTGTCAGGCGGACAGCGTCAGCGCGCCGCACTCGCCCGGGCGCTCTACAAGGATGCCGATGTCATCGTGCTCGACGATGTCTTGAGCGCGGTCGACCACGAGACAGAGCGCCGGATGGTCGATGCTCTGTCGGAAATGTCCGTCGCGGGCCATTCCCCCACCACCTTCATCGCCAGCCATCGGCTGAGCGCGCTGCGTCACGCCCAGCTGGTGCTGGTCTTTGAAGACGGCCGTCTCATCGACCAAGGCAGCCACAGCGACCTCACCTCCAGACCCGGTCCCTACCGGGACACCTGGCTCGCGCAGCGTCCCACAGGCCGCTCCGACAAGGAGGTGGCCGGATGAGCGACCCCGCTTCCAATGAGGCCGCCGAGCGCTCCTCCCAGTCCGACCTCACCCTGTTCAAGCGGCTCTGGCCGTATGTGCGCCCCGACTGGTGGACCGTGCTCGTCGCGATGCTCCTCACTCCTCTCATCGCCGCGCTCAGCCTCGCTCAGCCCGCGCTCCTCAAGACCGCCATCGACAGCCACATCGTGCCCCAGAAGGTCGATGGGCTCCAGGATGTCGCGCTCTTATACCTGGGTGCGGTCGTCGCCGGCTACGTGGCCGAGGCGGTGTACTCCTTGGCGCTGGCATGGGGAGGTCATCGCACCATCTTGCGCATTCGGGCCGCGCTCTACGACCACACTCTGAGCCTAGCGCAGCGCTTCTACGACCAGCAGCCCGCCGGAAAGCTGCTCACGCGCCTCACCAGTGATGTGGAGAGCCTGGGAGAGTGCCTGCGCGCCGGCGTCGTCACCATCGTGCTCGACATCATCCTCATCATCGGAATTCTGAGCGTCATGCTGGCGTTCGACTGGAAGCTCACTGCCGCGCTGGTGTTCCTGGCGCCACCACTGCTGGGGGCTGTCGAGCTGTGTCGCCGTCAGCTCCGCGAGCTCTACCTGGTCACCCGCGAGAGCATTGCCGAGGTGAACGCCTTCATGGCCGAGCGAGTCGACGGGGTGCGCATCGTGCAGCTATTTGGTGCTGAAGAACGCACCGAGGCCCGCTTCAACCGCCGCAACACGCAGTACCGCAACGCCACCCAGACCGCGAACATCTACGACGCCACCATGTTCGCCATGGTGGACGGTGCCGAGCGCATCTTCACAGCGGCACTGCTGCTGTGGGGGGCGGGCATCGCAGCCGGCTGGCTGGGCATCACAGTGGAGCCGGCATCGGTCGGCCTGCTGGTGGCTTTCATGGACTACCTCACGCGCTTGTTCCGGCCGCTGCGCGAGCTGTCTGGCAAGATCACCATCATTCAACGTGCCATCGCGGCCCTGTCCAAGCTGTTCTGGCTGCTCGACGTCCAGGACAAGGTCAGCGATCCGGGCCGTAAAGTCCCCGAGCAAGCCGGCCACATCGCGCTGCGCGACGTGAGCTTTGCCTACCGGAAGGACTCTGCAGATGTGCTCCACGGGGTCAATCTCGACATCCACCAAGGCGAGTCGGTCGCCCTCGTAGGCGCATCTGGCTCCGGCAAGACGACGCTCACCCGGCTGCTCGACCGGTCCTACGACGGCTACCGCGGCAGCATCGAGCTCGGCGGGGTGGAGCTGTCCACCATCTCTCCGCAGTCCCTGCGCAGCCACGTCGCCAGTGTGCGCCAGGACATCCACGTCTTCCACGACACGCTCAAGTTCAACGTGGACCTCGCCCACCCGGACATCACCGATGCGGCCCGGGAACGCGCGGTCGAGCTCGTGCATGCGCGCCCGTTTGTGGAGCGCCTCGGCTGGGACCGGGTGCTTCGAGACCGGGGAGCCGACCTCAGCGTGGGCGAGGGCCAGCTGCTCACCTTTGCCCGCACCATGGCCCACGCCCCCAGCTTCATCATCCTCGACGAAGCCACCGCATCGGTCGACAGTCTCACCGAAGGCCACGTGCAGCACGCGATCGCCAACATCCTCCAAGAGAAGACGGTGCTGGTCATCGCGCACCGCCTGTCCACCATCCAGAGCTGCGACCGCATCGCCGTGATGGAGCACGGAAAGGTCGTCGAGGTGGGGTCACACCAGGAGCTGATGGCGGCCAGTGGACGCTACGCCGCACTCGTCGAGGCTGGACAAGAGGTAGTGGACGGCAACATCGCAGGGCATGGTGAAGCTACCGGCGCGCCCTGACCCCGCTGCGGATGACGTTCCCGCGTCATCGCCCGACAGCAGGATGTACGCTAGACGAACCGGTATGCGCCCCATTGCGGCGGTGGCGCAGGAGTCCCCGATGGTCCCCTCCTCTCGTCTCATCCCGATTCTCGCCATTCTCGCTGGCTGCAGCCTGCTCGAAAAGGAGTTCGACAGCGGCGCCAGCACCGACATCAATCGCGACGGCGACGGCTTGTCCGACGGCGACACAGCCGACACCGGAGAGTCCGGACGTCCCGGAGACGATGGCACTGATCCCGGCGATGGCGATGGCGATGGCGGCGGCAGTGGCGACGACGGTGGCTCAGATGATGGCGGCGACGATGGCGGAGATGACTCGGGCAGCGGCACCGGAGGAACTGGCGAGACCTCCCGCGTCGACTGCAATCCTGGCGCAGTGGCGCCCATCGCCAACATCGACGAGTGCGTGTCGAGCACCCTGTCCTGCGGCTCCTCCATCATCACCACCACCCAGGGTGGCAACGTCGTGATGGATGCAGACGACTACCTCGGCTGGTACTGCACCCCCTTCCCCGACGGCGACTACAAGGGCCCAGAGCGCACCTTCAACGTCACGGTACCGGCCGGCATGAGCGCCACCTTCGCGCTGGAGAGCCCGTGCGACGAGCTGGACATCTTCGCGCTTCGGTGGGAGCTGTGGCAGTCCAACGAGATGTGCCCCGAGTACAACAACTCGGTGCTGGAGTGCGAAGCCGACGACAGCCGCGATGGTGGCAGCGTCAGCATCGTGGCCGACCCCACCCGCGACACCAACTACCTGGTCATCATCGACGGCCCTGATGGCGAGCAGCAGCCGTTTGCGCTCGACATCACCTGCGGGGAGTGAGCGATGTGGCGGGGGGCACTCTGGCTTGGGCTGCTGAGCGGGTGTGAGATCAAGTTCGACAATGGCGACAGCTCCGGCGGGGGCTCCGACGATGCGAAGTCGGGCGACGCCAAGATGGCCAACGTCGACTGCGACAACGTGCCGGACCCACCCGAGTGGTCCTCCAGCACCTGCATCGCCGAGACCCTGTCGTGCGGCGACACCGTGCGGGCCGTCAACACCGGCGGTCCCAGCCAGCTGCAAGGCTCAGAGTACGCCAGCTTCTGGGCCTGTGAGGTCGTGGGCGACCAGTCGTACTCGGGCAGCGAACAGCACTTCTTCTTCACCCATCCCGGCAACGGCGATGTGCGGGTGGGGCTCGATAGTCCCTGCGAAGACCTCGACCTGTTTGTGATGCGCTGGGACGGCAACATCTGTCTCCAGCCGGGGCACAGCGTCCTAGAGTGCGAAGGTGCGGTCGGATCGCGTGGTGGGACCATCAATATCTGGAACAATGCCGCGGTCGGCTATGTCATCGTAGTCGATGGTCCACACGGCGAAGAGGGTCCCTACGCCGTGACCCTCGACTGCGGCTGACTCTTGTCGCCACAACCGCTCCGGCACTCGCCCGCCGGTCGGTCTGACAATAGGACCCACACGCGTCATCCTCCAGGGATGCGCTGGAGGACACGATGCGAGCTGGGATCACATGGACCGGGGGCTTCGTGCTCTGTCTTTCCACCGGGCTGATGGTGGGCGGATGCGTGATCAAGACCAGCGGCAGCGACTCCGCGGGCGGCTCGGGGTCCGGCTCGGGGTCCGGCTCGGGTTCTGGGTCTGGCTCGGGTTCTGGGTCTGGCTCCGGCTCCGGCTCCGGCTCCGGCTCTTCTGGCGACCCTGGCATTGTCGAAGTGGACTGCGACACCCTTCCGGATGTCCCTGTCTGGGATGCTGGCACCTGCATCTCCGATGAGCTGCAGTGCGGCGACTCCATCACGTCCATCAACACCGGCGGCCCCAGCTCCGTGCAGGGCTCCGAGTACGCCTCCTTCTGGGCCTGTGCGGTGGTTGGCAGCGACGACTACAGCGGCAGCGAGCAGCACTTCCGGTTCACTCACCCCGGCACGGGCGACGTCACCATCGGACTCGACAGTCCCTGCGAAGACCTCGACCTGTTCGTGATGCGATGGGAAGACAACAGCTGCGTGCGGGAAGGTCTGAGCATCATCGAGTGCGATGGTGCGGTGGGCTCCGGAGGTGGCAGTGTCACCATCTGGAACAACGAGGTCTCCGGCTACGTCATTGTTATCGACGGACCCAAAGGCGAAGAAGGCCCGTACGCGGTGTCGCTCATCTGCCCCTGAGCCAGGCGTACTCGGCCGCGAAAGAACAACCGGACTTCAGACCGACGGAGGGCCCACTACGCGCGGAGTGCGGCCAGTGGGTCGTCTGCCACGATGCCTCGCACGACAACGCTGGCGCAGGTGAGTCCGAAGGTGCCCGTGACAAAGCCTGCGGTACCCCAGATGACGTTGCGGTCTTCGCAGGTGTGCACGTCGTTCTCGCCATTTGGGCACACACAGCTGAAGCCGCCGTCGCCATCGTAGGACAGCTCCACCGGGTCGCTCAAGATCTCGTCGCTGAACACGGCCGGCAGCTTCCACTTCTTGTCGCCACGCGGGAAGCCGTGCTTCTGCCGCAGAATCTTGCGAAGGGAGGCTGCGAGAGGGTCGACGCGAGTCCGGTTGAGGTCGGCAACCTGCACCCGAGTGGGGTCCATCCGACCGGAGGCGCCCGTGGACACCACGATGGGGATGTCGCGCTCCCGGCACGTGTACACTAGGTGGGCCTTCGCGGTGAGGTTGTCGATGGCATCGACCACCCAGTCGGCTCCTGCGAGCAGGCGGTCCGACAGACGGGCCTCATAGAACAGCGGCACCGACTTGATCTCCGCGGCGGGGTTGATGCGACGCAGACGCTCAGCCAACACGCTGGCCTTGGGCTTGCCGACATTGCCACGCATGGCCTGCAGCTGCCGGTTGACGTTGGTGACACACACCAGATCGAAGTCGACCAGCGTGAGGCGGCCCACCCCGGAACGGGCGAGCGACTCTGCGGCGAGCGAGCCGACGCCCCCCAACCCAATGACAACCACATGGGCGTTCTGGAGTCGAGACATGCCCGTGTCGCCAAAGAGGCGGCCGATGCGGTCAAAGCGGCGATGAAGTCGGAAGGCGGGGTCGGGCGACATCAGGGACTCCAGCCGTCGCTCCGGGCTTGGGGGACGGCGTTGCGTTCATCCAGCCCTATCCAGACCGAGCAGCCGACGCGCGTTTCGGGCGGTGTGGTCTCCCAAGACGGTGGGGGCTTCGCCACGCAGCCTAGCGAGAGCGTGCACCACCTCGATGAGATCGACCGGCCGTCCTGGGCGCCGGCCTCGGCTGGCGATGGGCTGGTCGGGCGCATCGGTCTCCACCAACAAGCGGTCGGCAGGGATGGCTTGCATCCCACCGATACGCTTGGCCGAGACGCGCCAAGTCGCCGGCCCCCCGATGGAGAGGTGGAGTCCAGCGTTGATCCAGGCATTCGCTTGATCTGCGGAGCCGGTGAAGCCATGCACCATGCCACCGGCAACCGGGAGCCCGTCCCCCCGCAAAATACGCATCATCGCGTCATCGGCGCCGACTGCATGGAGCACAATCGGCAGGTTGTGGTGCCGCGCGAGGTCGAGCTGAGTCCGAAACACACGCAGCTGCTCCGCGCGGGCGTCCTCCGTTCGGGCGACCCGGTGGTCCAGCCCCAGCTCCCCGAGCGCGACCACGTCGGCAGGAATGTCTTCGAGAACAGCTGCCAGCTCGGCGAGCTCGTCATCCACCTGGCAGCCAGCTACCGCCCAGGGATGGAGTCCGATGGTGGTCCACGCTTGCCCACCTTCGGCCCGCCAGCGCTCGGCGACAGCGCCTTGATGCGGCCACTTCGACGGTGAGACCCCGGCGACCACCACACCGACAATGCCACGTGCAAGGGCGCTTTGAGCCGCCCGAGGCACGCCCGCCAGCAGGTCTAGGTGGCAGTGGGCGTCGACCAGCATCCAGGCATCAGTCGAAGCGGGCGCGAACCCGACGACAAGCCGAGCTCTTGTGGTGGAGGCCCTCTTGCTCCACCAGCTGCCCGAGCTTCCTCCCCACCTTGTCGAGAGGCTCATTGACAAAGTGGTCCTGGAGCTTGTTGCCCCAGTTGCTCTTCACCTTCACACGCTTGAACTTGACCTTGTGTTGGTCCACATCGCAGCGCTCGCGGACACACGCCATGGTGGCCTCGCAGAAGGAGTCAATCTCGGCGAACTCTTGGTCGGTCAGCGCCACATCGGGATTGTCGTAGCTGCGCTCGGCCGGAGGCTCCAGCTCCTGAATCGCATTGTCCATGACGCTCTCAGCGGCGGTCGGCCCCGAGCAGGCAGTGGACGCGATGCTCAACGGACCTGCCAGTAGCGCCAGCGCGAGCAGCAGCCTGGGTCGGGGACCAGTCGAAGTGTCCTGCGCCATCGTCGCCTCCAGGCATGAGCGTACCGCAGCGGGCCACGCAGTCATGCACATCCAGGGTGTCGGACCCAGGGGGCCCAATGTTGATGTCCCGACCGATGCACGCCGTCACGGGATGTCATCGCAAGTCGAGCCCAACGGCATGCCCGAATGAAGTTCGCCATCGACCGTCGCAGAAACATGCCGGCGGTTGGGCGCAAGCGGAAAGGGCAGACTCTTTCCCAAATGTTCGGTGGCCCCTGTGGATGTCCTCCCGCTTCGCCCGACCGCCGGTTCTTTTCGCTGCCCCAACTTGAGCAGGACGCCGGCCCTCTCGCTCAGCCGCAACCGAGGCGCTCGATGCGCACAAAGCGGTTCTGGTCGTCAAAGGTGACGCGAAACACACCGAGCACGCCGTCTTCCGTGACGAAGCGCTGGAAGACGTTCGCGGGCAAGCGGATGCTGCGGCCATCGAGCGAAGTGGCCTGCACCGTGTGGATTTCGCCGCGGTAGAACCGCAGCCACTTGTCTTTGGACAGTGAGACCGGCAGGACGATGGAAGGCATTTCCGACTGACTATCTCGTCCGCCGCCAGAAGAGCACCGCGGTGTAAACGTGCCAGTGCGGGACTACCAGGCGTCCCAGGCACTCGCGGCGTCGAGCATCGGCTCGGGATGCCGGCGGGTCTCACCATGGACACGGCGCTCCGCGTTGTCGAGCAGCGCATCGTAGATGTCCTGAACGTCGTCGCCTGCGGTCAGCACAGCCACACCCGCCGCTGCACCCGCCACATGTGGCGTCGCCATCGAGGTGCCGTCCAGCTCGGCCTCGCCTCCTCCGGGCCAGGTCGATCGAATGGCCACACCCGGGGCCGCGATGTCCACCTCGTCGCCGTAGTTGGAGAAGCCCGCAAAGCCACGGTCTCCCGCTGCGGCGTCATAGGCACTCACGACGAGTCCCACATCAAAGGCTGCAGGCACACTCGTCGAGGCCGGGCTGGCTTCGTTTCCGGCCGCGACGACCACCACCACGCCAGCATCTTCGAGCTTGGAGAAGGCCCGGCGAAGCTCGTCGTCCATCCCGGAGCCCGCGGGGCCCCCGAGCGAAAAGTTGGCCACCCGGATGCGGGGGGTCTCGAGGATGTAGTCCACCGCTGCGAGGATGTCTGACGAGTACCCAGAGCCGTCGGCCCCAAGCACCCGCAGGTCGTGTAGGGGAACGCCGGGCGCCAAGCCCACCATGCCGGTGCCGTTGTCCTTCGCGCCAATGATGCCGGCGACATGAGTGCCGTGGCCCACGGGGTCCCCACTCGGCCCGGCAGGTCCACCACCACTCATCGCGACGAAGTCGAGCTGCGCCACCACGTTGAGATCCGGGTGAGACGCATCGATGCCGGTGTCGACAATCGCCACCTCCACCCCATCCCAGTCGACCGCCCACGGCAGCGGTCCCCCCACTCGCTCCACGCTCTCAGGGACCTCTCTGGGGTCCACCTCGGTGACCGGCCAGCCGGTGGTGTCGGGAGGCAGCCGTGTCGTGACCGCATCCAGCAGCACGTAGTCCACCGGCTCCAGTCGCTCGAGCTCAGGGGCTGCGACGTGGGGCAGCTTCAGGGTGAAGCCTGCAGTGGCGGCATCGAAGACATGGAGCGGCTCGGTGCCCACCTCCTGGGCAATCTCATCGGCAATGGCGACCACATCGGCAGAGTCGGCTTTCAGCTTCACAAAGTACACGCCCACAAATGTGCCATCGGTGCAGGCGGTGGAGACGAAAGCCACTCCGGCGAGGACAGGCCACAGCAGGCGTCGGGGTCGATTCATCGTTCCTCCAATTCCGCCCAAAGAAACGTCCTCCGTTCGGCGACCGCACTCCAAGCATGCCGGCGCCGACGACGTCCTCCGCTCAGTCATTCGATTGAAAGTCGATCGATGGGACCTGGGGACGACTCGACTCCGCCGCCAGGAACATGGCCCCGGCGCCGACCACGCCCGCGCACTCATTCGAGCGAACATCGGTCGATGCGACCTTGTGACGACTCTCCAGTAGACTCAGCCAGCCCGCTCGGCATTCCAAGCGAGGTGTTGCACGATCCGACCGCGAACGCCCGGCGGCAGGTCGTGGCCGAGTCCGTCGATGACTTCGAGGTGGGCATCGGGAATGCAGCGGGCTGTGTGGCGACCGGCCCGGGGTGGGATGAGGCGGTCCTCGGCGCCATGGACCACCACCGTGGGCACCTTTAGCTGTCTTAGAGCCTCATCGCGGGCCCCGGTCGCCATGATGGCGGCCCACTGTCGCAAGAAACCGGCGGGATTGGAGCCTCGATCATAGGCAAGTCGCCCCCGCTCCCGCACTTCGTCCCAGTTGTTTTGAAATCCCTTGCTGCCGACCTTCTTGTAGAAGTGAATCAGCGCCTCTCCGGCCTCATCCCGGTTCTGGGGCCGGCGGGACAGCAGGGCGGCATAGGCCCGGGGGTCGCCAATGGAGTGGCGTCGTGAGCCAGTGGTGGAGT
>Ga0315321_10001341_pt1 | contig 18871 bp, 11 predicted proteins | sample M180m21515metaG_FD_203464 | JGI IMG/M metagenome (GOLD analysis project Ga0315321, IMG submission 203464) | Ammonia-oxidizing marine archaeal communities from Monterey Bay, California, United States - M1 80m 21515 | ecosystem: Environmental > Aquatic > Marine > Intertidal zone | place: USA... | reverse complement strand
GATGCCGAATCAACTTATCGCAGCCCCGCGCAGTGAGGGCTCCGCCGTTGACGTGTCGACTATTTGAAGCAATAACACCCACTGGGTGACCATTCATTCTGACAAAACCGGTCACCTGATCCGTGCCCCATAATGATCCGATTTCAAAAAATGAGTTTTTGTCGGCGATTAACTCGATGGCACGGCGTATATCAAAGGTCATCGTTCGCTTTCTGGGTATCAGGTTAAAGAGTTCTTCTTCTCTCCTATCTACAGCATCCATAGGGCTGCCAATCGGCGGTATTTCGAAGACGCTATTGGGCAAATAGGACAGAAACCGCCGTGTCATATCCATCGCTTCTTCTTCACTTTCAGCAAGATTGTCTACAGCTCCATTTGTGCAATGGATATGCCAGCCGCCCAGGTCCTCTTTTGTTATGTCATAACCCATTGCATGAGAGACCACCGGCGGCCCGGCAACAAATAGTTGAGAAATGTCCCTCACCATCACTGAAAAATGTCCTAACACCGCTTTGGCGGCACCAATCCCGACCACGCTACCTAACAACATATTGACTACGGGAACGGTCGCAAGTTGTTCTGCGTACATACTGCTACCAAGGTGGCCCGGAAGAAAAGACCCGCCCCCGCCGGATACTCTTGGTCTACCAGCTTTGATGGCACCAGTACTTTCCTCAGCGTTACTATCGCCAGCTTTCTTTTGTTGCGGCACCATCGCCGCGACACTGCCGCCACCAGATGAACCATCGAGCATCCTCACAGAAGGAATTCGCATTTCCATGGACAACCTGTCCAAATACCCAGACTTCGCTCCTATGGCACCATCGGCGTGCCCACCACGAGACGTAAAGTCATCCGCGCAAACAATAGTCGCTCTACCGGACACATCACCCCAGCCACCCACCGAGTTTGCTGGCGTGAACGCGGCAACCCCACCCTCGGCATCATACGACGCAAAACCCGCAATGCTGCCGACTTCTCTAAACGAAGCATCATCAAGGAAAAGGTCGATTCGTTGCCTGCAGGTGAGTTTCCCCCGGTTTCTCTGGCGAACCACTCCGGGTTCGTTTGACTCAGCTCCCAGCCTATCTATTCCCATCTGCTTCAAGGTGGTCACTTCCTCAAGTACCTCGCGCCAGGCACCCGCCCCTGTCTCAGTACCTTGTTTCGTATCAACAGCGCCCGGCATAACAGCGGCAATAACGCTGCCCAAAGCGACGCTATCGCCAGCACTGATTTGTTGTAGCGCCAGGATTTTTCCTGACACAGGGCTTGTGATATTCGTCTCCATCTTCATGGCTGTTACCACACAAATAACATCGCCTTTGATGACCTCGTCATTTTCGGACACCATCATTTCCAGCACGACGCTGTCCATCGGACACTCGACGACTTCACAGGCCTCATCAAACGATAATTCTGGCAGCCCTTTAACGCCTTGCGTTGATACAGGACCGCCAATAATTCTCTTCGACTGTTGGTCAAGAAATTGTGTGCAAAGGCCTGCCAGGGGGGGCGCTGATAGCAGCTGTGGGTTGTTCTCAAGCATCGTCGTTCGAGCTGCACCTTCGCGAATTTCAGGACGACTTAAAATAGCGTGAAGGCTTGCAAGGTTAGTCGGCAGTCCGGTGATCTGGAAGGCCTCCAACGCCCGTAGAGACCGCTCCACGGCTGACGCCAGGGTGCCACGGGAGTTAGAGCGACAAATTAACTTTGCGACTAGAGGATCAAATTGCGGTGAAGGCGCATAACCCTGAAAACCGCAGCTGTCCACCCGCACGCCCCGCCCTGCCGGCTCTTTGTATGCGGTTATCGTTCCACTACCCTCGACAACAATCCGGGCCTGAATGGCATAGCCCGTGGGTTTGCATTCAAGAAGCCCTAATTCTTTAAGGCTTCTGCCATTGGCTATCTCAATTTGAGCCTCGATTAAGTCTATCCCTAGAACTTCCTCGGTAACCGTATGTTCGACCTGAATGCGCGGATTGCATTCTATGAAGTAGTATTCTGAAGTATCTGGATCCACCAAAAATTCAACGGTGCCGGCATTCACATAACCAGCACCTTTAACAAGTTCAACAGCATCTTGATGTAGCTTTACCCTTAACTCATCCGTTAATGAAAAAGCAGGAGCCACTTCAATGACCTTTTGGTTTCTGATCTGAACGGAACAATCACGCTCATAGAGATGGATTGTTTCACCTTGAGAGTCCGCTAGAACCTGCACTTCAATATGCCTTGGGCCAACGACCAGTTTTTCCATAAACAACGTACCGTCACCAAAAGCACTCGCAGCCTCACTCCTGCATCTCTCAAAGGCGTTGGCTAGCTCATCATGGGATTCAACCCTTCTGATGCCTCGCCCCCCTCCTCCGGCGGTGGCTTTCAGCATGACTGGATAACCAATTTGGTCTGCGGCGTCGACCGCATCTGTCAAACTATGAAGCTCTGTTTCCGACCCAGGCACCAATGGAACATTAAGCTTCCTGGCTAAATCTCGCGCACGAACTTTATCCCCAAATAGGGCTAATGCTGAAGGACCTGGTCCAACGAAAACGATACCTTCCTCCTGGCAACGTTCTGCAAACAGTGCATTTTCAGCAAGAAAGCCGTACCCAGGATGCACACAATCGCAGGCTTCTGTTTTCGCCACATCCAGCACAGCCTCTATGTCTAAATAAGCCGCAACGCCGTCAACAGCGGCAATCTGCACGCTTTTTGTCGTCACACTAGTATGTCTGGAGGTCCGGTCAATGGCAGCGTAAATAGACACAGTCTCCATTCCCAGAGACGCTGCAGCTTCAGCGATTCGTATCGCGATTTCGCCACGATTGCATATCAACATCCGGTTTAGACGCTTCATTTATCTCTCCCTTGACAACAAAATTTAGACACGACATTTATGCACAATCACAAAGCCTCGACAATCTCTTGTTATTCCTAGCATAATCGGCCCCATAGCCCACTTAATCACAGACCACAGAGAATCTATTTATGTATGACCTGATTATCAGAAACGGAACGATTGTTGACGGCAGTGGAGCACAGCCAGTAACGGCAGATATCGCTATTAGCGCGGGTATTATCGCAAAAATTGGCGACCTGAATGACGCTGCTCTGGAAGAAATCGACGCAAAAGGCCATGTCGTGACGCCCGGCTTTGTTGATCTACATACCCACCTTGATGCGCAAATAGGTTGGGACCCAAGCCTAACGCCCATTAGCTGGCATGGAGTGACAACGGCGTTGATGGGAAACTGTGGTGTTACATTCGCGCCTTGTAAACCCGAAGATAAAGATCTGTTGGCAGCCATGATGGAAACTGTCGAAGATATTCCGCGTGAGGCAATACGCGAAGGCCTTCCCTGGTCCTGGGAAGATTACGGCGGCTATCTTGATGCCATCGAGGAAATGAACCCCGCTATTAATGTCGCTGGTTTGGTGGGCCATTGCGCCGTACGTTACTACGTTATGGGTGATCGCTCGATCACCGAACAGCCGACAGAGGATGAGCAAGCACAGATCGTCAAAATTGTAGGTGACTCGATTCGGGCTGGTGCGGCTGGATTCTCAACGAATCGATTTCTAGGTCATTACATGCCAGACGGCCGTCACGTACCTGGAACCCACGCCCTTCATGAAGAAGTAGAAGCCATCGCAGCTGAAGTTGGTGCTGCCGGTGGGCTCATGCAGAACGTGCTAAACCTTGGTGGTAATTTTGAAGGTGAAGCAGAATTGTTGCGCAAAGAGGCCAAAGCAGCAAACGGAAGAATTTTGTTTAGCATCACCGCCGGCGCAAAAGATTCCTCTGGGCAGCGCGTTAAAAATTTGCTCGAAGAACTGAATGCTGATGGCCTTGATGTTAGTGCGATTTCTGTTCCCAGAGGTACAGGCTTTATCACCGGCCTACAGTGCGGTTTCCCATGGAAATCAGACGCATGGCACCAACTGGCAGACATGGATCTTGCAGCAAGACTTGTCGCGATTAACGATATTACGTTTTGTGAAAAGCTGGTCACCGAGGCTTCTGAAAAACCTGGCCTACCACCGGAAGAGCTATTCTGGATGGGTACCGAATCGCAACCCGATTACCTGGGTTCAACAAGCCTCAGTGCGATGGCGGAGGAGGCAGGAGAACATCCAGCACAAACCTACCTGAGGCTTGCCCGAGAGACTGATGGCCTTGGTCTTTTCACCATGCAATTTTTCAATAAGAACCTCAAAGCATTGGCGAATCTCTTTTCGAGCGATCACTGTTTACCGGGTCTGGGAGACGCAGGCGCGCATGTCGGCCAAGTCATGGATTCAGGATGGTCTACCTTTGTCCTGACGCACTGGCACAAAAGAGCACAGCTGTTTTCGTTACCTGAGGCCATCCATAAGCTGACAGCAGCACCAGCCAGAATTTTGGGTTTGAGTGATCGCGGCCTGCTCCAGGAAGGCATGCGAGCAGATATCAATGTCATAGACATGGACCGACTAGGTGAAAAGATGCCGCGCATTGTGCACGACTTCCCCTTTGAATCACCGCGGTTCATCCAACAGGGACAGGGGTATATGGCTACCATCTGCAATGGCACGGTCATCTTGCGAGACGATGAGCTTACCGGGGATCGGGGCGGCGAAGTCATTCGCCATTATGGCTAAAAAGGCATTGATCGGATCAGTGCTGCAGTCCGTTCCTCTGATGGATCACCATGGCACCCTGATTCACATTTGAATGTATGTCAGCAATCAACATGCTCTTTGGTCCTCAGGAAGTGTGCTTTACGAGGCCTGATCTCATCTAGCCTTTCGCGCATAGCCTCAACGTTTCGCATTATTAAATGTTTCGACAATTTTGGAATAGTCAAATCCATTGTTACTGAACAAGCCATCGTTGTGTCCCAGCAATCCAGCCATAGGAGCGCCATGTTGTTCAATCAGTCGCTCGTCGTGTTCTCTATAGTCTTCAACCTGGCGCATCATGAGTCGCGTGTAAGTAATGTGACAGACCACCCGCTCACCTTCGGCGGTGCGCTCGCCACTTGAATGCCAAATGTTACCGTCCCAAACCGCGATTGAACCGGCGCTGCACTCGATGGGTACCGCACCTGCCATAGCTTCAACTTCATCAGCATCGGGATGACGCCGCAGATTTGCGCTGCCAGGAATCACCTGTGTCGCGCCGTTTTCCTTCGTGTATTCATCACAAGCCCAACAAGCCGTGAGTAACATGTTGTGTTCCGGAAATGGTGCCGGTAACCAGTTATGATCTGCGTGCAAACCCAACATAGGCTCGTCTTTTCTTCGCACGCTAGCGGCAACCTGACTGATTAGATGTCCGCGTCCCACGGAGAACTCGGCCAAGGCCATCAGCTTTGGGTTGAGAACGGCTTGCGCATATACTGGATCTCTCGCCAATAACATTCTTGCGCCGCCCTCTTTGGCATCTTGTAGAATCTGCTCTCGCAGTTGGTTGTTAAATTGTTCATCGGCAGCGTTCTCTACAACTGTCCATCCTTCCATAGCGAGTTGTCGACAATTTTCTGTCAGCCCCAGTTCCTGAACAAGCGGTGTCAATTCGTCAGAAATTGCCTCCGGCGGGAGGGTGTCAAAGTACGTGCTTGGTCTTGCCATTTTATAACCTCCAACTCCTGCATGTTCTCACGCCCAGAAATGTATTCTGGTGCGATTGTTGTCCCCGATTTAATCAAAATGAGAGGACGGAGGGAAATTTACCTGCTACGGGCACCTAGTGGTCGTCATCTGTCGTACGATAACCGCCACTGCTCCATGACCTTCTGTAACCGCGCAGTCAGGTAAAGAGTTGACGGCATCTACCAGGCCTGGGTGTTCCCGGTCAGCGCTGAAACTCCGCGATTCATACTTGACCGCAGGCTACCAGGCTCCAAGCGATGGCTCGATATGACTGAATTCCTGATTTTCCATTTTCAATACCATTTCCGTTTTTATCCTGAGTCTTACTCGTACCCTTAGAAGCGGCGTGATGTGAATGTCGAAGTTTCGTCCAGATCGCTAAGCCCGAACCAGGTTATTCAAATCGCCAATTCAGGAGTGAGTAGCTTAAAATATGAATGCCTTTCAATATAGAAAAACGACACAGTTAAGTTGAAGGAACAACGGCGTTTGAATCGAGACCAGGGTTTGCCAAACGGGTTGAATCAGAGGAGCGTTTTTCGCATTGGAGTGGTTGGGAGTGGTAATGTGGGCTCCGTGAATCAGTTAGCGACGCGAGACGCTGGCTGACTACGCAATACTGCCGCAGACGACACACTCAAATAAAGATCGGGAGAGAAACGGAAAATGGGCAAGCCTGAAGGTTTATCTTCAGAAGACTATCTAAAGCTGATAAGTACTTTTGCGGTCGACCTCCTTCAAAGATCAACACTTGACGATATTTTTTGGCTTATCGCCGATCGCGCCATCGCAGGTATTGGGTTCGATGATTGCGTAATCTATTTGATTGATCGCACCAGCGGTGAGCTAGCCCAGGTGGCTGCGTATGGGCCCAAGAGCCCGGAAGGACGTGTGATTGTTGACCCCATTACGATACCCCTGGGAAAAGGAGTCGTTGGGTCAGTCGCCAAGAATTTAAAGCCGGAGCGTATTCGGGATACTCGTCTTGATCCAAGGTACATTCTCGACGACGAATTCAGGCTTTCCGAAATGGCCGTGCCTATTATGCTTAATGGCGAGTGCCTTGGCGTCATTGATTCAGAGAATTCAAACGTTGGTTTTTACACCGAAAAGCATGAAGAAATTCTTGTGACGATTGCCTCAATGGCAGCTACAAAAATATCAGATGCGAAGCGGGAAGAAGAACTGCATGCGACCGTTCGTCAATTGAAAATCATGCAAAACGAGCTGGCGGCTCAAGCGGCAGAGTTGATCCAAGCCAAAGAAACAGCTGATTCTTCAAATCGAGCTAAAAGCGCATTTCTGGCGACGATGAGTCATGAGATCCGAACGCCACTTAACGCGATCATAGGCTTGTCGGATTTAATGCGAAACACTTCTTTGAATCCTGAACAGCATGAGTTTACGGAGATCATCTGGGACTCTAGTCATCATTTGTTAAATTTGATTACGGACATTCTTGATTTTTCAAAAATCGAAGCCAATGAATTGAGCTTTGCAGAGGGCAATCTGAACTTGCAGCAACTCGTTGAAACGTCTATTCGAGTCTGTGAATCAGCCAATACAAAAAGCAAAATTCCTGTGATTGCTAATTTTGACCCTTCAACTCCGGAATGGATCCTCGGAGATGAAGCAAGGATTCGGCAAGTTCTGGTCAATCTGATTGGCAATGCATTAAAGTTTACTTTGGAAGGTGTAATAACGGTCAACGTCACCACAGAGTCGGAAAATGTGTTGTTTTCAGTCACAGATACTGGAATAGGAATTCCCGAAACGGAATTTGAAAAGATTTTTGACCCATTTCTGCAGGTGGATTCTTCATTGTCCCGGCGCTATGAAGGAACCGGTCTGGGTTTAAGTATTGCGAGAAAATTGAGTCGTTTGATGTCGGGTGATTTAAGCGTGAGCAGCGTGTTCGGCGTAGGGACGCAGTTCGTTTTATCCCTTCCTCTGCGAGCAGTAACAGATCAGCGAACCAAACCAGGCGATCTGGCGAAAATCACGACGAAAAAGAAATTGAAGATCTTAATCGTCGAAGACAACCCCGCGAACCGGCTGCTGGTCGTTAAGATCCTGGCCCAGATAGGGTTCACCGCAGATGTAGATGTCGCTGTAAATGGCCTGGAGGCCGTCAAGGTCGTCAGTTTATCGTCCTATGATTTGATATTCATGGATCTTCAAATGCCTGGGATGGATGGTTATGAAGCGATGCGAAAAATACGCTCCAATGGCGACATTATTCAACCGCGGATCATTGTCATTTCCGCGAATGTCCAGTCCGAGGACGTCAGTAATTCGTATCGCGCAGGTGCAGATGGTTTTCTTCCCAAACCGATTGATCGGGAGGCGATGATCAATATTATTAACGCGGTATCGTAACTCTCAAGGATACTCAGGTAGCTTTAGTCTGCGAGCATGCTATTATCAACCTCGATAAGTTATATAAATCAATATTTTACAGGATATATCTCATATATATTCTAGAATTTATACAGTAGCCATCGCGAGTTCAGACGCAAGCATCGCAGTAGGTTAATGACTGTAGCCGCGAAAAGTTGCGACTCTTGGCAGACGGCCCAAGGATTGACTTACTCCTTCAGCGCGGTGTCTTGCTGGCTTTAATGCACCCCCGCTACCGGTGGTCATAATCAGCATGCATCTTAGATAGACCTTCAGTATACTCTGCGAAACCGGCCCATTAAGGGCCCTTAACCCCAATATAGAACAATAGATCTATAGCTAAAGAAGGTAGTGCCGTTATGGAATGTCCGAAGTGCGAGGCAAACATGGAAGAAGTCACCTATGGTCGTAATATGACTGTAGATCGATGCTCCAACTGTAAAGGGATATGGTTCGACATTGGTGAAGCTGAGGTATTGAAGGGTAAATGGATGTCCGAGTTTGTGGACAGCGGTGACCCTGAAGTGGGCAAAGAATTCAACAAAATCGTTGACGTTGAATGTCCTCGCTGCGGCAAGAAGATGGACAAGATTGCAGATCCCAAGCAATCCCACATCTGGTACGAAGCCTGCGAAGAACATGGTATGTACTTCGACGCTGGGGAGTTCACAGATTACAAATACGAGACACTTCTGGATAAGTTTCGAGACCTTATTACAGGTAAACGAAGCTAGCGGATGACATGTTAGTCACCTTCTATGGGGTTCGCGGTTCTATCGCCGCACCAGGCCCTAAAACAATAAAGTATGGTGGCAACACATCCTGCGTGCATGTACGACTGAACGACGGCAACAATGTCATCTTTGATGCAGGCACCGGTATTCGCGAACTGGGCTTTAGGATGGTTCGAAATGACGAGCCCCTCCTCCTTCTACTTAGTCACGGTCATTGGGATCATATTCAGGGTTACCCGTTCTTTGCACCCATCTATCAGCCAGATCGCGAGATCAGGATTTGCCAGAGTATCGACAGCAATGCGGTTTCTCTCAAGGCCATTCTTGAACAAATGGATGGTTCGACCTTTCCGGTTCGCTCCGAGGATTTACCGTCAAAGATCACCACGGTGTACCAGGTTAATGAATACCTTGATGCGCAATCGTTTCAGACGACCACGAAACCGTTAAACCATCCAGGAGGCGGAAATGCCTACCGCATCGAAGAAGATGGAGTTTCAGTTGCCTACATCACCGACAATGAGTTGGACCCACTGGCTGCACCTCAGACAACGTATGCCGAGTGGGTGGATTTTTGTAAGGGTGTAGATCTGTTGATTCATGACGCTCAGTACACGGAAAAGGATCTGCCGGCCAAACACGGTTGGGGACATTCCCTAATATCGCAGGTTCGTCAACTCGCGGTCGATGCCCAGGTTAAGAATCTGGTGATGTATCACCATGATCCGGAGCGCACCGATTCAGAACTGGACGAGATCGCACTAGACTCAGCAAGGTTTTTTAAGTCCAGCAACAGTGTGATCGGGTCCTTTATAGCCTGTGAGGGGCTAGCGTTTGAACTCACTTCCAGAAAAGACTCCAGGGTCACGACCATCGACCTTCACGAATCCAACAGGTAACGCTATCAAAATCGTCTCATTTAATGTGAACAGCATCCGTGTGCGGCTTAATCAGCTAGAAGCTGTTATCAAAAAACATAACCCGGCTTTCATTGGTTTGCAGGAAACCAAGGTCACCGATGAAGACTTTCCTGTTGAGGAAATAAACGACCTGGGGTACGACGTCGCTTTCCATGGTCAGAAAACCCACTATGGGGTTGCCCTCCTCTACCGCCTTGACGCAACTGACATCCAAAAAGGATTCACCAGTGACGATGAGGATAGCCAGAAGCGGCTAATAAGAGGCTCGTTCACGACAAAAGACGGACGCCCCCTATCGGTCATTAATGGCTATTTTCCCCAAGGGGAAAGCCGAAAGCACCCGACAAAGTTTCCTGCAAAAGTGAAATTCTATTCAGATCTGCAGGCTGACCTCGAAAAATCATATGATCCAGATAAACTGCTGTTTGTTATTGGGGACATGAACGTTGCGCCTGTCGACCAGGATATTGGGATTGGCCCGGACAATGCCAAGCGTTGGCTTCGGGATGGAAAAACCAGTTTCCTGCCGGAAGAGCGAGAATGGATTGAGCAGCTGAAGGGCTGGGGTTTACATGATGTCTACCGACATCACTATCCGGATGTCGATGACCTGTTCAGCTGGTTCGACTACCGTAGTCGGGGGTTCGAGCGCGAGCCCAAAAGAGGGCTGCGTATAGACCTGATTATGGCTTCAACAGGCGCGCTTGGATACTCAAAGGATTCCGGCATAGACTATGACATCAGGTCCATGGATAAGCCCTCGGATCATTGCCCGATCTGGGCAGAATTCGATATCGACCTATAAACGTCAGCTTTTCGGGTCCATCTTTACCCAGCGCAAATCAAAGGTAACGGGCACCATCAGATCTATTGATTGCAGGCCTGCGATCTTCCTGAGCGATTCCAAACCATCCGACAAAGCAAATTGTGAGGCATGGATAACCATCGGGCCAAGACTGGTAACTTCGTAACTATTGACTGAACTCCGGGTAACTTTAACCAACACTTTTTTCGATAAATTCGTTCCGTGAAGGTTAACGCCGAGGAGTATCGTGTCCGTCTTGCTGCTGCCCAGTTCAAGGCTGGTGAATTCACCTAGATCAAGGTTGGCGGTGACAGTCACGTTGGGATACTGCTCTACCTCAAACAGTATGGCCTGCATCCGCTCATTTCTGATAGGTATCCATGTTTCCACACTCGCCAGCGCAATGACTATGTTTGCGTCACCTGAATCTTCTATGGTGCCTGTAATCTGCGTAAAGCTGTGATTCTCAGCAATCAGGTCATTTTTCACTGAGGCGAAACCAACATAGGATCCTTTCGGGTCAACCACCCATCCTGCAAGCACATGGACCGAGGTCATCAAGCAGATAACGAGAAGTAATACATATTTCATCTATCAAATTCCTTTCAATTTTCCTGGGTTAGTTGCTGTGTCGATTTACTTCATCTCTGGTTTCCAGTGCGACTCCCCTGGATTTTTCGGCGAAGTCTTCGCCCGCGCCCGCATAAAGGATCGCGCGCGAAGAAGAAACCAGCATACCGCCGCCCTGCCCTGCACCCACCATTTCCTCTACATCAGCGCCCTGGGCGCCCACGCCGGGCAGTAAAAACGTCATATCGCCGCAAATTTCTCGAATCTGTCGGAGTTCTTCTGGTCTGGTCGCACCAACCACAAGCCCTACGTTGTTATTGGCGTTCCAGTGATCACGGGCTTGCGTGGCGACGTGTTCATAAAGCGTCTGACCACCTTCCAGCACAAGATTCTGCAGGTCACTGCCACCGGGGTTTGATGTTCTGCAAAGTATGAACACACCCCTGTCCGTATAGTCCAGGTAGGGATCCATCGAATCCTTACCTAGGTATGGATTCACGGTGGTCGCGTCTGCATCGAATCTTTCAAAGACTTCCCGGGCATACATCTCTGCGGTGCTGCCAACATCGCCACGCTTGGCATCAAGCAGCACCGGCACATGGTAACTTTTCGCGTATTCAATCGTGGCAAGTAACTCGTCTTCGACTGCTTCGCTGGCGTAATGAGCGATTTGTGGTTTATAGCAAGAAGCCAGGTCGAACGTGGCATCGATAATCGCTTTATTAAACTCAAATATTGGCTGCGAAGACTGTTTACAGACTTCAGGGATACGTCTGAGGTCCGGGTCCAGGCCAATACAGAGCCTTGACCCAACTGACTTCTGGCGCTCCAGCAAACGGTCAAAAAATGTCGTGGATGTCTCAATGGAGGTTGCGTTAATAGTTTCTTACCTTCTTAGTTCGGCGCCAGTTGTCCTGATGCCCTGATAAAATTGCATTGTTTAATTACATTGTTTAATTACATTGTTTAATTACATTATTTAGCGCACTTAAGAGTCACAGCGACTAGAGCACGAGTTGTGACAGCGTCACACAAGATCAGTGAAGCGACGCGCGTCCGCGCCAAGTATAGCTGAAGCATATGCTTTGATCGAGCAAAAAAGCCCATTAAGCCGTTGTTTTTAAAGGCTATTGGGTGTCTCCAAAGAGTCATTATGAAAATCACCACTGCTCGTATGACGTAAATAGTGCAACGCCCAGGAAACTACCATGCAAAAACCATCCAAGATTAGCGCCCTTTGCAACGAAAAGGACAGTGATGCGCAATAAAGTCAGCCTGCCCCTATGACGACTAGTGGTTTAACGCTACCAGGGTACCGCCGCACAGCCGAAAATGGACGGCGGAAAGGGAGAGCTATCTATCCTATATCCCTCGACACTCTTTGCGTATCCCTGGGTGCCTTTGTGAGGAGAAAGTCTGCGGTTTGCAGGTGTCGCCCATAAGAGGTAGGCTTTTGTTTTTTGTATACAAAAGTCATCAAGACTTAGTCATTGCTCGCGGCATTATATTAATCACAAAGGTAACCCGTATGTCTCATTCATCAAGAATCTTTCGACGCACGCCGCTTGCAGCGGCACTCAGTTTTGCATTGTTACCCTTGGTTTCCAGCCCTGTTAACGCTCAGTTAGAGGAAATCGTTGTTACGGCAACAAAACAGGCTGAGAACTTGCAGGATGTCCCGATTTCTGTGAACGCGCTTACTGGCGATTCAATGCGCTCGCAAGGCATTATGACATTCGACGAGTACGTTGATTTCCTCCCGAATGTGATTGACGCAGGTAATGCACCTGGCATGAGAGAAATTTATATTCGCGGCTCTGCGACTGAGCAAGGCTCGGTCACGGTATCCTCTGCACAGGGCTCAGCTCCTGGTGTGGCGCTGTACTTAGACGAGACGCCGGTCTCCTTTGGCGGACGTAACCTCGATATTTACGCTTCCGACCTTGAGCGCATTGAAGTGTTAGCTGGCCCTCAAGGGACATTATTCGGTGCCAGTTCCCAGGCCGGTAACATGCGTATGATCACCAACAAGCCTGTCATGGGTGAGATGCAAGGCCGAGTAGATGTGGGCATGTCGTCGACCCATGGTGGCGATGACAGCAGTAACATCGAAGGCATGATTAACATGCCGATTGGTGACAACCTGGCAATACGGACTGTCGGCTACAACAACCGCCAGGGTGGCTGGATTAGCAATACGGCGTCGACATTCACGCCCTCAGGTCCAGTCATCGATCGTAACTCTATTGGTTACGGCCCTTATTTCCGTAATTTCCCTGACACTGAAGTCAATAGCGTTAGCAACCAGGATGAGGTAAAGGACGATTGGAACGAAGCGACCTACACAGGGTACCGAGTGGGTGTAAAGTGGGATATTTCTGACGACTGGAGTGCGCTGGTACAGCACTCGTCACAGAAGCTGGATGTCGAAGGTTCATTTCTGATCGACCCCAGCCTTGGCGACGATAAATCAGCCAAGTTTCAGCCAGAACGCAATGTCGATGATTTCGATTTAACCACCCTTACTATTGAAGGTCGCATTGCAGGTCTTGATATTGTGTATGCCGGTGGTTACCTCGACAGAGAAATCGACTCTCTGATTGATTACACCCACTACAACAATGGTGGCGGGTACATTACTTACTATCTGTGCAGTGGCAATATCTACGCGGCACCTGGTCCTACCAATCAAAATACTTGTTTCGATCCCAGAAAAGCATACCGGGATCAAACCACCAACGAACGAACCACCCATGAGTTGCGCATCAGCACTGATCCTGATCGTCGGTGGCGGGTAATGGCTGGGGTGTACTTCAGCGATGTGGAAACAAAAACTCTGGGTGAGTTCCAGTACTATTCAACCGGCGATGCCTTCAGTGATTTTCAAGTGAATTACTACGGCGCTGCGGCCCAGTCACCCTATGTGCTGGCCAACGCGACAATTCCAGGGGTTGCGGGAACCAATCAAGTCGGACCCACTGGCCCCTTGACGACCTTTTACAACGATTACACCCGAACCGAAGAGGAACTCGCCTATTTTGGCCAGTTAGCCTTTGATGTTACTGATAATGTGACCGTGACGATTGGTGCCCGAAAATATGACCTTGAAACGCAACTTCAGGGCGCATCAAACTTTTCTTTCGGATGCCGATACGGCGGTAATGGTGGTGGCGGTGCTGCAGAAGGTTCCTGTAACAGCCACCGTTTTAGTAACAGTCCAACCGATCGATTCACTGCTCTTGGCGCCTACAACAACGGAAACTTAACGGATGATCAGTTCCTGGGACTGCTTAACTACCCGGGCGCTGCAGCAACCTATGGTGGTTCGGCGAAGGAGATGTTCAGAGGTGGTGGTAATAATGCGGCAACCCTTCAGGCGATTAAAGAGGGTCGTCTTGATATCTCCAGCATTAATAGTAAAGGCGTCACTGAAGAAGATGACACCATCGTGAGGTTCTCTGTGGATTGGAGAGTCAATAACGAAATCATGCTCTACGGTATCTATTCAGAGGGATATCGGCCAGCTGCTCAAAACCGGAATGCAGGTCAATTGGCCAGTAACCAATCCGGTATCTATGAGGGTTATGTGGTGCCAGCAGTTGCAACCACTGACGAACTGGAGAACATTGAGTTGGGCATTAAATCGGAATTATTCGATAACACTCTGCGACTCAATGCTAGTATCTACAGCACTGAAATTACCGATTTGCAGGTGGCAAGATTCGATCCGTCTAACGTTGCCTTCCTCGTATTCCTAGAGAATGTGGGTGATGCAGAAACTCGTGGCGTGGATATTGACTTCATGTGGGCGGCAACCGGTCGACTCACCGTTAGTGGTGCAGCAAGTTTCCTCGATACTGAGTTGACGCGAATCAACCCTCAGCTTCAGGGTGTAAGTGTTCCCAAGGGGTCTGAATTGCCATTGGCACCCAGCTTCTCTGGAAACGTCCGTGTCCGCTATGACTTCGATATCATGCAGGGTAATGCCTGGGTGAATGCAGCGCTGGTTTATCGTGGTGAAAGTCTTACAGGAATTGTGGGTAGCGCCGAGTTCATGACCGACACCCATCAACTTGCTTATGGGAATGATCCGGGTGTGGGTATTCACGATGAGGGTGGAACCTTTGGAACGGTTGCCACTTCCGATGGTGAGGTGCCTTCAAACTCTCGTTATGAGAATGAGGCAGCCACGACACTGAATATAGGCCTTGGCTATGCTCGTGATGACTGGACAGCTGAAGTTTTTGTTAACAACGTAACCTCAGAAGAGGGGTACGTGGTACAAACTGCCGGTAAATTCACACCTGAGTCCAGTATGATGCGTCCAAGAACGTTCGGCTTGCGATTCGGGTATTCCTTCTAAGGAAACCTGCATCTAAAATCAAAAGGCGATCATTTGATCGCCTTTTTTTTGGGACATAATTTGATGACCAGTACTGCCGCTCCGTCGCAATTACTCGAAGATATTCAGCGAAAGCTCGCCAGTGGCGACCTTCGTACCGCGGGAGAAATGATAGACAAGCTTCTATTAGAGTTTTCAAGAGATCCTAATCTTGGTTACCTGAGCGCTTTGCGCTATCGGCTCGGTGGCGATGCTGCCCGTGCGCTGCAAAGCTTGTCTGATCTGACTTCGAGTTTTCCTGGTTTGGCCAGAGCTCACCAAGAGGTTGCTATTAATTCGCTCAGTCTAAATTTACCGAAGCAGGCCCTTGGGGCAGCTGAGAGGGCGGTGGATTTAGATGGATCTTTATTGACTTGCTGGAAGTTGCTCGCGCCACTTTACGCCCGTTTCGCACCTGAAAAACTTGATACGGCCGAGCAGCAAATTGCATTTCTCAAGTCACAGCCGCAGGAGCTGAGAACGGTTATGAGCTATCTGTCACAGGATATGCTTAATGACGCTGAGCGTTTATGTAAATACTTTTTGAGAGACAACAAGACACACCCAGAAGGAATGCGATTGCTCTCGGAGGTACTGACCCGAAAAAATATATTAGACGAGGCTCAGTTCTTACTGGAGACATTACATAAGCTAGAACCCCAAAATATCGCGGCATCTATACAGCTGTTTCACGTCATGATGAGGCGTCAGCGCTTTCATTCAGCATACGACCTTGCGGTAAAACTGCGCGCACAACAACCGCAAGATAATGATCAGATTGCAAAGGCCTACGCTGCGGCTTGCTTCGCAGTGGGTCAAACAGACGAAGCCGGGTTGCTATACCAAAACCTGCGAAAAGCGCACCCCAAAGATCATTTGATTCCTATCAGTCAGGGGCATATCTATAACTCCAGTGGTGACAGGGCGGCGGCGATCACTGCTTTTAAAAGCAGTGCGGCTATGAAACCTGATCATGGAGACGCCTACTGGAGTCTTGCGAATACCAAGTCCTACAAGTTTGATGATAACCAAATCATGCAAATGAAGGATTTGGAGCAAGACGCAGCTATTGGCAGTGTTGATCGGATTCAGATTTGTTTTGCCTTAGGCAAGGCCGTGGAAGACAGGCAACAATTCGATGCGGCTTTTGAGTTTTACGCAAGGGGTAATGCCCTGAAGTTACCCACCACGCACTTCAATGCGACACAGCTTTCAAAGCGTATTGAGGCACAAATTGAGGTTTGTAATGAGGAATTATTTAAGAAAGTAGGTCACACCGGGGTGGCTGCAAGGGACCCTATTTTTATTGTTGGATTACCACGGGCGGGATCGACGCTTCTTGAGCAAATCCTCGCGTCTCATTCCCAGGTGGATGGAACGATGGAACTTCATAATATTCTCGACCTTGCAAAGAGGCTGCGTGGTCGTGATGAGGCGGGTCAAAAGGTACCGCGTTATCCCAAAATACTCGAAGAACTGGACACCTCGCTGTTTGAGAAGTTTGGCGAGCAGTTTATAGAACAGACGCGGGTGTACCGCGGCGATGCACCATTTTTTATCGACAAGATGCCCAATAACTTTTTCCATATTGGTCTCATTAAATTGATACTACCCAACGCCAAGATAATCGATGCTCGGCGTCACCCTATGTCCTGTTGTTTTAGTGGTTTTAAGCAACTGTGGGGTGAAGGGCAGGAGTTTTCCTACGGTCTCGAAGAGATTGGTAGCTATTACAAACAATACACACAGTTGATGGATCATTGGGATAGAGTACTGCCGGGTTTTGTTTTAAGAGTTGATCACGAGAATGTCGTTGACAATTTAGAGGGGGAAGTGAGGCGGATTCTCGATTTTTGTGCCCTGCCATTTGAAGAAGCCTGTTTGAATTTTCACAAGACTGAGCGAACGATTAGGACACCCAGTGCAGAGCAAGTGCGTCAACCTATCTATCGGTCTGGATTGGACCAATGGCGAAATTTTGAACATCATTTGGGCCCACTTAAACAGGCCTTGGGCAGCGAGCTACTCCAAACCTACGGTGTCACCGCCTCCGAATGATTTTTTCTACTAGCAGGCGGTTTGTTTTTTTCGCTGTTCCTAAGACCGGCACCCATGCTGTGCGCGAGTTGCTGCGGCCCCACCTCGGTGTAGGCGATTGGGAACAGCAGCTGCGGTATGGGCAGCAGCTTGCCCCCCTGGCAGAAATCGCAGCGGTGAATCATGGACACGTGGCATATCGACAGCTCGTTAAGGCTATTCCTAAAGCAGAGCTAGATCGTCAATTTAAATTTGCGTTTGTGCGCCACCCTTTTGATCGTTTTGTTTCGGTCTGCGCTTTCCTTGGGCGGACTGACCCCAGTTACCGCCAAGACCCTACTGTATGGATGAAGCAAGCACTCACCCGGCCACAATTTCGGAAGCGGGTTCTTGTGGCGTCACAAACCTCACTGTTGACGGATGAAGCATCAAATGTTGTCGCTATGGACTTTGTAGGCCGTTATGAGTCTTTGCAGCGTGACTATGATCATATCTGCAGCGTCCTCTCGCTACCCACGAAACCCTTATCTAAGAAGAACAGCTCCGAGCACAAGGACTATGTTGAGTTACTAGACGAGGAACTTCGGCAAGCTTTGACGACGATTTATGCCGATGATTTCACGACCTTTAACTACGACCTGTAGCAAACTCTTCAGCTCGATGTGGCTGCAAGGCGGCACCTAGAATTCGCTGCATAATGATGGGGTTTATGCCTATATTGTTGGAGCTTGTAACCAATACTCTCGGGCCTTGTTTTAAAGCCGACCGGGCCCGGGCTAAAAGCTTATGGTAGCCTTCAATACCCTCAGGCGAAAACCCATACAAAGACCACTGACGGCGCCAATCGTGTACCAAATCAAATAGTAGGTCGTGGTAGTACTCCAGTATCTTGCCATCATTCTCTGCGTTAGCAGCGCAGTCATTCAATAATTCGGTAACGATCGCCGACATCTCACCAGGCGCCATAATAGGTGAGCAGGGAAACTGCTCTGTGACGAGTTGGGGTTGCATGCCAGGCTCGAAGCCAATCGACTGGAGTGGCGTCTCCCCTTTGGCCCGTTGTAACCGACGGATTGCTCTCCAAAAGTCAGCCGATCCTGCGATGTCGATAACAAGATGAATGCGGTCTTGGGAACTGTTATTTATCACTCGGTGTCTTTGCCAGGAATCGAATAGCCAACTCTCACCTGCAGCCATATGAACTTCTTCAGGCCCACAAAAAAAGCGCACGGCTGGGTCGGTCACAATCGGTACGTGAATCCTCACCCGGCTATGCCAGTGGTAATTAAAATCAACGTGCTCTTGAACCACAGCGCCTGGCGCGAGTTTCATAAGTCGACTTCGGGCTACCACTTCATTAAAGCTGGCTACGACCTGAAGCAGG
>Ga0315321_10001340_pt1 | contig 18877 bp, 15 predicted proteins | sample M180m21515metaG_FD_203464 | JGI IMG/M metagenome (GOLD analysis project Ga0315321, IMG submission 203464) | Ammonia-oxidizing marine archaeal communities from Monterey Bay, California, United States - M1 80m 21515 | ecosystem: Environmental > Aquatic > Marine > Intertidal zone | place: USA... | reverse complement strand
CTTGAGCACATACTGGGAAGCTAGGTCGAGAATGGGCTGCGGGGCTCCGAGCTCGACAAAGGTGTCGACTGCGGACAGTGCGGCCTGGGTCGCTTGAGCGCGGCGCTGGGCCTGAAGCGACTGGGGCGGTGGGGCAGATGGCGGTCGCACCAGCAGGGTCTGATCGACGAAGCCCACCCCGCCTCGCATCGCGGCCCAGGCGAGCAAGGCGCGCCGGGTGCCGTGGCGGTGCTTGTCGACGGTGGGGGCGAAGCGGGCCACCTCGCGCCGGAAGGCAAGCGTGTCGGGATGAAGGGCGGTGCCGCCAGCGACCTGCTTCAGCGGCACCCGCGCGAGCTGTCCGGTGCCGATTCCGCCGCGGGGCCCGGGGGCCTGGTGGGCGACGACGGGCACGCCCAGGCGCACGATGGCTTGGAGCATGCGGTCGACTCGGCCGGCCACGGGGATGTCTCCGGATCGCATCCAGAGGCAGAGCGGTGCCTTGGCGGCTGCCACCAATGCATGGAAGACCTCAGCCTCGGGGGCGTCTTCGCGGATGTCCAGCGCCTGGTCGGGGCCGGCTACGAGCACCTCCACCCCAGGCAGCGGGGTTGTGCTGCGGGGCGGAGGTGGACCTCTGCGGGCGTCGATGAGTACGCTTGCGCGCAGGTTCGGCATGACACCTCCGGCGGTCTCGCCATCGCTCGCTCGATGCGCCGACACGCGAGCGCCGGGCTAACCCATGTCATCGGGCTGGCTTTGGGCATCGGAGGCTGAATGTTTCGCATCTGGGCAGACGCCTCCGCCATTTCTCTTGTGGCCGCGGGCATCCTGGGGGCTTTCATCGCGCCCACGACGGGTCCTGCCCTCGCGATGGGGATGGCCATCTTGATGGGCCACACCGAGCCTGTAATGCCGGAACTGCCCTTCCCATGGTTGTTCTGGGGGGCCACCATCGGCGCGGTCGTGGTGTGCAAGATCCTCGCCGACCGGTCTGAGAATCCCGCGCGCAAGCGGGGATGGCGCGTGGCCGAGCTGGTGTCGGCGGTGGCGTGTGTGGTGATTCCGTTGGTACAGGTCTGGCGGCTTGTGCGGCTGGCGGTGGGACCATGAGAGCTGGGCTCCGGAGAAGGCTGTGATTGTCGAGATCAAGCGCAGCGGCTTCGTGCAGCGGCTCGGCTTCGATGAGTTCGAGCGCCGGGTGCGCGATGGCGAGGTCCCCGCCGACGTGTTGGTGCGCTTCGAGCCGGTCACCGGCGACGCGTTCAAGCCTGCCGGTGAGCTGGAGTTCTACCGAGAGACCGCCGACCCCGACCGTCTGGCGTTCCGGCGCAACCTCACCCGCGTGGGGCTGCCGCTGGTGACGGCTTTGATGGTGGGGCTGCAGCTCCGGGTGTTTGTGTGGAGTCTGGGCACGGACCGAAAGCTGTGGCTGCAAGAGCACTTCGCGAACTGGGGGCCTGCGGTCTTCGAAGGCAGCGAGGTGTGGCGGCTGTTTACCTACAGCTTCCTGCACGCCGGCTTTGCTCACATCCTCATGAACGTCTGCTTTCTCGCCTACGCGGGCTACCACATCGAGCGCGCGCTGGGCCATCGCAACACGTTGACGGTTTACACCGGCAGTGTGTTTGGCGGTGGCCTGCTCAGTCTGTTGATGTCGCCCAAGCGGTACAGCCTCGGCGCGTCGGGCGGGGTGATGGGACTCATCGGCGCCACCATCGTGCTGGGCTGGAAGCACTGGGACCAGATCCCCGACCGGTCCCGCAAGTACTTCGGCTGGGCTCTGTCGCCCTACCTCATCTGGACGACCCTTTCGGGCATTCGCGACGCCGAACAGGTCGACAATTGGTGCCACCTTGGCGGCTTCATCGGGGGGGCCCTGCTGGCCACTCTGCTCGACCCGGATGTGCTCCGACGTCGCAAGCAAGCCAATGCAGCGTGGACGACTCTGGCGGTTGCCATCATGGGCGGGCTGTCTGCCGCGCTGGTGTGGGCCGGCACCGGGATGGTCCCACTCTCCGTGGAGGAGGACGGCGCTTGGAAGGTCTCGCGGCCGTCGTATTGGCAGCCCGGCTGGACCCTCACTGGGGACCGTGGCTGGTTCTCGCCTACTCTGCAGTCCAACGTGGCCATCACCCGCACCCGTCACCCTGGTCCGCTCACTCCCGCGCAGGCTGTGGATGCCCTCGTGGCGCGCATTCAGTCCGGCACCCGGGATGTGGTGGTGCTGCGCCGGATGCCGGTCGAGATCGATGGTGTGCAGGGACTGAGGGTGCAGCTGTCGTTCCGCCGAGCCGAGACCATCGAGACCGTGGATGCCGTTGTGTTGGTCCGCGGGAACACAGAGCTGCGGGTGGTACTCCAGGCGACCGACGCCGAACAGGACCGCTACGCTCCGCTGATGCGCCGAATCGTGGGCAGCCTCGCGGTGGGTCCCGATGAAGCGGTCACCGTGGCCGAGCAGCGGGTATCCAACCACCCCCGCTCCTGGACCCCCCAGGTTGCGCTTGGCGATGCGTTGCGCGATGCAGGCGAACCCCTGGGTGCGCTGGACGCCTACCACGAGGCTCTGTGGCGGTCGCCCGGCGAGCCCAAGGCGCTGGAGGGGCTGTTGCGTACCTGTCGCGACTATGTCGAGCGCGACACCTTGCCGTGTGGGGCGGTGGTTCCCGATGCGATGCGGCGTGCAGGCGACCACCCCAGGGTGATTGTCGCCGCGTCCGAGGTGTTGCGGAAAAGGGGTGACAACAAAGGCGCAGACACAATTCTCGATGATGGGTGGCGGCTTCTTCCGGGGGACCGCACCCTTCGACGGGCCCGTCGTAGAGCCGGGCTGTCGACTGCTCTGCTGCTCGAGGAGCGCTGATGGGACGGGGGCCTTGCAGTGTCCTGCGCGGCCTCAAGCTCTGCGCCAGGTCCGCCATCCAAAGCCATCGCCCTCGTCGAGGTGGGGCCACAGCAGCGCGGAGTCGATGAGCTCGAATTCGTCTGCCACTGCGGGCGGGAGGGGAGGCTCGTTCTCGGCGGCTTGGAGCGAGCAGGTGGCGTAGGCAAGCAGCCCGCCAGGTTTCACCAGGGCGGCGCCTTCCACAATCAGCTCGGCTTGCGTCGGCAGCAGGGAATCTTGCTCGAACTTCCAGCGCAGGGCTGGCTCGCGGCGGAGGCGTCCGGTGCCCGAACATGGTGCGTCGATGACCACCACCTCGGCGGGCTCCGGCGGGGCGATGCGGATGGGAGCGCCCGCCCTGTGGGCACGCTTTTCCAGCTCATCAAGGGCACTGTCGCGGATGTCCCACGCCCGCACCCGGGCGCCTCGTGCGGCGAGGGCCAGGCTCTTGCCCCCCGCTCCGGCGCACAGGTCGAGCACCGTCTGTCCTTCTTCGAGCGGCAGGGCATCCACGAACCGCTGGCTGGAGGCATCCTGCACTTCGAACCAGCCATCGCGAAAGCTGGCGAGCGTGTGGAAGGCCGCCCGCTTCTCCACGACTAGCCCGTCGACGGCGTGGGCATGCTGGACGGTGGGAATCCCTTCCTCGCTCAGGCGATGCTGCAGGTCGTCGCGGGTGCACTTGAGGCGGTTGGCGCGGACCATGGTGGGCGCGCGGGTGGCCTGCACCTTGGCGAGCTTCGCGGCGGACTCGGGGCCCAGCACGTCCAGCCACTCCCGGGCGACGCGGTAGCCGATGGAGAGCGCCAGCGAGAGGTCCTCGGCCGGCGACGAGCCGGTCAGCTGGTCGAGGCGGTCCCCCTCCAGGATGGCAATCCACTGGGCCAACATCTTGGCGTCGTCGCGCGCACCCGAATGAAAGAGCAGAGACTCGTGGCGGATGATGTCGAAGACTGCGCCCTGCACAGCCCTTCGGTCCCGGGATCCCAGAGACCGCTTGCGACGAAAGAAGCGGGCGAGTGTGGGGGTCGCGAACCGGGGCTGAGACCGGGCTGCCTTGAGCGCTTCGAGGACTGCGGACTGCCGAAAGGGCTTCGCGAGCGCGCGGGCTCGGGAGGGGTCCGGGTCAGGAAGCGCGGCGCGGAGGAGATCGACGGGGGCGGGTTGCATGGGCGGGTTCCTAACGAACTCTTCCTCTGATGACCGGAGGGACGCGTGTTGACCCATTAAGGCTAGGTTGTTTACCTAGTATTGGTTTTCCGCGGCGTGTAATGGTCCCTCCATCGGACGATCGGTAGAGCGAAGTGGTCAAAGAAGTTCTCAATCCACCAGACTGAGGCCCGATGGCTGGGGACAACCCGGAGACCCCGCCATGTCGAGCAAAGCAACTCTCGAGAGTGTCCTGGAAGGTGTCACGTCCTGCGTGATGCTAGCCGACAAAGAGTTCAACATTACTTTTCTGAATCCCGCAGCGCGGGATCTGTTCATCCGCAGAGAGGAGAACTTCGCGTCGCGCTTTCCGGGTTTTCGGGGGGACGCCCTGATCGGCAAGAACATGGACGTCTTTCATGTCAACGCTGCCCACCAGCGCGCACTGCTCAAGGACCCTGCGCGCCTGCCGTACCGCACTACCGTGCGCATCAACGGTCTTGTCGTCGGTCTCAGCGTCAACTCAGTTCGGGACTTCGACGGCAATCCCATGGGCTTCGCGCTGGAGTGGAGCGACAACACCGCTCCCGCGCTCTACGAAGATGAGATCCGTCAGCTCCACGACGCCGCAGTGGGTGGTCGCCTCAAGCATCGGGGCGATGTGGCCCGCATGCAGGGCGGCTACGGCCAAATGCTCCACCAGGTCAATGAGATTCTGGACGGCGTGCTCGCTCCGGTTGCCAAGGTACGCGAGGCCCTGTCCGTGGCTTCCGAGCGCGACCTCAGCGTGCGCGTCAACGAAGACTACGTGGGCGACCACGCCGTTCTCAAGGACGCCTACAACCGGATGACGACCGAGCTGTCCGACACGATCTCGCAGGTCCAGCTCGCCGCTGACCAGATCAACGCGGGCAGTGGGCAGGTCGCGAGCACCGCACAGTCGCTGGCCCATGGCGCCACCACCCAGGCAGCTGCGATCGAACAGATCGGCACCACGATCCGGGGCGTGGCAGAGCAGGCGAGTGCGACCGCTGAAGCCGCCCGCGAGGTCGACCGGGTGTCCACTTCTGCGGGTGAGGTGGCTGCCCGCGGTGACGATCGCATGCAGGCCATGCTCGCTGCGATGTCCAACATCGAGGAAGCCAGCCGCCACATCTCGCGCATCATCAAGGTCATCGACGAGATTGCCTTCCAGACCAACCTCCTGGCCCTCAACGCTGCCGTCGAGGCCGCTCGGGCGGGTGTCCACGGACGCGGCTTCGCAGTGGTCGCCGAAGAAGTGCGAAACCTCGCTGCGCGCAGTGCCAAGGCCGCCCGCGAGACGACCGATATGATCGAGAGCACCCTCGTGAAGGTCGACCACGGCTCCAAGGCCGCCCAGCAGACCGCCGAAGCGCTCCACGAGATCGTCGATAATGTGGACCAGGTGCGTGTGCTGGTGCGCGACATCGCCAAGGCCGCCGACGAGCAAGCCCAGGGCATCACCGAAGTCGACAAGGGCCTTGAGCAGATCGACCGCGTCACCCAGCAGAACACCGCTGCAGCTGAAGAGAGCGCCGCCGCAGCCGAGCAGCTGTCCAGCCAGGCCGACCTGCTCTCGGACCTCATCTCCGAGTTCAAGGTCGGCGCGCCCCCTGTTCAAGAGCCCATGGGCGGCTTGGGAATGCCAGGTGGATTGCAGCTCAACCCCGACATGGCCCAGGCGCTGCGAGCCTTCCTCGCCCAGCAGCAAGCCATGGGTGGCCCGTTCGCTCGCTGAGTCACTGAATTCAGGGTTGCAGGGAGGTCGTCGACATGGTTGGCGGCCTCTTTCCTGTTCTCCCCGGGCTCGCTCGCTCGCTCGCTCGCTCGCTCGCTCGCTCGCTCGCTCGCTTGCTGCTGTCGGGGATCTCAGGACGCCCGGGTGTACTCGAGCGCGGTCACTGGGGAGGACTCTCCCGGCAGCCACACCGCGACTTGTACCTGGTCTTCTGTGCGTCGGGTGACCACCACGCGGGGCAGAGTCGGACCGCCGCTCCATACGAAGCCCTGGTTGTCGGGCAAGAGGTCGACGTGGCGCTCAGCCACCCATCCGGGAGCCTGCAGGTGGAGGGCTCGGAGGGTCTGGTCTTCGAGGTCGTAGCGGTAGAGCACCCGGTCTTCGTGGTCGAGCCCGCCAGAGGCGTCGAAGAGCTGCTCGGAGCACTCCAAGAAGCTGTCTCCGAGCACCATCTGGGCGGTGATGCGACCCGTGATGGCCGCCCCGTCGCTGGTGCCGTGGCCCGTCCAGTTGCCTTCGAGAAAGCGAAGAGGGACCACGCCCGCTTGAATTGCGGCGACTCTGCTGTTCCAGTCGCTGTGCATGCACCCTCCGTTGGCTGAACGATCCAGGGCGGGCCTATCTCGCCCGCCCCTGCGCTGCGGCGGGCACGGGGATAGGCGCCCAGTATGACCTCACGCGCGCTGTTTCGTACGGGAGCCCTTCTCACGCTGGCGATCACGGCGGTCCTCGGCCTGTCACTCGCGCAAGCGGGCGACCCGCCTGCAGAAGGGCCGCCCACTGCACCAGAACCTGCGTCAGTGCATCCACATGGCTGGAGCCAAGGCACTGTGGCGGCGGGCACGGCGGGCCTGCTCGAAGCCATCGAGCCCATGGCGATTGCGTTCCCCGACGTGGTCGCGTCGCGGATCACAGGGGAGACCGCCCTGTTCTACTTCTCGCCCACCTGCGGTCACTGCCGGGCCGCCATGCCCGACGTAGACGCGCTCCAGGGCAAGGGGGGCATCACTTGGATCGGGGTGGCCACCAGCAACGCGCCGCCCGATGCGATCGCGGAGTTCCGTGACACCTTCAAGGTGGCGTTTCCCATCGTGTCGGATGTGGACGGCCTCTTTGCCCGCGCCGTCGGGGCGCGGTCTACGCCGTCGGTCTACGTGGTGCGCCCAGTGCCGGCCGATGCCGAGCCAGACCCCATGGAGTTGCTCCGGCCCGTACCGGAGGGCCACACCAAGGTGCTGCTCACCCAGGCCTTTCCGCCGTTTGTCCGAGGTGCGGGTCCGGTGCTTCTCCTGCGGTCCCATCTCGATCGCCCTTTTGCGGACTTTGACGGCTACCAGAGCGATGTGGTGTGCCGGGGCTGCCACGAGCAAGAGGCCATGAGCATGGCCGTGTCCCACCACAGTGTGGCTCTGTACACCTTGTTCGTCCGCGAACAGCACGACGACCCGGCCTGTGTGTCCTGTCACGTCACTGGAATGGGCGAGCCCGGCGGCTTCGAGATGGGCGATCTCGGTCACCCACTCGGCAGCGTGCAGTGCGAGGCGTGTCACGGTCCTTCTGGTCCCCACGACGGCGTCCGCACCGACGCCAAGAGCCAGTGCGTCACCTGCCACGATGCCGACCACTCCATCGCGTTTTCGGTCGACAAGGGCCTGCCCCACATCGACCACTTCCTGGCCAACACGATGTCGGAGACCGAGCTTCGCGTGCGGCTGGAGTCCCTCGCGGACGGCACCGCTGAAAAGCCGCTGCTGGCCTTCCCGGATGGACCCTCGGTGGGGACTGCGGAGTGCAAGTCATGCCACGAGTCGGCCCATGGCGGCAGGAAGGCATGGAAGAAGAGTCCCCACGGCCATGCGATGCGCACACTGTCGAAGGCGGACAAGGCCAGTGAGGCGGGCTGTGTTGCGTGTCACGCCACTCAGCGATCCTATGGTCTCGGCGCCGCCACCAGCGCGGTCGAGGACTTCCGGGTCGACGAGGGTGTGGGCTGTGAGTCCTGCCATGGTCCCGCGCAGTCCCACATCGCCGACCCTCGAAAGGACAACATCATAGGACTGGGTGATTCCTGTCCGGAGTGCGTGATCGAGGCCATCTGCACGGGGTGCCACAACCCCGAGTGGGACCCCGAGTGGGACCTCACCACCCGCCTCGAAGCGCTGGACTAGCACGAGTGGCGAGTACGATGAGTCGCTCTGCTCGGTCGCCCAGCGGGCCCTACAGCAAGCCGGACCGCTTGATGTCGAGGTAGCGGTTGACCAGGGCGACGGGAAGCTGGCTCGGCAACACATCGAGTGTTTGGAGACCTCGGCCGCGGGCGAGCTCGTGGGCTCTGCGGCGGGCGCCCATGTAGTCGTGGGCCGCCATCACCCGCACCGCTTCCTTGAGACCGTGGATGGGGGTGTCGACGGCGGTTTCGATGGCTGGCTCGCGAAGGCTTGCGACGAGCACGAGGTGCTTGCGGCGCAGCGGCGCGAGAGCGAGTGGTAGCTCTTCGGCGTCATCGTCGCGGAGGTTGGTGACGAGGATGACCAGCGCACGTCGCTTCACGCGGGTGGCGATGCGGGCGGCCGCTTCGGAAAAGTCGCTGGGGGATGTGGTGGGGTGGATGTCAAACACACCGTTGAGCAGCACGTTTATTGCCCCCCGCCCTTTTCGTGGAGGCAGCCAGCGGTCCACCCCGGAAAAGGTGAATGTGCCGACCGCATCACCTTGCCGTAGCGCCACATAGGACAGCAGCAGCACGGCATTGAGCACATGGTCGAAGTAGGACAGCTCGCCATCGCGGGGCCGCATGCGACGTCCGCAGTCGAGCAGGAACACGACCTGCTGATTCTGTTCCTCGCGGTACTCGCGGCTGATGAGCTGGTTGCGACGGGACACGGCCTTCCAGTCGATCTGGCGCAGTGGGTCGCCCTCGCGGTACTCGCGGAGCTGCATGAACTCGAGGCCCTGTCCTCGTCGCCGGCGGGTGTGGACCCCCAGCTCGGCCACGCGGTTCTCGACCGCCATCAACGCGAAGCGGCTGACCGCCTTGAAGTTGGGGAAGACGCGGGCGCCGGTCTGGTGGTGGACTCGTCGCCGATGGCGCAGCAGGCCGAGCGGGCTGCGGAGCCGGAGCTCGACCCAGGGCAGACGGAGCTCACCCCGCTCGATGGGCCGGAGCTTCCACTCGAAGGACACCCACTTGCCGGGCGACACCGTGAGCGTGCGGGGCAGCCCCTGGGCGTGCACATGCTCGGGAACGGCGTCGGTCAACTCCACTTCGAGGGGACGACTTCCGCTGTATTCGAGGCGCATCTTCACAGCGTGCCACTCGCCGAGCGCGAGGGCATGCGGCAGCGTTCGCTTCATGGCCGGCGTGGGCGTGCGCATCAGTGCGATGAGGTCGCCCAGGACGATGGCGAAGATGCCTGCGCCCACGGCGACCCACGCGCCCATAGTCGCCGGCCACACCGACGCGGCCAACCCAACGGTCATCCACGCCGCCAATGCCAGCAGAAGTGGCCGAGCTGGGCTCAAGTCCGCGAGGGGTGCCGGGATGGTCGGCTCCCGGGCGGTGAGCGGCGCGGCTTCACCTTCGGCGGGAGGAACGCTCACTGGCGCGGCGCCTCGACGCTCTCGAGAACTCCGGCGAGCACGTCGTCTGCGTGGAGCCCCTCGATCTCGAACTCCGGCGCGACGGCGATGCGATGGCGGAGCGCGGGGATGGCGATGCGCTTGATGTCGTCGGGAGTGACGAAGTCGCGGCCGTCGAGCACGGCCATGCCGCGGGCGACACGCACCAGGGCGATGCCTCCGCGCGGACCGGCGCCCACCACGATGCCCTGGCGACTGCGGGTGGCTCGGACGATGTTGACGGCGTAGCGCACCACCCGCGGGTCGACGGTGACGGATGCCGCGGCGCGCTGGAGGGCGCGGGCACCGGCGGGGTCGACCACCTGCTTGATCTGAGACACATCGAGCCCGTCACCCACGCGGTCGCGGGTGACGGCACTCACGATGGCTGTCTCGATGTCGGCGTTGGGGTACTCGAGGCGCACCTTGAGCAGGAAGCGGTCGAGCTGCGCCTCGGGCAGCGGGTAGGTGCCTTCCTGCTCGATGGGGTTCTGCGTGGCCAGGGTCATGAAGGGTGGGTCGAGCGTGAAGCCCTCCCCCTCGATGGTGACCTGGCGCTCCTGCATCACCTCAAGGAGGGCGGCCTGTGTCTTCGCGGGCGCTCGGTTGATCTCGTCGGCGAGCAGAAGGTTCGCGAAGATGGGGCCTTTGCGGATGCGAAAGCGGCCGGCGTTCTGGTCGTACATCGCATGGCCGGTGACGTCGCTCGGCATCAGGTCGGGGGTGAACTGGATGCGAGTGAAGCGCCCCCCGATGGCACGAGCGAGCGCGAGCACCAGGAGGGTCTTTCCGAGGCCGGGTACGCCCTCGAGCAGCACGTGGCCGCCAGCGACGAATGCCGCGAGAACATTTTCGACTACGTCTTCTTGGCCAAGTACGGCATCAGAAATTCCGTCGCGGATGGCCGCGAGCCGCTCGCCGGCCTCTTCGACCGAAAACGTGGGCTCATCGGACAGGCTCATGTGGGTTCTCCGTTGGGGCGGACCCCAGGATGCAATGCGCCGACACCCTTGCACGGTGGGCGCGGACAGTGGGAGGGAGGGGTCAGGACGCGCGCCACAGCAGCTGAAGGGTCTGGGCCAGCCGCACGAAGCTGAGTCTGTCGTCGGGCGGCGGGTCGACCAGAGCGAGGCGCACGGAGTCGATGGGACGCCCGGTGGCGTCGGCCACAGCGAGGGCCAGGTCGTCGCCCTGAAGATGGGCCAGCGCAGGCATTCGGCGGGCCAGCTTCTGTCGGACGGCCGCGCGCATGGGGGCCACCAGCTGAGCCCGGCGCCCGGCTCGGTACAGCAGGCTTCCGGCGGCGTCGAGGTGTTCGAGCATGGAGCGCCGAGCCAGCTGCGGCCGGTCCACCTGCACCCCGAAGCGCTGTCCGGCGAAGTGTGCCCATGCCAGCATCAGCAGTGCGAGACTGGTGAGTGCGGGCCAGGCGCGGTCCCACAGCAGCGCAATGAAGGAGGGGGCTTCGCCCCGGAGCACGATGATGGCCTGAGACGGTGGACTGTCTCGCAGTCCAGGGGCCACGGAGTCCCAGAAGAAGGCTGCGTTGTCGCCGCGTTCATCTCGCAGGTGGTCGTTGTGAATGAGGTCCACGGAGCTGAGTACCGTCACCAGACCTTGCCCGAACCCACACTGAGCTCGCAGCTGCAAGCGCATCTCGGGCTCGTCGGCGACCTCGTTGGACGGCTTGGCGGTGCCCACGACCGCCTCGCACGGATCGGCACCGACTCCGAACCGAGAGCGCGTGACGAGGCTGTTGACGGTGGCGTTGTCGCCGCTGGCGAGAGTGTCGACCTCGACGACGGTGTCCTCGATGAACGGCCCGGAATCGGGGCGCTGGACGGGAACGCCAAATGCACTGAGCAGCTGGTCCTGTTCGGGGTCGAGCTGCTCCCAGCTGTCCATGTCGCTGGTAAACAGGTCGGTGAGGATGACGTCGTGGTGGGGCTTCGGGGTGACCACTAAGTGGCCGCCCTGTTGGACCCAGGGCACCAGGCGCGTGGCCAGAGCGCTGCGGTGGATCGGTGTGCCTGCAAGCACGATGACGACGGCGCCTTCGGTGGGAGCCGGCAGCTGGCCGAGGCCGTAGCGTACCGACGTGGGCACGCCCATCTCTTCGAGCAGCAGGGTGGCGGCCCAGTACTGGTCGCGCAGTGCCCGGCCGGAGGCACCGACGGCCTCACTGTCTTCGATGCGCTCGAACAACGCGAAGAAGGCACCGCCCAACAGGACGACCAGGAGGCCCGCACTGATGAAGAGCGCCCGCATGGGGCCCGAGCCCGTCTTGGGTGCACCGGCGGTCATGGGCTGCTCCGGAGGCGAGGCCAGTCTTCGCAGAGGCGCTTGACATCGGCATCTTCAGGGGGACGGTGAGCGTAGGCGATGCGGGTTCGGGCACGCACCACCTGCTGGAAGTACTTCGCGGCATCTCCGCCGACTTGCTTGCGGACTGCGCGGGCACAGTCGCCTTCGGTCCAGGCGTCTTCGAGCTCGAGGTCGCGGTCGGTCGATAGCTCGGCGAGGGCGGCGTTGTAGAGCAAGGACAGAGCGGCGTCGGCTTCGCCTCTGCGCCAGGTGTGCCAGACCTTGTCGGGGATGGTGGAGGAGGGCGCTGCGACCACCCGGGGGCCCACGAGCGCGCCCATCTCCGGGGCGTCCTCCAGCTGCGGGCGCGGCCGGCTGCGGGGAAGGCTCCAGATGCTCCGGCGTCGCCACATGAACATCGCGCCAAGGGACAGAAGCACGCCAACCGCGGCCCACACGAACACTTCGCCGTAGATGCCAGAGGCGCCCATGCTCCAGCCTTCGGGCACGCTTGACTCGGAGTCCTCGTGGCCATCGAACCAGCCTTCATACCAGGGCTCATCACTCAGCAACAGCCACTCCATCCAGGCCACGAGAGGGTCGAGATTGACGCCGCCAAAGGTCGGTAGGTCGCGGGGTTCCCAGTGGTAGGTGGTGCGCTCGTAGCCGAACTCTGGACGGGCGAAGATCACTGCTGCCGCGTCGTTGACATGGCCAGCCGTCTCAGGATCGGGACCGGGGGTGGCATCGGTGAATTGTGGACTGGTGAGCACTGTGTCGACGGGTGCGGCGGCTGGGTCGAGATACTCGGGCAGGTGGTCTGCACTGTGGATCGGCTCGTTGAGGTCGTTGGCCTGGTTGTCGACGGGGGTGTCGGCGGGATTGTTCGCGTCGGTGGCAAAGGCGGGGGACGCGGCAGTCATGCTGAGGAGGACCACGAGCAGGCCGGCGATGCGACTGGCGGAGCGGGTGCCGATGCGGTGTGAGATGCGGGCAGCAAGTCGACGGAATGAAAGTTCCACGTCCCAGCCCTCCAGTGCAGTGCGTCGGTTGATGTACAGCGCGAACCCCGATGCCACAAAGATGGGCTCAATGACGCTCATTGCAGCCAGCCACGCGGCCACGGGACCCACCGAACTCCACCAGGAGCTGTGGGCGCCGAAGGCGTCGTCGAAGATAGAGGCGGCGCTGTACTGTGGGATGTCGGGCAGCATAAGCAGCACCAGCTGGATGGCGCCCAGGCCCAACAGGGTCTCGAGTCCCAGTCCACCGATCATGAGCGCGAAGGCGCCGCTGCCTTCTTCGCCTCGGCCCAACACCCGACGGCGCTTGCTACGGCGACTCCCGGTCTGTCCCTCCAGCTGTCCCACAGGCATCAACAGCGCGCGAGCTGGCGAGAACCGGTAGAGCAGCAGGTCAGCGGCGAGCTGGTTGGACCACAAGCGCGGCAGTGCACGAAACACATCTCGGAGCGACGGGGTGGCCCCGAAGATGGCCCGGCTGACGACAAACAGAGGTACTCGTTCCCAGAGAGGCTTGAGCCACCAGACCAGCAGGACCCCGAGCCAGAGCTGTCCGATGGCCCAGGTCGCGCCCAAGATGAGGAGCCACGCCGGGACCACGGTGGCCAGCCACACTCGGTAGACCGGCCCCGCCCATCGCTGGTGGATGCGCAGTCCGAGGTCGATGGACTCGTGGACTCCACGCTTGCGTAGAACGACCTGTAGGCGGTCAAGATCCACCGCTCACCTCCGTGTTCTCACGACCGGCGATGAGCAGGTAGGTGTAGACCCACAGCCAGGCTGCGGTGCCCACGCCGTACTTGACGGGAGTGGCGATGAGCCGGCTTGAAGACCAGAAGGCCTCGAGGAAGGCAGCGGCCACCAGAAAGGCGAAGAAGCCGTAGAGGATGGGGAGCACGGCAGTCACGGCGTCGGAGAGCGCGCGGCGGCGGGTGCGATTGCCGGGGACCAAGACCGCCATGCCGAGCTTGAGGCCAGCGGCCCCCGACAGCACGATGGCGGTGAGCTCGAAGGCGCCGTGGGTGATGACGAAGCTCCAGAAGGTGGAGCCGAATCCGACCGAGGTGAGGTGGCCCGACGCGGTCCCGAGTGCGACGCCGTTGTAGACGAGGAAGAACAGGCTTCCGACACCACCGAGCAGTCCACCCGCGAAGGTGCGGAAGGCAATGCCGATGTTGTTGTAGATGTAGAAGCCAAACATCAGCAGGTCGCTGTCGAGTGCGCGCTCGTTGAGGAAGTGCTCGCTCGCGGGGTCGTACATCCACTCCATCTGGGCGAGGTCGTCGGGGGGCAGCACGGTCTGCACCAGCTCAGGCCAGCCGATGACTGCGGCCATCATGCCCAAGTAGGGCAGGTAAAACAGCAGGTGGGCAGCCAGCACCAGCTTCCACTCTCGGCGAACGGCCGCAGGAAACGCGATGAGCAGGCGACGGGCTTGCCACGACAAGCCATCGACCCGGGTGCCGTACATCTGGGAGTGTGCCCGCAACACCAGCCCGTTGAGCCGCTCCACGACATCGGTGCTGTAGTGGCGGTGTCGGGCGACCGCGAGCTGCTGGCAAAGGCGGCGGTAGTCGGGTGCGAAGCGATCCAATCGGTCGGTGGTGGCGAGGTTGGTCTCCATGCGGGAAAGCAGCTCGTGGAGGTCCTGCCAGCGCTCTTCATGACGGCGAACGAACACTTCTTGGTTCATCTCAGCGCCCTCCCAGCAGCCAGCGGGCCATTCCTTGCAGTCTGCGGGCGGCGACCGGTCCGGGACCACCGACCACTGGAACGAGGTATTCTGCGAGCTCGGACTGGCGGTCATCACTCCAGCTTTCGGACCGCTGGGCGTAGTCGACAATTGCGCGCTGCTCGTGGACTGCAAGGGCCACAGGTGGCGGCACTGCGGGCACGTCGGGAAGGTCGCTCTTCCCGGTGACGCGGTGTTTGTAGGCAACCACGGTGCCAGCCACGTGGTCGCCCAGGCGCTTGAAGTCGGGGGACATGCCCATGGAGACGAGGCCAAACAAGGGGACCATGGGGAGGTGGTCGACGAATCGCAGCAGGTTGCGGATGAGGGCTGCTCGCCAGCCGACGGGGGTGCCGTCGTCGTGGAGAACCACGAGTCGCATCGCCATCTTTCCGGGTGTGGCTCCGCCCAGTCGGGCCTCGAAGACCACAGGGTAGAACCACTCCAGCATGAAGATCCACATCAGGAAGAAGCCCATGCCGGCGTCGCCCAGGAAGATGAGCAGCATCCCCACCCAGAAGTGGAGAAAGCCACGGATGCTGGCGTCGATCAGCCACGCCCAGCCACGGGCTAGGGGGCCGGCCACATCGACTGCGACCTCCACGCCCTCTGGAGTCTCGACGTAGCGGCGGGTGTCGATCAGCTCCGCCATCAAATCTCTCCCGGCCGCCCGCCCAGGTCAAAGGGGGAGCCCACCGACTTCAGGTTAGCGGCTGATCGTCTCGCTGTGCACAGCGGAAACAGTGCAGTGACGGTCATAGACCAGCCGCCTGTTGATGGCGTTCGGGGGGATGGCTTCGGGGTGAGCGGAGGGGCTCAGAAGCCGACGTCGACCTCAAGTGGCCAGCCCGAAGGCAGTGCGGTGACCACGATCTGACCAACAGGGTCGTCGTCGTCCAACGAAAGCTCGGGGGCGCCCACCGCGATGTCGGGCCAGTTGTCGCCGTCGAGGTCTGCGCCGCCTGCGACTCGGGCGCCAAAGCGAGCGCCGGTGTGAAGTCCCAGCCAGTTGGCATCGGCGACATCCTCGGCCATCGCTGCCTCGCCACCGGGCATACGGACGTTGGCGGGAATGATGCCGAAGGCTGCGCCGCCGCTGCTGAAGCCTGGGGCGCCGACAAGCAGGCCACCGCCGGGCAGGAGGGCCAAGCTGCGGCCGAATTCTCCGTGTCCGTCGATGCGCAGGGTGGCAGCCGACGATGACACGTGGCCGTCGAGGTCATCGCCGCCCACGATGATCACCGAGCCCTCTCCAGCATGGGCGCCAGGCAGCCCGATGGCGATGCCTGTGCGGCCGCGGAGGAAGGGACCGACGGCGATGCTGCCGTGACCCTCGCCAGTGGAGTCGCCGGGGGTGTTGCCGTAGATGACCGACACCACCGCATCTTCGAGGTCTTCGCCGAGCAGTACAGGCAAGCCACCGGCGATGACGCCACAGGCTCCTGCGCCCGGAGCGCCGGCCACATCCCAGCCTGGCGCACATGCCACAAGGTCGTCGTGACCATCGCCGGTGAGGTCGCCGCCCATCATGAGGCTGGCCCCGAAGTGGTCCTCGCCGGCGGAGCCCTTGGCGATGGGCGCAAGGTCTGCCACGGTGCGCCAGGGATTGTGGGCGAGGTCGTCGACCAGGTAGAGCCGGCCTCGGCCGCCGTCTGCATGGGGGGCGGACACCACGAGATCGATGGTGCCATCGCCGTCGAGGTCGCCTGAGGTGAGACTGCTTCCAAGGAAGCCCTCTTCGCTTGCACCCTCAATGCGGCCGACCGCAGAGTCGGGCGCTGGACCGCCGACTCGGAGTGTGTCGTGGTCGAAGAGGTAGACCGCACCAAGCTTCTCGCCGTGTTCGGAAGACCGTGCACACGCACCAACTCCGAGGAGCCCCAGGTCGTCGAGGTGGTGGGCAGCACAGCCAAGCTGGGAACCGGGGCTTCCGACGAGCGCGCTTCCGGCGTTGTCGTAGGTGGTCTTCGCGGCCCAGGTGACTTGCTGGGCAGTGATGCTGCCGGCTTCACGTCCAGGGGCGGGGTCGGTGGGAGCCCCGACGAGCAGCACCGCGGTGCGGTGGGGGGTCTGGTCGGCTCCGAGAACCAGCAGTGCGCCAGAGCCCACTCGCTGGCCGGGGTCGGTGCCCAGAATGACATGGGAACCCGGTCGCACAGGCCCGGGAAGATGGGCCTCATCGGCTGGCTGGGCGGAGGTGGGGTCGTTGGTCTCCCCGCCATCCGGAAACAGCACATAGGCATCTCGGCATGCCGTGTTGAGAACGCACACCAGTAGCAGGCCGCTTCGTCGGAAGGAGTTGGGCAGGGTCGCCTCCGGTTTCCTCAGGTCAGCGGCCGAACGTCACTCACCTGTCGCGTTCCTATCTTGGCACGCTGAGAGGGCAGATGCCGCGAGTTCTTCGTCAGGAAGCTCCGACAGGAACGGACTCACGGACCCGCAGGCGTCGCGTTGGTAGGCGAGGGTGGCCCCGATGCGGGCGACTTCGGCCCGGCGACCCATCTCGGGGACAGCGAGGTGGCGCTCGGCTGCGGCAATCGCGGCATCGAACTGTTGGGTATGGGCGAGGTGGTCGACCCGCAGCGCGGACAGCTCGGTTTGGATGGCGGAGTCGGGTGCGGATGCCAAGCCGGCTTCGACCGCGGCCAGCACAGCCTCGGTGCCCGGGGGCAGCGCCTGGGCTCGGCCGAGCAGGCCGGCAGCGCTGGTGGGCAGGCATGTGATGCTCTGCTCTGCGGGGACGAAGCGCTCGTCCTGGTCGACACACTCGACGGCAACCTTCCCTCGGCTCACCGATACGGTGGTGCCCAGGGCATCACGCTCGACGCGGAAGACGGTGCCGACCACGCGCACGGTGGCTTCGTCGGTGGCGACCTGCACATCGAGGCCGGCGCCTGGCTCGACTGAGATATCGACAGCTCCGGAAGCCCAGGCAAGTCGAGGAGCGGTCTCGGTGCCGCTGAGCTCGCCAGCGCCATCGGCGGTCATCACCACACCGGGGGCCACTTCGACTCCTGCGGCCGCGCCGTCAGCGAAGCTCAGGGCCAGGGGGTCGGGCGCGGACATACCGGGGAGCACCACGATCGCGGTGGCTGCTGCGGCAAGCAAGCCGCCGACTGCGAGTGTGCCGGGAAGGCCCAGCCAGCTCATTACGCTTGAAGCCGCGGACTTGGACTCCGCTGCCCGGACCCGGGCGCGCAGGCGTGTGAGGTCCACCGGGGTGGCTTCGGTCTCGTGGGCAAACAAGGAGAGAAGGGGATCAACAGTCATTTGCCGCCTCTTTGGTGAGGCGCGAGGCCATTGCGAATGCACAGCTCTTTGAAGCGTTGCCGTGCACGCCGAAGGCGGCTCTTTGCGGTGCCCACCTTGAGCCCGAGGATGTCAGCAGCCTCGGGGTCGGTACGGCCCTCCACATCGCAGAGGACCAGGACGGCCCGAAGGTCTTCGGGCATTTGTTCGAGGATGGCCTGCACCTGACGCGCGGTCTGTCGGCGCTCCGTGTGACGGGAGGGATCAGCGCGGGGGTCCGCGATGTCGGGCGCTTCGCCGGGAATCCACTTGCGGACCCAGGCGCGACGCCGGTGTTGGGCCAACACGCGGCGTGTGACGGCGAACATCCACGAGGGCAACTGTTCGGCGCGATGGACCGTGTGGACCCGTCGGAGGACCACGATGAAGACCTCTTGTGCGGCTTGGTCGGCATCGATGCGCGGGCCGGCGAGGCGTCGACACCACTGAAGAACTGTCGGCAGCCAGTTTTCGCAGAGGGCATTGATGGCAAGGCGGTCACCACGGCGGACGGCATCCCAGTCACGGGGGGCAGGAGAGCGACCCACGCTGCGAAGCGCTTCTTCACGCTCGTCGTTGGGGTCTGCTTCGTGCATGACGTCAGCATCCCGGATCGATCATGGAAAGAAGAAGAAATCTGCGAATCGGATGCGAAGCGGCCTATCGCGGTTCGCTGAGCTCGCCGATTCGACCGGCGCGGACCGCGAGGGACAGAGTGCCGGCCCAGGGAGACACCGCACCTTCGATGCCGCTCTGGCTTGTGAGGACCACGTTGCGGAGGTCCCGGCGGACTGCGGTGGACAGCCGGGCGCCTACAGCGGGCGGCCCGAGGTCGTAGTGCAGTCCCACGTCGACCCACGGCACGTCCACTTCGGCCACGGTGCGGCCATCGAAGCGGTAGGTGCGGCCGGAGCCTCCGAGGGCGAGGCGTGGGGCGGGCGCTCTGGGATGAAGGGACCAGCCCACGCCGAACCACAGTCCGGTGTCTTGGAGGGTGCGGTCGGGGTGCAGAGGGTCGAGCGTGGGAACGTTGAGCCATCGCGCGCCCAGCTCGGCGAAGAGCGGCCCGCCGCGGGCCACGGTGGTGTGCACGGTGGCACCAACCCCCGAACCCTGGTCGCTCGCCTGGGAGATGGTCG
>Ga0315321_10001339_pt1 | contig 18884 bp, 11 predicted proteins | sample M180m21515metaG_FD_203464 | JGI IMG/M metagenome (GOLD analysis project Ga0315321, IMG submission 203464) | Ammonia-oxidizing marine archaeal communities from Monterey Bay, California, United States - M1 80m 21515 | ecosystem: Environmental > Aquatic > Marine > Intertidal zone | place: USA... | reverse complement strand
AAATCTCCCACGTATCGATCGTCGAAAACGTCTTGTGAATACATTAGATGAATTCGCTGCAAGGTCAGACGCGGGGGTCAGCGGACTGGATCCTGACCTGGAGCGTGCTTTCAACCTGCTTGCCTCCGAAGAAGCTAAGTCCGCATTCAACCTACAAAACGAATCCGTCGAAGTACGCAATCGTTATGGTTTAGGAGATCCCATCGGACAGAGCTGCCTATTGGCTAGGCGTCTGGTTCAACGGGGCGTTTCTTTTGTAACGGTTACCAGCTCTGGCTGGGATACGCATCAGAATATCAGTTCCTTGAAACGGCGTTACGAAACTGACCGCAACGCCAAACTGCCTTCCTTCGACCGCGCCTATAGCGCACTTATTACTGATTTGAAACAACAGGGAATGCTAGATGATACGCTCGTCATCGTCATGGGGGAGTTTGGACGTACTCCTAAAGTCAACGCAAATGGGGGGCGGGATCACTGGCCACGCGTCTTCAGCATTGCACTCGCCGGCGGCGGTGTTTCGGGGGGGCAAGTATACGGATCAAGCAATTCTCTCGGGGAATACCCCGAGGATAATCCAGTTACCCCCGCTGACATCACGGCGACTGTTTACACGCTGCTTGGTATCAATCCTAATCATGAGTTGCACACTCGCGATGGACGTCCAGTCCGCATCACACCCGAATCGGCTAATGTACTAAGTCAACTCTTTATCTAACCCAATACGAGTTCATCATGTCTTGGTGTTTCCGGGCTCTACCGCTGCTCGCGTCGTTCGTACTAGCTTGTTTTACGTGTTCCGCCCAAGCCGAGACGGCAGCTCCCATCACATCGATAGCGATTAGCCCTGACTACACTTCGTTGGTCATGGCTTCGCAATCCGGATTAATGGTACGGAAAATAAAAAGTGGCGCCTCATCCGCCTGGCAAGAGTTTGACGCCGGGGCTGGATCAACCTATGAGATTCCCACTGCCAATATCCACGCTATTCGATTTTCTCCCACCGGAACTCGTCTATTAATCTGTGGCGGCCGACCATCCGAATCATCATTTACTGGCATCTATACCTGGCCCGATATGCAACCATTAGTCACGATAGAGAACGAAGGCGATTCACACCTTTGTGGATTGTGGCTGGACCAGGATACCATTGTGACCGCGGGTCTGGATGCTGTCGTACGAATATTGGAATCGGATACCCTATCGGTGACTCACGAATTGAAAGCGCATTCTGGAGGAGTCACCTCGCTTGCGACCTTCCCTGAACACCGACTGCTCGTCAGTGGTGGCCTCGACAACAGTCTGCGTGTCTGGGACCTGGACGATTACACGCTTCAACGAAGCCTGAATCAACACATTAAGCCGGTCACGGACCTAGCCGCTTCGCTTCCCGTGGTAGGGCTCCCGCTCGTCGCATCAGCAAGCAACGATCGTACGGTTCGTTTCTGGCAGCCGTCGCTAGGTCGAATGGTGAGATTCATTAAACTACCTTCAAAACCCCAGGCCATTACATGGCTTGCGGAAAATCAACTTGGTGCTGCTTGTAGCGACGGGATGCTCTATGTCGTTGACACTCTAAATGTCGAAATTGTGGTCGCGAGACATTTGAAAACCGGATGGTGTTATGACATCGCCAAAGCACGTGTCAAAAAAAGCCTCTTTGTGTCAGGTACGAAGGGCCGGATCGAAACGGTTAATACTCCCTCTTTGCTAGGAAATGAACCGTAAACTATAGCTCTATTCACCTGCGGCAGACGCTCGTGTGTCTGTACCCTTCACGTAGAATATAAAATCATTGCTGAATAAACCGTTAGGGTTCTGCATCTGTAACAGGTGCATACCCGGAGTCGGCACTACGTTGAGGGTAATTTTCGCCACCCCCCCTTTTAATTCGAGCAGTCCTTCAACTCTACGGCCATCGACATACAGACTGGCTCTATTTTGAACGTGACGCACGCTAACTGCCATCTGAGCCTTTTCCTGACTTAATACCGGAAAACGCTGTCGCCCTCGCTGCGATTGAATAGGTCCTAATGTCCAAATGGCAGGTTGGGGATTATTGATATCAAAATGGGCGCCTGTATGGGCAGTAAATGTTCCAATGAACCGGCCCTCAGCTGCCGCCTGTAATAACTCCGTTCGTGTAAAGCGAAGTGGCTTGCTTCCTAGCTGAACATAATCACCATCAACATATTCCAAACTCGCATCGCCGCGCCGTTTATTATCAAGCCACCGGCCATCACCGTTAAAAATAATCGCCCCTTCCGAGGCGGATTTCTCCAAAGCGTTTAGCAGGCTGGCCGTCAACTCGCTCGCAGCAGTGGTCCGATTAATCGTGACCTGGCGACCGTAGCCACCGGGATAACCATTGCTCTGTTGTAATACCATATCCCAAACAGGGTCAAATCGTTCCCGACCCCCCCAGGAAAGACGCCAGACTCCTCTTTCCGGAGCGCCCCTTTCGGCAAGGTTCCTGTAAAACGGGAAGTCGATAATATTAAGACGACCCTGCGGAAGGATCAACCAACGATCATACGCACCACGCCATGTAGGCGCATCCATCCCGGTGCCAGGCGTATTAGTACTCACTAAGAATGGCATCCGATGGCAATCCCCACAGACGTTCTGACGAGGTTGCATATCCCCATGCACATGAAATAGTTCAAACCCATCACGAGCCCGCTTGGTTACTTCATTGGTATAGGGTCGCCGCTGCGCCGGAGGATAGGCAATACTTAACAGGAACCTAGCCATCGCATCGCGATCGCTATCAGATAATTCACCCGTTTGCCCTAGATCATTTTTTGCATCGTCACCCACGGTCATCATCGTATTAGCCAATCCGCCATCTATCAGATGGCGACTACTCGTTACGGGATCTTTCACATCGCTATTGGGATCAACGGACTTATGGATGCTGAAACTATTATTCCCTCCATAAGGATCACCAGGAATTCCATCCCAGTGATAGGGTTCCGTATCGCGTAGGCCGCGAATCGGCATCGTTGACCGCGGCATGATTTGCTTACCTCCCGTAACAATGGGTGTATTTAAAACCCAAAGCAACTGGTCCGTATGTCCATCGGGATGGCAACTGGCGCACGAAAACGTCCTCGTCGTAGAAGCCGACGCTGTGTTAAACATTCTTCTTCCACGCTTTACGATCGGGTCAGTGGGATCATCTAATTCCACCGTCTTCATCAAGACCGGTTGGCTTACCTCCTCAAGATTCAGCAACGATACCGTATTATCAACGGCATTCAACACCCACGCGGTATTCGGTTTGCCATGATGATCCGAGGCCAAGGCGATACCACGAGGTACGGCTCCAACATCCACACGGCCAAGTAGTTCACCCGTTTGGGCATCCACTGTAAACACCTTATCCGAACTAGCGGCGCTGGCCACGAGCGTCGAATCATCATCGCTAATCTGAACTGCGAATGGAGTTGCCAACGCCATGCCAGATGCCGGATGATTGGGAGGCAATGGTTCAAGCTCAAGGCGTTGCACTTCTGGTTTTGGTTCGCTCAGGATTATCTTCGTAATCTGGTTCAGAAACGCACGATTCTCTAATTCCTTCAATCCATGATTGTCGGTTCCAGATTTACCGTTCGCATCATTACGCGCATCTGCCTGCGCAACGAAAACATTTCCTTTCGAATCGACCGTTAACCCGTAAAGCAATGTACCGACATTACTGACAACCCTGACCAATTTTTCATTATCGGTGTCAAAAACGTATAAATCACGGTCTGGAACTTCGGGATGTCGAATCACATCAACCACATGGCCAAGGGACAGAACGTTATTGTGGCGGATGGAATGTTCCCAAGCATCAAAGGTTTTCAATTTGCCATCTAATGGAGGCGTCCCACCTGAAAGTTGAGTCTGATTATTTGATTCGAAGGGGATAACATACAGTTTTCCATCCCGTACGGTGATAGCTCGCGGATCCTGCGCATTGATCGTTAAGCGTTTAGCTACCGTCAAAGTGGCTACGTCAATTACCGCGATTTGATTTTCTGACGACAGTGAGATATAGGCTTTTGCGTTCGACGCAAAGGCGACTCCCGTGGGCTCATCAAATCGCGTGGATTTGGTGGACGCATTAATATCCTGAACGGTACCTACCACCTTGAGGTAGGTAGGGCTCTTTAAATTGGTATCAATCACACTTATCGAGTCAGAGATATGGTTGGCTACCCAAACCTGACTACCGTCCGGGCGAACAGCGAGGCCAACAGGATCTATCCCCACCGGAACACGAGCCACCACTTCCTGAGATTTCACACCAATTATATCGACAGTGTCAGCAGGCGTGTTTGCCACGAAGACATGATTGTTTAGTATTACGATGGGGCGAGCATGGGGACTCATGTGGGATGCATGACGGACTTCTGCTGCATCCAGTCCCCAGAATGAAGTAAGTGTCAAATAAAGAGCCGCTACGGCGAATTGGCGAAACATATCTCTACTCTCTGAAGGGTATCTCGTTACAGATTGATCTATGTTAAACCATCTAACCAAGCAATTCGTGGACAAATAAACTTTTATAAAGATTTAAACCGCTGCTTAAACTAGCCGTCGGATATTGTAAGAATAATCGCTGCTTAACATAGGTGGTCGAAACCCACTTCGATAAATCATCTCCAGCAGCCGATGACCTTTAACAGGATTGAATACAATAAGTTTCGAATGGTGCGGAACAGGGTGTACCACGGGAAATATGTAGGAGGCCCTTTTCTGGCTCAATAATCATCGCAAAGACGGTCTGAATAAAACCATGAACTGGATCCTCCGGGTTTGCGTGCCTACAAATAGAACCCGGAAAGTTATCGTGATCTTGAAACATCTCCGCGATCGCCTCAAGTCCTATTCGACTGTTAGATGCTTCCACCAACTTCGTCATCCTCGGCAACCGAGAATACGATTGACATAATTCTTCGAAGTGTTCATTTAGCGGCACCAGGTCTTTGTGCAAACAATGATTCGTATGGACTAAATAGTCTGGATGCCGAAGCAGATAAACCTGTTCAGGAGTGGCCTCAATATTCGCCGGGCCCTCTGGAGTGGCCATCATAATATTTACCGGAATGGCACGATAAGCCTGTGACAATACCTCAACCGCGTCTGCAAGTGTCGATTGTTCAAAAATACGTCGCAGCGAAAAGTAATGCGGGACTCCAACCCCTCGACTAGGAGCAGGGAGGGTGTTCACAGCGCAACCGATTCCCCCTTCGTTCACACCCATATATCCGATAAGCCCAGCTTGGCCAACGCTCAGATAAGCTGGTTTACCGAGAGGCCGACGGGTCAACACAATGGTGACTTCATCCAGAGCAGGGTCTGCATCCCATGTTTGCGCCAGCAAACCTCCACCGTCCAAGGTGAACTCCCGAGACGCTGAAAACGATGTGCATGCATTCTCCAAATCATCAGTGAACTGATTTCGAACTTGCGCTAGCATCAGGTCTAACGGTGAAACCTTGGCCGCTTCCGCTATACCTACAAATTCTTCCATTAAGTTGGGGGCGTAACGTGACGCGTGCTTCATAGATTCCGCGGAGACGCGGTGCGCTTCTTCGATCGATACACATGCCATTCGATTCGCGCTGTCCAGAGCTATCTCGCAGAACCTACGAACAAGTTCACCAGCCTGCTCACCAAGCTGACGACCCATCTCACGCGGTGTGCCCGAAACAATAAATTCTGGATACCGAGTCTCCTCCACGCGATTCACCAACTAAGTACACCCGTGCTCTGGCCAAAGCGATCGACCGCGAGTCCCTGGCGTTGCAATACCGTCAGGTAAAGATTGCTAAGTTCCGTATTGCGTTTCGGATCGAAGGCAACGTACTGTCCGTGGTTAAAGCCGCCTCCAGCAACAATGACCGGCAAGTTGGTTGCGTCGTGGGAATTAGCGTTGCCCAGATTTGAGCCAAACACAATCGAGGTGTTATCAAGCAATCGCTTCTCGTTTTCCTCCGTATTCTTCATTTGCTCCAGCAGCCCGCTAAAGGAACTAATAATACCCGATTCAATGATTCCTAGTTGTCGTAGTTTATCTTCATCCTGCCCGTGGTGCGATAAAATGTGATGACGCTCATCAACACCGTCGATTTGGATATCGACATGAGGATCCTGAATGAGTAACGTGACGGTACGTGTAGAATCAGTCTGTAGCATCAGGGGAATCAATCCCATCAAGGCTTGCAGCCGAGTTAAAATTAATCGCGGGTCGATGGTCTTGGGTATTTCCTCATCGACTTCTGGTTTGGGACGATCAATCCAACCTTCAACCTCGGAGATATCCTTCTCTGTGTTCCTGACGGATTCGAAATAATCGTTTAACAAATGATTGTCCGTCCCACTGATCTTCCGACGAAGTCGCCCCGTCTGGCCCTTCAATTGATCTAAAATGCTCCGACCTTCCGATAACTTGCGCTTTTGCATTTGCACTTCGTCTGGTTTCCCATTGAGGAATAATTTAGAGAAGATCTCGCGGGGATCATATTGGGCAGGCAACATCACCCCGCCCGCAGTATATGCCTGACTTTGAGAACGGTCCGATCCAATATTGATTGATGGAAACCGCGTCGTATATCCAAAATGACCCGCTATCACTTGATCGACCGAAATCCCATTTCTGAAACCTGCGTTTCCCGGTTTCGGCGTGGAAGTCAACCAAGTCATCTCGCTGTCGTGTGCCTGACGGCCGACCTGATTACTGTGCGAAAGCCCAGAAAACAGTGTGTAGTCGTCTCGGTGATCCCCTAGCAAACGCAGGTATTTCGTACTTTCATAATCCCGACCTGGCGTTTCAGGCCATAAAGAACGCGGATGCAATCCTAATGCGGTACAAATAAATACCGTCCGATGAGGCGTCTCAATGGGTTGTTCCTGGCCAGTTGCCATAGATTCAAGCAAAGGCAGCGCAAGGGAAACACCACCGGCCTTTATTAAGGTCCTTCGATTAAGTTCCATCATGATTTTCCCCACCAACTAAAGCGGAAGTTGTTTAACAACTAGTTATTTTTTTCTGAAAACTTCGCTTAACACGATTTCGACGACGATATCACGGACTCTATAATCGTTGATTTTGGATCTAGCAATTATTTCGCCAACTTCTTGGCGGTCTGCGAACTGAATCTCAGATCCCGTACTGAACTCAAGTAATTTAATTATGTAGTTACCGATGATGATATCCTTGTCGACGAGCATCAATTGCTTAAATTCTTTGAAACTTCTGAATGTATGACCCTCAGGAGTTATTCCTGAAGCATCGACAACGAGTTCCTCCCGAATTTCATCGCCAACTTTAATTCGATACCGGTTCCTATATCGGCCAATTGGATCGAAGCTCTCTAATGCGAATCCAGGCGGATCGATTTTTCGATGGCAGGCATTACAGGTGGCAACGTCCCGATGGGCGGATAGAATCTCCCGAATGGTGGTTTTCCCGCGGATATCGGGTTCCACAGATCCCACGGACGGCGGCGGAGAAGGTGCGGGCGTACCGTAAAAGTTTGTGAGGACGAAATTACCACGTACCACGGGGGAGGTAGACGTGCCATTGGCCGTTGTCTTTAATATTGATGCCTGAGCAAGAAAACCTCCCCGGGGTGAGTCTGGCGGCAAACTCACTCGTCTCATTTGCTGCCCCGTTACATCGGGAAGGCCATAGTGTTGTGCCAATCGACGATTCACAAACGTAAAATCCGAGTCGATAAAGTTGACCGCGCTTAAATTACCCTCCAAGAGGTGTTGGTAAAACAGTTCGGTCTCGCGTAGGAGCGTATCTGCCAATACCTCGTCGTATTCCCAAAACAGCCGTTGGTCTGGTGTGTTCGCGTTGATTTTATTCAACATCAACCATTGGCCGAGGAAATCTTTGATGAATCGTCTCGACTTTACGTCCGCCAGCATTCGCTCGACCTGCTGTCGCAGGACCTCTTCCTGCAGTAATTTCCCGGATTTCGCGAGCTGAACCAATTCACTATCGGGCATGCTTCGCCAAAGAAAATACGAAAGGCGATTTGCCAGGGCGTAAGAATCAAGTCGGCCAGGCACTTCGTGGAATATCAGAAACTGTGGCGAACTAAGGATCGCCCGCATCGGAACTTTAAGCGACTCCTGTAAATTCTCTCCCTTTTCTATTGCGGGCAAGGCTAGTTCAACAAACGATTGGAGCTCGTCTTTTCCTACGGGGCGCCGAAAGGCTCTGGCACAAAAAAGACGGAGGCTATCTTCAACATGTTGTTCTATAGTAGTCTGCAAATTAACTTCATACCGTTGACGACCTTCCGGTGTTCTATTCTCGGTGACCTCCACGCCCGGGAGTAATTGTGTAGCGCTGCGCGGTGGCCATTCCTGATTTAACGGCCCATCGATGCGAATAGATCTAATATGAATCCCCTTTCCTTGGTAATCCATGTCACCATGCTTCATGAGGAAATCAATCCCACCGCCCTGTACATTATCTTCCACGGCATAGGTAGGATAGAACGAATCGCCTGGACGGAGGAAAGCCACAACACTCAATGGCTCTATCGGTTCCACCGCTATATCCGCAACGGCTAACATGCGACCACCACCATTGGGGCCTTTATTGATTAGCTTGAGGGTTAAAGGGACGTCCGACTGGTAAGCGCTGGCATCAATCGTGATTTGGTATATTCCTGCACGCTTTACCTCGAAATGATGTGCATGAGACGGAAGTAAAAAATCAACGTCTGTAAAAATTACAAGTCCGTCTCCAATTCTTCGATAAATGCCACCACCATCTATAAACGTCTTTCCATCGTGGTAGGCGAGACGCGGGCTGTTAAGGATGTCATACTTAAATTGTTGATACGGTGAAACTTCTAACCCCTTATCTAAAGCCTCCTGGAGTGCGTCATCCGCACTTCTCATTAGGCCCTGCATGTGTACGGAACTTATACGTTGCGTACGTCCATTCGTATCAAATCCCCCTGACGCCGTCTCGTCAGGAATATGGGTTGTGACATCGATATCGATATGCATCAGGTCTTGTATGGTGTAGCGATATTCCGTTTTTGTCAGACGACGCGCGGGGACCCGACCGTTTTTTTGATACTGTTTCAAATTGGCGGATACCAGTTCTCTTCCAAGTCGGTCCAAAGTATTTGCGAGCAAGACCGGGTTCGGCTTTTCTGCATCTGCCGGCGGCATTTCTCGCTTTTGGATCTTGTCAAAGATTTTAACCCAAACTTCGAAGTCAGCCGGGGAAGTCAAGTCGCGACCTAGCTGCTCAAAATCCAGTGCGGTGTGCGTATCCGCTGAATGACAATCCCAACAATACTTGCGGAAGAATGGGTAAACGCCATCACGTTCCACACCGTAGGCAATGGAACAGCAAGCGAATGGGAGCAAGAGCAGCCAACCGGAAAATAAGCTATGGAACGTCTTCATATCGTTAATTCTAATCCATTTCCCGAACGCCGTGACAACAAATAGGGGGCTCAAATCTGGCGTCTATTCTAGATGTTCAGCCAAACTCAAATAGCCTCAATTAACATCCTTCCCTATAATTAGGGCTGACCCAATCTAAGTCTACACAACCAATACCGGAACAAAACATGAGTGAACAATCAACTCAGGCAATCGCTTCCCGCCGTCAATTCATCAAGAACTCCGCGGTCATCGCGGGAGGTGTCTGGGTGGGTAGTCCCGCTAGTAACGCTTCGAATCGCTCGGCAAACGAAAAGCTAAACATTGCCTGTATCGGAGTAGGCGGTCGTGGCTCCGCCAACGTTGGTGGCGTTTCTAGTGAAAACATTATCGCCATGTGTGACGTCGACGAATCGAAAGCGGGAAAGCGGTTTCAGGAATTTAACAAAGCCGGAAAGTTTAAGGACTACCGCGTTATGTTCGATAAGCTTGGAAATGAGATTGATGCGGTCGTTATTAGCACACCGGACCACACACACTTCCATCCAGCTCGGCAGGCCATGATGGAGGGGAAACATGTGTACTGTGAAAAGCCACTCGCTCACTCCGCTTGGGAGATTCGGCAGTTGACTAAAATCGCCGAGAAGATGGATGTTGCTACTCAACTGGGGAATCAACGTCACGCAAACGCTGGAATGGCAAGGGCGGTTGAAGCCGTGCAATCCGGGATGGTGGGCGACATCAAGGAAGTCTATTGTGCCGTTGGCGGGTCGCGAGGGATGCCGCCAATGCCTAAAGAGTTTCCTTCCATCCCGAGCCATTTAGACTGGGATTTATGGCAAGGCCCTGTTGTCCAGCGTAAATACGCTCCCGACTATGTTCCCTATAAGTGGCGCTTTTGGTGGGACTACGGTACTGGTGAAACCGGTAATTGGGGTTGCCATATCCTCGACATACCATACTGGGCACTTGGCCTCAAACATCCAACCCGCGTCGATTTAGACGTTATCCCCACACCAGACTCTATTGATGCTTACCGTACTCCTAAGTCTATGCAAACTCGTCTCCAGTACGAAGCTGAAAACGGGCATGACGCAGTGACTCTACACTGGTGGCACGGATCTCTGGATTCAGTATTCGCTAAACACAATGCCCCCAAATACGGCAACACTCTTTTCGTTGGCGAACATGGCTCCATATCTGCCGGATTTGATGGCTACAAAGCCCATTTAAAAGACGGTACCGAAGCTAAACCACCGGCCCAGTCCATACCCAAATCTCCTGGGTTCTACAAGGAGTGGATTAACGCCTGTAAAGGTGGGCCAAGGTCGACGTGTGATTTTGTTAATTATTCCGGGGCGTTAGCTGAGGCCGTTCTACTCGCAAATGCGGCGTTCCGCGCTGGCGAAGGTTTTGACTGGGACGCACCATCGTTCAAGGAACATGGTAATTCCAAAGTTTCCGAGTACCTCAGACCAGAATTCGCAAAAGGATGGGAAGTCGATGAAATCTAAGTCGGTTTTCAATAAGATCGTCCCAGCAGGTTGCAACCTTTTTCACCCTAATACGCTATCTCTATCATGCATCTCAAGTTTTCATGCGCCTTACTAATTGTTACTGGCTTACTTACCTCCACTGGCCTAGGCGAATCAAAGGGATTTATTTCTATTTTTGACGGTCGTTCCCTGGATGGCTGGCAACCTACAAAAGGAGCGGAAGGCGCCTGGCGCGTTGCCGACGGAATCCTTATCGGAACTGGTGATCAGGGCAGGGGATATCTCACCTATACCGGCCACAAACAAGTAGCAGATTTAGAAATGAAGTTCAGCTATCGATTTCCCGGTGAAGGGAATAGCGGCGTCAGTATCAGAGCAATTGAAGACGAAACTGGTAAACGCGATTTCAAGAGTTACCATGCCGATCTTGGGCATAAAGGGATTGGGGGAAACGTCATGGGCGCCTGGGATTTCCACACTCCCGGCCGCGTCGAACACCGCTGTTTTCGAGGCGATCGCCTCGTCATTAATGCTGATGACAGTGCGGCAATCACAGAAATTAAAGAGGGATTATCCTTCGACGACATTAAATCCCAGCAATGGAATGAGGTTCACATCATTGCAAGGGGAAACCACTTCCAGTTAATAATCAACGGTAAACTCTCAAGTGAGTTTACCGAACATTTACCCGAAAATAAGCGGCTGAAAAAAGGCATGATTCAGTTACAACTCCATGATCCCGGAATGGTCGTAGAATTTAGGGATATTCGACTTAAAATCATCAAATAACTATAACGATATTACTTTCAATGTCCGCCGAGACGGAAGCATAGGAGACTGTTTTCGACGGTGAGCAGGCGTTAGCTATTCTAATTGGCAACTTCGTCGAGGACTTCCGCGGCCTGGCGGCCCTGTTCTGTACCAGCGTCTCGCTTCGCCAGTCTAGCCAAATGGTGGACGGCGTCCCGATTCCCCTGCCGAGCGAGTTCACAGGCTTCTTGAAAGCCCCTGTTAGAGAACGACCAATCTTTAGGAACAACTTCCAGATCATGGTCTTTCCAATAGTATTGATAATTAGATGAATCCCAATCCTCATACACTTGCGACCAGTTGAAAGGGCTCATGCTCGCCAAATGCGGCTCCGTCATGTGCTCCGCAATCGGATCATTAATGGCCTGATAACGGTTGTCGAGTGAGACGCGGAGCCGATCGTCGGTAACGTTTGGCAATGCCATATGAACTGTCAGTGCAGGAAAAATCAACGAATCGCCAATTTCGTAATTAGTCGTATGCCACGTCAAACCCAAAGCCTCTTGGTCAGCATTATTAATCATTAAACCACCTGCACCAAGCGAGAAGTGGTGATCTAGTACCTTGCCAATTTTGTGAGAGCCCTTAAGGACAGCAAGTCCTCCTAACTCGACTGGACAATCCCCTACAGGAGCCCAACACGTGAGGTTTTCATAGGTTCCCTGAAAATGCACAAAATCCTGATGCATTGGAGTTGTGTGGGCGGTATATTTGGGAAACCATAGTCGCGCGACTTTCTGTGGTTGGGGAATCATCTTACGACCTGTAATATCCGAAACGGTCTGCAAGATTGAGTCCGCATGCGCAATCTCATGAAACAGCTGATTCCGATATACCTGATGGTAAACGTCTGTATATTCGCTATCACCTTCGGTACATTGCACACCCGGTTCGGCAATACCATCGAGTGGGTTTGTACCTTGTTTTATCCAACCACCTAACTGCATCGCCGATAGCATTTGATGGCGAAGTTCCCTTAATGACTCAGGGTCCTGTAACTGCCGGAAAAACAAATACCCGTCCTCTTCCATTCGCAATTGCAATGCCGTGCGATCACCTTGAATATCGTTGGACTCTCGTAATTCCTGTAAGTCGGTTAAATTAGGTATCATTTCTCAGTGGAAGCTATATGGAAAAGGGGGAAATTGGTTTACACAAAATGGTCTTTTTACGGCGCCGGGTCGACGGTCCAACCCTCCGTTAAGATCGTCCCATAGTATGGATAATAATCCCATAAGACGAGGCCCCCAACTACACGAGGGTCCTTTGTGTCCCGTAGATGAGAAAACAGAGCGCCGTGCATCTTAGACTGAATGTCGATCATATTGGGATGACCCGCTAGATTATTCAGTTGATGTGGATCTACATGAACGTCGTAAAGTTCCACCCTGGGTCTCATCCCAAAAGACAGTTCAGCAAGTTTGCCAACGGCTTCCTGTCCTCGATTTTCCATCATGTAGGATTTCGTTGGAGACGAGTCGATCTCTCCAAACGGAATGTTTCGCGCACATACACTCTGATCAGGCGAGCCAGAGGGCCAGCGGCCTGGTTCAAAGTTATGGATGTATAAATAATCATTTGTTCGAATCGCGCGACAAGGATAGCCCTTGCCACCGGCGCGGCAGCCATCATGTCGTTCCATAGCAATAAAGGCCGCCTCACGAACCTCTGACTCACCACCGAAGAAGCCAACTAAGCTCTCGGCCGTCATCTGTGCCGGAGCGGTCAACCCCGCTACGTTCAGAAATGTAGGCGCCAGGTCACTCAGATTGACTGGCTGCTGAATATCCCGTCCAGCGTCCGTGATACCCGCCGGCCAACGTATCGCCAATGGAACGCGAGCGCCATCGTCGTACAATGTTGCCTTGGCCCTGGGGAAAGGCATACCATGGTCACTTGTCACCACCACGAGGGTGTTGTCAAGAATCCCCTTAGACTCCAACGAAGCTATCGCATCCTCCACCATGGAGTCGAAGTGCTCAATCTCTACCATGTAATCCAGCAAATCGTTCCGCACAATTTCATTATCCGGAAAGATAGGCGGTACGATCACCTGGGACGGGTCTTTACCGGATTTCTCGCCAGCGCCGGATTGGAAGGGACGATGCGGTTCAAAGGTGCCGAGCCAAAAACAAAAAGGCTGGCCTTCGTCGACTTGCTCCAGAAAGGAGTCAAAATTCGCACTGTAATCTCTGTTGGCAATAAAACCAAAGGGAGGTTTCCTCGTCTTTTCTCGGTATTCCGTTCCCGCCGGGTTGCTTGTTCTCCCTCCCGGCGCAAGACGTCCCGGACTCCATCCCTTGCCGGTGAAACCAACAGCGTACCCTGCCTGCTTGAGGAAGTCAGTATAAATCGGAAACTTCATAGGTAAGGTACTGTGGATATTACCCGCTTCTTCTAAACGCCAGATCTCCTGCCCCGTCAAAATAGCGCTACGTGATGGGCCACAAGTCGGGGCGTCACAAAATGCAAGGGAAAACCTCAGGCCTTCGCGTGCTATGCGGTCGAAACCTGGAGTCTTAATGACGGGATCGCCATTCGCAGAGGTATGCGCATAGGACTGGTCGTCGGAGATACAAAACAGAATATTGGGTCTTTTTTGAGTCTCTGCTTCCGCAGAGAGGGAACAAAACAAGGTAATGCAGATGGCGGCACAAATTCGTTTTGACAGCATTTTATTTCTCATCTAATAGCCGGATTTAACAACGGTTCTATTTTAACCTAATCCCAACACACTTCGGCAACTTGTTAAACTCTAGAAGGAGACTATCGATGACCACCCCGCATTTCAACTATCGTCGCGATCTAATTTTTTACGGCGCGGCAGCCCTAACTGCATTCACTTCGCCGTCGCTCGGGCTTTGCCTTACTCCATCGATAAAGCCTAAACGAGTTGCCGCGATCACCACGACTTACTTCAAAGGGTCTCATGCCGACGTCATCTTAGGAAAGATACTGGAGGGGTGGGAACAAACCGGCGGTCCCGGACCCGCTCTCGAATTAGCTTCTCTATATGTAGAGCAGATTCGAGAGGACGATGAATCCGTCGAAATATGTCGTAAACATAACGTTCCCATGTTTAGTACCATTGCGGATACCATTACCTGCGGTACCGATCACATTCCGGTAGACGGTATTTTATGCATTGCTGAGCATGGCAAATACCCTTGGAATGAACGCGGACAACACCTCTATCCCCGACGCCGATTTTTCCACGAAATCACTGAGACACTCGAGCATCACGGTCAACGACTACCGGTGTTTAACGATAAACACCTGGGTCCCGAGTGGGAGGACGCGAAGTGGATGTACGATCGAGCAAAACAAATGCGTTTACCTTTTATGGCGGGTTCTTCTTTGCCCGTTAGTTTTCGGAACCCAGATACCGCTATTCCTATGAATTCGGATATTCAGGCTGCTGTTGGCATCGGGTATGACGGGCTCGATATCTATGCAAGTCATGCTCTGGATTCGTTACAATCGGTCATCGAAAAACGCCGCGGGGCCAAAACCGGGGTCAAATGGGTGCAGTTTTTTGAGGGGCCGGAAGTTGAACGCGTCCTTCAATCTGGCTTAATCGATCGCGAACTTTATGATGCGGCTCTTTCGGCAGTTCCCAGAGTCACTCGCACGTTAGATCCAAGACTCGCCCCTCCCAAGTCGTTAATACTGTTTCAATGCAAAGATGGTTTCCTTGGTGCACAGTTTATGCTTCAATCGGTTATTCGGACTTCAGTGGCGGTGCGGTTAAAGGGCGTCCCCAAACCAATTGCAATGCAGCTTGAGGAGCGTCCTGAACCCAAACATCCACATTTTGCTTATCTGACCAAAGCCATAGAGCGGATGTTTCATACTGGTCAACCCAGCTATCCGGTAGAACGAACCCTATTAACCAGCGGAATCCTAGACCGGGCCATTCGCTCGTGGAAATCAGACGGACAGCGTTTTTACACCCCCGAACTTTCTATACAATACAAACCAGTCGACTACCCAAACGCTCCGTTACCCGACTTGCTCTCCGATCCCAGATTACCTCTCAGCAAACTGAACTTATCTCGTTAGAAACAACGTAACATGTGCCCTCGCTTTACCAATTTCAGCTTTCTTATTTTCTTCGCATCTATGCCTGTCCTGGCAAACACAGGTGACGAATTCGATTTGCCCAATATCTTTGGAGACTCGATGGTTCTCCAGGCAGAGAAACCGGTTTCCGTTTGGGGATGGGCTAAAAACGGTACGGCTATTGAAGTGAGGTTTGGTGAAGTTGCTGTCCAGACCAAGGCAGACGAGAGTGGTAAGTGGATCGCGGTGTTACCCAAACTCGCCAAAAGCTTTCAGCCACGCGCACTGACCGTCGACAATGGCATACAACGAATTGAATTTACGGACGTCCTCGTCGGCGAGGTTTGGCTCTGCGGCGGCCAAAGCAATATGGCATGGACCCTCAAAGGATCACGCGACGGCGACATCGAAATTGCGTCTGCTAATGCTTCCCATATTCGGTTCAACCGAGTTCCGTTAATCGCAAGGAACAATCCACAAAGTGACTTCCCTGTTGCCTCCCCTGATGCCAAAGAAGGCAACTGGAGAAAGGCAACATCAGACCAGGTCGATAACTGTACGGCGGTTGGTTACTACTTCGCCCAGCGAATCAGCCGCCTATTGAAAACCCCCGTCGGACTCATCGATGTCAGTTGGGGAGGCACCATGGCTCAACATTGGGTCACAGACGGAACGCTCGCAGTCATCCCCGAAATGAAACCCTACCACGACTCTTTCGAAGTGGACTTGCAACAATGGATTGAAGGAGGTGGCGAGCAAGGAGCACAGGCACGCTTAAGCAGCGATACAGCGGCATGGGAAATCAAGGCAAAGATGGCTAAAGAACAGGGGGAACAGCCTCCCCGACGCCCGAACCCGAACGACTATATAAATCCAGGTCATAAACGGCACCCAGCCGGCATGATCAACGGAATGATTTTTCCGATTTCCCAACTGTCGATCCGCGGCGTCCTATTCTATCAGGGAGAGAACAATTCGTTCGGTACAAGCTGGAAACCTTTCTACGCGACTTTCCCGGCAGTCATTCGTGATTGGAGACATTTGTTTAATGCATCGGATCTCCCATTCGGTCTCGTCCAGATCGCAGGTTGGAGTAATCGGCGGTCGATGACCTATGACATGAATCACCATACCAATGTGATTAGGGAAATCCAGCATATCACCTGGCAGCGATTTAACCATACTGGCCTTATCCCAAGTTATGACACCAACTCCAACGGGAGCATACACCCCGCCCACAAACGACCGGTAGGCGAGCGACTCGCTCGCTGGGCGTTAAGCGAAATATACCCGCAATCAAGCGGTAACAACATCATCTGGAAAGGCCCTGTCTATGAGTCGTATCAGATTGAAGACGGAAAAGTCACCATCAGCTTTGAATCCGGGACGGCTAACGGTTTGCGTTTGGATAAAGATACTGTTCAGGGATTCTACATAGCAGGCAACGACAGGGAGTTCCATCACGCAAACGCTCGTATCGCCGGTGAAACACTTGTTGTCTGGCATGACGATATTAAAGACCCCGTAGCTGTGCGATATGCTTTAAGCAATCTACCGCATGGGAGTCTACTCAATGGAAAGGAACTGCCTGCCTATCCATTTCGTACGGATACCTGGCCTATAACGCCTCACCAATCGACAGGTGATTACGATATCCTAAAAAACCCTCCTTTAAAACCAGCGGTGAAAGAATAGCAAGATGAGATTCGGACAAGCTCTAATTGGCTTACTAGCATTTTTTTCTGCCGTTGGTTGCCAGAGACTTCATGCTGCCGACCCCGCACGCCTACCTTTAGATCGTCCAAATTTTGTTGTAATCTTCATTGATGATATGGGGTACGGGGATATAGGCCCTTTCGGTTCAACTCAGAACCATACTCCGGCTTTGGATCAGATGGCACGTCAGGGACGTAAGCTCACATCATTTTATGTAGCTTCTCCCGTCTGTACTCCATCCAGAGCGGCACTGATGACAGGCTGTTACCCACAACGGATTGGACTGCAGAGGGGCTCCGGACATATTGTTCTTTTCCCAGGAGATCATCACGGTCTACATCCCAACGAGGTGACCGTCGCGGAAACACTTCGTTCTGCGGGATATACGACGGGATGTTTCGGAAAGTGGCATCTTGGTGACCAAAAACCTTTCCTGCCGACGTCACAGGGATTCGATGCCTATCTAGGCATTCCTTACTCCAACGACATGTGGCCATCTCTCAAACGATTCCAATGTCCCGAACTGCCTATTCTAAAGGGCGACAAGGTCATAGGAACCGTAAGGGATATGGATGCCCAAGCAAGCCTCTGCAAGCGGTTCACCAACGCAGCGATCGACTTTATCAGGCAAAACAAAGCAAAGCCATTCTTCGTCTACCTCCCACACGCCTTCGTGCATGCTCCCCGACAAGCGAGCGCGGATTTCATGCAGAATGCCGATACTGTTGAAGAAGCACAAGTAGAGGAGGTCGATTGGAGCGTCGGACAGATACTAGAAACACTTCGACAAGAGGGACTATCCGATAATACCCTTGTTATTTTCACTTCGGATAACGGGCCAGCCGGCGGGCTATCCGCAGGTCCGCTGCGAGGGCGCAAAGGATCTGCTTACGAAGGCGGCCATCGGGAACCTACGATCGCATGGTGGCCGGGAACTATACCTGCTGCTACCAAGAGCGATGAAATCATAACCGCGTTGGATATTCATCCCACCTTGGCGAAACTGGCCGGTACGTCAGTCCCTAAAGATCGGACAATCGACGGACACGTCAATACCGGCGTGCTCCTGGGCCACCCTGATGCCCGAAGTCCCTACAAACACTTTTTCTATCAGCAAGGCGGCAAACTTGCGGCGGTTAGGGCAGGGGATTGGAAGCTGTTTCGAAATGGCGAACTCTACAATCTACGAAGTGATTTAGGAGAAACGAATAATGTTGCAGCGAACCATGCAGACATCGTGCAACAGTTGGCACAACTCTTCATTGAATTCGCAAAAGATATTCAGGACAATTCCCGACCGGTAGGTATTTTCGAGAACTCACGTACCTTGACTCCTCGCCGGGGGATCGATGGGGAAGACGCGTTTATTCCGACGCTTAAACTACC
>Ga0315321_10001337_pt1 | contig 18894 bp, 18 predicted proteins | sample M180m21515metaG_FD_203464 | JGI IMG/M metagenome (GOLD analysis project Ga0315321, IMG submission 203464) | Ammonia-oxidizing marine archaeal communities from Monterey Bay, California, United States - M1 80m 21515 | ecosystem: Environmental > Aquatic > Marine > Intertidal zone | place: USA... | reverse complement strand
TTGGAATGAATACAAAAATTTTTTCACAGACTGGGTCTTATGCTGGAATTGGCTTTGCTCTTCCGGCTAATAAAATGATTGAAGTTGCCTCAGAGATTATTCAATATGGTTCAGTCAAAAGATCATGGATTGGAGATTTTAGAGTTAAGGTAAAAAGGTTCTTGTTAAACAAAAAGCCTACTTATGGTCTTGAGATATTAGAACTCAGAAACTATGGCCCACTTTTCAATAAAGGAAAAATAAAGCCAGGAGCAATAATCTTATCTATCAACAATGAATCGCCTTCATGGGAGAATTTAACTGGCGCCTTAAAAAATTCGTTTCCAGGTGATGAGATTGAATTTCAAATATTACAGAACTCTACTGTAAAGGATTACAAAGTTGTTACAGAGGGCATTCCCACCCAATAGATTAGTCATCTTTCCAAGTAGGATCACGCTTTTCTAAAAACGAGGAAATGCCCTCCTTTGCATCATCTGTTAGAGAGTTTTCAGTCATTACTTTTGAGGTGTATTCATATGCCTCAAAGAGACTCATTTCATACTGCCGATAAAAAGCTTCTTTACCAATTCTTACTGTGGAAAGAGGCTTAGTGGCAATTTTCTTTGCAAGAGACATAACACTTATATTAAGCTTTTCAGCAGAGACATAATCATTAATCAGAGATATTCTCTTGGCTTCGGCTGCATCAATCATATCGCCTGTCAGTAACATTTTCATTGAATCTTTTTTGCTAACATTTCTTGAGAGTGCAACCATCGGGGTTGAGCAAAATAAACCTATATTTACTCCTGGTGTTGCAAATTTTGATAGATCAGACGCTATGGCTAAGTCACAACTAGCGACTAATTGACAACCAGCGGCAGTTGCAACACCGTTGATCTCTGCTATGACTGGTTTTGAGCATCTGGTTATCATCTGCATTAATGAAGAACATAAATTAAAAAGATCTGAAAAATATTCTTTCCCCTCATCTTCATTGTCCCTAGCTTCAGTTATATCTTTTAGGTTATGCCCTGAACAAAAAACATCACCGACGGCTGCTATAATAATTACTTTGACTAAATCATTTGATGATGCTTCAAATATAAGCTGTTGAAGCTGCTGCATCATTTTATCTGATAGAGCATTTTTATTATTAGGATCATCCAAAATCAAACGAAGAATGCCTGACTGAGTTTGATCAATTTTTAAAATATCTTTTGTATTTTCATTCATAATTTAATTAGTCAATTTTCAAGAATTTTTTTTGGGCATTGATTCATCACCACTTTTAAACCAGCATTCTTTCCTAAAGATTCTGCTTCTTCACTAAACAGACCTTCTTGGGTCCATAAGATTTTTGCTTTAATTTTTATTGCCTCATTTGCAATGCTAGGGATATATTCTATAGCTCGGAATACATCTACCATATCAATTTTTTGTTCTATAGCTTCGAGGCTTGAATAACACTCTTGGCCTAGAATTCTAGTATTAATCAAATTTGGGTTAACTGGAAATACTTCAAAACCATAATCTAGAAGAAATTTCATCACTTTATAACTATCCCTTTCTGGATTAGAGCTGGCTCCAACTATCGCAATAGATTTAATCTCATCCAACATTAATCTTAAATTATGTTTGTTCAAATTTTTCTATTTAAAATGTGAGATTATTCTAGCCGAACTCTTCTCACAGCTTGGACCCATAAGATGAACTCCATCAATGCATGGCAGATCCATAATTTTTTCTATTAACTCTTGGCAGATTTCTTCGCCAGTTTCTGCTGGCGATCCACTATCCTCTAGACGCTGAAGAATTTCATCAGAGATGTTTACGCCCCATAAATTTTTTCGCATCCAGTCGCCCTGTTTGGCTGATTTTAAAGGTCCCATTCCAACGATCACCTTGCAATTATCAAAAGAGCCTTTCTCCTTTAATTTATCTGAATATTTTTTAATAACATTGTAGTCAAAACAATATTGAGTTTGAACAAAGCCTGCTCCCTGCTCTATTTTTAATACTAATTTATCAAGTGCGTCTGGTTTTGAGATTTGAGTATATAAATCATCCGCAGCACCTGGATAAATGGGTAATGGATTTTTGATTACTGTTCCATCGGATAAAGTACCTCCTGCAATAACCTTGCATAATTCAATCAATCCATTGCCATTAAATTCATTTACAACAACGGGTCCATTCTTATCTGGCTGATCTCCACTTAAACAAAGAATTTTATTGATCCCAACTGACAACGCACCTAATAATACTGATTCCAAGGCAATCTGATTTCTATCTCTGCCAGTTAGCTGCAAAATAACATCTAGGCCACTTCGTTTAATCTCTGAGGCAACTAACAAGCTGTTTAAACGACTCTTGCAATTAGGGGAATCTGTAACATTTACAGCGTCTGCAACACTAATAAGCTCTTCAACCTGTTGCACACATCCATTCAAATCAGTGGTTACATCAGGTGTAGTTTCTGAGGTAAATATAAAATCATTGGTGTTAAACATTTTTATTTCTCCTGCACAAAATAGTGATCACAGAAACGTTTCGTGAACTAAAGACTATTGATGTACCTAAATATAATAATTGTTTCTGAGAAAAGCGCTACTAGTGAGGTAACCTTGTAATATCTGCTCCAAGATATGACAACTTCTCTTCAATCCTTTCATACCCCCTATCAATATGATAAATACGGTCTACTATTGTCTCGCCATTAGCGCATAATCCTGCCAAAATTAAACTTGCAGATGCGCGCAGGTCTGTAGCCATAACTGGTGCTCCATTAAGCGAGTCGACACCCTTAATAAATGCATTACTACCTTTAACAGTGATGTCACAACCCATTCTGTTGAGCTCTTGAACATGCATGAATCTATTTTCAAATACATTTTCTGTTACAACTGATGAGCCTTCAGATAATGCATTTAATACAGTAAATTGTGCCTGCATATCTGTCGGAAATCCTGGAAATGGAGCTGTAGAAATATCTACTGGTAAAATAGAATCATTTTTCATAATTAAATGAATATTATCATCACCTACGGTGATTGAAGCGCCGCTTAATTCCAATTTATCTAAAATATTATTCATGCGTGGGGCTTGTACATTTGAAATAGTTAGATCGCCGCCCGTTATCGCTGCTGCTATTAAATAAGTTCCAGCCTCTATCCTATCTGCAGGGATTGAAAAGTTTGTCCCTCCAAGATCATCAACACCATCAATGATGATTTCATCTGTTCCAGCGCCTTTGATGTTAGCTCCCATCGAATTAAGAAAATTTGCTAGATCTTCAACCTCAGGTTCTTTTGCGACATTTCTTAAAATAGTTTGGCCTTTAGCAAGAACTGCAGCCATCATTATATTCTCTGTTCCAGTTACAGAAACTCCTGGAAAGTTAATTTCACAACCAATTAATTTTTTGGAAGTAGCTTCAATATATCCATTTTTTAATTCAATTTTAGCTCCAAGTTTTTCTAGCGCATCGAGATGAAAATCTACTGGCCTTGTTCCAATAGCGCACCCTCCTGGAAGAGCAATTCTTGCAAATCCATAACGACCTACAAGTGAACCCAAAACTAAAATTGAAGCGCGCATGGTCTTAACTAGCTCATATCTAGCCTCGAAATCATGCAATTTAGATGTAGAAATTATAAAATCCATGCTCTCATTCAGGGTTATATCAGCACCCATTGAACCCAAGATTTCAAACATTGTAGTGATATCCTGCAGGTAAGGTAAATTTTTAAAAGTAATAGATTGATCAGTTAATATTGTTGCCGCCAACATCGGTAAGGCTGCATTTTTTGCTCCTGAACAAGAAATAGATCCAGAGAGCTTATTACCACCAACAATCTTTAATTTTTCCATGCTTACCCTATTTCAGATGGAGATTTTGTACTTAAACTCAAAGCATGTAACTCGCCTGTTTGAAAATGCTCTTTTAAGGTACTTAAAACTAACTTGTGTCGCTGAAGGGAAGTTAAACCCTCAAATTCCTTGCTCACAATTAAAACTTTTGACTTACAATCCTCCCCATCATGAGAAATCTCAGCTTCGGGAAAATGTAATTTAAGAAAATGAGTTATGTCCATTAAATAATTTTTGGCTGAAGATTAGTCAAGATTAGCATCAGAGGTCCAATGTTTTATTATCTCATCGATATTTTCATTATGCTCTTTTGCAAGAGCCTGGAATTGATTTCTAAAAGTAAGACCTAGGTTAACTCCATTTACAATTATATTAATAATTAGCCAATTTCCATCTTTATCTTTTCTTACTTTATAAGTTATTGGGTAAACATTGCTGGAAGTTATTAAATTCTGCTGAACATCCTCGGTTCTTTGAAATTCTAATACTTCTGGAAAAATAGTAATAATTTTTTGATCGCCCCATTGGGCTAAGGTTGAAGAATATGTATCAAGTAAAGAGGTTTTAAAAGATTCAATAAATTGAAGTCTTTGTGATGCAGAAGCAGCGAGATAATATTTTTTACCCATGACGCTTGCACCAACCCTCCTAAAATCAACCATTGGTTCAAAAATCTTATTAATCTTATTTTTAAATAACCCAGGATCCTTAACATAAAGCTCTTGATTGTTTCTAATAACGTAAACCATTTCTTGTGCTTGGGAATCAATAAATTGGTGAGGGTTAGAGGCATTGACTGAATTGATATAAAAGCAAAAAATTCCAAGAAAAAATGCTAGAGATTTCAAAGTAGTATTCATAAAGGTATTATAACATTAGTAAAAAACTATAAATGCAATATGAAAGAGAAGAATTTTATCAGCTCAGCTTTGAAAGTCATTGAAATAGAGTCAAAGGCTGTGATGAGTTTAAGCGATCAAATGCATTCTGATTTTAATAATCTATGCATAAAGATTCTTGATACTAAAGGAAAATTAATTTTAATGGGCATAGGTAAATCTGGTCATATAGCTCAAAAAATTTCTGCAACATTATCAAGCACTGGGACCTCATCATTTTTTATACATCCAACTGAAGCAGCCCATGGTGACTTAGGAATGATTAGCAAGCAAGATGCAGTCTTAATTTTATCTAATTCAGGAGAAACAAAGGAAATAATTGAGATTTTGCCCGCCTTAAAACGCTCAACTCCAAATATTTTTACTCTAACTAATAACAAGCAATCGACTATTGCAAAAACAGGAAAAATTAATTTAGTAATAAGTGCAGATGAGGAAGCTTGTCCATTAGACCTGGCTCCAACCTCCTCAACCACAATTGCTTTGGTGTTTGGAGACGCGCTTGCAATTGCTTTGTTGGAAGCTAGAGGTTTCAGCAAAGATGATTTTGCAAAATCTCATCCAGCTGGGAAAATTGGAAAAAAACTCACAACACTGGTTCAAGATTTGGCAGTCATGAATGATAAAGCGCCAATTGTTGATCAGGCTACATCTTTAAGGGATGCATTGATGGTAGTAACTGAAAAAAAACTTGGGGTAACTCTAGTTGCAAATGAAAAAAAAGTAGTTGGAATTTTTACAGATGGTGATCTAAGAAGGTGCCTTAATAATGAAGTAGATTTAAATAAAACCCCTATTAAGGATGTCATGACTGCTCACTTTAAAAGTATTCAAAGCAATGCTCTTGCTATCGATGCTGCAGAAATTATGGAAAAAAATAAAATTTTTAGCTTGGTTGTTAATTCTGGAACAAATAAACGAGATAGCATAGGCCTTATTACCATGCATCAACTCCTTGAAGCAGGGGTTATTTAAAAAAAGGAAATGTTGAAAAGGTACAAAATTTTATCAATTATATTTGGATGTTTATATCTTCCTATTTTGATTTCAGGAGAGAGTGCTAGTTTTCAAAATATTTCAATTCAATCAGATCAAGTTACTATTGATGAAGAAACTGGGCAGTTAGCTTTTAAAAATAATATTAGAATAAAAATCGATGGTTATATTATAAAAGGCTCTGACGCCCTTCTAAGTCACAAAGACAAAAAATTAGAAATATATGGAAAGCCAGCAACTATTAAATCTAATACGATAGATGGTGAAGCTGAAGTTTTTGTAATATATCCAAATAAATCAATGAATTTAATTGGAAATGCAAAACTCTTAAATAAAGGCAATTCAATAACGTCTAATCTTATTGCATATCAAATTAGCCCAAATGAATAACGACCGACTAAGTCTAACTAATATTGAGAAAACTTTTGGCTCTAAAAAGATCCTTTCAGATATCAGTTTCTCAATTGGCTCAAATGAAATTGTAGGTTTGCTTGGTCCAAATGGAGCAGGCAAGACAACAGCCTTTTATATAGCTGCCGGCTTAATTTTTCCCAATCAAGGCAGAGTATTTATTAATAATAAAGATGTCACAGAGACCCCCATGCATGCTCGAGCTAATTTAGGGTTAGGGTATCTACCTCAAGAAGCATCAATATTTCCAGATCTAAGCGTTGAAAGTAATCTTTTAGGAATAGCAGAATTATCTAATAAAGAAAAAGATCAAACAATCGAAAAAGTAACAAAAATTGTCGACGAGTTTGATTTAAAAAAAATTCTTCAAATAAAGGGAAGAATGTTATCTGGGGGACAAAGAAGAAAAGTTGAGATAGCTCGTACTTTAATTTGTGAGCCTAGTATTATACTTCTTGATGAACCTTTTGCTGGCATTGATCCAATCGCTGTTGAGGAAATAAAAGAGTTACTTCAAGAAATTTGTAAGAAAAATATTTCAATTCTAATAACAGATCATAATGTTAGAGAGACATTAAGCTTATGTCACACAGCAATTATCCTCAGTGAGGGAAGTATTATTGCTGAAGGTAATGAGAAAAGCTTAAAAGAGAATGCTAATGTTCGACAGAAATATTTTGGCAAAATGTTCTCTTAAAAGATGGCGATTAAGCTTGTTAAAGAATTAAAACAAAATCAGCAGTTATCGATAACTCCGCAATTAAAAAAATCAATAGATCTTCTTCAGCTCTCAAGACTAGAAATTATTAATAAAATTAACATAGAGATTGAGGAAAATCCTTTTCTTAAAAAAGATTTTGATAATGAGTTAACTTCAGGCTTTGATAGCATGGATCTTTTGGAGAATTTACCAAATGCATTAACTTTGCAAGACCATCTTAAAAATCAATTGCAAGACATCAATCTTAGCAATACAGAAAAAAAAATTGCATTAGTAATTATTCAGTCCTTAGAAGAAAATGGGTTGCTTCAAATAGATCTTAATGAAATCGAGAAATTGATGAATTACGCTTATTCTACAAAAGAAATTAAAAATGTCTTAAGTAATATAATTCAAGACCTAGAACCGGCTGGGGTTGGTGCTAGAAATTTTAAAGAAACAATTTACATACAATTAAAGAAACAGGAAATTCCCATAGAGGGATTAGAAATTGCAAATAAAATTTTATTTAATCCTCAATTATGTAGCTTTGAGGATGCAAAGGTTCATTTAGCGACACATTACTCTGAACATGCTGTTGAGTCAGTGCTGAAAAAAATTAAACAATGCGATCTTTCTCCAGGTTTAGAATTTGAATCTACGCATATTATTCAACCTGACTTAGAGGTGATTCCAGATAACAATCAAAATCTTAATGTCCAGTTTAAACAAGATAACTTTCCTTTAATTAGTCTTGATGAAGATTTAGAAAAATTAGTTAAAAATAAACAAAATAAAGCAAGCAAAGAATTAAAAGAAAAAATGGGAGAAGCAAAATGGTTGATTAGGGCAATCAATAAAAGAAACGAAACTGTTCAAAATGTAGGCACATTGATTTGCAGAATACAGGCTGATTTTTTATCAAATAAATCCGCTGAATTAAAACCTGTATCAAATATTGAGCTTGCAAAAGAGTTAAAGATTAGCGCATCAACTGTCTCTAGAATTTTAAGATCAAAATATATACAAACTCCTAAAGGTGCTATTTCCATGAAATCACTCCTTGCTAGCTCTGTGTCTAAAACTAGAAAAGTTACCCCTATGCAATTAATGGAAGAAATTCAAAAGATTGTTGAAGGGGAAAGAAAAAAATTGAGCGATCAAAAAATTTCAGATCTGCTCAATAAGCGGGGATTTAACTTAGCTCGAAGAACAATCTCAAAATATCGAAAAAAAATAAATTTGCCAAGTTCAAGAAATAGATAATTCATAATCTAGTGAGTTAGAATTAAGGGTATGAATGAGATTATCCCTCGCCACTTCTCATCTGAAGATCTGCTGAAAAGAATTCAAGAACAAGAAGTTGAGCCATCTATTAATCAGATTAAGAGAATTTTATCTGGCATGCATCCTTCTGAGGTAGCACACAGCATAGAATCTCTGCCACCTAAAGAAAGGAAATTTTTATGGTCACTGATTGATACGCAAGACGAGGGTGAGATCATTGCTGAGTTACATGATGAAATACAACAAGAGCTTATCTCAGAAATTTCACCAAAAGAACTAATTACTATAATTGGTGACTTAGAACTTGATGAAATTGTCGACATTCTCCAAATTCTTCCTAATCAAAAAACTGAAAATATTTTATCTGCAATGTCTCAAAGGGATAGGCAGAGAATTCAAGAAGCCCTAGAATATCCAGAAGATTCAGCTGGTGGACTCATGAACACTGATATTATAAGTGTCAGGCCAAAACATAACCTAGAAGTTGTGATGAGGTATCTTCGGGCTCAACGAGAATTACCAAAAAATACTGATCAAATCTTTGTTGTTTCAAGGGAAAATAAATATCTAGGCTCTTTGCCAATTTCTTTAATTGTTGTCTCAGACCCTGGTCTCAACGTAAGAGAGCTAATGGAAACTGAAACTCAACCATTGGAAGCAAATTTAAATGATAAGGATGTATCAAGATTATTTGAGCAGAATGATTGGGTGTCAGCACCAGTGGTAGATGATGAATCAAGATTGATTGGAAGAATAACCATTGATGATGTTGTTGATGTCATTATGGAAGATGCTGATCAAAATTTTCTTGGGATGGCTGGAGTTGCTGAGGACACATTTGCTGCGCCAGCAAGAGCAGCAAGGAGTAGAATTTTATGGCTATCAATTAATCTCCTGACAGCTTTTATAGCATCTATGACAATTAGTCTATTTCAAGCAACGATCGATCAAATAGTATATTTGGCTATTCTGATGCCTATTGTTGCAAGCATGGGTGGAGTTGCTGGCACTCAAACTTTGACGATTATGATTCGAGGATTAACACTACAACAAATTAATCAATCGAATCTAAAATGGTTATATAAACGAGAGGTCGCAGTATCAATCGTAAACGGGATCTTATTATCCATCATGGTTGGTGGAATAACCTATCTCTGGTTTGATGACAAGATCATTGCAACCCTTATTTGTGTAGCTATGGTTACGAACTTAATATGCTCAGCGATTGCAGGTATTTTTATACCAATAATTTTACGAAAATTTAACCAAGATCCAGCAATTGCTGGAAGCGTTGTTGTAACGACAGTAACTGATGTAATAGGCTTCTTCTCTTTTCTTGGTCTTGCTACTGTATTTCTTGTTTAACTCTTTCTAATCTTGGTTCTGAAATAGTGCCAAGAACTTCATATTGATAATTAGTAAGATTATTTAAATCTTCTTCAAATATTTCATTTATCACTGCTGAGCCAGCAACGGCTGGAAGCCCGCCAAGGATTGCAGCATACCATGGAAGATTTTCGCCAACTCTAATCCTCAGGTCTAAATTAAGATCTAGATCATCCAAATTATTTTTAGAGTTTTTGTTAATTTGACCAACCCACTTCATTTTAGCTGCATTTGTTTCAATAAATAAAGGTGATGCAAGTCGAAGCTTTGATTTGCTAAATAACAAGTCTCCCTCAACCCTGCCTAATTGTGTAGAAGTAAACTCATCAATTGAAAGATCAAAGTTTGCTAACTTACCAAGAATATTTCTTAAGTTCAGAATGCCAAGTAAATTAAAGGCAAGTGAATCAGAAATAGAATCTTTGATGACCATATCTTTCAAAAGAAAATTACTCTCGCCTTCTATATGACTTAAAGTAGAAAGCTCTTTCCATTGTAAGTTTATAGATCCATTCAAATAAGAAAAATCTGCAAAATCTCTTAAATATGGAATTTTGCTTGAATCTTTAATTAAAAAGTCTCCTCTAATTTTGTAAAGAGGCTCAACTTTATCGACTGAAAAATATGCAATTGAAGATTGTTTCAATGGTTTGATTGAAACTAGATTGGAAGTTAGTTGAAGGTTATTGGCTGTAAAATTCCTATTATTATTCAGAAGATACACATCAAGACTTTTAATCTTTATTTTGCCAAAAGAAGAATTTCTTACAATCAGTCTAGAATTTAGAACTGTGTCAAAACTTGATTGTGAAAAATTCATAAATTCTATATCAGGAATTATTGAGTTGTTTATTTCTATTTTCATAAACCCCGTCTGATCCATTCTAAATTTCAAACTAAAATTATCTGCAATTAAATTACCAAGAATTTCTGAGTTATTTAAATCAAATAAACCAGAAAGATCAGCAAAATTATTATTAAAAAATCTAAAGTTTTTAATATCAAATGCTAATTTATTCAGTTGTATGGATGCTGATTCTTGGCTTATGGGCAATATAGAACTTAACAAATCTTCAGCAATAAATTTAGAATAAAGGTATACATTCAATCCTGGTTCTTCAATAAAATCCTTATACTGATTAGGAAGTTTTTTACCTATTGAAATATACCCATGATATTTGATGAGATTCCGAATATGCATATCAATCTTTTGATTGCTGACTTTAAGCGAAGGATTTGTAAAATTAGTAATTATAATTTCTGTGGGTAAGCTTATTAACTTATTTTTTGAAAGTGAATTTAGTGGCGAATTTAGCTGAATATTTTTTAGATCAGAATTTATCTTTAATATTGGTTGAGAATTTTTTTGAATCCTAAGATCTATCTTAAAAAGATCATTGCCAGAAATCTGAAGATAGGTTGAATCTGCAATAAAGTTTCCTGGCTCTAAATTCATAGGTGTTGAAAAAGTTAAATCATATATTTTTGTTAAGTCTTTACCTAAAAGATGAACTGACAGCTCATCTTTCATGAAAGTTGATGGCAATAATCCATAGATTGAATCTAAATCAACAATAAAAATGCTTGCATCGTTAAAGTTAATATTATGATGCTGCAATATTGGTATAGAAAAATTTTTTGTTTTTATTGAAATAGCATTGTTAAGTCTCAAAGTTGATAGTTTAATTTCACCTTTATTTTCTGCTTGTATATCAGGTAAATTAAAGCTCTTCGCTCCTATACTTAATGCACTTTGCAGTTCAATTGATTGCATATCATGCAGAGAATAAAAACTAAGCTTTTGAGTCTTATAATTAATTAATCCATATGCTTTATCATAGGAAAAGTTAGTTACTTTACCTGATGGAGAAAAAATATATAAATTTTTGCTGTCCGCCTCAATAATTGGTCTAGCGAGATCAATTTTTGAATCTTCGTTAAATGTTAACCGTGATTCGCCAATTAAGAATTTTGCCTTCAAATCTGCATCCATGCCAGTTCTGGGAACAGAGTAATTAAAATAAATTGAATTATTTCTTCCAAGATTAATACTCGTGTCTATATAAGAGCCCACTCCCTTTAAAGAGTTAGGAAGCGAGAATATAATTAAGTCTTTTGAAATATCATTCCCTTTAAGCTCAATAGAAAATGGATTATTTTGTCCTGGAGTTATTTCCAAATTAAGATCAATCCCAGCAGATTGATTTTTAATGCGAGCTTTGAGATCAAAAACTGAACCTGAATAATTTCCTAATCCTGAAATTGATGCAGGAATGAAACTTTGATTATGATTTTTTAGTATTGAGGTATTTGAATTTATTAAGAATTTTATCTCGTTTCCATGTCCAGAAAAGTTTCCACTCAGATTAGTGATTTCCTTAAAATATAGATCATTAAGATCTAGATCTCTAAAAAATCCAGAATAGTTTGGGATGAAGCTATCGAATGATATAAAAAAATTTTCAATAATTAGATTAGTTAACTTTAATGTCTCAATTTCCAAAATCTGAGGTGAAAGAAAGAATTTTGGAACTGCTACAGATTTTTTATTAAGATTAATTTGAATTGGGTACGCTTCATCAACAAATGGATGAAGAAATTCAGTTAATGTTAATGTACCAATATTTTTTTTAGACTGAAAATAAAAAGATCCTTTGTTTGGTTTAATTAATAAGGGTTGCAAAAATAAGCTAGTGGAGTTAAAGGAGCCCCTAATGATTGATTGATTATCCTGTAATTCACCAAGAGCATTTATCTGGAATTCTAAATCCTTGATAGGCGAAGCGTCAAAAGCTGGAATAAAATTTAGCCACTTGTATGGATGAAGGTTTAATGAGAGGCGATAAGAATCTTTAAAAGCATTCACAGCAATCGTACTTAATTGATTGTCATGCAAAAAACTAAGCTGGCCAGAAAATGATGCAGAAAGGTCTCCAGAAAGATCGCCATTAATTCTAAATATAGAATCATCTCTTTTATAATTAAAGTTTTCAAATGACAATGAAATGTCATTACTAAAATTTACTATAGAGCTTCTGGATGAATTGATGGTTCGAATATCTGAGTGATCAAAGTAACCATCTTTTATCATGATATTATTAATATTAAAAAAACTAATAGGTCTCTGAGGTTTAATAGAAAATCCTAGCTCTAATTCTTTAGCCTGCATTAGAATCCTTTCATTGTGAATAATATTTAGATTAACAAACTTTAAATTTCTGTTTAAAGCATTCCCAGAACTATGAAGTATAGAAAACTCTATAGAGTAAGACGGTAGAAAATAATGATCTGTGAATTTAATTATATTCCATGGAGAAAAAGTTAAGATGGCAAGAAATAAGAAAAATATCCAACTTAAAATGCCTAGGCAAATTGCAGAGATGCGAAATAATTTTCTCATTATTTATAAATTTAAAAAAATACTTCTTCGAAAAGCTCTCATAATAAAATAAACCCCTAGCCATAAAACTGCATTAATTAAAAAGCTAACTATCAAAACAGCATATGAATAATTATAGGGAGATAGTAAAAGGTATTTACACGCTATGTAGAATGACGATGATCCTGAGAAGAAAACTGATAACTGAAAATAGGAAAAAATTCTAAAACGAAAAACATATAAATGGATAATGTAAGAAGTTGCTACAAAAAAAAGCATGTTAAAACCAATCACATTAGAAAAAAATAAATCAGAAACTAGTCCATAAAATAAAGCTGCTGAGCTCTTAAGCTTCTCTGGTAATGCAAAAATCCAGTATGCAAAAATTAAAAAACCAAAATTTAATTCAAGAAATAATTTAATGCTTATAGGATTTAGAGAATCATCTAACCAAAAACCCAAAATAATAGTTGAGAGTATTATTAGGTGATGACTAAATTTCATCGGTCTCTTTAATCATCATTCCATAGAAAGTTTCTTCTAAAGGGTTTGCTTTTAGGGTAATTACGACCTCAATCTCATTCATTGCAACTATATTAATGGCTGAGATAAATCCAATCTCAATATCTTTTAAAAAAATGCCGCCCAGCCCAGATGTGAAAATGGCATCGCCAATATTATTCTCAAAATCATCATTATTTTTATTTACCTTGCAAGAAATTAACATTGGCTTACCTTTGCCTCTGGCATCACAATAAAAAAAATTCGATTTAATTGGTAATATGTGCTGAATATCTGAGAAAAGAATGACTTCAATAAAATTCATATGAGAATTTTTAGTTTGGCCAATAAATGATCTTCCTGCAAAGACTGGTGTATTTTCTTCAATTTTAATATCGTCACTATTTTGTAAAAAAATTCTGTGTGTTGAACAGCAAAAATAGTTTCTTAAATCAATAGAAGCAATTTTATATAAATAAATATCATCAATTTTAAGTGAGCCAATTAAATTTTTATAAAGATTAATAATTTGAATTTTTTCTTCATTATCTTTTCTTTGGATGAAATCCTGCGTTCTAATTTTAAGAATTTGCTCTCTTAATTCTTTATTTTCTTGTATTAGGCTTCTATTTATCTGAAAAGAAGAAAATGAGTTGGTGAGATTTTCAAATATGCCGTCAGAAATTATCTGAGCATATAACGCAGAAGCATGAAAAAAACCTCTTAAAGGAGCAAAAGTTCTATAATTAATATCAGCAAATAACAAAAAAATTGAAAGAAAAAAACCAATTGCGTAATTTCTTACTGGAGTGTATGTAGGCGTAGGTATCGCCATAATTAGTTAATTATTCTGTTGAAAGCAAATCTATATTGTATTTATCAATTATTTCAAGAGCCTTGCCCCCACCTCTTGCAACACAAGTTAATGGATCTTCAGCGCAAATAACTGGAATTCCAGTTGAGGAAGAGATTAACTTATCAAGGTCTCGCATTAACGCTCCTCCACCAGTAAGTACGATACCCCTTTCTGCAATATCGGCAGCTAGCTCAGGCGGAGAAAGTTCAAGAGCATTTCTAATAGCCCTTACAATTCCTGATAATGGATCACGCATAGCCTCATATGCTTGAGAACTTTTAAGCGTAAAGGTTTCAGGAATCCCTTCAGCTAAATTACGTCCTGTCACATTCATTTCTAGTTCTTCAGAATCAGGAGAAGCGCAACCAATGGTATATTTAATTTTTTCAGCAGTAGACTCTCCAATTACACAACCATAATTTCTTCTAACCCATGAAGTGATTGAACTATCCAGCAAATCGCCACCAATTTTTACTGATTCAGCATAAACAACTCCATTTAGAGAAAGAATTGCAATTTCTGAAGTTCCCCCTCCGATATCAACAACCATATTTCCATTAGCCTCCTCTACTGGAAGGCCGGCACCAATAGCAGCAGCCATTGGCTCTTCGATAAGCTTCACATCTCTTGCGCCAGCTCCTAAAACCGATTCTCTAATAGCGCGTCTTTCAACTTGTGTAGACCTGCATGGAACGCAAACTAGAACCCTTGGACTGGGTTTAATAAATCTTTGTTCGTGGACCTTAGCTATAAAATGTTGAAGCATTTTTTCAGTAACCTGAAAGTCAGCAATAACGCCCTCAGATAATGGTCTTATAGTTTTGATATTTCCCGGGGTTCTACCAAGCATTTTTTTAGCTTCATGCCCAACGGCTACAACTGTTTTTTGACCTCTACTTTCTCGGATTGCTACAACAGTAGGCTCATCAAGGACTATTCCAATGTCTTTTGTATAAATTAGAGTATTAGCAGTACCTAAATCTATTGATAAATCATTAGAAAATAAGCCTCGAACAGTTTTAAATAAGTTGAAATCCACTATGATATTCCTTGTAAATTCATTTTAAGATGCTTTTAGTTTAATATTGCGCATCAGAAATAAATAATATCATATGGACCAAGAAACAGTCAGAACTATTTGCTATCTAGCAAGGCTAGAAATAGATCAAAATAAATCTAACAAAATACAAAAAGATCTTGAGACAATTATTGAGCTTATTGGAGGCTTGCAAACTATTGATACTTCTAGCATTGAGCCTCTTTATAGCCCGCTTGAAATGACAGCCTCTACGCATGAAGATGTTATAAATTCTGATAACGAAAAAGAAAAATTTCTTGAAAATGCTCCTGCATCAAATAATGACTACTTTCTTGTCCCCAGAGTTGTTGAATGAGCATACAATTCAAATCTATTACTGAGCTTAGAGGAATGCTAGATGAGAAGTTAATCTCAGCATCAGAATTAACCCAAGAAACCCTTAAGCTGGCTAAAAAATATCAAGAATTAAATTGTTTTGTAACAATGAATGAGGAAGTTGCTATTAAAAAAGCTAGCACTATTACCTCTGATGATAAGACTTCTTCATGGCTTGAGGGAATTCCGTTAGCGCAAAAAGATTTATTTTGTACAGAGGGCTTAAGAACAACTTGCTCTTCAAAAATCCTTGCAGATTTTATTCCTCCATATACTGCAACAGCTGTTAAAAAACTTGAAGATGCTGGCTCTATTACAATTGGTAAAACAAATATGGATGAGTTTGCAATGGGTTCCTCCAATGAAACCAGCTTTTTTGGTAATGTTCATAACCCTTGGCAGAAGGGATATGTTCCAGGAGGAAGTTCAGGAGGATCAGCTGCAGCAGTTGCTGCCGGGATTGTTCCAGCTGCAACTGGAACAGATACAGGAGGATCAATTCGCCAGCCAGCTGCGCATTGTGGAATCACTGGATTAAAACCAACTTATGGCAGGGTTTCAAGATGGGGAATGATTGCCTTTGCCTCAAGCCTTGATCAAGCAGGACCACTAGCTAGAACTGCTGAGGACTGCGCTATATTGTTGAATTCAATGTCAGGATATGACATAAAAGATACCACTTCATTAAACTCAGATGTTCCAAATTTTCTGACAAATCTCAATCAGCCTATTAATGGTATAAAAATAGGAATTATTAAAGAATTTTATCTAGGTGAGTTAGACTCTGAAGTTCAAGCTCGGTTTGAAGAGTCAAAAAAAACCTATGAAAAGCTAGGAGCTCAATTTGTAGAAGTCTCACTTCCAAACATCTCAGCGTCTGTTCCAACATACTACTCTATTGCTCCAGCAGAGTGCTCCTCAAATTTATCACGATTTGATGGCGTCCGTTTTGGGCATAGAGCAGAAAATACTAATGATTTAAATGACCTTTTCATAAAATCAAGAAGTGAGGGTTTTGGAGATGAGGTCAAACGTAGAATCTTAATTGGGACTTATGCCCTTTCTGCAGGATACTATGATGCATATTATAAGAAGGCTCAACAAGTTAGAAGATTAATTAAGAATGATTTTGATAATGTGTTCAAATCGGTAGATTTTTTGATGACGCCAACTTCACCTAATACCGCTTTTAAATTTGGAAGTAAGGGAACACAAAATCCAGTTGAGCTATATCTTGAAGACCTTTTTACAATTTCATCAAACTTGGCAGGTTTGCCTGCAATATCTATTCCACATGGACAAGTTAATTCACTTCCAGTGGGACTGCAATTAATTGGAAACTTTCTTAAAGAAGATCAGCTACTTAATACAGCTCATCTTTTTCAGAAAAACTCAGAATTTCATCTTGCTCAACCCAAATTAGAGGATTTTTCATGAGTTGGGAAACTGTTATAGGGCTTGAAACACACGTTCAACTATCAACAAAAACAAAGTTATTTTCAAGAGCATCCACTTCTTTTGGAGCCAGTCCAAACACAAATGTAAACCTTGTAGATTGCGGTCTTCCAGGGGTTCTTCCATCTATAAATAAAGAAGCATTTTATAAAGCAATAAGATTTGGTATGGCTATAGATGCTCAAATTAATCAAACCTCTATTTTTGACAGAAAAAACTACTTTTATGCTGACCTGCCAAAGGGCTACCAAATAACACAAATGGATTTGCCAATTGTTTTAGGGGGTTCAATAGAAATTGTTTCTGAGGAATCTGTCAAGACAATTAATATTACCCGAGCACATTTAGAGGAGGATGCTGGGAAATCAATCCATGATGAATATGATGGCTTTTCTGCAATAGATCTTAATAGAGCCGGAACTCCTCTTTTAGAGATAGTCTCAGAACCAGAAATATCAAGTGCAAAAGAGGCTGTTGCATATATGAAAGCAATGCATCGGCTCGTAACGTATTTAGATGTATCTGATGGCAATATGGCAGAAGGCTCACTAAGGTGTGATGCGAATGTATCAATAAGAAAAAAAGGTGACAAGGAGCTAGGAACTAGAACAGAAATAAAAAATATTAATTCTTTCAAATTTATTGAAAAAGCTATTAATTTTGAGATTAAACGACAAATTAAAGCCCTTGAAAATGGAGAAAAAGTTACTCAAGAAACAAGACTTTACGATAGCTCTAAAGATGAAACGCGACCAATGCGATCGAAAGAATTTGCAAATGACTACAGATATTTTCCAGAACCCGACCTTTTGCCAGTTGTTATTTCCGATGAAGAAATGCAAAAAATTAAAGATGAATTTCCGGAACTGCCAAATGAAAAAGAAATTCGCTATCAAAAACAATTTGAATTATCAGCTTATGATGCTCAAATTATTGCCTCTTCTAAATCGATGGCTGATTTTTTTGAATCCACTACAAAACAAACAAAAAACTACTCTCTGTTATCAAATTGGTTAATAGGTGAAGTAAGTGCATACCTAAATAAAGAGCTCATAGAAATAAATGAATCAAAGTTAAATGTAGATAATTTGGCAATGTTGATTAATCGAATAGATGATCAGACTATTTCAGGAAAAATTGGTAAAGCTATATTTGAAGAAATGTGTATCAATGGTGCTTCACCAGATGAAATCATTGAATCTCAGGGCTTGAAACAGATCTCTGATGATGGGGCTATTGAAGAAATTATTGATACTGTTATCAAAGATAATTCAGCTCAAGTTGAAGCCTATCTTGGAGGAAAAGACAAACTCTTTGGCTTTTTTGTTGGGCAAGTAATGCAATTAACTCAAGGCAAAGCAAACCCTGCGGCTGTAAATGCAATCTTAAAAGAAAAATTAAAGAAATAGCCTACCTTTTAAAAGGATCAAAAGTCATAGATATAATATTATTTGAGGTGTCTCCTTTTACACCAATATTTTTTAGTTGCTCATTATTATCTTTTGGCCAATAAAAAGTTTTAAAAATATGATCCCAAACAATAAGATTATTTCCATAATTATGATTTGCTATATTCGGCTTGAGATTATGATGCCACCTATGCAACTCTGGCCCGGAAAAAAAATAATTAAGAAGCCTTTGATCTTGATCTGCATTAATGTGTTGCCAGTATCCATGGACGGTACTAAAAATAGTTACTAAAGCAATAATTTTACCTTCAGCCCCTAAAAGCAATAAAGGAACAGCTCCGCTAAC
>Ga0315321_10001335_pt1 | contig 18896 bp, 13 predicted proteins | sample M180m21515metaG_FD_203464 | JGI IMG/M metagenome (GOLD analysis project Ga0315321, IMG submission 203464) | Ammonia-oxidizing marine archaeal communities from Monterey Bay, California, United States - M1 80m 21515 | ecosystem: Environmental > Aquatic > Marine > Intertidal zone | place: USA... | reverse complement strand
TGCGGCTGCGGCCATGGCTGTCCACGAGCTCGAGCGGAAGCACCTTCAAGTCGGGAGACAGAATCTCGGGAGTACCGACAACGCGGGCGACCCGACCGTCCTCCCACACGACATGCCCGGTCTCATCCACCGAAAACGCATCGTCCTCCGAGGCCAGCAGGCGCTCCACCCGGTCGATGATGACAGGTGCGAGAGCGCCTCGGGCCGCGCGGGTGGCCGCAGCATCATCGTGGATCGACGAGCCCTGCTCCACCTCGAACGAAAAGCCCTTGAGCTGACCGAGGTGCTGGCCAGCCACCCGCACCTCACCGGTGTCGTCGACCTCGGCGGTCAGCTCGCCATGCAGAGTACGGGCCTCGCGTAGGGCAACGGTGCGGTGGTCCACAAAGCGACGGGTGAGCTCGGCATGGAGCGCGTCGCTCAGGCGGTCTTCGACCAGGCGAGTGCGCTCCTGCCAGCCCTCGGGGTCGGGCATCCACTTGGACCGCTGCGAGATGTAGGTCCAGGTGCGGATGTGCGCGATGCGCGCCATCAAGGTCTCGATGTCGCCATCGGTGCGGTCCAGTCGCCCCACCGCTTCGGCTATCCAGCTCTCGGCCAGCTCTCCCCGCGGCCCGGTCAGCTGGAGAAACACCTGGGCCATCAGGTTGACATGAGCTTCCAGCAGAGTGTTTCGGAAGTCAGGTATGCCGCAGACCTCCCACAGCAGGGCCACCCGCTCGGGAGAGTCGGCCTTGTTGCGGATGTCGGGACGGCGCGCCAGACGAGTGAGAGTCTCGAGGTCGTGGGTGGGGTCGATCGGCTGCAGCACGGGATGTCTTGGCGAACGGTCGAGGCTGTGGAGCAGTCCCTGGACCGAGTCGAGGTCAAGGTCGCTGTTCCGCCAGAACACTCGGCGCACCGGCTCGAATCGGTGGGACTCGATGTCGTCCACCACCCGAGCTTCGAGCGGCGCAACGCCTTCGAGGGTGCCAAAGGTGCCATTGCGGGTGTGACGCCCAGCGCGGCCCGCAACCTGGGCCAGCTCGGCAGGCGTCAGGTCGCGCACCGACCGACCGTCGAACTTGCGCAGCGCACCAAAGGCCACATGGTTGACGTCCATGTTGAGGCCCATGCCGATGGCGTCGGTGGCCACGATGAACTGCACCTCGCCGCTCTGGTACATCGCCACCTGGGCATTGCGCGCCCGCGGAGACAGCGCGCCCATGACCACCGCAGCCCCTCCCCGCTTCGCGCGGATGCGCTCTGCCAGCTCGTAGACCTTCTTGGCGCTGAAGGCCACGACCGCCGACCGGGGCGGCAGCGTGGCCAGCCGGGTCTCCCCTGCGTGGGTGAGTCGAGACATCCGATCGAACCGCTCGATCTTGGCGGTGGGCACCAGCGCCTCAACGATAGGCACCATGGTGTCGGAGCCCATGAACCAGGTCTCACGCTGTCCGCGGGCATGGAGCAAGCGGTCGGTGAAGGTATGACCGCGCTCGGGGTGGGTCGCGAGCTGAATCTCGTCGATGCCCACAAAGGCGACATCGCGGCGTGTTGGCATGCTCTCGGTAGTACACACCCAGTACCGGGCGCGCCGGGGCACGATGCGTTCTTCACCGGTGAGCAGCGCCACCTTGAGGTTGCCGACCTCGCCCCGCACGCGGTCGTAGACCTCACGGGCCAACAGTCGCAGCGGAAGGCAGATAATGCCCGAGCCATGGCCGATCATGCGCCGAATGGCACGGTAGGTCTTGCCGGTGTTGGTCGGACCGAGCGCCGCCGTCAGGGTCGCCGGGCTGTCGAAGTCTCGCAGGGACATGCTGGCATTCTAAGCGCGCCCCCCCCGCTTGCACCACCACCGAACGTAGCATTCCGGTGAGCGCACCCGCCTTTCGGCATAGCACCAAGTCACCCTCTGAAACCCATCGCGACTCGGCACGACTGGGAGATCCATGCTCGTACTCCTCACACTGACCACTCTGGCAAGCGCGGCCAACCTCCAGTTTCAAGCCGATGCTCACATCCACACCTTTCCGGAGTCCTGGCGACCGGCCGGAATGAACACCGCCGACCTCCGCACACTTGAGCTCCAGGCCGAGGGGCTTCACACCCCCTTCTACGTGGTGATGGTGCGAGGCGAAGAGCTGCCCGGCAGCGGTGCGGGACAGCCCAGACTGCAGCGCTTCACCGACCAGCTGATGGCCCAGTGGGGAAGCGAAGGCCTGGACATGTCTCGCTACTCCGTGTTTTCGGTCGCCTGGAGCGAAGACTGTGCGCTGGCACCTGGACGGCGGCGAGCCGGCTCTGTCTGCGAGTACTTCCTCAACACCGGCTCCGAGTTCATCCACGGCCCCGCCCACTTCCTGCCCAGCCGCGACCACAAGCCGTTCACCGACCGATTCCGCAGCAAGGTGGCCAAGACCCCGCAAGACCCCGCAGGAGGCATTCGCGATGTGATGACCGCGGTGGACGACATGCTGTGGTCCCGCACCGACCCCAGGGTGGTCGGTCCACGGGCCCGAAAGGAGCTCGAAGACCAGATCGCGCGGCGGCGCTCCCTCATGGCCGCCGTCAACGAGGTCGAGAAGGCATCCTTGGCCCCGATGGTCGACGATTCACTCGCGGTGCTTGAGCGCAGTGACATCGACGAGATGCACCGGATGCGCGACAGCTTGCGCGCCGACAACGACCGCGTGGCTGCCGCAGTGAAGGCCCTTCAGACCGCCCACATCGTGCTCGACCGCACACTCGCAGACCTTGAGACCACCCTCGCAGACTCCGTTGTCGATGGCACGGAGGCCCAGAGCGCGGCCCAGGCCACCTTGAACAGACTCCAAGCGAAGAAGTCGGACGCCCTCACCCCCGAAGCGCTCTCTGTACTCGTAGATCAGGCCCGGGAGGCCATCGGCGTTCTCGACGCGATCTTGAACGCCCACCGCGCCGAGCAGCGCCGCAAACATCACCAGCGACTGATGGGCGGCATGGGCGGCACCTTCCTGGTGATGCTGGGTCTCGGCGCCATCGCCATCCGTCGCTACCGCCGCACCCGCTCGGCGGCCCGCTTCGAAGAGGCGCGGAAGAAGCGCGAAGAGCAACTCACCCACGCAGCCGCCCGCTACACCTCACTCGAGCTCAACGACCGCGCAGCACTCCACGTTCTCGCTGATGGCTGTACCGGCATCACCACCGAGGAGCTGGCCGCGGTCCAAGCGGAGCTCGATGACATCTACGCGGGCATCAAAGCGCTGGAGCGCGCGCTCGCCCGGTGTGTCGACATCGCGCGGGCGGCAGGTCCCCTCGCTTGGCCGACCTTCGACCGTGCCACCAAAGCGATCGACGCCACCTTCACGTTCGACACCGGGCAGCTCAAGCACGACGCCTTGTTCGAGGGCCCCACCCACGTGCTCGAGGTCGACCCGCCGAGCTTCATGGCCGCGCTCGACGACCGCTTCACCGCAGTGGTGGCCCGACGCCAGGACTTGCTGAATGCGGCCGCCATTCGCTTCCGTCCTGCCGTCGACCTGCTCCCCCACGAAGACTTCGACGAGCTGCTCGCGAGAGCCCGCGCACACGGCATTCCAGACACCTGGCTCAACGACCACCCGCTGTATGGCGACGACGAAAGCGATGCCAAGGTGTGGGGTGGACTCGATCGCATCCGCCAAGACGACCCTCTGGCCTGCCTCCGACAGCTTGACCGGCTCCGGGCCACCCACACCGGGTGCGATGAGCGGATCAGCAGCCTGCACGCAGCACTCTCCGCACTCGACAAGGTGTCCACAGACTCGGCGCCCACCCACCCCGCCTCCACTGTGTCCCCAAGCGACGACCCCACCACCAGCTGGACCCGCGCAAGGGGCCTTGAAGTTCGAGCACGCACCATCCTCGCCATGGGATCTGCCAGCGACGATGTCGTCGACCTGCTCCAACGCTTTGAAGACGCTGCCGCCACATACCGCCAGGCCCAACACCAAGCCCAGGCCATCGAAGATGCCGTTCGCACCATCGGCTTCGACATCAGCTCCGCACAACGCAGTGCCCACAATGTCCAAGGACTCATCGCGAGTCGCCAAGACGCCATCCAGCAAGCGGCACGCATACACAAGCGGGCTGCCGAAGCCGTCGACTGGTTGCGCTCAGGCCAACGCCGCCTCGACGAAGCCCAGGACCAGCTCACATCTGCCAGTGCACTCCGCACCCAGCACCGCCACCTCGACGCATCCCGCACGACCCAAGCCACCGTGGCCACGCTGTCACTGGTGGAAGACGACCTCGCCCAGATCGACTCACACCTCCACGACCTCGAGGCCCAGCGCCGGCGGTGGGAGGAGCAGTCCGCCGCAGCAGCCGCCAAGCGCCGAGCAGCCGCTAGCCGCGTCACAGAGTACGGCGGCACCAGCCGACTCGACTCCATTCCCAGCGTGTCCAACGCGATGGGACCCGTCGACTACGGCGCTCAACTGGCTGCACTTCAGGCCATCGAGGCCCAGTGGAGAGCGACCGTCCGATCGGCCAAGAGGTCCTACGAGCAAAAAAAAGCCGCCGAGGCCGCCCGCCGTCGCGCCGCACAGGCCGCGTCCAGCTCCAGCTCCAGCTTCGGGAGCAGCAGCGGTGGTGGCAGCAGCTTCGGTGGAGGCGGCAGCACTGGCGGTGGTGGAGGCTGGTAGACCGCTCTATTCGGTTGCCCTGTGGAAGATCATCCAGAAAAGCCAGCCATCCGCTCAGCAAGAGCTTCACGGTCGGGCCGAGACCGCCAACGCGTTCCCGTTCGGATACAGTGTCCCACCGAAGCGATGCTGCAGCCGCCTTGCTGGTCCTCGTACCCCCGAATTTCACGATGAAGACCCCGTTTTGGATGACTCTCGCCGCCAGCTTCGGCTTGGCATGCTCAGCCGACAAGGAAGACAGCGACGCCACGGGCGACACCGCACCCGACACCGGCCCGACCATCACGTGGGCCGAGGCCTTCGACACATCCACCACAGGCGCACTCTCAGGAGTGTGGGGCAACGCGCCCGACGACGTCTGGATTGTGGGCGGCATACCCGAACAGGGCGAGGCCTGGCACTTCGATGGCAGCGGCTGGTCTGAGGTCGCGGTGCCCGCGGGCGTAGGGTTGCTCGTGTGGGTGCACGGCTTTTCGGCCGACAACGTGTGGGCCGTCGGCGTCAATGGTGCCGGCGCGCACTGGGACGGCACGGCGTGGTCTGCAGTCGACCTGGGGGTGTCCGAAGACCTCTGGGGGATCTACGGGCTGGCGACCGACGACATGTGGATTGTGGGCGGAGACCCCGACGAAGGCGACCCCATCATCCTGCACTTCGACGGCACCACCGCTACGCTAGTGCCGCTGGCCGCTGATGAGAATGTCCGTGGAGCCAAGACTCTGTTCAAGGTCTGGGGCATCAACGACGCACTGTTCATCACCGGCCAGACCGGTACACTGCTCCAGTGGGACGGCACGGAGTGGCGCTTCATGAGCGGCGGCGCCGAAGCAGATCAAGACTTCGTGAGTCTCTGGGGAACCTCCGCCGACCACATCGTCGCCGTGGGGGGCCGCGGCAACGGTCGCATCGCCACCTGGGACGGTGCGGCATGGACCACCACATCCCCTACCGGCATTGGCGGACTCAACGCGGTCACCATGCTGTCCGAAACCGAAGCCATCGTGGGCGGAGTCAACGGTTACGTCGGCAGCTTCGACCCCACCACCGGCACCCTCGTCGACGAAGCGTTCCTCACTACCGACGACATCCACGCTGCGTGGAGCGACGGGGCCGGCACCACATGGGCGGTGGGAGGCAACTTCCTCGAGCCCTACACGGGCGTCGCCTACCAGCGGACAGTGTCACCTTGAAGCCGAAGATGCTGCGTGCTGGACTGTTTTTGGCACTTTTTCTGCCAGCCTGCAGAAACAAGCCCAAGCCCGTCGACACCGCCCTCCCCACCGTCGAGGGACACGGTTCCTTCGCCGCCGACATCACCGCCCCGATGGGTGAGCCCCTCCCCAGTGCGACCGAGTCCCAGCGGGAGATCTTCGCCCTCGGCCAAGACGTCGCCCAGCGTCGGTTCGACTACGCCGACGGCTTGGGTCCGGCATTCAACGTGACCTTCTGCGGCAGCTGCCACGAAAAGCCCGTGCTGGGCGGCGGAGGTGGCCTGTACCGCAACTTTTTCCTCACCGGCATTGTCGACGAGTATCAGGTCTTCTTTCCCGCTGAGTCCGCAGGACCCGCTGGGGGAGTCGTCCGCATGTACCAGCGGCCTGGCTACGGCGATGCCGTCCACCCCACCCTCGACTCCCGCACCAATGTCATCGCGCAGCGCAATCCCATCGCCTTCTTCGGTTCCGGGCTCCTCGCCGAGATCGAAGACGACGTGCTCCTTGAGCGTGCCGACCCCGACGACGCCGACGGTGACGGCATCTCGGGTCGCCCCAACTACGACCGTGGCTTCGTGGGGCGCTTTGGCCGCAAGGCACAGACCGTCAGCATCGAGGGCTTCATCCGAGGCCCCCTGATGAACCACCTTGGAGTCACCACCAACCCCCTGTCCGAGGCGCAAAAGGCGGCCCTGCCAGTGGACAGCTCGTCGCAGACGTCCATCGACGAAAGCGGGCAGCGGTCCGCCAATGATCTGATGCGCAGCCTGCTCCCCGCCGGACAGGCCGCAGCCAACGACGGTCCCACCACCGACGACGACGGGGTGCCCGACCCCGAGATGAGCACCGATGATCTCTTCTTGCTCGTCAGCTTTACCATGCTCACCGCCGCCCCCGATGTGCGCACCGACCTCACCGACCATGAGCTCCGAGGCGTCGCGCACTTCGACCGTATCGGCTGCGATAGTTGCCACACCCCACGGCTGCAAGCGCCACGCGGCATGCTCCCCGTCTACTCCGACCTGCTCCTTCACGACATGGGCGAAGAGCTGGCAGACGGCCTGATCATGGGTGAAGCCGACGGTGCAGAATTTCGCACTCAGCCGCTCTGGGGCCTGACAGCGGTGGGCCCCTACCTACACGACGGTCGCGCAACTACCGTCGACGAAGCCATTCGCATGCATGGGGGCGAAGCTGCTCGCAGTCAGCACCGCTACGAGCAGCTGTCCACTGCCGAACAGACCGAGCTGCTCGACTTCCTCGCGTCGCTGGGGGGCGCAGAACAGGCCACTGGCGGGCTGTTGCTCCCAAACCAGCCCATCCCCGACCCCGGCGACTACGGTGGACCGACTCGGGAGCTGACAACCAGTGAGTACACCGCGTTTTCCGCCGGCCGTGACGCCTTCGACCTGGAGCTCGGCCTGTCCGATGGGGTCGGCGGTCCGCGCTACAACGGCGACTCCTGCCGGGCGTGCCACTTCGACCCGGTCATCGGGGGCGCCGGCCCCCGCGGCGTCAACGTCATCCGACACGCCATCTGGAACAACGACGGAGAGTTTGTCGCTCCTTCGGTCGGCACCATCCTCCACCGGCTCACCGCCCTCCCCGGCAGCCTCAACCGTCCCCAGGAAGAGGTCGACGTCTACGAGCTGCGCAGCACGCCCCCCCTCTTCGGTCTTGGCCTCGTGGAGGGTATTTCCGACGAAGACATCGTCGCACGCGCAGACCCCGACGACTTAGATGGCGACGGCATCTCCGGCCGGGTGAGCTGGGTGGACGGGGACAGAGTGGGTCGCTTCGGCTGGAAGAGCCAGATCCCGACCCTCGCCGAGTTCACCCGCGACGCCCTCACCGCCGAGCTGGGACTCACGGTTCCCTACAAGGCAGACGCCACCTTCGGACGCATCCAAGACAACGACTCAGTGAGCGATCCCGAGTCCACGCAGCGCGACTCAGCCAACCTGCTCACCTTCATGCAGCTGCTTGGTCCGCCCCCCCGGCAGGCGTCGGCCACAAGTGATGCGGCCGTCCGGGGAGAAGCGCTCTTCGACACGGTGGGATGCGCCGACTGCCATGTCCCCGAGCTCGACGGCGCGGACGGACCCGTACCGCTGTTCTCCGACCTTCTGCTCCACGCCGTCACCGAAGCTGGCACCCCCGGGATCGAAGAGGCGGGCGCTGGCACCCACGAGTTCCGCACCGCCCCGCTCTGGGGACTTGCCACCAGCGCGCCCTACCTCCACGACAGCTCCGCCGACACCATCTCTGAGGCAATCGGGGGGCATGGTGGCGAGAGTGACGCAGCACGCACAGCTTTCAATGATCTTACCGACATTGAGCAGGCCGACCTGCTGACCTTTCTGAGCAGCCTGTGAACCTCTCACACACACCAGCACGCGCGATCTTGGTGGCGCTCTTGGCTGCGTCCTGCAACAAGAGCCCCGACAAGCCAGATCCCACCGACACCGACACCGACACCGACGAGACAGGCTTCACCCCTCCTGACGACACCGGCGACGGCTTCCACGACCCGCTGTCTAGGCCCGCCGAGCCCACCCTCGACCTCCACGACTTCACCTCGGCGGAGACCTGCGCGAGCTGCCATCCCACCCACTACGCCGAGTGGCGCACCTCGGTCCACTCCACCGCGATGCACGACCCTGTCTTCCAGGCGCTCGTGGGAGTGCGACAGGCCGACCTCGACGGCACCCAGGACGCCTTCTGCACTCAGTGCCACAGCGCGATTGGCGTGCGCTCTCACGACATTAGGCCGGGCTTTTCCTTCGATGAGCTCGACCCTCTCACAATGGAGGGAGTCACCTGCGACGCCTGCCACCGGGTGTCGTCCATCGAGCGCACCTACAACGCCGGCCACCACCTCGACGCCGACGGCCCCATCCGAGGCCCCTTCGCTGACCCCATGCCCAACAGCTTTCACGACTCCGAACCCGTCGACTTCCTCAGCGAGTCGGCGTTCTGCGGCTCCTGCCACGACATCATCGAAGTGAGCGGACTGCCCTTGGAGCGCCCGTACTCGGAGTGGAGCACGTCTCCTGCCCAGTCCGACGACCGCCACTGCCAGGACTGCCACATGCCGGTATCGACCGGCCCCGCAGCCAACGGTGGACCCGACCGCACCCTCCACAGCCACAGCTTCGTAGGCGTGGATGTTCCCCTGGTCGAAGACTGGCTCAATGAGTCTGAGCTCAACTCTGTCCGGGCGTCCATCGACGAGCTGTTGACGAGCTCTGGCACCGTGCTGCTCGACCTTCCGGAGACGGCGACGGCCGGCCACACACTCGATGTGGTCATTACCGTCCGCAACGAGATCGATGCCCACAACCTGCCAACCGGCAGCACATTCATCCGACAGTGCTGGCTGGAAGTCACGGCCACCGACGCCACCGGGGAGGTCATCTACGCGACCGGCGACCTCGACGAAAACGGCGACCTCCGCGACCGCTGGAGCGCGCTCGAACCCTACGGCGACAACGACTTGGTCACTCTCGGGTCCAGCTTCGTCGACGACTCCGGCAGCCCCACGCTGTTCAGCCACTACGCCTCCGAACACACCTCCAATGCGCTGCAGCCCCTCCACGAGCGCACTGTCACCCTCTTTGTGCCCATCCCCGACGAAGCGACCGGTCCCATCGAGGTGGCCACCCGCCTGCGCTTCCGTCCCCTGCCTCCCTACCTGTTGCGGCTGCTTGAGCTCGACGCCTGGATCGAGCAGCTCGTCATCACCGACATCGACGCCGACGCCGGGCAGGTCTTGCTCGCGGAATGAGGTGGCTGGCACTGGCGCTTATCGGATGCGCGACATCGACCACAGTGCCGCGTGCTAAGTCATCTTCGGCACAAGATGGTCGTCCCACAGTCTCGGTGGACGGGCTGTCCAACGCGCCCTGGTGCACGCCGAGCGGTCGCCCGGAGCCGCTCGGAGAGCTTCGCATCCAGCCGTGGTACGGGGAGACAGTCCCCTCCGATGCTGCTGCGAACTCCGCCCAAGCCGCGGCCCTCGTGTGGAGGCGCCTGGGCGTACAGGTGACCATCCTCCAGCCCAGCCCGGTTCCCGGACACCACCTCATCTCCGACTCCCCCACCGACCCACTGGCCCCCATGCGGTCCACGGTCAGTGCATTGTCCCCCCACACACCCTTTGATGGACTCGTGCATCTCGTCGTGATGGCGCACTTTGCCGAGCCAGACAGCAACGCCGCTCAGGCAGGCATTTCATTGCGAGGGCTCACGGCCAGCCCCCTCCTCGCAGAGCCTCCCGACGGCATTCGTCATCGCCTCGCGGTCCAGCACGACCTCACACCCACGGTCTTCATCGACGAGTCCGCCGGCCCTCGCGCGCCAGGCGACCTCTCACTGACCCCCGCCCACGAGCTGGGCCACGCACTCGGACTGCCTCATCGCCCCGGCGACGCTGTGCTGATGAGTGATGGGGCGCTGTCGCTTCAGTGTCTGCCCGGCCTGTCGGTAGGAGAGCAAAACAGCGTAAAGCAAGCAATCTTGACGAAGTGACCGCTACAGCTTCTGGCGTGGGGACTCGGCCACCAGCCAGCGTCCGGGAGGCACATTGCGCCACACCACGCCACTCTGGGTGACCGTGGCGAATCGGCGCCGCAGGGAGTTCTCCAGACGTTTCGAAGCCTTCATCGCGTGGGTGTGCACATAGACCAAGGTGACAAAGCGACCGCCAGGCCGAAGTGCGGCTTCCACACCGTCGAGCTCACGCTCCATCACGTGCTCGGGCAGCAGAGTCCACGGGACGGTGGACAGGATGCGGTCGACACCGTTGAGACCACGGGCCCGAAGCTCCCCAGGAAGCTGGCGAGCGAGCACACCGCTGACCTCGATGTCCGGGTAGGTCTTTTCGAGCGCCTGGCGGAGTTCCTCATCGGGCTCGACCGCGATAAGCCTGGCTTTTGGGGCACTCTCACGAATCCACCCTGTCAGCGGCCCCGTTCCTGCACCCACCTCCACGATGGTCTCGGCATCGTGAAGGGCAGACACGCCCACCAGTGCACGGGCCAACCAGGGACTCGAAGGGGCCACCGTACCGATGCTCTTGGGACCCTTCATCAGCCGCTTCCACAGCAGACGTGTGGAAGCGATGGCGTTGTCGGGTCCATCGGGTGTGGGGGAGGCCGAGCTCATGGGGGGCTCCGAGGGGGCTGGTGATACCGACAGAGAATCGCGAACCGCACCCACTGACGTCAAGATGCCGGTCCGAAAGATGCCGGTCCGACCGGGAAACGACATCTCGGTGACAGGCCCCATTCCTGCGCAGTGTGAGGGATGGTCACCCCCCGAGGCGCAACGGCGCAGAGCGAAGCCGCCTGATAGCCGGTCCGCCCGTTCCTGCCCGCCGCTGGAGGCCAAGTGTCCGACCCCGCCGCCTGGCCACTTGTGCATGTTGTCGCTGCCGCGCTGTTTCGCGACCATCCCCACCATGGACTGCAGCTGTTTGTCGCTCGACGCGGGCCAGGCCGCCGACATGCCGGGTGCTGGGAGCTTCCCGGTGGCCAAGTGGAGCCTGGAGAAGACGAGCCCACCGCCATCCAACGGGAGATTCGCGAAGAGCTCTCCGTAGAGATCGCTCTCGGCAAGCGGCTCGGCGAGACTACAGTACCTGCCGCTGGCGTGCGGGTCAGGATGGCCGCGTGGATGGCCCGCATTACCGACGGTGAAGTGGTTCTCGTGGACCACGACCAGGGGCGTTGGGTGTCCCCGGACGACTTTCCCGGCCTCCACTGGGCCCCCGCGGATGTGCCGTTGCTGCCGGCCCTAGAGACGGTGTGGACCGCGCCGCGTCCGGCTTAGCCCCCCGCCACCCCGCGAAAAGACAACGCCGAGGACCACGAACCTGAGACTATTTTCACCAAAATCTCGACCAAAATACGGCACTTGACGTACAGAGAGACCGCCCGCGGACCGAACCACGGACTCAAGCCTCTCCCCACCTCGGAGACCGGATGGCCCGCAGACGCCGCCAACCCCGCCCCAGCCGTCCTCGCGACGTATCCGCCATCCTTCGGGCCGCTGGCGACCGTCTCAATTCCGTGCGCCGGGCCCAGATCGTCCGCCTTGGATCTGCTGCCGTCCCTGCGCTCATCCCTCTGCTTGCCGACCCCACCGGGCTCACTGCAGACCCCGCCAAGCGCACCGTGGCCCTTCACGCACTCGATGTTCTCGCCGAGCTCGCCGATCCCCATGCGGTCTCCTGCGTGCTGGACGTCGCCTGGCATGTCAACGACGATGTGGACCTCCGGGTGGCCGCCGTACAGGCGCTGCATGCGATGGGCGGCGGCGCTCTTGAGCCGGCGCTCGCGCTGCAGATGTCATCCTCGCAGCCTGAAGAAACCCTGTTCATCGTGACTTGGATTACCACCGGTCTTGGCGTGAAGGACAGGCGGGTGCTTGAGCTGGGCACCGAGCTGCTGAAGACCGCACCCCGAGCCGCGGCTGCCGCTCTGGGGACGTATGGCGACCCCGCCGCTTTACCCGCCTTGTCCACCAGTCTCGACGCCCATCACTTGCCGGTCACCAAAGGCGCGGGGCCCGCTTCCACCATCGTGGATCTGGGCCGAGCCATCGGCGCACTGGGAGGCACTCTGCGCGCCGACCAGCGACTCAAGATCCTGGTGGCTGGGGAGCTCCTCGAAGGTCGCCTCGCCAGCTGAGCGGCTTGTTCCAGGGCCTTAGCGCACCTCTTCGAGCACCACGATGCTGCTGCCGACCACGCCATAGCTGCCGCCTTCGACCGCCTCGGGGGCATCGAGTGTGATGTTGGCGGAGAAGTAGGGGTCGAGCGACGGATTGTCTGCAAACCAGCCCTCGTCGTCATCGCCAATCGTGCCTGGCCTGTCGAACCACGCCTGGGTGTCGATAATGCGTGCCCAGGTGCGCCCCTCGGGCAGGGTGAAGTCCACCTGGCCTCGCTCCAAGTTGAGCAGAATGAGCAGCTCAGGCTTGTCTTCATATTCTGCACTGCCATCGCGGTAGTAGTGCAGCATCAGGTGACGCTGGGTGCCCCACTGGTCGTCTGCCATGTCTGCATTGCCAGCGTTCTTCCAAGACAAGGGCATGTGGGCGCCGTGTTCAGACGGCGACAGTGCGTAGGACCGCTCCCGCCGAAAGCGGGTGAGATTCCGCACAAAGTCGTGCATCCGATAGCGGTCCCATGCATAGGTGCTCTGCCACTCTCCCCATCGGAACCAGTTCCACTCGTTGTCTGAAGAGTCGGAGTAGGCGTTGTTGTTCCCGAATTGGGTGCGAATCCACTCGTCGCCTCCCAGAATGAGTGGTGTGCCGTGGCTCACAAACATCGCCACAAACATGTTGCGCATCATCTGACGCTTGGTGGGCTCATCGCCCCAATTGCGGCTTCGGTTGTGACTCTCGCCCGACTCGTCGTCGCACCACACACTCAGGGGGTCGTCGCAACAGATGGGATTCAGCAGCCCGCAGCCATTCTGCTTGTCGTCGTAGGAGAACAGGTCGTAGAGGGTGAAGCCGTCGTGAACGGTGATGAAGTTGACCGAGTGGTAGGGCTTGCGGCCATTCCAACCGTAGACCCCGGCACTGCCCGTGAGCGTGGCCCCCCCATCCACTCCTTCTGTGGAGTTGAGCATGAAGCCATCTTCGTTGAGGAAGCTGCGCCACCAGTCGCGGAAGTGGGCGTTCCATTCGTGCCAGGCGAAGGCGGGGTCGTCGGACGAGGTGGGAAAGCCACCAATACCGGGGCCTGTGCCGGCTGCGGTCCACGGCTCGGCGATGATGCGGGTGTTGTTCGCCTGCAGGATGGGGTCGTCGATGATGTCTTGGAGAACGGTCTGGGCGGGGTCGATCCAGTCCTCCCAGTCCTCGGAGTACGGGTCGTTTTCCCCCAAGATACCGGCGAGGTCGAACCGGAAGCCGTCGACATGGAGCTCCTCGACCATGAAGTGCAGAGAGTCCATGGTGAGTCGTCGCATGGGCGTGTGGTTGGGACGGGTCTGATTGCCCACGCCTGTGTTGTTCCAGTAGGTCTGGCCGTCGGGTGGCAGCGCGTACCAAGCGGCATTGTCCAACCCACGGAACGTGAACAGACCGGCCACTTCCTTTGGGTCGAAGTTGACTTCGTAGGCCTCGTCCCAGCTCTCGAAGTAGAGGCGTTCTCGCCAGAGCCCGCCTTCGCCAGTGTGGTTGTAGACCACGTCGACGATGACCTCGACACCACTTTGGTGGAGCTGGTCCACCATCCAGCGGAACTCATCGAGCACGTCGTCCACCCGACCAGTGGCCTGGTAGCTGGCCGAGTAGCTGTGCTCCGGCGCGAAGAAGTTGAGGTTGTTGTAGCCCCAGTAGCCGCCATCAAGGGGCTTTTCGTGGATGGGCAGAAGCTCGATTGCCGTGATGCCGAGATCGGCCAAGTATGGGGCCATCTCACCGATTCCCCGCCAGGTGCCAGGCCACTCCACACCGCTCGCTGGGTTGCGCGTGAAGCCCTTGGGATGGACCTCATAGAACACCAGGTCGGTCCAGTCGTGGCCTTCGTGCTGGCCTGAGCTGCGCGCGGCGGTCCACCGGGACTCATCGTCGGACCACTGGTAGTCCATCTCCACGACGACGGTCTTGCTTGCGGCGCGCCAGGTGGACTCGTGGCGGCCGGGTCCCGAGGCGGTGCTGCCCGCGTACCAGTCATGGTCGCGGTGGATGGCCTTGCCCCAGGGGTCGAAGAGCAGCTTGTTGGGGTTGAAGCGGTTGCCCCAGCGATCCACGTCGGTCTTGAAGCCGGCGGTCGAGCCTGGGAACCAGCCCTCTTCGTACTCCCAGTTGGGACCCCAGGCGATGTAGCCGTAGTGCTGGCCCAGACCGACGCCCTCTACGTAGAGGCTCCACAGAGGACCGCCCTCCGGGTCGCGGACCAAGGGGGCCTGCCAGGTGGGCAGGTCGCTCTCGGGGTCATCGAAGAGCAGCACCTCAAGGCGTTCCGCACGTTCGCTGTAGACGACAAAGCTCAGGCCTTTGTCCACCACCACAGGGCCCATGTGGTCCATGGTGCGCACATCGTCCCAGCTCCAGCTCGGGGCGACGTCTTCGCTGTGGTACAGGCGCAGGTAGTCGTCGGATGCGCAGCCACTCGCCAGCATCAGGATCGATGCTACGCCCAGCCTCAACAGGGAGCGCAGGACCGACGAGCAGGGTCGGGACGCAGGGCTCAACACACACCTCCGGATCGCCAGCGTAGCCCGATCTGGCCCCGGCATTCGACCGCCTCGACGCAGAGCTCGGTCGCGCGGCGATGCGGCCCGATGCGGTGGGCGTGCCGGCTGCCATGTTGGTGCCCACCCCGCCACCCACTACCGCCCCAGCACGCTCAGTCTTCAGCCAGCCGCCGGCACCCACACACCGCCCTCGACGTCGCAGCCAGCCGCCTCTCCGCCCGGAAGATCATCCCATCGATTGCACGGGTAGACCCGCCAGACCTGGCCAAGCCCTTCGAGTCGGCACTCCCCGAGCACGAGGTCAGCAGGACAGCTTCCGTCGATGACGAGGACCCCCTCACTGCACCCCACTGAGTCCTTGCCGCCCTCAAACGCGATGAAGGCCGCATCGGCTCCATCGGCGCTCATGCAGATGCCCTCAGGAGACGGCAGATAGCAGACATAGCCGCCGCCCGCCGACTCGATGACATCGGTCTCCAGAACATCTTCGGGCACTGGATACGGCGAGCAGGACTGGTCGAGGGTCGCGGTGTCTTTGGGACCGTCCCCGCCGCAGGCGATGGCAAAGACCACCAGCCACCACCTCCCGCACATCGCTGGCATCGCTGGCATCGCTGGCATCGCTGGCATCGCGCCTCCATCACCGCGACGCTACCCCACGCGACCACGATAGGCTGGCCTTCGGAGGTGTCGCGTGGAAGTCGTTGGCTCAGATGGGCTGCGGGTGGCGCTTGTGGCCCGAGACCCCTTGGTGGCGAACTTCCTGGCCCACCAGCTGCGTGCCCTGGGGGTCGAGACCCTCGTCAGCACCGCTCCCTCCATCACGGACCTGCCAGGCCTGGATGCGGTCGTCTGGGATCTGGGACTGGCGGGAAGTGGGGCCGACATCGCACCGGTCGACGGACTGCCCACTCTGGCGCTCGCCGATGGTCCCGAAGATGGCACCTTGGCGTTGAGGGCCGGCTTTGCGGGCGTACTGGACCGTTCTCGGCCAGCTGAGGCCCTCGTGGCGGCGGTGCAGGCCATCGTGGCTGGCCTGTTTGTCAGTGAGCCCGACCTTGCACTCGTCCAAACGGACGGGCCCGCCCCCATCCAAGTGGACAGTCCGCTGTCCAGCCGTGAACAGGAAGTGCTCGAAGCGCTGGCCGAGGGGCTGTCAAATCGCGAGATTGGTCACCAACTCTACGTTTCGGAACACACTGTACGCTTTCATGTCCGCTCCATTCTCGAGAAGCTCGAGGCCACAAGCCGCACTCAAGCGGTGGTTCTCGGCGCGCGAGCTGGACTGTTGGAGTTTTGAGCCTGCTCCTTTTGATAGGTCGAGAACCCTCCGTGCGAGCAGTGTTCAGGCGCATCTTCCGTGGTCAGGATGATGGCGGCCGCCGGACACCCGGTCCACATCGGCCAAGCCCACCCCACCAGGTAGCCCATGTCCATCCAGCTCACTGAAGTCTCCGAAGCGCTCGCCAACCTCGTCGAGTCCACCAGCCCCTCCGTCGTCCGCGTCGAGGCCGGCGGTCCTCCCGTCTCCGGCACCACCTGGGGACACGGGCTCATCGCCACCGTCGCGCACGCCATAGAAGCGCCCGACGCCATCACGCTCACCCTTCCCGACGGCACCCCCCTCTCCGGCCAGCTCCTCGGACGAGATCCCCGTCTCGACCTCGCTTTTGTCCAGATCTCCGAAGAACACGCCGACCTGCTCGGTCCCTGCCTCACCGCCGAGGAAGAGGCGCCGCGCACCGGCCACCTCGTCGTCACCCTCGGACGCGGTCCCCGTGGCCTGCGCAGCTCACTGGGCATCGTCGGCGCAGTCGATCCCGCTCCCTGGCGCACCCGAGGCGGTGCCGAGGTCACCTCCCACATCGACGTCGACGCCACCTTGCACCCCACCGCTGCCGGCGGTCCGCTCCTCTCCGCAAGCGGCGGACTGCTCGGGCTCAACACCACCGGGCTGCGTCCAGGGGGAGCGACCCTACCGGTGGCCACCGTCGACAGCGCCCTGGCACTCATCCAAGACAAGGGCAGCATCCGACCGGGCCTGCTCGGCGTGCGCGTGCGCACCACTCCGCTGCCTCCCGACCTGGCCGCAATCCACGGCCAACACCAAGGTCTACTGGTGCTGGGTGCTCCCCGCCGCGGTCCGGCCCACAAGGCCGGCATCGAGTCCGGCGACGTCATCTTGCAGGTCGCCGGCCAGTCGGTGCACACCCTCCTCGACCTGCGGGCGGCGCTGTCTACCTCCGGAGGTCAAGAGGTTTCCGTCACGCTGCTGCGGTCCGGAGAAGCACGAGAGTGCAGCGTGCTGGCGCGTGAAGCCCCGTTTGGAACAGGCGGAGGCCGCGGCTGGGGCGGTCGTCGCCAGCGTGGCCGCGGAGGTCCCTGGCGTCGCTGGAAGATGGCGCATGGTCCCAAGCGTCGTCACCGCTGCTGAGGTGCCCGGCAGGCCACTCCTCAAAGAAAATGAGAACGGAGAACTGCGTAGGGCTCCTCTTCACACCCGGCCAGCGGGCTTGACGACCCGAAGGAGCATCCGGACTTCCTTGTAGACGTTGTTCCAGCGCTCTCCCGCCACCTCGAGCTGCTGGCGGCTCATCTGCCCCGACTTCAGAGCCTTTGCGTAGAAGGGGGCCGGCACCAGAGTAGCGCCTACCACGTCGAAGTCGATGCCGAGCTGGATGCCGAGCGGAGTGTTGCTGAACCCTCCCGCGATGGCCTTGCGGTTGGCCTTCTGGGAAAACAGCGCCAAGCCTTCGGGCAGTATAGGGCGCACATGCGTGGGGTCGCAGAGGTAGTCGTCATGCCGGGGGTGGGGCACCATGATGAGCAGCTTCGCGCCGTCACGGCACACGCGGAACAGCTCCTGCCAGATGGCGAGGTAGACCGGCACGCTCTGGCCCAGGTGCTCAAGCACATGAGACATCAGCACCTCATCGACACTGTCGTCGGGCCACGGCCAGGGAGCTTGCTCCAGGTCGACGACGAGCTCGGGCGAGCATGCGTCGGAGTGGTCGACGTTGAGCCAGCCCTTTCGCTTGTTGTGGCCGCAGCCAAGGTTGAGCTTCATCCGACCTCCGAAGGTCGCAGCTATCGGATCTGCCTGCGACGGGCCGCCACCAAGGCCGCCCAGATCCACGCGCCACCGCCACTGGCGACCACCGCGCATCCCGACTTGCTGCCGTCGTTGGGGTCGCCTGACACGGAGTCGCTGTCGCCGGAAGCGTCGGGATCTTCCGTGCCGCTGTCGGTCGCTCCCCCATCCACCGAGCCGCTGTCTTCGGCGCCGGTGTCCGAGGCCTCCGCCGCCGTGTACGACGCAGTGCTGGACCAAGCGAGAAAGCCGGTTTCATCGTTGGTGCCGCGGTCATAGGGCGCGCTGAGGTAGTTCGCTCCGGCAGAGGTGGCCGCCATGCGCACGGTGACGGTCCCTTCCCCGTCCGCTGAAGCCCGCCAGTACGTGGGAAGGGTGACGGTGGTGTGCTCCGCGAGTGGACCCATCAGCACGGTCCCGTGTCCCTCCGCGACGTGTGCGCCAGCGTCGGGCAGGTCCACCGTGTCTCCAGGTGAAAAGGGCGCGGCATGCCAGCCCGTGTCGGCGTCGACCGCAATGGACATCGACATGGGGTGACTGAGCACGACCACGCCTTGGCCGGGGTCACCCACATTGACCATGTCGATCCCTACGGTGGTCTCCCCGTCGAAGCGAACAGGATCTGGCAAGGGCTCCAGGCGCGGGACCGCAGTGGACAGCGCAGCCCCGAGGTCCAGCCCGCCATCCGAGCGCACCTTGCCGTCGAGCCCTGCATGCCAGGAGG
>Ga0315321_10001333_pt1 | contig 18913 bp, 15 predicted proteins | sample M180m21515metaG_FD_203464 | JGI IMG/M metagenome (GOLD analysis project Ga0315321, IMG submission 203464) | Ammonia-oxidizing marine archaeal communities from Monterey Bay, California, United States - M1 80m 21515 | ecosystem: Environmental > Aquatic > Marine > Intertidal zone | place: USA... | reverse complement strand
AATCCGCGGGCCTGAGAACCTCGGAGTTGGCGATGGCCTCGTTCCAGATCTTCTCCTCTTCCTCGGATTTATTGGGGAGGTCCTTTACGAGCTCCTGCACGGGCGCGATTTTTGCGAGTGTTTTGTAGGTAACCGCAGGGTTTTTAATGTCTTCGGTCTTACCGTGGAAGGCCGAGGCTGATGCGATGACGACGCAAGCGGTGGCGAGGAAGAAGGGGATGAAGAGGCCAATCGAGAGATCGGTGATTGAGAGTCCGCGATGCTTCGATCCCCATTTCTTTTTAAGAAGAGTGTAGGGTAGAAGGAAGGTCATGTTGATGCCCACGGCGGTGCCAAAGGCGGCGAAGATTTTCGATTTCTGAGTAGAAACGATTTCATTTTCCCAGAAATCTCCGTGTAGTGAGTCCTTGATTTCTGGGGCAAAAGTCGACGAGCTGGAATTCAGGAGCGAAAAGTCAGGTATGAAGCCCCCGAGGATCGATCCAAAGCTGACGGCTCCGGAACTAAAGAGGGTGATGACCACCGCAAAGAAGGAAAGGACGATCAATCCGACCATGATCTTGATGATGCGGTCGAAGAGTTTCGCTCCGCCTCCTCCAGCCTGGTAAAGGTAGTTTACGGAAAGTCCGATGGCAAAAAGGACGGCAATGATAGGCCATTGACTGTTCTTTTCAGCCTCTGATCCTGCTGCCATGCCAAAGAGATTCTGTTGCAGCGCGGCTGATCCGAGCGAGAATTGCGGCATCGTCCAAACAATGTTAGCCATGATTGTAGCGATGAGCCAAGACCATCCGAGGAGCGGATTGAGGTGTTGGTTGATCAACTGAAGCGGGCGTTGCTCGGTGGAAAGAGTGACGTAAGCGATGGCTGCGAGCATGATAATGCCGCAAATCATGGCGAGCGGCTGGACCCAGAGGAGGTCGTTTCCGGCGACCACTCCGAGGTAGAGAGCTCCAGCAAGGGAGCCTCCGCCCAGGGTGATGGCTCCCTGTAACCAACCGGGACCCGAAATTTTGGCGTATCCGAAGAATTTTCCGAGGGTTCCCTTGTCTTTCACCTCCTCGATGACATCCAATTCTCGCTGGTATTGGTCTTTTTCGCTCATGTGTAGGGTATACTTGTGAATGGAGGGGCTGCCGAAAAGGAAAAATGGCAATTACGGCACACTCGGGATTGCGGGAACGGGTGGACGGGGCCAGACTTTGCCCGTTGCCAGCCATCGATTCCAAACCAGAGACTCCGAGTCTCGCCAAGGATTTGCAAGTTCTCACGAAGTTGCGCCTCAACACATTTGTCGTCATCACCACTCTGTTTGGCTTCTTTTTGGCAGCCAAGGGCGCAGGCGGGATGGCTGATAAATGGTGGCTCCTCCTTCACACTTTGATTGGGACGGCCGCTTCAGCTTTTGGCTCGGCGGCTTTCAATCAATTGATGGAGATTGAAGACGATGCCCGGATGAAGCGAACCTCGGATCGTCCGCTGCCTTCGAGACGAATGAGTGTGATGAAAGCTTTTGGCATTGGTTGGGGGTTGGCGGCTTTCGGAGTGATCCATTTGGCGGCAAAGGTGAATTTGGAAGCTGCCGTTTTGTCCGCCGTAACAATCGCGGTTTACGTTTTTGTTTATACACCGATGAAGAAATTGCACTCTACCAATACCTTAGTGGGTGCAATTCCGGGCGCGATTCCTCCTTTAATAGGGTGGGTAGCTGCGGGAGGCGATTGGCTTGCGTGGGGTGGGTGGTTTCTTTTTTTGCTCTTGTTTTTTTGGCAATTGCCTCACTTTGTTGCGATCAGCTGGCTTTGTCGTGAGGAATACGAGAACGCAGGATACCAAATGTGGTCAAATGGCGATGAGCCGGGACGTAAAACCTCGATCCTCTTTATCGTTTTCTCGATTTGCCTGATTTTGCTTGTGATTTTAGGGGCGGCGACGGGTCTTTTTCCTTGGTGGGTTGCTGCAGCTCACACCGCTTTGGTGATTTACCTGATGCGGCCGGTTCTCAATTACAGGGCTTCGGGTGAGCGGGCTCCGATGCGGAAGGCTTTCCTTGGAACCTTGCTTTACCTTCCTCTTGCATTGCTCGGTCTTGCCTTTGCGTGGAGTTGAGCTAGTTTGCCGCGCAGTGGACGTCAGTAAATTAGAGCCTGCCGATCGGGACCCCAAGAAATTGCGGGCCACTGCGTATAAATTAGTCCTTCTGATGGTGATCGGAGGGATCGGGCTGCAGTATGCCTATCACAATTATCAAAAACGGACCGGCCAGAGTGACCGGCCGACTTTGCTGACCAAGGTGACGGATGAGACGACCTTGATCACGTCCGATAAAGTGAGGCACGACATTCAAGATCTGAAGGGGAAGGTGACCTTGGTCCTGACGTTGACCAAAGAGATCCAGCCTGAGTCCCAGCCCTCGCTTGATGCCCTGAAAGTAGTGATGGCGAAATTTCCCGATCCGGAAAAGAGACCGCATCTCTTATTATTTATTCTGGATGGCTCAGAAGAAGAGCCAGAGGCGATGTCGCAGATACTCGCGGATTACGGCGATGAATCAAATGTCTGGCGGGTCGCTACTGATAAGGATGGTAAAGTGTCGCTGCGCGCCTTTTTGAAAAACCGATTGCGTTTTGGAATCTATCCACGTCTGGAAGAAGGACGTTATATTTACGATTCCCAGATCGTGTTGCTTGATCAGCATTTGCACGTCAGAGGTCAGCCGGGAGCTCCGCATGGGTGGGATTTTGAAAAGGTCGTGGGTTGGGCCAGGGAGTTTGAGCAAGCCAAAGTTGACCATCCTGACAAGGACCTGACGCCCGTTCCCGTTACGGTGGAAGGTTTGCAAAATCTCTTGATTCAATCGATTGAATACCTCTACGCCAATCCAGACGAGAAAGGACAAAAATGACCGATAAGAAAAAAATTCAACTGATCTATGTGGGCGTCGGCGCCATCTGCGCGATGATTCTCGGGGTGTCATTCCTCTTGTTTGGGTTGAAAAAAGTAAATAAGGAGGACGAGCTCCCCGCGACCGGAGTTGGTAAAGAAGATGTGGGAGACTTAGTTGTTCTGGAGTCTGACTTTGAACTTCAGCGGCAGGACGGAGCGAAGGTGAAGATCTCTGATTTAAAGGACAAAGTATGGCTGGCTGCGCAATTCTACGCGACCTGCCCGATGTGTGCCGAACGGAACTCATCATCCTTGGTTGAAATTTATAAGGAATTTAAGGACGAGAATGAGTTTGTCGTGACCTGTTTTTCGGTTGATCCCGAAAATGATACAGAGGAACTTCTTTCGAGCGTTCGCGACGGATTAAAGCTTGAGAAGAACAACTGGTGGTTTCTCCGAGCCGAGCGCGAAAAGTTATGGGAGTTCATGACAAAGGAGATGTTTTTCACGACAATCAAAGAGCGGGCTGACCCTATCCATATCGCCCAGAAGGGGCGTTGGGCTCACGACATGGGATATCAGCTTTATCGGGGAGACACCTTGGTTTTTAAATGGGATGAAGGTCTTCCGCTGGATCAATTGCGTGGTGAAATCAAAGACGCGTTAGTTGGAATTAGGAAAGCGACTGAGTCAAAGAAGTTGGATCCGAGTTATGAGTGAATCGAGCATCCTTGAGCATCCTATCCAAGTCGAAAAGGCGCGGAAACTAAGAGTCGTTGTCTGGATTGTTAGCGCGGTTGTGCTGTTGCTGGTCGCTTTGATGAGATCGCCTTACAAATTGGATGTCCCACCCGAATATGAGACAGCCCACAATTTCATAAAATCGCTGCCCGGAGTGATCGCACTCATTAATACGTTCGTTGCGGCGTGTTTGTTGGGTGGGATTTTAGCAATCCTCAAGAAGAAGCATAAGCTCCACCAACGATTGATGACAACTGCGCTGATTTTGTCGTCGATCTTTCTCGTGTTCTACGTGGTTTATCATTTCACCACTTTTGAAACCAAGTTTGGTGATGCTGACGGAAACGGACAACTAAGTGAGGGCGAACTTGAGAAATTTGGAAATCTCCGAATGTTGTATCTCGGCGTCTTGTTCACTCACATCATCGCAGCTGCTGTAAGCTTCCCTATGATTTTGATGACCTTCGTCCATGCTTGGACTCGGGATTTTGAGAAGCACCGTAAGCTGGCGAGGAAGACTTTTCCTCTCTGGCTTTATGTGGCTGTGACGGGCCCCTTTTGCTACTGGATGCTCAAAGCATTTTACCAATAGAATGGGGTAAGGAATCATAGCGATCAGCCTACTGTTGGCTCCCTGAACGTTGCCTCAAATTTAGTTTGAAAAGGGCCAGGATATTTAGGTAGCTGGTCCTTCTTAGGTGCTGCACAGTAATTTTGGAAACCTGTCAACTTAGCGGCCTACTTCACCTCCACATCCACAGCCGGCTTTTCCTGCCAATTTCTCAGCAATCCTGTGTGCGGTTGGGGTAATGGAAAGTCCACCAAGGTTGGTGCATCGAAGTTCACGCGGAATTTGATGAGCGACCTTGTTCATGGCGATCACGACCTCGTCGAACGGAATAAGGTGGTTGTATCCGGCCAAGGCCATGTTGGTGCAGGATAAGGCATTGGTTGCAGCCATTACATTCTTGCCAAGGCAGGGAGCTTCGACGCGGTTAGCGATGGGGTCACACACCATGCCAAAAGAGTTTTGCAGGGCGAGTGAGGCCGCGGCCATTTGTTGGTCGTTTGTTCCTCCGCCCATCCAGGTCATAGCGGCGGCGGCCATTGCTGATCCCGATCCGCACTCAGCCATGCAGCCTCCTTCCTCAGCGGCAAAAGTAGCGTCGAGGGTGATGAAGACGCCAATCAATCCGGCGAGCAAAAGAGCTCCGCATTTTTCTTCGTTTGATTTCCCAAGGGCATTGGCAACGGCAAGAACGGCGCCCGGCATTGCTCCGCAAGAGCCTGCGGTAGGGGCAGCTACGATCACTCCCATCGAGGATTTCACCTCCATAATGGCGGTGACCGAACGGATGATGGCATTTGGAATCTCAGCTTGTATGAGACGGCCTTCTTTTTCAGCGATCTGAAAACCCGGCGATTGAGAGGGCAGAATGCGATCTTCGTATGAGGTTCCTCCGAGACCGGTCTCAATCGCGGCCTCCATAATGCCGCGGATGTCATCCATTTGCGCCATGACTTGTTCTTCGGGAATCCCGCCACGTTCCGATTCGTAACGCAGGGCCATTTTCCAAAGAGGAATTCCTTCGGCGTTTGCAGCTTGGAGCATTTCGCCAGCCCGCGAGAAAGGGACTTTGATTTCCTTACGGGCGAGGACCGGAAGGACGGGAGGAAGGTGGCGAACGCGGCTGGCGGTGAACTGTTTTGCAAGCGCCTGAAGTGTTGTTTGATCAGGCTCTTCGCGGAGACTGAGATTGATGAGGTTCTGGCCTTCTTCCGATCTGTGAATCGAGACGGCCTCTACTTGAAGATCAGAACTGATTTCCGGCGCGTCCTTGGTCCAGAGAAGAACGTGATGGTAGTCGCCGGCCGAGGTGAAGGGGATGCCGTCAATGGAGATGGTTTCGATCATGCCTCCGCCTGTTGAGATGGCGTCGAAACGATAAACTGTTCCCGAAACGCCGTGCGCTTCTAGACGGTAGAAGTTGGGGTGGGGTGCATCATAGCTTTCGTAATGGAGGTCGATCCCAATACCCTCATCTTTTAGCGCTTGCTCATAAGTTGGAAGGCGCGGGTCGTCGGGGGTCCAGCCGAGGATGCCGCCATAAAGGCCAAGGTCGCTGCCTTGCTCCTTGTGGGTGGTGACGAGGGAGCCATTGGGATCGTAGCGAACGACCAGCGTGGCGATTTTTTCTCCAGCAAGAGCCCGTATCAATCGGCCGATCCGGTTGGCGGCGGCACTGTGCGAGCTGCTGGGGCCACGCATTACGGGGCCGAGGACATCGTTGAAAATGCTGGGAGGAACCTTCATCACCTTTGTTGCAGAAAGGATGCCTTAGAATCGGGGCAGGAAACAGGTCGGATTTACAAAAAGTTTCCGTCGTTGCCACGAGCTTGATCGCGGGAGATTTCAGGTCTAACCTAGGAAAGTGACGGAGATTTGGTATAGCGTGATCATGGGGTGGGGGGTTCTTATCACCGGTCTCTGCGTGGGATCATTTTTGAACGTGGTGATTCATCGTCTCCCCCGAGGTCTTTCGGTAAATGATCCCAAGCGGTCGTTTTGTCCGCATTGCAAGACAAGTCTTCCGGCTTTGCAGAACCTCCCGGTTATTACGTGGTTACTTCAACGTGGGCGATGCCGGAATTGTCAGGCTCCAATTGCGGTGAGGTATCTCTTAGTCGAAGTCCTTACTGGAGTGTTGTATTTGGCAGCTTGGTGGTTTTTGCCAATGGAGAGCGCGATTCTCGCAATCGTCCTTTTTACGATTTTGGTGACGGTGACCTTTATCGATGGTGAGCATCAACTCATTCCGACGTCGTGGACGACTGCTGGATCGGTAATTGCTCTGGGCGGAAGTTTACTGGTTCCTAGGCTGCTTGATCTTCCTGGGCTGGAGTTTGACTGGATTCAAGAAAGCGGTTGGACCGGTTTGAAGGTATCTGCGATTGGCTGGGTTACTGGATTCGGATCGCTATTAATGGTTGTCTTGCTGGGGAAGCTCATCTTTGGTTGTTTGAAATTAGATTTTAAAGAAGCGACCTCTTGGAAGTTGCAGGAAGGTTACGAGGACAACGAACAGCTTCACTTTCTCATCGATGGAGAAGCACACAGCTGGGATGATTTATTTTACCGACCTACCGATCATTTAGTCATTCAAGGGCATGGCTTCAAGGTGGACGGGAAACGTCAGCAGGCTAGGGAGATGCAGATCCGTCGTGATGATCTTAAAATCGGTGAAGGGACTTGGAGGATTGAGGATTTAAAATCTCTTGAAGGCAAGGCTACCAAAGTGGTCATCCCGAGGGAGGCTATGGGAATGGGTGATCCTCATCTTCTGGGAATGATTGGTGCTTTTTTGGGCTGGCCTGCGGTAGTTTTTGTAATTTTCACGAGTTGTCTGTCCGCAATTATTGCTGCTTTAGTGGCGCGGGTGGGATTTGGAAAGCCTCTGCCTTACGGGCCATTTCTTGCTTTTGGAGCTTTGGTGTGGATTTTCGGGGGTTCTCAGGGGTGGATTTGGTATTTTGAGGGGATTCAGAGCGGATTTGCACCCTAAAATCGATAGATCACGCCTCATTAACCCTGAAAAACTCCTGATTTGACAGTTCCCCATGTTGGGTCCTATTATTCCTAGGGATATTGAATCTCAAAAACGTTCCAATTATGATGAACCGTAAAATTCTCTGCGCTTTCCTTCTTGGTGGTATTGCTACTCCGCTGGCTGCCCAGTCGACGAAGGATCTGAAAACGCCTGCTGCGCTCAAGAAAGCGGCCTATAATGTTGATAAGTATGTCGCCGAGATTTTCCGCCGTAAGAAGTTGGCTGTCCCCAAGGTCGTGGACGATCCAACCTTCCTTCGTCGTAGTTTTCTTGTCGCGGCCGGAAGAATTCCAACTCTCGAAGAGGCCTCGAGTTTTCTTGAGATCGATGATCCCGCAAAGCGTGAGATGCTCACCCAGTATCTCCTCCAGAGCGATGGCTATCGGAGCCATATGCAGAATTACGTTTTTGATCTTCTTCGAGCCAAGGACAATAACCGTAATGGGGCTGAATCTTATGCCGCTCCATATATGAATTTCGTTCAGCAGTCGGTTGCGAAAAACACTCCTTGGGATCAGTTCGCGCACAGTCTGGTTTCAGCAAAAGGAATAGCTTGGGAAGACGGTAATGGGGCCGTGGGTTATTACATCAGGGACAAGGGAATGCCTCTTGATAATCTTGCGCTTACCATGCAGATCTTTACCGGCGAGCGGCTTGAGTGTGCTCAGTGTCACGACAGCCCCACAAATAAGTGGGAGCGCATGGACTTTTATGAGCTAGCCGCATTCACCCATGGTCAACGCGAGATCAACGACGGTGTATGGAACAGGGCGATGAGGAGCTACAACGACGAAGACTTTCGCCGCTCTGATATCGGACGCCTCTTCTATTGGCTTCGCGATAACATCCATTATGGAACTATCGCCGATCAAGGCGCTGGTCGCATTAAGCTGCCAAGTGACTACCAATATAAGGATGGAGATCCCGGCGAAATGATTGGTGGACGGACCCACTTTGGTAAAAAAATTCGTTCATCCGATCGTCGGGACAGCGGGAAGTCCCGCATTGAATTTTCTGATTGGATGACCAAGGATAATCCCAATTTTGACTATATTGTAGTAAATCGAATGTGGGAGCGTGTGATGGGTAGCCCTCTGACCTACCCGGTGGACGTTTATGTTAAGCCTGAAAAAACGGCTTCTTCCCCGTTAACAAACTATCTGACCCGACTCATGGTTGATCTCGATTATGATCTCAGGGCCTTCCAAAATGTTCTCTTCCTAACCAAGACATTTCAGTTTGCAGCAAACCCGAAGGCTTTCGACGCTGGAGTGCCTCAGGCCTTCAATGGTCGCCAGCTTGAGCGAATGAGTGCCGAACAAATTTGGGACTCACTCGTGACCCTCGTGGCCGAGAAACCGGACAATTTGGCCAAAAGGAAATTCAGCAATAATATCTACTACAACAATAAGCCGATTCTCGTTGGTGAGAAGACCATGTCGGATCTTGCGAAGGAAGTCGTGGCAATCGAGGACCCAAAGATCTATCGCGAGTATGCCGAAGCCCTACTTGAAAAGATCAAGTCCGGCGGGGGAGGTTCTTCGGCCTCCAAGGACATGATGATGATGGCTGCCAAATCACGTCCTGGTCCGGCAAAAGGAATTGCCCGTGCATCAGAGCTTTCAGCACCTGCACCAGCGGGTCACTTCCTGCGAGAGTTTGGTCAGTCCGACCGCGAGTTGATCGAGTCATCGACCAAAGAGGCCAATGTTGCACAGATCCTAGAAATTATGAATGGTCACGTGGAGAAGATGGTTGTCGCCAACAGCGGAGCCTCTGTTTACGATGCTCTCAAGAAGGGCACCACTGAAGCTGACAAAACCCGTTATATCTACTACGCCATTTTAAGTCGCCCGCCGAGTCAACCGGAGATGAACATGCTCATGCGTGACGTCATCGATGGGAGCAAAGAGAGTTACGAAAACCTTGTTGCTGCTCTCGTCCAAACGCACGAATTCATGTTCGTCCAGTAACGATACAGAATCTCCAATATCGAACCCAAATAAAACAATGGATAATAGTTCTTTTAATAAAGCTGATGAGCTTGGTCGTCGCCAGTTTATGGTCAACGCTGCGCGTAGCTACCTCGGGGTGAGCCTCGCGCCAATGCTCGGAGCAGGTCTTACCGGTGCGGCCTTCGGTCAAAAGCACGTGGGCGGTGCGAAAGCTGAGCACGTCATCTTCCTCAATATGGGAGGTGGTATGAGTCATCTCGATACCTTCGACACCAAGCCCGGAAATAAAGAGATCCAGGGACCAGTTGAATCGATCGATACTTCCGGTGATTTCCAGATCTCCCAGTATCTCCCTGAGAGTGCTAAGATTGGAAATAAGATGTGCGTCATCAACTCAATGACCTCGAAGCAGGGAGCTCATAGTCAGGGGCAGTATCTCCTTCACCGGAGTTACTCTCCTCGTGGAACGATCGTCCACCCTGCGATTGGGGCATGGGTTGTTCGCCAAAAGGGCCGCAAAAACACCACTCTTCCGGGATTCGTGACTGCCAATACAAATCCGGCTGTCTCCTCTCCTGGATTCTTTGGTGCTGAGTTTGGTGGCGTGCCCCTTGGACGCCCAGACGAGGGGCTCAAGAACTCAACTCGCGCTGGTTCTGTCAGCGAAGAAGACTTTAAGAAACGCCTCGCTATTGCGGACGCACTCAACAAGACCTTTGAAGAGAGTTACCAAACTCCAGCTGTGAAAGCATACGATAGCCTCTACGAGGAGGCCGTGAAGTTGATGAAGAGCAAGGACCTTGAGGCATTCGATATCAACAAGGAGCCTGCGAGTGTCCAAAATTCGTATGGTAAGGATCGCTTTGGCCAGGGATGTCTCCTTGCTCGTCGCCTCGTTGAAGCGGGTGTTCGCTTCGTTGAAGTTTCACACGGAGGGTGGGACACCCACTACGACAACTTTACCAATGTTGAAAACCGGGCCAAGACGCTCGATCAGGCTTTCTCGACACTTGTTACTGACCTTGAGAAGCGTGGGCTCTTAGAGTCGACCCTCGTGGTCGTTGCTACCGAATTTGGCCGGACTCCACGAATCGTGGAGGAGCACAACTCCGGACGTGACCACCACCCTGCTTGCTTTTCCGCTGTCATGGCGGGAGGCGGAATTGCTGGCGGTCAAAAGTATGGTGAGTCTGATAAAAACGGCGCACGCGTTGCTAAGGATGCGGTTTCCATTCAGGACTTCAATGCCACCATCGGTCATGCCCTCGGTATCGACCACGCTCAAGTCGTTAGCTCTCCAAGTGGACGTCCGTTCCGCCTTGGTGGCGCGGAAGCCGAACTTGGTAATCCAATCACTTCGATCTTCGGTTAAATCGAAAGTTCAGCGATACTTTAAATTTAAATTAAGACGGTCCTTCGTTCTGACGATGGGCCGTTTTTTTGCGTAAACTAGAAACTCCTTTTAGGGGGGGTGAAAAATGGTGCCGGCACGGATTGCTTAGCATGATCGTCCTCCGTCATTATCGGTCGCTTTGGGGCTATCCTTATTAGACTCAAGGATTCCTTTCGATTTTTTCCAGACTGAGATGGCCTCGACGATCATCCAAACTTCGATGATGATGGTAGTGAAACCGAATCCGAATAACAGCCAGCTATTATTATCGGCAAAGTCTCTCAGGTTTAAAGACATCGCAATAGCGGGGAGGATGAGCATCAAAATTCCTGGAATCAGAGCCAGAAAGTAGGGGAGGCCTCGGCGTCTCAACCAGAAGGTGATCACAAGAAAAGCGAGACCTGCCAAAAGTTGGTTAATCGCTCCGAAAAGTGGCCAGAGAAGGAGCCCTCCGGTTCCCGGTGCCTTACCTTCTCCTCCGGGAAGTTGTGCGATGAAGAAAGCGATAGTAATTGCGAAGAGAGTGGCAGCATGGCGATTTGTGAGCCAGAAGAGAGGATTTCCGTTGACGAATTCTCCGGTCCGTTTGCCATTGACGCGATGGCGTGGTGCCAAGGTTCCGGCGAGCTCCTGCACGACGTATCGTTGCAAGCGGCAAGCAGTGTCAAGGGTGGTGGCAGCAAATGAAGCCACAAAAACGCCCATTAAAGCAATTGAGAATTTGGCAGGCAGTCCGAGTGATTTGAGGAAGTTGGCACTTCCTTCGACAAAGGCTCCGACCTTAGCTCCCAGCCCTTTTGCGGCATCCCACGATGCATAGCGGGCTTCAAAGGCTGCCGAACCGGAGATGAAGCTTTCGCCACTGCCAGTTCCTAGTCCGAGTCCCGAAATACAGGCAAGAATGACAAGGACCGCTAGGAATCCTTCCGTCAGCATGGAGCCATACCCAACAAATTGGGCATCACTCTCGCATTTCAATTGCTTGGAAGATGTTCCTGAAGAAACGAGGCAGTGGAAGCCTGAGATTGCGCCACAGGCAATTGTGATGAATAGGAAAGGAAAGATCGAAGGGGCGCCTTCAGGGGAAAAATTGAAAGCCGGAGCAACGATTTCCAGTGCTGGGCGTTCAGCACCCGGAGTCAGCGCGGCACCCCCAAAAAGGCAGGCTGCAACAAGCCCAAGAACAACCAGTCCCAGAGCCGAGAGAAGCTGGAGGCTGTTAATGTAGTCACGCGGTTGGAGAAGGGTCCAAACTGGAAGGACGGACGCGACATAAGAATATCCAAGCAAGAGCATGACCCAGCTGATGACTGAAAGTCCGTTGCTGTCTGGATTGGAGGGATCACCGCCGAGATACTCGTTGAAGTTCCCCAAAAATCCAACATTGCCGAAGGCAACGGTGAGATACATGACGACCAATGAAATCAGCGATGGGATTAGGATGTTGGCACCCTTTCGGTGAATGGTGACGCCGATTACTACCGCAAGCGGGATTTGAATCAAACAGGGGAAGATTGCCTGAGGGTAGTTCTTAAAGACGCTGGCAATCACAAGGCCGAAGATGGCCAGCACGATCGTCAGGGCCAAAAAAAGCACGGTCAGAAACAAGATGCGTGTGCGCTTGGTGATGACCCGTCCGGCTATGTCTCCGACAGTTTGGCCTTTGCTTCGTAGGGAAACGACTAATGCGCCAAAATCATGAACGGCACCAATCAAGATAGAGCCAAAGATCACCCAGAGGAGGGCTGGGACCCAACCCCATATTACCGCAAGTGCAGGACCAACAATCGGCCCCGTCCCTGCGATGGAAGTGAAGTGATGGCCGAAGACGATCCCTTTTTCAGTTGGGACGTAATCTGTCCCATCTTCCAGCTCGATCGAAGGTACTTTCGCTTCGGCATTAAGACGAAAAATTTTCTGACCTAGCCACCTTCCATAGGTGTGATAGGCGACCAGGTAGAGGATTAAAGCTCCTAGAGCAATAGCGATAGTAGCCATGGCACTTATTGTGGATCCTTGGCTACTAGTGCATCAAAAACTGGAGTGGGGACATACCGACGCACCGTTTTCTCCCAACCTTCCGGACCGATCATCCCCATTACCATGCTCGATGAAAGCTCAGCCATCTCGCGCGGCGGCATCAGGAACACGGTGTTGATGTCAGGAGCCATGTCACTGTTGATATGGCGCATGACCCGCTCGTATTCATAATCTCCGGGAGAGCGAATTCCCCTGAGAATAAACTCAGCATCGACTTCCTTGGCATAATCCACGAGATAGCGATTATCGAAATGGGTAATGGTCAGCCTCTCACAAGAGGGAAGAGAGGTGCGGAGAAGGTCGATTCTTTTCTCGGTAGAAAAAACGTAGTTTTTCGAAGGATTCTGGCCGATCGCGACCACGAGGCGGTCAAAGAGGGCGAGTCCTTGGCTGATCATCCAGAGGTGACCGTTGGTCGGTGGATCAAAACTACCTGCGTAAACCGCTGTTTGCATAGGTAGTTACAGCATTTTTTTGATGACGGCGCGAGCGCGCATTTTCTTCATCCACTTCTGGTAATTGGACTTCTTTTTGTCCGATATCACCCGCTGTTGGATTTCTTCACGGACTTTCTCAAAGGGTTTTGCAGGCCCGAGCTTTCGCTCCATGACCTGAACGATATTAAATCCGATCCGATCTTCAAACGGGCCCATGATCTCTGATCCATTGGTTTCGAAAAGGAGGGTTCCAAATTCCATGGCCAAATCGGTTCGTGGAACACCTTTCCATACGCCACCTTGTTCGGCATGGGATCCATTCGAATACTGCTTCGCTAAATCGTTAAAATCCTCGCCGTTGTTAAGTTTCTTAACAATATCCTCGGCAAGCTTGAGTTGCGCGAAAGGACCGCTTCCACGATTTTTGTGGAGGTAAATCCGCCGGTATGTACCAATATCTCTTGTTCTGTCTCGATTGGTGATGCTCCAACGATCGTATTCGGCACGGAGTTCATTCTCCTTGGGGACCGCAACATCACCAAACTGCTGGGCCCTTACAATTTGAACTAAAAGTTCTTTTCGCTGTTGTTCTTTGAACTGGTCTCGGGTCAGGTTAGTGGCTTTTAAGTATTTCTTAAAAAGCTGTTCATCTCCTTTGTAAACGTTTTGCACGACTCTTTTAACTTCATCTTCGATTTGATAGTCTGGGAAAGAGCGAACGCGGTCCTTGAACTCAGTAAAAATAATGGCCCGATCGATGAGTTCGTCCAAAATGCTTGATTTAAGGTCATTCAATTGCTTTTGGAAGGCTACTCCTCGCCTTGGGTAACGAGACATGAGAACCGATTGACTGGGAGCCACTTTGATCATCAGCTCGTTGAGAGTAATCAAGTCCCCATTTACCTTTGCCGCGATCTTGTTGACGAGTTGAGGTCCTTGCAGGGGGCGAATTTGCTCATTTTGGAAATTTGTAGGAGGGGCTTGCGAAAATGCAGGCAAGACTACTACGACTCCAAGGATGATTGCTTTTGTGAAGCTTGAAAACATGGGGAATTCTTAATTCTAAAGGGTTTTGAGCATCTGAACGGCTTGAGAGAGTTTATCGTTGGTGCGTCGCGAACTCAAGCGGGGAAACTTACCACCTGGGGGAAGAATGTAGTCGCCATTTCGCTGTAGCATGAGCCTGTCCTTGCTAATTTCAACCATTTGAACACCCTTAGATGAACCGACGACGCGAAGACGGTTCGTCTCAATGAGATTCTTCACCGGTTCGGGAAACCTTCCAAACCGGTCGCGCCAGTCTTTTTCGATCGCCTTGATTTCCTTTTCTGTCCGCGCAGAGGCAAGTTGGCGATATGCCGCGACTCTCATTTCGGGGTCTGGGCCGAAGGTTCTTGGGAAGAAGGCGGGGGCTTTCTCTGATTCACCTGTCCAAGCGCTTTCAGAGTAGACGATGAAATCGATCCTTACCTGGGTGTCCGCTCTCTTGATCGTCCTTTTTCCCTGCAAATGCTCGACCGACTGTTGGAGGAGTTGGCAGTAGAGTTCAAAGCCAACTGCTGTGATATGGCCTGACTGCTTCGTGCCGAGCAGGCTGCCAGCTCCCCGGATTTCCAGATCCCGCATCGCTATTTTGAATCCAGATCCCAGTTCCGTGTATTGTTTGATCGCGCTGAGTCGTTTTCTAGCGTCTCCTCCCGCAATGAGGTCGTCCGGAAGTAGGAGTAAGGCGTAGGCCCGCCGTCCGGCACGTCCAACCCGTCCCCGAAGCTGATACAAATCTGCAAGGCCAAACCGATCAGCTCGGTCGATTAGGATCGTATTGGCATTTGGAATGTCGATACCACTTTCGATGATAGTTGTCGCCAGTAAGACGTCGGCTTTGCCCTCCACAAATTGATGCATGACAAGTTCCAAATCCTCGCGATCCATCTGCCCATGGCCGATGATGACTTTGGCTTCTGGGACAAGAGATTGAATCCGCTCTTTCATCCCTGCGATCGTGGCGACTCGGTTGTGAAGAAAAAATACTTGTCCGCCCCTTGTCAATTCGCGCCGGATGGCATTGCGAATCAACCTTTCGTCATAAGCGCAAATCGAGGTTTGAACCGGCAGGCGATTTGGAGGAGGGGTGTCGATTGTGGACATGTCCCTCGCTCCCATTAGAGAAAGATAAAGGGTTCGAGGAATGGGCGTGGCCGAAAGAGTAAGAACGTCGATCAGTCGAAACCGTTCTTTCAGGATCTCCTTGTGGCGAACTCCAAAACGTTGTTCTTCGTCAACGACCAAGAGGCCAATTTTTTGATATTCAACTCCGGTGGAGAGAAGTCGATGAGTCCCGATGACGACATCGACTTTACCATCTCGTAAGCCTTCAAGCGTTTCTCTTACTTCAGCGGGGGATTGTAAGCGGCTTAGCAATCTAATTTCGATTGGGTAATCGCTCATTCGAGCCTTAAAAGTACGCCAATGTTGTTGCGCCAGAATGGTTGTTGGGGCCAAAATTGCGACCTGAGTACCTCCAGTGATGGCTTTGAAAGCGGCTCTGATTGCCACCTCCGTTTTGCCGAAACCTACATCGCCGCAGATTAGACGGTCCATGGGACGAGGTGATTCCATATCGATCTTGGTGTCTTCGATGGCCCGCCGTTGGTCCGGAGTTTCCATGAAGGGGAAGGAGGCTTCAAATTCCTGCATCCATTGACCGTCGGGAGCATGTCCGTGGCCTGACTTGGCGTCCCTTTCAGCTTGGAGTCGGAGTAGTTGTGCCGCGTAGTCCATCACGGCGGCCTCTGCTGTGATGCGAGCTTTCTTCCACTTTTTGTCCCCCAGTTTATTCTGTCTTGGTTTACCACCTCCTATCCCGACATAGCGCGCTACCAAATGGCTTTGATCGATAGGGACATGCAAGGTTGCGCCGTCCTGATACTCGATTCCAAGTTCTTCTTGCCCTTCCTCGCCGTCAACAAGCCCGATGAATTCTCCGATACCGTAATCGGCGTGAACGACGAAGTCGCCTTCGTTGAGTTCGTGAACCCCAGCAATCGCGGCCGCATTTCGTTGATGTGATAGTTTCTCCTTTCCTCGAGTTCCGGGGAGATGCTGTCGACCAAAAATCTCCAGAGTTGAAAGCACGACAAGTTTTTGATTTGGCGCAACGAACCCTTTAGCGAGGCGCCCTTCTACAAATGTAAAATCAGTCTCTTTGCGTTCTAAAATTTCTAAAAATCGATGTCGTTCTGCTTTGCTTGGGGCGACCAACCCGATCTTCCAGCCTTCGCGGCTCCACTCGTTAAGTTGCTCTAGGAAAAGAGCGCGGCTTGATTCGGCGACTACAAAATCTCCCGCTTCAAAGCCGGCAGCGGGAGAGGGGTGTAGGTCGGCACTCCAGTATTCATTGGGCCCATCACTGATCAATATATCCGCGATTTTTCGATCATCTTCATCGAGTGCGATGACGAGGTCATCTGGGCTTAGCCAACTTGAGAGTGGTTCTCCGGCCATCTCACTTTCTTTTTTAATCTCGACGGATTCAAGTTTCCGGGTGGTTGTTTGAGTTTCCAAGCTGAACTCGCGAATCGATTCAATATCATCTCCAAAGAACTCGATACGAATTGGGTTTGAAAGTTGAATTGGGAAGAAATCGAGAATTCCGCCCCGCCGGGCAAATTGTCCCCGCTGGAAAATTTGGGGGTGTTCTTCGAAGTTGCGTTCGCTAAGCCAGCCTATGAGTTCTTCCGGGGATATCTCTTGGCCGACATCCAGAGTAAGTTCAGTCTCATTAATTGAAACGAGGGGTGGGGCAGGAGATTGCCAGGAAGCTCTCGAGAGAATTACTGGGGCGGCAGGGGATTTTGCGATTCTATGGAGGGTTGCAACCCGTTCCGCTTCGCGATCGGGATCCGTCAATTCCTCTTCAACTATGACAGTCGGATCAGCCAGAATGAGAGCGGGGCTTTTCCAGAAGGCTAATTCTCCCGCTAATTGGTCGCGCCGACGGGCGTGTGGTGAGAAAATCCAAATTCGTCCCTGCCCGGTTGCTTTGCTTTCGGCTAGTAGGGCTGTGATGAGGTATCCTTGAGCTGAGTTGTCACATCCCCCGAGAATGAGAGGTTTGGCCTTATTGCCGGGCATGGACTCCCACGTGGACAGGGCCATACCCCGCCACTCTTCTTTTGTGGAACCGGCGTTCACGGGGAAGGCTATAATACCGAGTGTCAGCCAGTGCAATGGAGTCCTTTCTTAAAAAAGTGTAAAGATTCACTTGTCAAAGATCTCAAGCCATCCTAAAGCTCCGCCGCGTCAAACTTCGGTTTAGCGTCGTAAATTCCAACGTAATGCGCAGATAGCTCAGTTGGTAGAGCAGTTGGCTTTTAACCAATTGGTCCTGGGTTCGAGTCCCAGTCTGCGTACTTCGTAACCCGCTCAGTCCCAAAGGATAGGCGGGTTTCTTTTTTTGTGGAATGGAGAGTGTGAACACAATTTAAGTAGTTCCCGCTCGCCGCATCCTTTTTCTCTGAATCCTTGACGTCGTTGAGTTGGAAGGGAGATGCCAGCCAGAGGAAGTCGATAAAGGAATCACGGTTCGGGAATCAGCAGTGAAGGGTAGACACGCCACCGGTGGGGTGCGGTTTTTTTTCGGCGGTGATCGGTATATATATGGGGTCAGAGAAAAAAATAATCGGCTGTTGCCCTGAGGTCTGCGGTGAGGAGACTGCGGTCTATGGCTTCAGTGGGGGTAGTAGTAGTTTCTAGAATAGAATATTTTTTAGTTTTTAGGGTTATAACCCTCTGGCGGCGGCCAGAACCATTAATACAATCAATGGTCATTCGAGATCCTATCCTACTTTTGCAAATAGGGGGAGAGGTTGCAGCAGGTGATTCCCTAATACGAAATCAGGAATCTCGCCCGCCTTCAAGCCGGAGCAGGACCTCCGTATCTGGATATCCGATGACAACTGACTGACTGCTAGGAAATTGCTTTTGGCGGGAAAGGGTTGAAGTCGCACTGGACCGGGGCTGAGGGGGTGAAAAGGGAGGGCAATCATTGAGTCTATTCCATTCTTACCGTCTGCATGAACCTCTTCCAGCAACTGGATTATCTCCTTGGCGTATCGCTCGTTCAGGCCTCGGTAACCCTGACCGTAGAAGAACATGCCATCTCCTTCGTGGTTTTTCTTTCGTTGTGAGATTTATCAGTGGAAGAGGACATCCTGCCGACCGATCGGCAGGTCTATCAATGAGAGGGATTTTAATGCGATTCCTCCCCGCAAAAGGAGAAGGCTATCATGGACGTCAGGAACACTCTGTTTCCGGGCGTATGTGTGATGTAACCCTTGATTTTTAGGGGATTCGGGCATTTTTTCACAAAGTGTGTGCCCGGCTTATTTTTTTGACTCTAAGAGGAATTCTTCCCAGAGTGTAAGATGTAACTGTAATGGTAAATCTATGTTAAGACGGTTTCTGATCGATGGGGCTTGCTCGCTGCTTATGATCCTGACGACAGCGAGCTATGGTGACACCTCGCTGACTCTTGGGGTTTCCCAACAAGCATTTATTGAGAAACATTGTATCGATTGCCATGACAGTGAAACCGAAAAGGGAGGTTTCAATATCGAGTCTCTCAAATCAATGACAGCAGGGAATGCGGTCGAATGGCAGAAAGTCTGGGAGCAGGTGTCGCTCAAAGAGATGCCACCCAGGAAGAAAAAACAACCCTCTCCCTTAGAACGTATGCACTTTGTGAACGGCGTGATAACGGGCTTACAGCAAGCGTCGAAAGACCAAGGCGGCTTTCATGAAAATCTATTACCCACAAAGGGTAATTATGTGGACCACAAGCTGCTCTTTTCC
>Ga0315321_10001332_pt1 | contig 18914 bp, 12 predicted proteins | sample M180m21515metaG_FD_203464 | JGI IMG/M metagenome (GOLD analysis project Ga0315321, IMG submission 203464) | Ammonia-oxidizing marine archaeal communities from Monterey Bay, California, United States - M1 80m 21515 | ecosystem: Environmental > Aquatic > Marine > Intertidal zone | place: USA... | reverse complement strand
TGCCATGAAGAGAGTCGCTCTTTATGAGTTTAATCAGCGAAAAGCCGCCGAAAAGCGAGCTGCTGAACTTTCTCCCGAAGGAAAACCTCCTCACTTTGTGCAGAAGGTGAAGGAAGACATTGTCGAAGAGAAGGAAAAGAAGTTGACCGCTAAGCAATTAAAAGAACAGGCGGCCGAAGAAGCAGCCGCAAAGAAAAAGAAGGCCAAGTAAGGCTGAACATTGTCACGAAATCGCCACGAGGTGATTCAACAGAATGCAAAAACCGTGCTCAAAAGAGCACGGTTTTTTTGTTTCCAACGTGAAAAGGGCACGACTTTGGGCAACGTGGTCGGTATTCCACCGACGTTATGCGAGCCCCGCTTTCGTGTTAATGAATTTCAAAACCCTATCTACCGGGCAATGTGGTTCCAATTCGCCGAGGCAAAGTCGAACCCGTGGGCCGCCAAGGAATATAGCGGTTGGGCAGAGTTGTTCCACCTCGCCCGGGAAGTGTTGACCAATTTCGACCGGGAAGTGTTGACCAGTTTCGCCCAGGAAGTGTCGACCAATTTCGGCCGGGAAGTGTCGTTCCTCCTCGCCCCGGCAGTGTTGACCAGTTTCGGCCGGGCAGCGTTGAACCCGAACGCCCCCCCGGCAAGCTGGTCCAATTCCCACCGTTAACGACGCCTTGCTCGGCGGGCAAAGTCGAATTCCCAGGTGATTTCCGGTTCTCAACCGTTTCGTAACGCCCCTGTCGACAACCAACGCAGACAGACACCAGGCAGATCCCAACCACAACAACTTGCAGGAATGAAGCCCATCGAATTTTCGTATTAGAGATCATAAATCTATCTATCGTACTTTTGTGGCGTAGTCATCAATCAGCTTATTTGACGCTGTTCACGGGCGTCACTTTTTCATCGAAATGCTGTTAAGAACGCCTCCTTCATCTTACTCCAACCCGCAATCCGATCAACGTGTCTCAGCGTGATTGAGCTAATTCGGACCGTCTTATTTAGTTCCCCTCCAATCGGAGGTCGAGTAAACGTGCGTTATCAGGCTAATAGCAGGGCTTTCAGCAACCTCTTCACTGAACCTGAGCGTGCATTCAAAAACAGTCAATCGTCGCAACCCAAGAGCTTTCCTGCCGTTGCGGGCGATACAAAATAATCCCTTTCGCTAACCGGTAAGGTTTACCCAATAATTGACACCCGTCAAACCCGAATTTCGAACCGAGGCGTTATGAAACGGGCATTAATCACCACCTGCATTCGCTTTTCGTTGGTGAAGTAGCCTGTTTGATAAAGTCGATGACGTCAGTGCAATCTGAACTTGCGTCGAAACTGGCGCAAGCGTAACTGAGTTGGTATTTGTCAACCGACCCAATGGATGGGTCAGACCGCTCGGATGCGACTAGAACCGCTGCTATCTAGCGCGAAAAACCAAGCCTCAACAGCCAACGAGGCTAACCCACTGTCCTGAGTCAATTACTCAGAACGCCAAATGATCCACGCGGCCAATAATCATTAGCGTTGGGTAGGTTTGGTGGAATAGATAGCACGGAAAAACTCAAGGAGACGAGTCTCGATGAAAATTAAATTAGCTGCTTTAACGCTCTTATGCGTTGCCATGATCTGCAGCGAAAGCAATGCTGACCTTTTGGGTCGCATGCTTGGAAAAAGTGGATGTGGCGAATGTGAAGCTGCTCCAACATGTTGCGAAACTCCCGATCCGTGTTGCGGAAGAGGAATCAGTATCAGCCTCCACATCGGCCTTCCTGGGCGATTGTTCAAAGGATGCGGATGCAAGCCTGAGTGTGAAGAGCAAGTAGTAGACACATGTGATGATGGTTGCGGTGGTGGACGAGTCAAAGCAATGTTCGCCAAAGTATTCAACGGTTGCTGCAAAGAAGACGCCTGTGCGGAACCTGAGCCTGCCTGCGAAGAAGCCGACGACTGCGGTTGCAAACTATTCTCTCGTGGACTCTTCTCTCGTTGCTGCGACAGCGGTTGCGAAGAAGAAAAACCAGCTTGCGAAGACGCTTGTGGATGCGGAATGAACCTTGACCTTCGCGGTCGGGTTAGCGGCCTTGTGTCACGAATCGGAAGCATGGGATGCAACTCTTGCGGTTGCGAAGAAACTCCTGCTGCTGAGCCTGCACCAGCTTGCGAAGATTCTTGCGGATGCGGCATGAACCTTGACCTTCGCGGTCGAGTAAGCGGCCTTGTTTCACGAGTCGGAAGCATGGGATGCAACTCTTGCGGTTGCGAAGAAGCTCCTGCTGCTGAGCCTGCACCAGCTTGCGAAGATTCTTGCGGATGCGGAATGAATCTTGACCTCCGCGGTCGAGTGAGCGGTCTTGTTTCACGAGTTGGAAGCTTGGGAAGCAACGCTTGCGGTTGCGAAGAAGCTCCTGCAACTGATTGCGAAAGCGATTGCGGTTGTGGACGACCAGCGGTTGTTAAGAACATCGTTGCTCGCATGCCTCGCCCAGGTCAGAACTGTGGTTGCGAAGAAACTCCAGCTTGTGATGATCCTTGCAAGGCAAACTTGCTAGATCGTATCCGTCAGGTTGGAAATCGCTGCAACGATGGTTGCCGAGTTTTCCAGAACTCTGGTTGCTCTGACTGCGGAACTGCAGACGAAGAAGCTGCTGGTGACGATCAAGCTGCTAAAGGCATCAAGGTTGATCCAAGCTTGTTCATGTCTTTCCGAGGTTAATCTCCGCTCGCTGTAGCTTTTAGATCTGCAGCGACGATGCCCTCTAAGGGCAATAAAAAAACAAAAGCGGTTTGGTGATTTCACGCCAAACCGCTTTTTTTATTGTCTGGCCAATTTTTAGAAACGGCGATAAATCCTAAGGTTCACTCCGCTTTTAAACAACAAACAGCGTATCCCAAAAGATCATCCGAAGACCGATAAAAATCGCGAAGCTTCTCGAGCGATTCGGGGGTGTCTGCCAATTCGAAAGGGGGAGGTGCAATTCCAAGGGACTCAAATTTCCCGAGCAACTGCTCAGTCAAAAACTCGACCGCCTCAGTCGTCTTCCCCAACCGTGATAGAAACTCGACATAAGTCTCTTCCACGACGGGGCCTAACTGATCTGCTTCGCTCGCCACCGTCTTTGCAAGAAAATGCTCTATTGCAGTGTCGACGTCTTTGCCAAGCAACGCGTTATAAAAAAGCTGGTGATCGTGATAGGTATCCTCAAAAGGCGCATTCCCAGGATATCTAAAATCCTCATGTAGCCGGCTTCCATATTCCGCCAACTCACTGACCTTCAGCAATGACTCTCGATTATCAACCGGCCTCGCAATGCGCATCACCGATGCCAGATGAGTGGTATCGATGTGGTGCGCTCCGCCCGCAGTCAAATCTGGATAGATCTGCAACCAGTCCGCCAGGCGGCAATCCGCACCCCGCTGGGACACTGGAACGTTCTCGCTGTCTTCAACCGCCGACCCTGCCTCTGCATTTTCAACTGCATATTTGATATTCTCGATCAACTCCAGATAGATATGATCCAACAACTCCTCTGCCATCTTTTTTTGAGTCTCTGCGTCAAAACGATTCGCCTGAGTATCAAAAGTTGTGATCCCATTGCAGGTACCATAGTTCTTCAGCAACAGACGGTATCCATACACCGGTGCGGCGCCCTGCGAAACCGCCATGTCAATTAGAGCGTCAATCGACTCCTCATCCGCTTCAATTTTTCGAATCAATTTTTCATTCAGCTCTTTATCTCCGACAGGTTGTAAATACATCCAGCCTTCTTGGAACTTCCCCAACTTAAAGAACAAGATGCCAATCTCTCGACAGGCCTCTAACAAACTGTCTTCGAGCTGCCTTTGCTGAGTCTCATTAAGATCATCAGGTTGTTTGGAATAAATCAGAGGAAGCCCAAGTTGATAGCGGCATCGCATTTTCAAAACTTCAAACAGCTTGAAAAAATCTTGTTCACGACGAAAATGCTGCTCAAGAAAATCTAAAGAAGCCTCAACACCAGATTCCGTGACAACTCGTGAAAACTCTTCAAATGGAATAGATAACATTTAATGCTGCACTAGCAAGTGGTTAGTAAACGTAAAACGAAGCAACCCGAAGAGACTCCGCCGCCCCAGAAGGGCATCTGCCCAGCGGTTTCGGACTCTCCAACCCGCGTTCCCGAAGAAATCAATATACCACACGTTCTCATTCAACGTGATAGTTCACTAACCCAGAGTTTATCGCTCAGCGTTGTTTGCAATCGAGGCACCCCGGTCTTGGCAGCACCATATTTTCCTCTAGCATTGGGGCATGAAAGAGTTCAGACATTTCGAAGACTTCATTATCGCGGTGATTGGCGACGGGGACGCCAGCAAATGTGCGGAGATCATTGAGGCAGTCGGGGGAATAACGCGACCATTTTTATTGAGTCAAAAACCCGATGCACGTGAACAAGCCAATGAATTCGCAAATCGCATTTTAACGGCTGACATTGACACTGTTATTTTTGTAACGGGCATTGGTGTTCGGACAATTATTGACCAAGCATCCAAAAGTGTCGATCAACAGAGGTTTCTTGATTGCCTCGCCGACATCCATACCGTTGCCGGGTCTCAATCCGCCGTCAATGCGCTGCAGCAATTCGAAATCACTCCAAAAATATCGGTTCATTCTTCACATTCATGGCGTGACATTTTAATCGCGCTCGACCGCTCCTTCCCAGTCGTCAATCAATCAATCGCTCTCGAAGAATCCGAATCGATCTACAGCCTAATCAGCGGACTTGAGGCACGCGGAGCAAGAGTTGCTAAAATCCCCCTGTTCACCGCACCTTCGTCGACGTGGAATCCGGTCGCAACTGATTTTTTCGAACAACTCGAAGCTGGCGAATTTCACATAATCCTATTCCCATCTCCGGAAAACGCAGTAAGATTTTGTACGCTCGCCAAACAGTTTGGCAGAGCAAAACTAACCCCTCATCTGCTAGACAACCATCTTGTGTTGGCAATCGGCAAGGGCACAGCAGAAATCCTAACCGATCGAGGGTTCACGGTAGACTATTCCACTGAGACGACTGATCCGGTGGAAGGTGTTGAAGAAATCAAAACACAGATCAGCCAAATTACAAAACAAAAATCGATTATTAGAGTCAGCATGTCAGGCCCAACAACCAACAACTCAGACCCCAACGCTCCTTGGTATAACAGCCCATTCATGAAAGCATGCCGTGGTGAACCAACCGACGTCACGCCAATCTGGATGATGAGGCAGGCCGGACGATACATGTCCGAGTATCGAGAAGTTCGCAGTAAGACGTCATTTCTAGAGCTTTGCGCCAACCCCCAACTCTGCAGTGAGGTGATGTGCACTGCCGTCAATCGACTCGGAGTCGACGCAGCCATCATTTTTTCAGACCTACTCCCAATTTTAGTCCCGATGGGTTGCGATTTGGAATTTGTCAAAGGAGATGGACCGGTAATTCATAATCCTGTGAGAACCGCTGCAGATATCGATCGCATCAAACCTCTGGAATCCAATGACTCACTCCAGTTCGTAATGGACACGGTCAAGCAGACTCGCACAGATTTACCAGCGGACATGCCGCTGATCGGATTCGCAGGTTCCCCGTTCACACTTGCAAGCTACATGATCGAAGGGGGCTCAAGCCGCAATTATGCATTTACCAAAACGCTCATGTATGGAGATCACGGGGCCTGGGATCAGCTCATGCAACATTTGGCGAACTCAATTTCACTTTACCTTTTAGGACAAATTGAAGCCGGCGCTCAATGCGTCCAACTTTTCGATTCATGGGCGGGTTGCCTGAGCTTTGAAGATTATAAAACCTACGCCCACCCCTACGTAAAACGAATCATCGCCAGCCTTCCCTCAAACGTACCAGTGATTAATTTTGCGACGGGTAATCCTGCGTTGCTGCCATTACTTGCCGACACGCGCGCCGCCGTGATAGGCATCGACTGGAGAACAAGGCTCGATGACGCATGGCAGACGGTTGGCTACGATCGCGCTGTCCAGGGAAATCTCGACCCCACCGTCTTACTCACCAATCCGACCGAAATTAAAAAACATGCAAAGTTTGTGCTTGATCAAGCAGGTGGCAGGGCAGGGCACATTTTTAATCTCGGGCATGGTATTCTCCCCCAAACCCCTGTCGACAATGCAATCGCTTTGGTGGATGCAGTCCATGAACTAAGCCAACGGTAACCAAGGAAGCTTCAATAATTTTCATCAGGAGATCCAATAAACAGGTGCCTCATACATCCTCGCTGAAATTTACCCATTGATTCCCCGCACCGTCTAAATATCCATTGGAAATTGAGTCTTACGGTAAAATCTTGCCTCGAGCCTGGATGGAAATTCAATGGAATCGCCGGCCTACCCCCCCGTAAGATGGCATGCAATAAAAAATATTGGAAATCCATCTTCAAACTGGCAAAATTAAATGAATTAGCGTGAAACATTTCGGTTCACGCGTGTGATCGCGAAAGACCAAATCAACAACTCATAAAACAATACGACACACGCTTTGGCTTTAATTTAACTTCCCCAGCTTGATGGTTCACTCGGTTCAGTAAGTTACGCGCAAATTTAAATCCGGCTTAAAAGATCGGCGACTACTATTTCAATTGACCACGCCAACCCTCTTTCTTTTAAATCCAGACTGCAATTGGCAAGTCAAAAGGCGCGTGATTTACTTTTAAGCGAACGAGTTACTCAAGGGCACTGGGAAGGCCAACTCTCGGCGTCAGCTCTCTCAACAGCAACTGCAATCAGCGCGCTCTCGTTTTTCCGATCGTCTGACGCTTGCAGCCCAGAACTGGCACATCAAATCGGCATTCAAGTCGATGCCGGACTCGCTTGGCTTAAGTTACAACAAAATGAGGATGGTGGCTGGGGAGACACAGGGCTTAACTATTCCAATATTTCCACAAGCATGCTTGTCGTTGCCGCGCTGCACGCGAGCAATCGTCGAGTTGAATTCAAGGACTCAATTGCGCGCGCCGAATCTTACATCGAATCCGAGGGAGGCATTGCTGGTCTGCGTCGGAGATATGGCAAGGACAAAACATTCGCGGTGCCAATTCTGGCAAACTGCGCGATGGCTGGGCTTGTTCCATGGAAAGAAGTCGCAACGCTACCATTCTTTGCCGCCTGTGTTCCCCGACGCTTTTACAGTTTGATACAGCTCCCTGTTGTCAGCTACGCCGTTCCGGCTTTAGTCGCAATTGGTCAGGCCAAATTTATTCTTGACCCACCGCGGAATCCAATTTCCCGAACCTTCCTAAAATGCTTTATCAAACCGAGCCTAAGAGTCTTGGAAAATATGCTACCCGCCAGCGGCGGATTTCTGGAAGCGGTTCCTCTGACCAGCTTTGTCTCCATGGCACTGATCAAAACCGACCGGGCAACCCACGCAGTTGCCCAAAAAGGTATTCAATTTTTATTGAATTCCTTTCGCTCTGAGGGGGACAAATTAGGGAGCTGGCCAATCGATACCAACTTGGCAACTTGGAATACAACTCTGGCCATCAATGCCTTGGCGAATCATCCTGAATCTTTTACTCACGAAGGCACAATCAACTCCCAGCAATGGGACACCTGTATTGACTGGGTGCTGAGTTGCCAAAACCAGGAAACCCACCCGTTTACCGGAGCTGCCCCCGGAGGATGGGGGTGGACCGATCTGAGCGGCGCCGTCCCTGATGCCGACGATACGCCGGGAGCACTTCTTGCCTTAAAAAAATTCAGTCAGCTCAGTACTAAGGAGGGGGTCCGGAAAAACAACCGTGCCTCAGAAATCCAACGAGCAGGCGAACTTGGAGTCGATTGGTTAATCAAATTACAAAACGCCGATAAAGGGTGGCCAACATTTTGTCGTGGCTGGCTAAACCTTCCCTTTGACCGAAGCGGAACGGACATTACAGCTCACGTCATTCGAAGTTTCCTTGCTTGGCGCGACGAAATCAGCGACTTAAAAAACCGTAAAACTAAGGTCAACCGTGCGATTAAAACAGGGTTTGCCTACCTTAAACAGCATCAGGAAAACGACGGAAGTTGGCTGCCACTCTGGTTTGGAAACCAGGACATGCCCGAGGACATTAACCCGTTTTACGGAACCGCTAAAGTCCTTATGGCTTATCGCGATGCAAATCTGTTCGATACCAAAGAAGCTCAATTTGGTTTAAGATGGCTACGAGAAAATCAGAACGATGACGGGGGTTGGGGCGGAGGTCCTTCAACCAACTGGAACAACCCAGTTCTGGGCAATAGCAGCGTTGAAGAAACCGCACTATGCACAGAAATTATGCTGGATGATCCAAGCCCGGAATCTCAGAGTGCTGCCCAAAACGGCATTGACTGGTTACTCGAAGCAACCGAGGCGAATTTAATTACCGAGGCATGGCCGATCGGATTTTATTTCGCCAAGCTTTGGTATTTTGAAAAATTGTATCCACTTATTTTTGCAACTTCGACTCTGAATCGCGCTTTGCGATTTCAAGAAGATAACGAGATTTCGAAAACGTAGTAGTTACAAAACCTAAAACTTAAACTGAAATGACGACTACCCTATCCGCGACTGAAATTTTGACGAAGCAAACCAAGCCCGAATTTTGACTCGCGATTTTAATAACCGTTAGGATTTAACTTGTCGACGACCAATATAAACAGTCTCTCTGAAACGGACAGTTCAACCGATCAATCCCAATCGGAGAAACCAGTTCGCCGTTCGCGCCGGCGAAAAACCGCTCACCTAAAAATGGTCCCTTCTTCGAAGGATCAACGTGAATCGCTGCGCCTTAAGTGTCAGGCAATCGCCGACACACTCGATCGCAATCTTCCTCCTTCCAAGGATGAACTGGAAGCACTCTGTCGACAACTATTGATCGATGCGGGCGAACCAGAAGGTTACCTTGGCTGGATCATGGTCGTTCTTTCCAGCTGTTTTTGGGAAGAGCAGATCAAGTCCATCCCTCACTCTCGACGCCTGTTCTTACTACCTCACTGCCTCAAGCATGCCGAAGGTTGTCCCGCTGATTACGATGAGTTTGGGCTCGCCTGCAAGACTTGCGGCGCTTGCAGCATTGCAGACTTCCGTGCCTCCGCGGAGGAACTCGGATATAAAGTGCTGGTCGCAGAGGGTTCTCCGATCGTTCTTAAAATCATCGTTAGTGGCCACGTCGATGCCATCGTGGGGGTCGCCTGCCTCAATGTTCTCGAAAAAGCGATCGACAAGATCATGCTCGCGGGAATCCCCTGCATGGCCGTCCCACTACTCTCCAGTGACTGCCGAAATACCAGTGTCGACGAAGATTGGGTTGAGCAAATGGTGAGAGTCCCCTTCGAAGAATCAAAACAAGAGACACGAAGTTACATCCATCTCCTCCGCGAATCATCCAAGCTTTTCGAGCGTGAGCATTTAGAGCGACTTGTCCCGCGAATCAGAGGTGGAAAGTCCCTTGCTGAAGCAAACGGACAAGGCGTCGCCGCGCTCGATCCAATCGCCGCAACCGAAGCAATTGCCTACGACTTTTTGTCTGCAGGTGGAAAACACTCTCGGCCTTTCATCACGTTAGCGGTTTACGATGCCGTCAGCGGTGGCGAGGCAACGCTTTCGCATGGGAACGAGGTGGTTGCTGATTACCCTGACGCCATTCGAAGAGCCGCAATGTCGATTGAGACTTTTCACAAAGCCTCGCTGGTTCACGATGACATCGAAGACAATGATCAATTTCGGTACGGTTCTGAAACGCTGCACATCAAATATGGTATCCCCACGGGTATCAATGTTGGAGACTATTTGGTCGGCATGGGCTATCGTTTGATAAGCCGAGACCGACAGGAACTTGGAGCTGAAACCGCCGCTGATATCCTGGACTACCTCGCCGAGTCACACCAGCGACTGGCCGAAGGGCAGGGTGCGGAACTAATTTGGCGCGACAGTAAAAACCGCACGCTGAAGCCAATTGATGCATTGAAAATTTATGCATTGAAAACAGCTCCCGCATTTGAAGCAGCGTTTTACAGTGGGATTCGCTTAGCCGGGCCGGCCGAACCCTACCTCAAACCGGTTCGCGCGTTCGCCAGAAACCTCGGGGTTGCCTTTCAAATCTTGAACGACTTAAAAGACTGGGAAAAGGACGACGATAACAAAAGACTCGTTGGTGGCGATCTACTTGGTGGTCGTCCAACGGTACTCTTGGCGCTTGCCCTTGAAAACCTTAAAGATGAACAACGTGCGGAATTGCTGGATCTTGTAAACGGACGTTCCGATCTTCCATCCGAGCAAAAAGTTTTACGCACCAGAGCACTTTATTACGAAGCGGGAGTATTCGCCAAAGCCTACCAGCTAGTCGACAAACACCAACAAAAGGCTGAAGAAGTCGCTGATGAAATTCAGCCGGACGAACTTCGCCGCCTGATGTATTACCTCGTCGACACCGTGCTCGACCACTCCGCTGAGGTCAAGCCCACAATTGACATCCAGCACCTTTCGTTTAACGAAGTGCTGCCCATTGTCTCTATTGGCCAATCGTCTTAAAAGCAAAGCCCTAAACGCAACGTCGCCTCGACAATAGAAACTGAACGCTCCTGATTTACTTGATTCTTTTCCAGACGGCGCCGACCTATCTCGGCAACTCACGATTTAAGATCCATGGATAAAACACCACAATCTGCAGATGTCGAACTGGAACAACTGGTTGGCTTGTTCTATCAAGATGTAAACGATCTAGGCGCTTTCCAACAAGTCGAAGCCGATCAACTTTCCACGGTTGGACGGTCTCTCCTGGCCCATGACCAGCACATGACGGTAACGGTCGAAAAGCGACACCAATGCTCGGTTGATGTCGTCGTCATGGAAACCCGCACGGACGAAAATCATTACTCGCGAAAAATACTGCTGACGCGTCAATCCGACGGTTGTGTGGTCCAATTTGGCATCGTGAGAATTAATAAAGCGTATCTGACCAAGGTGGTACAGGACGAAATCGAAAAACTTGAGACGCCTCTCGGCCGCATCTTAATTAACCACGATGTACTGCGGACAGTCAAATTACTGAGCTTGCTGAAAATTGAGTGCGGTGAGGAACTGGCAAACATGCTGGGACTGGAAACTGGTTCTTTATGCTATGGCAGAACAGCCCTTATTTACTGTAACGGTTCTCCAGCAATTGAACTGCTCGAAGTTGTCAGTGAATGCCCCCCAACTCCATCCCCTTAACCTTCCAACACGCCAATCGCCCACTCAAACTGATCTATGAAAATTCTTCTGACCAATGACGATGGGTGGGGATTTGAGGGACTCCTCGCCTTGGAGGAGGTGGCTCAGCAATTTGGTGAAACGTGGATTGTTGCTCCTGAGAAACCAATGTCAGGAATCTCCCACCAATTGACGTTTGAACGCCCCATGCGGTTCCAACAAAAACAAGACCGCTCTTATGCCCTCGATGGCACACCTGCAGACTGCGTTCGTGTTGCGATGACACAACTCGACGTAGAATTCGACTGGGTGCTTTCAGGTGTCAACAAAGGAGCAAACCTGGGCGCGGACATCTGTGTCTCAGGAACGGTTGCCGCAGCAAGAGAAGCCAGCCTCTTTGGTTGCCCCGCAATCGCGTTGTCGCAACACCTTCGGAAGTTCAAACAGCCATTCGATTGGTCAAAGACAATTCGCATGGCAAATGACATTCTGCCTCAATTGATGGAACAGCCCTTCCCGCCACGCCGTTGGGTGAATATCAACTTCCCCGATGTCAATCCGAATGATCACGAATCAGTGAAGCTCGTCGAGACACAGTTAGACCCGGCTCCCTTACCTGCCCAGTACACCAAACTCGCAGACGGGCGGCTACTCTACTGCGGTGTTTACAATGACCGTCCGCGAAAACCCAATCATGATGCCGAGGTTTGTTTTTCAGGCAACATCGCCGTCACCTTTCACGACTGATCCAGCTCAAAATTGTGTTGCTAGGCTACTGAAGAAAACGTTCTTTTCGATTTCGATGTTTGAAAATACACGGCAAACTAACCCTGACTTTCGATTCTTAATTTTCGGTCAGTCGGGTGCTATTTACCCAAAGTGCCGTGGTTTAAACTAATCCGACGTGCTGATCCCCCTTTCAACGGATACGACAATGAGATTAGTAATTATTGTGATGGTGTTAAGCCTATTGGTTCTTCATCAGGATTTCTGGAATTGGAACCGGGAAGAACTTTCCTTTGGTTTCCTACCAATCGGACTTACCTATCACATTGGTATTTCACTAGGTGCAGCATTTGTTTGGTGGTTCGCTTGCACTTTTGCCTGGCCGTCTGAGATCGACACGACTGATGAGCAAGCCTCCGAATCGGGAGAGCAAGCATGAGCTATCTACTCGCGATGAACGATGGTCAAATCCGCTTTTCGATTATTTTAGTCTATCTCGGACTCCTGCTTGGATTGGGATTTTTCGCGAGTCGACTATTTCGCGGCACCAAGGACGACTACCTGCTTGCCAGTCACTCCATCGGGCCGTTCTTGTTATTGATGAGCATGTTCGGAACCACGATGACCGCCTTCGCATTGGTTGGTTCATCAGGCGAAGCATTCAAAAAAGGGATTGGCGTATACGGCATGCTCGCATCGAGTAGTGGAATCATCCATTCTCTTTGCTTTTTCCTTATCGGAGTAAAAATCTACCGCTTCGGGAGGAAACATGGTTACTCAACTCAAATTCAGTTCTTCCGTGATCGCCTCGAAAGTGATCTGATCGGTCTGATCCTGTTTCCAATCCTCGTAGGTCTGATCATCCCCTATCTGCTGATTGGAGTCATGGCCGGTGGAGGCGTGATTGCCGTCCTAACCGAAGGAGCTTTCCCAAATCTTGGCCTTTCAGAAAACGGATCCATCCCGCCTCAATACGGTTCGCTTTTGATCTGTGGCGTGGTTTTAATTTACGTATTCTTTGGTGGAATGCGTGGCACCGCTTGGGCGAACGCTTTTCAGACCACCGTTTTCATGGGGCTTGGCGTTGTCACTTTTGTAATGCTCGCTAACCGCTTAGGAGAAGGGCAAACATTGCTCGAAAGCTTGAAAAATGTCACTGCCAAAGTGCCGTCTTCGAAGTTGACTCGGGCGGGCATGAGTCAAACACTGTTTTTGAGCTACATGTGCATTCCTCTTTCGGTCGCCATGTTCCCGCATCTGTTCCAGCACTGGTTAACGGCAAAGAGTTCTGCAAGCTTCAAAGTACCCGTCATCTGCCATCCAATTTTCATAATGATTGTTTGGGTTCCCTGCGTCTTGATTGGAGTTTGGGGAACGACGGTTGACCTTCCCGATATTCGACCGAATGATGTCCTACCTTACTTGGTAAACAATGAAATTGGGGCATTCATGGGGGGTCTACTCTCCGCCGGAATTTTAGCCGCGATCATGTCTTCGCTCGACAGCCAATTTCTATGCATCGGCTCGATTTTTACGAACGACATCGTCCTTCACTATCTCGACGAGTCAAAGATATCTGAAAAACGTCAAGTTTGGATTGCACGAATCTTCGTCATCCTTATCGTAGGAATCACCTATGTCCTTAGCCTCCAAGGCTATCGCAGTGTCTTTACGATGGCGGTCTGGTGCTTTAGTGGTTTTGCAGGTCTATTTCCAATCGTATTTGCCTCGCTTTACTGGAAACGATTGACCGCCGCCGGCGCTCTTTCGGGAACCCTGGCGATGGTGGGGAGTTGGCTCTATTTATTCCAACAATCCGGCTATGGTGCAAACACCGAGTTCGCGCTTTCCCCTTTTGGCAGTGAGTATCCACTCATGCCAGTGGTTGCCATCATTCTCTGCTCGACGGTGGCCATGCTCGTTACATCGTTCATCACGCCACCACCCTCTCAAAAAACACTCGACAAGTTCTTTCGTTCTTAAACTTGAGCAACGATAGCCTGACACAAACTGAAAGCCTTCCGTCCCCAATGTCATCTCGAAGACGACTCAAATCTACATCGGCTGAACCTGAAAAACACTTTGTCAACATGGCGGAATGGCTCGCCATGGAATCTGCCGCTGAAATCAAAAGAATGGAGGAGCGGCGCCGAATCCAAAATACCGGCGACGCCGAAAAATCCGGGGAAACGATTCTCGACGTTGTCGTCACCGATGATGTAAGAGGGCTTGGCGGGCACCAACTTGTAACCTTTAAACGTCGAAATGAAACCCTGCGGATGCCCTGGCACCGACTTCGCGTTGGAGCACCGGTGGTGGTTTCGCCATTCCAGCGAGATGGAAAATCAGAGACCGGCGTTGTCAGTCGCAAGCGAAACGACTCAATCCAAATTGCCCTTAATCGTATTCCTCGTGGCGATGTATTCCGGATCGATCTTACAGCGGACGAAGTAACACGCCAGAGGCAGCTTGCTGCCATCATGACAGCGAAAGACGCCCGTGGCCGATTGGGACATCTCCGCGCGATTCTAATGGGGGAGAAACAACCGCGATTCACAACCAAGCCGTTCGAAATCGATTTCAAAAGCGAGCTGAATGAATCGCAAAAAGCAGCCGTCAAATTTGCCTTGTCCGCTGAGGATCTGGCAATCATCCACGGGCCACCCGGGACGGGTAAAACAACCACCGTTGCCGAACTTATTGTCCAAGCGGTTCACCGGTCAGAGAAAGTGCTCGCCTGTGCACCGAGCAATACCGCAGTCGACAATTTACTAGACCGACTCGTCCGGGCTGGCACGCGGGTGGTCAGGATCGGTCACCCCGCTCGAATCACAGAACGCCTTCGCAACTACTCACTCGATGGAATCGTCGAACAGCACGAGAACACCGCTGTCATTAAAGATATGATTCGAGAAGCGGAGGCGCTGTTTCGGCAATCAGAAAAATGGACTCGTGCGAAACCCCAACGTGGTGCTCGCGAAAGTATGAAACGAGAAGCAAAACGATTGATGGCCGATGCCAAACGGTTAGAACGCCAGGCGATCAGTTCAATTCTCGATCAAGCAGACGTAATTTGTGCTACGACAACTTTCAATCCTGACACCCTCGCGGATCGATGGTTCGACCTCGCTGTGATCGACGAGGCATGCCAGAGTACTGAACCAGGTTGCTGGGTTCCACTTTTGCGATCAGACAGAGTCGTGCTTGCTGGAGATCATCAACAATTACCCCCTACGGTTCTCTCCAGCGAAGCTGCGCAACAAGGTTTTGCCAAAAGCATGATGGAGCGGCAAATAGAACTATATGGCGATGACGTTGCAAAGATGCTGACAGTTCAGTACCGAATGCACCATCAAATCATGAATTTCTCATCATCGCAGTTCTACCAAAATGAATTAAAAGCCCATCCTTCGGTTGTAGATCACGCGCTTCATGAAATCGATGGAATTGAACCCTCCGAGTTCTCCGGCCAAGTCATGAGCTTCATCGATACCGCAGGGGCGGGCTGGGATGAAGAATTAGAACCCAATGGGCTGAGTAAAAGAAACCCCAACGAAGCCAACCTAGTTGTCAAGAAAGTCCAGACGCTGCTCGATGCTGGCCTGCCTAAAAAAGACATTGCCGTGATCGCTCCATATGCAGCACAAGTTCGATTGCTTCGCGATCTCTTCGCAGGCACGGGGCCAGAGGTCGACACCGTCGATGGGTTTCAGGGCCGGGAAAAAGAGGCAGTCGTTATCTCACTAGTGAGAAGTAATTCGCAAAACGAAATTGGCTTTCTAGCAGATCGCCGGCGAATGAACGTCGCTCTAACCCGGGCACGTCGAAAACTGATCGTGATTGGCGACAGTTCCACGCTCGGAATTGATGAGTTTTACCGAGAGTTCTTCGAATACGTCGAATCCATTTCCGGTTATTTGACGGTGTGGACCGAGAACGAGGACTAAGAAAAATCTAGAGTTCAGATTGCAAACGGTTGGTCACGTGCGTGCCGTTCTCGCCGCTGAAAAATTGACTGCCATGAGGACTAAAATTAACCCTGCCGCAGCCAACTGAACCGCGATCTGCCAATCCTGCCACCGGGTGAAGAAAACCAACAGACTGAGGACCAGCAAAACACTTCTCAACGGAAATGACAACGACTTAAAGGCAAATCCAGCAATCGAGGCCGCAAGGCCAAGGATGCCAACCAGAGTAATGCCCACCATCATCACGATCATTCCCGGCGGCGCCGCTTCATTATTGATCGTCAGCATCAACAATTCGGGTTTCAGGACAAAAGCAAAAGGAAGTGCGAACCCCACCAAGGCAAATCGAAAAGCGGAAAACGCAGCCTTCATCACGTCTGCCTTCGCAATGGCTGCCGCCGCATAAGCAGCCAAGGCAACGGGCGGAGTAACCATCGACATCATTCCAAAGTAAAAAATAAACAAATGAGCGGCGAGCGGGGGCGTTTTTAACGTCGTCAACACCGACCCTACCAAGATTGCCATCAAGAGATAACAGACAGCGGAAGGCAAGCCCATCCCTAGAACAATCGTAGACACCATCAATAACAGCAGTGCTAAAATGGCACTGTCGTTCGCAAAGGCTTGAATCTTGGCAGGCAAGGACGCACCCAAACCAGTCAAATCAACCACACCTAAAATGATTCCGACGCAAGATGCCGCAACGATTAACGCCATCCCCCCTTTCGCCGCACCGACCAACGCCTGGATGACTTTGGGAAAACTCAAGCGAGTCAACTCACTGAATTGACTCAAAACTAAAATCCCAATAAGACTCACACTTACGGAGCGATAGGGCGTAAAACCAGTAAGGAGCATCGCTATTAAAATCACGAACGCTCCGAAGAAAACAAAGCCCTGGTATGCAGACATTGGGCTCTCTGACTCAGACCCAAGCTCACTCTCCGCATCGGCACCTATTCGCTTGGAATGGAAGTGCACGGTCAACAGCAAAGCCGTGTAATACAAAATCGCAGGGATCAGTGCGGCCTTAATAATTTCGACATACGTCACCGCTGGCTCAACCAACTCAAGCATCATATAGGCACCGGCACCCATGATCGGAGGCATCAAAGCTCCTCCGGAGCTCGCAGCCGCCTCCACTCCCGCAGCGGACTCTGAGTCAAATCCGGAGCTCTTCATCAATGGGATCGTAAACGTACCGGTCGTAGCCGTATTCGCAACCGCGCTTCCGGAAAGAGAGCCCATCAACCCGCTACTCACAACAGCTACTTTCGCAGGCCCGCCGGAGCTGTTCTTGAATAAGTTTCGAGCAAGTTTAATGACGTAGGCCGTCGCACCAGTCTGCTCAAGTAACGTCCCAAACAAAACAAACAAGAAGACGTAGTTAAACATTACTTTCAGCGCTACGCCGAACACACCGCCTGACTGCAAAAAAGACTTTTGAGCAATTTGCCCCCAAGAAGAACCACGATGCGGAAACAGCCAGTCCGGCATACTGGCTCCAAAAATCGCGTAGGCAATAAACAAACTGCAGAGAATCGGCAGCGTCCAGCCGATCGCCCTTCGCGTGGCTTCAAGAATCAGAACCAGCCCGGTTCCGGCGATGAAAAAATCAAAAGGCTTTTCATTTCCCGCACGATCCCCTAAGAGGATACCATCGACCCAAAACCTTTCCAGTCTCTGCTCACTCTGCACAAAAATGTAACCAAAAACGGCAACAGTCAACAGCATCAAGCCAATGTCAATCGCGCGACCAAATCGCCAGTCGGGTTTCTCCTTGACCAGAGGTCGACTGAGAAACACGAGTAGCAATCCCAACATCCCAAACATGGCGAGGTTGGGCTGTGGATCAAAAAGGTTGAAGTTAGCTGCGGCCAACACAAATAACGACAACACAACCGCCAACACGCAATAAACAAAATTCTTGCTGGATGCGAAACGATCAGTCATGAATGGAAGCGATTGGTTGATTGTGTTTTCGGTAAGCCATCAGCGAGAAATCGAAGCTGTGTTTGCCAAGCAAAAGTGCAACAGTCGTCATTCGGCACTCGGCCAAATACCAATTTCTTTATAGAACTTAATCGCACCCGGGTGAAAGGGAACACCTGTATCTTTCGTCGCATTCTTAGGATTGAGGGCCTTCCCGGCAGGGTGCTTTTCAGCGATCTGGGCGCGGTTTTCGTACATTAATTTAGTTAATTGATAGACGACATCTTCATCTACTTTTTCGTGTGTAATTAATTGCATATTACCGACATTCAAGCCCACCATGTCTTCGTTAAGATCACTATAGGCTTCGGCTTTTACGGGCACAGGGAAGTAGAACGGGTACTCCTTCAGTTTTTCCGGGGCGTCCTTATCGAGTTCAATAAATACGACGTCTTGAGACGCACACAATTGAGTGACGGCGGGAATCGGAATCGCCCCCCCCATGAATGCTGCATCAGCCTTTCCATCAGACAACATCTCTGCAGCGGAAAGGTAATTCCCTGGAATCACATCTCCCAAATCTTCATAAGTAACGCCGTGCGCTGCGAGTAAGGGCTTAAGGAAATAGTCAAAACCAGCACCAGCAGGACCAAGCACTACACGCTTACCTTTCAGATCCGAGATCTTCTTAATTTCAGATCCTTCGGTAGTTACAAAAATTCCGACATTGGGTGCTAACGTCGCAACGGTCCGAACCGCATGAGGCGTTTTCCAAGCCCCCTCTCCAAGATTTGCAAAATAGGCAATCGCTGCATTAGCCATGCCGAATTCAATATCTCCCGATTCCAGTTTCCGAATGTTTTCCTGAGTTCCTTTGGTGCCTTGACTTGTAACTACCCAGTTGAGATCACCTTTATTAGCCTCGACTACGCTCGAAATTGCGTTACCAACGGGAGCAAATGCACCACCGGCAGGTGCAGTTCCAACAGTGATAAACTGCCGACCAGTATCGCCCGAGCCTCCACCAGCGACACCCTCCTTTTTCTCACATCCCGTCAGCATCAGCAAAAAGATCGCCAAAATGCCGATCGCACCATTGGAC
>Ga0315321_10001331_pt1 | contig 18936 bp, 12 predicted proteins | sample M180m21515metaG_FD_203464 | JGI IMG/M metagenome (GOLD analysis project Ga0315321, IMG submission 203464) | Ammonia-oxidizing marine archaeal communities from Monterey Bay, California, United States - M1 80m 21515 | ecosystem: Environmental > Aquatic > Marine > Intertidal zone | place: USA... | reverse complement strand
CCGTCGTTTACCCCCCGTCCACCCTCGATTGCCCCAAGCCATCCGATATCGTAAACGAGCCTTTGTCCGCGTACGAGCAGGGCTTTTGCCCCGGACGACCATAGGCCGCGTGGGGCGCAATGGGCGAAGATCGTTCCCCCGTCCGTTGTTTGGAATTTCGTCCAGATCGTAAAATCCTTGTCCAGTTTTGGCTTGATGGAGTTTTGGGGAGTTTCCGAATCGATGGAAAGAATCTTTTGCGGAACGTTATCCAGAAGAGCTTTGACCGAAAAATCCCCTCCCTCGGGGTTTTCGCAAATTACGGAAAGGGTATGGGCTCCCTCGGGCAACCTGATGACCTGCCCGCTGGAAAACCGGAGTTCCCCTTTTTCCGCCGCCTCGTACGAGAGCAAAGCCTTGAAATTGCTTATCTCCGGACTTTTGCCCGAATCGGTGAAAACGGAAACCCTGCCTTGGTCGACCGTCGTTCTTACGGGCTGTTCCTGCGCGGAAGCCGAGAGGGCTAGTAAAGTGAGGATGAAGGTTATCTTGGATTCCATGTGATGATTGGGCGCTGGGGTGGGTTGAAAGGTATAAAGCTTATTGCTCGGAAACGGAAAAGACTTGCTTGTCCTCCTTACCTTGAAGGACTAGGATTACAATTCAATTCATTTTCTCAATGTTCAAGGAATTACTTACCTCAATTCTCATTTCATCAGCTTTGTCTGCCGCTCCTTTGGAAGTGCCCGAGGAGAAAATGCCCGCATTGCCCAACAAACCGTCTCCTTTTCGTGGCAAGGTCAACCACAGTGGGTACGTCGGACATACTTGGGTTGGCTATCCTCACGTCGAAAACCCGGCAAGTTTGGACATGGATCCGCAGGGAAGAATTTTCGTAGCCGAGGCCAACCGGTTCTGGTTTGGCGTTCCTGATCTTCGTCGGGCGAGGGAAATGATCCGGGAAGATTTTCAGGCCCGTACGATTGAGGACCGACTTGCCATGTATGACAAGCATGCGGGCAAACGCGACCGGGCCTGGTACACGCAAACCCCGGATAGGCTGATCCGCCTGGAGGATAGGGACGGCAATGGAGTCGCTGATTACAGGACTCTTTTTTCGGATGCTTTCAAGGAGCCTTTGGATGGAATCGGGTTTTCCATTCTTGCGGAAAGAAACGCCACTTATTTTACCTGCATACCCGCTTTGCGTAAGTTGACCGACCCCGATGACGACGGGGTCGCGGATACAAACGACAAAATCGTGAATGGTTTCGGTGTCAGGGTGTCTTTCATCGGGCATGATCTGCACGGAATCACGCGCGGGCTTGACGGACGCCTCTATTTCAGCATTGGTGACCGGGGGTTTCACGTCCTGGACGAGAACGGCAAAGTGCACGAGGCGTCCGGTCGGGGTGCCGTCTTCCGCTGTGACTCCAACGGATCGAATTTCGAGGTGTATGCCCATGGGTTGCGAAACCCGCAAGAACTTGCCTTCGACAACCACGGCAACCTCTTTACCTTCGACAACACCGGAGACATCGGGGACAAAGCCCGGGTCGTTTACGTTTTGGACAATTCCGATTCGGGGTGGGATATGTCCCACCAGTCACCCCATCACTATGCCAACGCCCTGGATTGGGGAGATTTTCATTTGTCCAAGTCCGTTTGGGTCGGCCAAAAAATGTTCGAGACCTACGTCAAAGATCAACCGCAATGGGTTTATCCTCCCGTCGCTCACGTAGGCAACGGACCTTCCGGGGTGACCTGGCTGAGCGGCATGAGCGTAACCGAGGATTTGCGGGATACCTTTCTGATGACCAATTACCGGGGAGCGGCCAACGTTTCCAACGTCATTCAAATTGCCCTTTCTCCGGATGGCTCCGGCTTCAAGCTTGATAAAACCAGCGCATTCATGCAGGGGGTGGCGGTGGCCGACGTCGAACACGGTTATGACGGAAACCTTTACTTCGCTGATTACGGGGGGGGGTGGTCCGTGAACAAGAACGGTTCCATCCAAGTTCTCCGTCCCACGGATCCCAAGTTGAAGGAGGTTGGTGCGGAAACCGCCCGCATGTTCAAGAAGGGCTTTGCCCACCGTTCTCTGCCCGAGCTTGTTTCCTTTCTCGATCATCCTGATCAGCGGGTCCGGCAGGCCAGTCAGTTTGCCATGGTGGGAAAAGGAGTTGAGGCCGTTCCCGTTTTCACCGAGATTCTCAGAGATGGCGCAAAATCCGAATACGCCGCCTTGCACGTGCTTTGGGGATTGGGTCAGCTCTACCGTCAGGGGACGGAAGCTTCCGTGGATGCAATTGTCGACGCCTTGTCGGCCAAAGAACCGGAGGTCCGGGCAAATGCGGCCCGGGTTGTCGGGGACTCCATGGTCACCGAAGGCCAAAGCGACCTGTTGAAATTGTTGGAAGACTCTTCGTCCCGGGTGATCTCCCTCTCCGCGATCGCACTTGGCCGAGTTTCCCCCAAGGGGGATGAGGGGGCAGTCAATGCCCTGTTTGCCGTGGCCAAAAGAAACCAAGGGAGCGACTTTGAGGTAACGATCCGGCATTCTTTGCTCTCCGCCCTGGACCGGGTGGCCGGGGATGCCCAACTCTCCGCCTTTGCCAAATCCGAGGAAGTCGAGCAACGACTTCTATGCGTTTTGCTTCTTCGGCGTCGGGCGAGTCCGGAGTTGGCTCAGTTCCTTGATGACGAAAACGAAGCTGTGCGCAAGGAAGCGATCCTTGCCATTTACGATACTGCGGCCATGGACGGCCCGGCGGGCCAAACTTTACTTGCCGTCGATCCAAAGGGTTTGCCCTTTTATCATCAGGCCAGGTTGGTCGGAGCATGCTTCAGGATCGGAAGCATTGAGTCAGCGGTTCGACTGGGTGAATTCGTTTCCGACGACGCCCTTGACAAGGAAACCAGAATCTTCGCCCTGAAAGCCCTGATGCGTTGGTCTGTTCCTTTGGATACCGATCCCGTCCTCGGTCACTATCGCCCGTCTCCCGCCAGCTTGGTGGGACTGTCCGAGGTGGTGAGCAAAATAGGGGATGACCTGAAGTCTCTTCTGGAAAAGGAGAAGGATCCCAAGCTCGCTTCCTTGCTTTCGAGTTTTGCCCAGAAGGCGGGTCTTTCCCTGGACCTCGGAATCTTGCGCAAGCAAGTTTCCGACAAGAAGCTTGATCCCGAAGTTCGGGTCGCCAATTTGAAGGGATTGGTTGCCCGCGGGGAGAAAGAGGACGATCTGCTTTTGCTCAAACTCTCAAAAGATGAGAACGAATTGTTGAGAGCCGCCTCATTCGGGCATCTTTTGGATCGTGGCCTTGACCCGTCTTCCGCCCTTTCCCTCAAGGCGCTCAAGGAAGACAGCTTTCCGGTGGCCCGGGCCATCCTGAAGAGCTTGGTTGGTCAGGATTCGGCCAAGGTCATCGATCTTTGGCGGAATCGTGAATTGGAGGTCAGACCCGAGCTTTGGCTTGACCTATACCTTGCCCTGTCCGGGTCGGATGAAGCCTCGTCGAAGCAAGTTGCCGCCACCTACGCCGCAGGAGATCCCGGGCGCATTCATGCCTTGAGTCTGGTGGGAGGTGATCCCACGGAAGGGGAAAAAGTTTTCCGCAACCAAGGCGCCTGTCTGCAATGTCACAAGATTGGTGACGAAGGGGGGATACAGGGCCCTGAACTGTCCTTGGTCGGCGAACGCCTCCAACCACCCAAGCTTTTGGAATCACTGGTCAACCCGAGTGTGGAAATTACTCCCGGTTACGGGCTTTCGAACGTAACCCTCTTGAAAGGAACTTCCTTGGTCGGCCGCATAGCCGAGAAGAAGGAGGGCATTGTCACGGTCATTGCCCCGGACGGAAAGAAAACAGCCGTACGGGAAGATCAAGTGAAGAGTATCTCACCCCCCGTTTCCGCCATGCCTCCCCTGGGGCTAACCTTGTCTCCGAATGACTTGCGTAATCTCATCGGTTTCCTGCAATCCAGAAACAAGAAGTTTCTTGGCGATGGCAAGAAGGCGGACAAGCACGGCGAGTAAAGAGACCGGACAAGGCTAGGGAGCGGACGCCCCCGCTTGCCACTGCTTGGGGGTTTGTCCGACCTTCTTTTTGAACCATCGGGTAAAGTAGTTGGGGTCTTGAAAACCCGCATCCCATGCGATTTGGGATATTGGAAGCTGCTTCGCTTGGAGCCCGGCGTAGGAAAGTTCCAGTCTTCGTTCGCCCAGCAAGGTTCCCAGGTTCAATCCCGATTCGTTGCGAATCTTGCGATTCAGGGAACTCAGGTCTTCCCCGATCAGTCTCGCCAGTTCACGGGGCGAGCCGATTGTCTTGGGCAAATCCGAAAGGACCCGGCGAACTTTGGAGGTGACCGGATGAATTCTCGAATTCGATTCGTTCCCTTGCCGGAGACTATCGTGGAGGACTGCAAAAAGAGAGAGGATCTCCGCTGCAATCCTGGGTGACTGGGCATGATCCAAATCCGCGGAATGGATCGTTCGATGAAGGGTTCGTTCGATTCCGGAAAGAATGGCAGGAGGCAGGTTCTTGAAAAGGGGTTTCTGGCCGAGCGGTTTCTTCTCCTTGAAATCGAAGACGAGGGAGAGGGGAGGCGATTCCATGGACTTGATGAATCCGTGGAGGGTTTGAGGGGGGAAGTATAGGAAGGAGCCCCGCATGACCGGTTGTTTGCCCGAGCCCGTGGTCTGGATGCCCCGACCCCTCAGGTAAAGCAGGAATTGGGAATGAGTATGCTTGTGCGGAGTGACTTTGTCACTTTGATCGGAATGCTTGTGGTAAGCGAATCTCCCGATCTTGAACCCTGCGAAAGACAAGCTCAGGTTCTCCAGGAATATGGGTTGTAGTTTCTGTTTTTGCATCCAAGGCGGGCTTGACAAAAAAAATGTCTCAAAAATGCTAGTTTGTCCAGTCTTGTCCTAACGCTTATGAAAAAAGTCGGATATAATGAGGGCATGATTTCCGATTCTTCCGAACTTGAGCCAACCACTCCGTGGAGCGAAACCACCTGGTGCGAAGCCCGCGAAGAGGAACTGGTCGACGCCGTTTCCAGTCCACGGTTGTGCGTAGCCGCCTTGCTGCCGTTCAAGGACGGTCAACCGGATTGGGAAAGCTTCGAGAGGATGCTCCAATGGATGACCAAGTGCGCCGATGCCTTTGGGGTGGAAATCGTTTTCGTTCTCAATGCCGACACCGGATACGTGTTCAATCTCTCGAACGAACTCTACGAAGAAGTGATTCGTCGCTTCCGTTCTGTCTATCCGCAAGCGTCCTTCATCAGCGGGGTGACAGCGGTTGGAGCATCGCCAACTGACTTCCGGGCATCCTGTTATCATCCCCATCTCGATATTGCCCAAGCTCACGGGCCTTGCGAGGTGATGATCATGACCTCGCAAGCTCTCAATGCCCTCGATCCCGAAAAAAGGCGGGATGCTTATTTCGAGATTGCCGAAAAGATCGAGGTTCCCGCCTTAGTCCATGCCCTTGAGCCCGCCTTCGTTCCTTGGGCTACGCCCTTCGAGCCCTGGTTGCTTCACCAGTTGGCCGGGCATGATAAATTCGTGGGCGGAAAAATTTCCACCTTGGACGAACCGCACTTCTTGTATTGGGCATCCATGTGTCGCGACCTCGAATTGGACTTCGTTCCACACAGCGGGGACGATTTCGGGATTGGCTCGGCCATCCGCATGGGTCTGCCTCTGCTGATCGGGGCCGGAGTTTCCGCCTGCCCTTTGATTTGCGCCGCCAAGAAGTACTGGCGCAAAGATGATTTCGATTCCCGGGTCTACAAGTTGTTCGAAGCCTTCCAATCGCTCGAGGACTCGGTCTTCCGGCTTGATGACAAGGGAAGCGCCGCAGGCTACAAGCACAGTACGGCGGAAATTCTCAAGGCGTTGGGCATTGTCGATTCGGCGGAGATTCATCCCGACTGTCCCGACCTGCGTCCCGGGGACGAACAGGCCCGTATGCGGGAAGCTCTTATCCGCCCGATGCGCATGGCGGACCGCATGAACATTCCTTTCTACTCCTTCCCCTAATGATAGCTGATCCACTCACTGATCTTTCGCGCCTTTGCGTACACACCATCACCACCAAAGGGTGGGAACTGGAGGAAGCGGTCCAGCATTATGCCGAGGCTGGGGTTTCCGGGATCACCGTCTGGAGGCAATGGCTGGATGGCCGGGATCCGGTTGAGTCCGGTGATCGAATCCGGGCCGCCGGACTGAAGGTCGTTTCCCTATGCCGGGGCGGGTTTTATCCCGCCTTCGAGAAGAAAGACCGCGAGGAGGCGATCGAAGACAATAAGCGGGCCATCGAGGACGCCGCCGCCATGGGGGCTCCCCTCGTGGTTCTGGTTTGCGGGGCGGTGCCCGGACAATCCCTCGTCGAATCGCGCAAGCAAATCACCGACGGAATTGCCGCCACCTTGCCCCTCGCCGAATCGCTCGGGGTCAAGTTGGCCATCGAACCCCTTCACCCGATGTATGCGGACGACCGTTCCGCGATCAACTCCTTGGCCTCCGCCAATGATGTTTGCGACGAATTGAACCATCCGCTGGTGGGCATTGCCTACGACGTTTATCACCTCTGGTGGGATCCCGATCTGGAGGAACAAACCAAACGCACGGCCCAAGCCGATCGTTTGTTCGCCTATCACGTTTGCGACTGGATGACCCCGACCACCGACTTGCTCAACGACCGCGGACTGATGGGGGAGGGCTGTATCGACCTTCGTGGAATCCGTGGAATGGTCGAGGGCGCGGGTTTTGACGGAATGATCGAAGTCGAGGTCTTCTCCAACCGTTGGTGGGAAAAGCCCACCCAGGAATTTTTGCAAGCGATCAAACAATCTTATCTGGATCACACTTAATTATGAAAGAGCATAAACTTGGAATCATTATGAACGGCGTCACCGGACGCATGGGAACCAATCAGCACCTGATCCGTTCCATTTGCGCCATCCGTGACCAAGGGGGCGTGCAAGTCTCCCCCGACGAGATCATCACGGTCGATCCGATCCTTACCGGACGAAACGAGAACAAGCTCAGCGCCTTGGCCGACCGGACCGAGGTCGAGCGCTGGACCACGAACCTGGACGAGGCCTTGTCCGATCCCAATAATCAGATCTTTTTCGATGCCAGTTCCACCCTTCATCGATCCCGGTTCGTGGAGATGGCGGCCAAGGCTGGCAAAGCGATCTATTGCGAGAAACCAACCGCAGTCACGACCGATGAGGCTCTGCGACTTGCCAAGCTCTGTGAGGATGCGGGAGTCAAAAACGGAGCGGTCCAGGACAAGCTCTGGTTGCCCGGCATCCGAAAGCTCAAGACCTTGATCAAGCAAGGCTTCTTCGGTGAGATCCTTTCCGTCCGCGGAGAGTTCGGATACTGGGTATTCACCGGGCATGACGAGGACCAACCCGCTCAGCGTCCGAGCTGGAACTACCGTAAGGAAGATGGAGGCGGAATCATCATAGACATGCTCTGTCATTGGCGCTACCTCGTGGACAACGTCTTCGGTCCGATCAAGAGCATATCCTGCCGGGGTGCCACTCACGTCGGGGAACGGATCGACGAGCAGGGAAACCCCTACAAATGCACGGCGGACGATTCCTGCTACGCAACCATGGAACTGGAAAACGGTGTCCTTTGCCACTTCAACAGTTCCTGGACGGTGCGCGTGCGCCGGGACGACCTCTTTGTCATGCAGGTGGACGGAACCAAAGGCTCGGCCGTGGTGAACTTGCGCGGTTGCCAAACGCAAGGGCTCGGAGTTACGCCGAAGCCGGTCTGGAATCCGGACATCGAGCAACCGATCGATTTTTACGAGGGCTGGTCCGAAGTGCCCGACGCGACCACCTATGACAATGCCTTCAAGATTCAGTGGGAACTCTTCCTTCGTCACGTCGCGCTCGACGAGCCGTTTTCTTATGATTTGCGCTCGGGTGCCAAAGGGGTCGAGTTGGCCGAGGTCGGCTTGCAATCCTGGGAAGAACGCAAGTGGATCGATTTGTGATTTGAAATTTCGCCAACCTTCAACCTAGATCAAGGAAACGCCATGAACCCAAGTCCCATACCAACCGAACCAAAAATTCTAACCACCACCGTCGGATCCTACCCCGTGCCCGACTGGTTGAGCGCCTTGCCGTCCGAGCAGGCGGTCATCGATGCCACCCGGGTGATCTTCGATACCCAACGCCAGTCGGGGATCGATTTGCCAACCGATGGCGAACTGTACCGCTTCGACATCAACCACCCCGATACCAATGGAATGATCGAGTATTTCGTCGGGCCCATGGGCGGGTGCGACTCCACCATCGGACGGGCTGACACCGAGGCCTTCCGGGCCAAGCAGGAAATGGGCTTTCGGTCGAAACCCGCCGCAGTTGTCCGGGAGTGCCTTCATGGAGGAGGCCTCAACCTGATTGAGGATTGCGCCCGGGCTGGGGGCGTTGCCGGAGGGGCGTTCAAGTTCACGGTCACGAGCCCTTACATGCTCGCCCGCACCCTGTTGGATACCCACTACGATGATTTCGAATCCTTGACCATGGCGATTGCTGACGTTTTGGCCGAACAAGTCAAAGGGCTTCCCTGTTCATGCTTGCAGGTGGACGAGGCAAATATCCCGGGCAGTCCGGAACACGGGCCCTTGGCCGCCGAGGCCATGAACCGCGTACTCGATGCTTTCGACGGCCCGACCGGGGTTCATTTTTGCTTTGGCAACTATGGCGGACAGACCATTCAGGCCGGAAAATGGAAACCATTGCTCGAGTTTCTCAACGCCTTGCATACCGATCACCTCGTTCTCGAACTTGCTCACCGCCCGAAGGATGACCTCGAGGCGCTGAAGGAAATACGTCCGGAGATCGGGATCGGTCTGGGCGTGGTCGACATCAAGGTCAATCACGTCGAGACCCCTGAAGAGATCGCCAAGTCAATCGAGGCAGCGGAAAGCGCCCTTGGGGCTGGCCGTGTGAAGTTCGTTCATCCGGATTGCGGATTCTGGATGCTCAAGCGCTCCATTGCCGACCGCAAGATCGCAAACCTGGCGAAAGGAAGGGATTTGTACGTCGGATGAGAATCCATCTTTCCCTGATCGCGCTTGTCTTCGTTTTCACGATTGCACTCGCTATGGGTAAGGATAAAAAGCAACCCCCGCCCTGGAACCAATGGATCGAGAAAGACTTTCCCTTCTTCTCCTGCGTGGTCGATGGGCGGGACGAAGGAATCAAGGATAACCTGACCCCCCGGGCGATCGTTCTGCCACTGGTCAACGGGCACTACCTGGCCTACGACTTGGACTTGCTCCGGGTGGCGGTCGTCTGGAAGGCCAAAGACATACCGTTCGACAACGCCGGCATGGCGGTCAACAGTTATCCCTATGAATTGAAGAAGATCGGGGGCGGGCAGGGCGCCCTGCCCAAGCCCAAGGGGAAAATCCTTTTTCAAAACGGGATCTATCCGGGCGTGGGTTCGGGTGCTCCTGATTTTACGGACCACCGTCCGTTGCATCCTTCCAAGGAAGAGGTGGGTCGCGGAGCTCTTGATCCGAAGGTCGTCCGTTTCAAGGGGATCAAGCTTCGCTCGCCCATCGAGCTTGAGTACGAGATTGGAAAGACCTTGGTTCGCGAACGCATCCGTTTGGGGAAAGATGGCTTGATCCGCAGGCTCGAGATCGGGCCTCATGAAAAGAGTCTCTACTTCGTTCTCGCCCAAACCGATCCGGATGCCCCGAAGTTTTCCTGTCAGGGAGATGGGAGAATCGAAAGGATTGAGGACCGTGCCGTTTGCGTGATCCCCGCCTCCCAAGAAAGAAAAATCGTGTCCCTCGTTTATCCGCTCCCGGCCAAGCCGGGCAAATCATCAAGAACCGAGGGCCTTCGGTGGAAGGGCGCGGTCCTTGTTTCTCTTGATGAGAAGAAGGAAGAGGGCACCCTCAATTTCGAACGCATTCCCTTGCCTTTGGAAAACCCATACGGGCGGGCGGTCCGGGCTGCCGGCATTGATTTCTTCCCAGACGGTCGACTGGCTCTCGTCACCTTTGACGGGGACGTCTGGATGGGTGAGGGGTTGCGCCCCGGTTCCAAGGAAGTGAAATGGTCCCGCTTTGCATCCGGTCTGCACGAACCGCTTGGGTTGCGCTTGCGGGATGAGGAAATCTTCGTCTTCGACCGCAACGGGCTCTGGCGCCTCCATGACCGCGATGGCAATGGCGAAGCGGACTACCATGAGCTCTTTTGCTCGCAAATCGATCAGACCGCCGAGACCCGGGAATTTGCTTCCGCCCTCGAGGTGATGAAGAACGGGAGCTTTCTCGTTTGCAAGCCCGGCCAAACCGGGAGCACCATCGGTCGCTCCTCGGGAGCCATTTTGCGAATTTCTCCGGATGGCCGCAAAGTCACCCGTTTGGCCCAGGGCTTTCGCCAGCCATACTTGGGCTATGATCCCGTTACCGATCAGATTGCAGCCACTGATCAGCAAGGACATTTCGTCCCCTCGACCCCCATAACCTTCGTCAAGAAGGGATCCTTTTATGGGCATCCGAATGGGGATGCGGACATGGACAGGCTGGTCAGCCCGCCTCTTGCCTGGATCCCACATCAGGAATGCGGATCGGCGGCGGCCATGCTCTGGATGAGAAACAGCAAGATGGGCCCATTGGCGGATCAGCCGGTTCTCGTATCCTTCAACCCACCCCGGCTCTTTCAAGTTCATCCCGATTCGGACGAATTCGTTTCCCAAGGCGGAGTCACTCCCTTGCCACTCGCCCTGGACGATCCCTTGCTCAAGGGCGCGGTCAACCCGGCCGACGGTCTGCTCTACCTGACCGGTTTCAACATCTGGGGGACCAAGGCAAAAGGGAAAACTTTCCTCGGACGGGTCCGTCCCAACCCTAAAAAAGTTTTGCCCGCCCCGGTCGATCTCCGGGTTGGCAAGCGGGGGATCCTTTTGCGCTTTGCCCGTGCTCTTGACCCCAAGTCCGCCTCGCAAACCGGTTCCTACTCGGTGCGCAGGTGGAATTACAAGCGTACTTCCAAGTACGGTTCGCCGAACTACAAACTGGACGGTTCACCCGGAACCGAGGACCTGCCCGTTTCCTCGATCAAGCTGTCCAAGGACAAGAAGGCCGTCTTTGTCGGGATACCCGATATGTGCGAGGTCATGCAAATGGAAGTGGCTTACGACCTGCGTACCGGGGACGGATCACCGATGAGTAACAAGACCTTTCTGACCGCCCATCTCTTGCACAAGCTGGCCTTGAACAAGGAAGGCTTTGCCAATGACCAAGTCGATTTGAATATCGTGGGTTCGCCAACCGTTGCCAAGCGCCCTTTCGAGCCAACTCTAGAAAAGGGCAAGGTGCTCTACGCACAGCTGGGATGCATCGGTTGTCATTCCGTGGACGGTACGCGCGAAGGGAGAACTGGGCCGAGCTGGCTGGGTTTGTTCGGATCGAAGCGCAAGCTTCTGACCGGGGAAACGGTGATCGCCGACGAGGCTTACCTGAAGGAATCCATTCTCAAGCCTGCGGCCAAGGTTGCCGAGGGCGCCGTCAACGGAGAAGCGGGTATGCCGATTTACGAGGGCGTGCTCAATGAGGAACAGATCCAATCGATCATCCTCTATGCCCGCTCGCTTGGGCACTGAGAAATCGTCCGCCCAAACCTTCTCTTGGCTTGGCTCTTTCACTGCTTCTCACTAGTTTATATTCATGAAATTCCGTCTTATTGCCCTTTTGCTCGCCGTTTTCTTTGCCCATGCCCAGCGTGGAGATGGCAAAGAAACGAAGGATCCCATGTCCTCGCTCAACTGGAAAAAATGGTCACCCGATCCGGTGCCCGTCTTCTCGGCCAAGGAATCCCTCGCCAAATTCAAGGTCGCACCCGGCTTCAAGGTCGAGCTCGTTGCCTCCGAGCCCATGGTCAAGGATCCCGTCTTCGTGGACTGGGACGATCAGGGCAGGATGTGGGTCGGGGAACTTCGCACCTACATGATCGATCTCGTCGGTTCGAACGAAAGAGAGCGCAAGAGCCGGGTCATGGTTTTGGAGGATACCAACGGGGATGGAAAGATGGACAAGTCCACCGCATTCGTGGATGACATGATCAACGTCCGCTGCCTTTCCTTCGTGGATGGAGGCGTATTGGTGGTCGAGTCGGGAGCCCTTTGGTTTTGCCAGGACAAGGACGGTGACCTGGTCTGCGACGAAAAGAAGAAACTGATCGATTTCGCGACTTCCGCACATGGTAATATCGAGCATGCCGAGAATGCCCTGCACTTTGCCTTGGACAATTGGATGTACAATTCCAAATCCAGCCGCAAGCTAGCCTGGCGCCGTGGACAGATCGTCCAGATGCCCGCCCGGGGGAGGGGACAATGGGGAATGGGGTCGGATGCCTATGGACGTCTTTACTTCAATTCCAACAGCCAATGGTTCGAAGTCGACTGGGCAACCTACGACCGTCAATGGCCGAGCAAGGGAAGTTCGGTCCGGGCTCCGACCAACCGGGTCTATGGCATCCGGCCAAACACCGCGCTCAACCGCAACTACAAGCCCGGCCGAATTCTTGAGGACGGACGGGTGGCCAGCGTAACCACGATCAGTGGCTTGGCCGTGCACAGTCACGGGGCCTACGGCAAGGACTGGGAAGGAACGATCTTCTCCATGTCTCCCGGAACCAACACGGTGGGCGCCTTTCTGCCCGAGAAACCCTTCCCCGCCTCGGACAAGTATCTGCACAAGTTTTACCCGGATCCCGTTTGGAAAGAACGCGAGTTTCTTGCCAGCACGGACGAGCGCTTCCGACCGGTCAATGCATCGATGGGGCCCGACGGTTGCCTGTACGTGGTCGATTTTCACCGCGGGGTCATCCAGCACAAGCGCTTCCTGACTTCCTATCTGCGCAACCAGTCGGCCGAGCGCAAGCTCGACAAGCCCATCGGTCTGGGGCGCATTTACCGGATTGTTCCCGAAGATCACAAAAAGGTCGATCCACCCAAGGATTTGGTTGCGGGCTTGTCCCATCCGTATCTCTGGTGGCGCTTGCGCTCCCAGAAGAGAATCGTTGAAGGCGACAAGACCGACCTCGTACCTGCGGTCAAGAAATTGGCGGGCGATGAAAAAGCCCCTCCTTTTGGTCGCGTGCATGCCCTGTGGACTCTTGCCGGCTTGGGTAAACTGGACGAGAAGTCAGTGCGCGGAGCCATTCGGAGCGAGGATTGGTTTCTTTCCATGACCGGCTTGCGCCTGGCCGGGGAATCGAAGGGCGTGGTCGACTTTTTCCCCGATGGGTTCAAGCCCTTGGCCGCCGAGGTAGCGAAGCGCGAGGCCCCCGCCACCCTCGTTTCCTACTCCTCCCTTTTGAGCGAGAAGGGCTACCCATCCCGAGCCGTCAAGACCTACAAGGACAAGGAAGCCGACTGGGTGAAAAAGGACAAGGATTTGCTTGGTGCTTACCGCAAGGGTCGCGATCAGTATAAGGTGACCTGCGGGGCCTGCCACCAGGCCGACGGAAAAGGACTGGCCAACATGGCCCCGGCCCTTGCCAAGAGCGACTGGGTGCTAGGCGACACCCGCAGGGTGATCGGGGTTGCGGTGCATGGGCTGATGGGCCCGATCAAGGTGAATGGTGAACCGGTAGTCGGGGTTCCTCCCGTCATGCCCCCGCACGGTTTCATGAAGGACGAGCAATTGGCCGACATTCTCACCTACGTCCGCAATGCTTGGGGTAACCAAGCCGATGGCATCTCGGCGGATCAAATTTCCGACTACCGCAAGAAGGAATCGGCCCGCGTGGCACCTTGGACGGAAGCCGAATTCTAGTACGAGTTCGTCCCTCGCTTGAAGGGGGGAAGGAGATTTGGGGAGCCTCAGTCCCAGTACCAAATTGGGAGTCTGGTCGGTTTTTCCGTGAAGATCTTAAGGGTTTTGGCGGGGATGTGTTTCTTGTGAACGATGACATGGTCGACGTGCTCGTCGAACCAGGAGTCAAAGAGGGTCCAGAGCCCCTTTTGGCCTTTGTCGTCCCCCCAGCTGTTCTCAATGAGCCATTTTTGCGGAACGCCCTTCTTGAGGTCGGTCCCGATGATCGCCATCATGTGCCCGGCCCGCTGGGCGCAGAGCCGCTTCCGCTCCGCTTTGGACAAGTCCATTTTGATCCCGAAGAGGGATTCGTAGTCAAAGAGCTTGTGTTCCATCAAACCGTGCTTGGTCGACTGGTCGATTCCCATGTCGACCCCGAAGGGAACCGGTTCGTCGGCAAAGATTGCCTTGAGGCAAATCTTTTTGATCGCGTCGATATCGAGGTTCACGAAATTCATCTCGTCGGCACCCACCGTGCAGTATTGTTCCTCAAAGACGTAATGCTTCCCGAAGGGCCTGTCGGGGGCATGGAACAGGCAGTGGTATTCGGAAAGCTCGAGGCCGACGGTTTGCTTGAAAAAACTTTGCGGGGTGTATTTCTTCAGGGCCGTGAGCCGGTCCTGCTTCACCCCGTTTTTCTTGCCTCCTTTTGATTTCTTCTCCTTCTCGTGGCGCCACTCGAATTCGCTGGGCGGAACCCCCAGGTTCAGGCTGAGAAAGCGGAAGACGTCCTCCATGGCTCCTTCCTTGATTTTGCGCAAGGCCGCCTCATTGGAGCCCTTGTCGCTCTCCCTCAGGATTTCCGTCGCCTTGGAGCGCAGGAGCTCGGCCAGTACCTGGCTCATGACGCGGGTGTCCTTGTTGTTCTTCGTCTCGGGCATGACGGAAGCGGGAACCAATCCGTACTTCTCAATCAGGACCTTGGCGTATCCCCACCATCCTCCGTCCCCGGCAATCCATTGGTTGAGAATTTTCCAGGTTCGGTCGAGAGGGTCGGATTCCCGTAGCGTGATTACGCCCTCGAGGTAACGGTTTCCTTTTTCCAAGAGATCCCAAAATTGCAGGTAGGCGGTGGAGAACTCGAAGTTTTCCAAGCCGAGCTTGATCATGACCTTGGGCCGCAGAAGGTTGAGCGAGGCATGGAGCCAGCAAAGCCCGGCGGCTTTTTGGTTAGTGATTCCCTTAGTCGTGACCCGGTGGCTGAAATGCCCGTCGTCTTTGGCCTTGAGCTCGTGGCTGAGGGCGAGTTGGCCGAGATCGGAATGGGTGATCGCATTGAAGCGTGCCCGGTCGGCCTCGTCCATCTCGAAGGATGTGCGCAAGCGGGCAAGCAGGGAGTCGCCAAGGGAGCCTTTGGCAGGCCTGTCCGGTTTGCGTTTTTCGGACGCTTTGCTCGTCATGGTCGACTGGAGGTCGCCCCCTTGATCAGGCGATCAGCTTACGGGAAGCCAAGTTGTTCAGTCGGTGAGCCACATCGATCACTCCGTCGGTCACCGCCTTGTTGTAGGTCCGCCCGTCCGTGGTGTTGACCCCGTGTCCCTTGACTGCCTTGCGCAGCGGGGCGAGAGCCGGGTCCTGGTGATGAAAAAGTTCCACGAAGACATGCTTGAGCTTGCCCGTCGGGGCATAGGCGGCGAGCAAGGCCCCGATCCATCCGTCATCAGTGGAGAGGCATCCCCGGGTGGTTTTGGCGGAGGCGTGAAAGATTCCGAGGGCATCGTTTTTGGCCAAGTCCTTGATGACCTTTTCATTCTCTTCCATCGAAAGATCGGAATCCCCGCAATGAGCGGCGTCGATCATTACCTTGAAGAATTTCTTTTTGATCTTCTTGTTGATTCCCTTGACCACGGTGGCCGCCTTGGCTGCGTTGGTGAAGTTCTGAAATTCGACCCCGCGGAGAAATTCCATATGCCAGGCCTCGATTGAGCTTTTGGCCAGTCCGCTTTCCTTGTAGCAGCGGGTATGGACGTTGATCACTTGCTTGACTGCATTGTCAAAGGCTTTTCCCTTGAGCTTCTTGCCGGCCAGCCATTCCTCGAAGGAAGTGGAGGAGACGTGCTTGACCTTGTATTTCTTGGCCACCGCAAGCCCGGAATTGAGCATGTCGACCACTGCATCCTCGTCCTTCGGGTTGAGCGGGTTGGCCCCGCCGACCATCATGATGAGGTGGACATTGAGCTTGAGGGCGCGGAACCCTTTGAACATATCGTCCAAATCCTTGGGGTCGGTTCCCGGAAACAAGGTGATCTGAACGTTATTGAGTTTGACCGGTGAAGTCCGGCAAAGCAGGCGCATGCCGGATACGACCTTGAGATCGCCCGAGCGGGTGCGGGGAAGCTTGCCCGATTCATCCGGGGCAAGGGTGCCGACGAACATGAGGTGAGTGGGGACGACGCCGATTTCGACTTTTGATCTGTTTCTGATGGTCATGATGAAAGAAAGGGGTTGAAGGGTTAGGGGGGGTGAGAAGAAAAGAAATGATTCATTGAAAATTTCGGAGGATAATCAAGGAAATTGTCTTTGCAGGCAAATTTCATAGCGACGTTTCCTTCGCTCTTGGTTTGTATGCGGGGATGAAAATTCTCGTTCGCTCCCTCGTCTTCCTTCTTGCCTGCCTACAGGTTCATTCCAAGCAGGAGGGCAGGCCCAACGTCGTGGTCGTCCTGTGCGATGACCTGGGTTACGGGGATCTGGCTTGCTACGGGCATCCGAAGATCAAGACCCCTCACTTGGACCGCATGGCCAAGGGAGGGATCCGCTTCACCGACTTTTATTCCACCGCTCCGGTCTGCTCGCCTTCGCGCGTCGGCTTGCTTACCGGGCGCAGTCCCAACCGGGCCGGGGTGTACGATTGGATACCGAGCGGGCGCGGGGTACATATGCGGGAATCCGAGGTGACCATTCCCCGGCTCTTGAAAAAGGCCGGGTACGCAACCTGCATGTCGGGCAAATGGCATTGCAACGGGAAGTTCAATTCCCCCCAGCAACCCCAGCCCAACGCGGCCGGATTCGACCATTGGTTCGGGACCCAGAACAATGCCAGTCCATCCCATGAGAATCCAAAAAACTTCGTGCGCAACGGTAAGGCGGTCGGGCCGTTGAAGGGCTACAGTTGCCAGCTTGTGATGGACGAGGCCTTGGGGTGGCTGAAGAAACAACAGGCCAAGGATGCCCATCAACCTTTCTTTCTATATGTTGCCTTTCACGAGCCCCATGAACCAGTGGCTTCCCCCAAGGAGATGGTCAACCAATACGACGGTGTGGCCAAGAACCACAACCAGGCCCAGTACTTTGCCAACGTGACGAACATTGATGCCGCGGTGGGCAAGTTGACGAAGGCCCTCAAGGCCATGAAGCTCGATGAAAACACGCTGGTTGTCTTTACTTCCGACAACGGTCCCGAAACCCTTTTGCGCTATGGGCCCAGGTCGGGACGTTCCTTTGGTGTCGCCGATCCCCTGCGGGGAATGAAGCTATGGACCACCGAGGCTGGCTTCCGGGTCGCGGGAATCATGCGCTGGCCGGCCCGTATCAAAGCTGGGCAGGTAAGCTCCCGTCCCGTCTCGGCCCTCGATTTTCTGCCCACCTTTTGCGAGTTGGCCGGAACCAAGCCACCGAAAGACCTGGCCTTGGACGGGACAAGTTTTTTGCCTGCTCTCGAAGACAAGCCGGTGGTCCGGAAAAAGCCCCTGGTCTGGGTCTATTACAATGCCCTCAATAATCGCCGGGTCGCCATGCGCGACGGGCAGTGGAAGGTGTTGGCGAAGCTAAACATTGGAAAGTACAATACGGTCCATAGTGGCAATGCGGACCAAGTCAAGGAGGCCACCTTGTCCGACTTGCAGGTGTTCGACCTTTCCAAGGATGTCGGGGAGAGCAATGACTTGGCCGAAACCAACCCCGCGAAGTTGGCCGAGCTCAAGACAAAACTGCAGACCCATTACCGGGAATTGGTCGATGGTTCGCACGTCTGGGGGAAGTGAATCCTTTTTGCCTGTTCCAATCCGGCTAAGCGAAATCACCATCCTTGGGCACAAAAGCGTTGATTTTTTCTGTCGATTCGGGTCATGAACGGGGGATGCCTTCTTTTTCCCCCATGCCCCTTCGTCCTCTCCTTGTTTTAGCCATCGGCTTGTTCGGGTGGTTCTGCTCGTACACTTTTGTGCATGGTCAAACCAGGGGGGTAACCGAGGTGAAGTTCCGCAGTTCGGTCGATGACAGTTTGCAATGGACCAAGTTTTTCGCTCCGCCTTCCAACGAACCCGTTCCTCTCGTCGTTGCCTTGCACACTTGGTCGTCAAATTGGAAGCAATCTTCGCAAAAGCCAGTCGAGGACTTTTGCGTGAAGAACGGATGGGCTTACCTGCACCCGGATTTCCGCGGTCCCAACCGCACCCCGCAAGCCACCGGTTCGGAACTGGTCATCGGGGATATCGTGAGTGCCGTCGAATTTGCCTGCAAGCAAACCAAGGTCGATAAGAAAAGGATTTTTCTGTTCGGCGCATCTGGGGGTGGGTATACCTCGCTGGTTATGGCTGGCAAGAGGCCGGATTTGTGGGCGGGTGTTTCGTCCTGGGTTCCGATTTCCGATTTGCGGGCCTGGCACAAGGAGTGCAAGGCGTCGCGCAGAAAGTACTTCAGGGACGTTGAGCTTTCCTGCGGGGGCGCTCCCGGAACGTCCCCCAAGGTCGATCAAGAATATGCCAAGCGTTCGCCACTCACCTTTCTGAAGAACGCAAGGGGGGTGAACTTGTCCATCAACGCCGGAATTCTCGATGGGCACAAGGGGAGCGTTCCGGTCAGTCACTCGCTCCTTGCCTTTAACGAGGTGGCTGAGAAGAAGGATCAGCTGGCGCTCGAGGAAATAACCTACTTTACGGAGAAGGCCAAGGTTCCCACCGCTCTGGTGCGCGAAATCAAGGATCCATCCTTCGGGAAGAAAGCGCCGCTTTTCCGCAGAACCTCCGGCTCGGCCACCGTCACGATTTTTCAGGGTGGTCACGAATGGGTCGCTCCGGTCGTTCTTGCCTGGTTGGAGAGCGAGAACAAACGAATCCTCAAAGATAAGAACAAATGAATG
>Ga0315321_10001330_pt1 | contig 18943 bp, 13 predicted proteins | sample M180m21515metaG_FD_203464 | JGI IMG/M metagenome (GOLD analysis project Ga0315321, IMG submission 203464) | Ammonia-oxidizing marine archaeal communities from Monterey Bay, California, United States - M1 80m 21515 | ecosystem: Environmental > Aquatic > Marine > Intertidal zone | place: USA... | reverse complement strand
TGTTCTGGCTTGAATGCCCAGGGAACCCGCTTTCAGATCGATGGGTGTGTCGCACGATCAGTTTGGACGTCAACGGCGCTCATTGTGTGGTCACAGGGGATGTTGATCGAGATGGAGTACCTGATTTGATCGCTAACTCCTGGCGGGATGAGGCTGCAAGTAAAATTCCCCATTCCATTACATGGTTCTCTGTACCAGATTCACCTCAGGCGGAAAGAATTTGGAATCCTGTAGTGTTTGCCAAGGGTGATGCGCCGGGGGGGAACCATTACATGGGATTTGGGGATGTCAATGGTGACGATCGACCTGACATCGCCTGTGCAGCCAAAGGTGGTGCACAGTTACCCGGTGGAGAGTGGTTCGCTTGGTGGGAACAACCCAAGCAGGCCAACGGAAAATGGATAAAACGAATTCTGTCGACGCGTGAACCAGGTGCTTCCAACATACTGCCTGTCGACTTGGATGCGGATGGTGCGGTTGACTATGTAGCCAGTCGAGGACATGGTCGGGGTGTTCTGTGGTTCAGGGGGCCTGATTTCCAAAAGATTGAAATTGATCAGTCACTAGATACCCCCCATAGCTTGGCAGTAGCGGACATGGATTTTGATGGTGATCTGGACATTGTGGCGTGCAGTGCAAGTTTGAATGGTGCGGCGGTGTGGTACGAGAATGATGGGAAGGGCGCGTTTCAGGCTCACGTGGTGGATCGTTTGCAGTCATCTTATGATATTCGATTGTTGGACATGGATAACGATGGCGACATCGATATTCTTGTGGCCGGCCATGACAGCGGAAACATTGTTTGGTATTCCAATCCGATCCGGTGATCGGGGAACTGTCTGCCATCGCACTTTTGCTTGAACCGAAATTGCGGTTTGGAACGTGTGAGTTTGAGGGCAGTGATTGGCGAGTGTGACAAATCGTTGATGAATGAAATGTCAGTGAGTAGGCAAAAATTTTACATGGACGCTCAGATGCGAAGAAAAAATCGGCGTGAATTCCTTAAGACCAGTCACTTGTTGGCTGCCAGTTGTTCAGTGGGTTACTTCACTAGTTCAAGCCCGTTGAAGGCGAGGTCGCCGAATGAGCAACCGCGATTAGCAGTGATTGGTGTTGGCGGCCAAGGAATGGGTGACGGACGTCGCGCCCAAAATTATTCTGAGATTGTTGCGGTGTGTGATGTTGATACCGCGCATTCGGCTTACGCCAAGGCGGGATACACTCGGCGGATGGCGGCGAAGGGGAAGACGGCGATGATCGACGTTTACGATGATTATCGCGCGATCATTGACCGTGATGATATCGATGCGATCATTTGTGGCACGGTTGATCACTGGCATGTCAAAATCTCAGCGGAGGCAATGCGGTCAGGAAAGGATGTTTACTGTGAAAAACCATTGACGCTGACGGTCGACGAGGGCAGGATAATCTCGAAAGTCACCGAGGAGACGGGGCAAATACTTCAGGTGGGCACCCAACAAAGATCTGACGAAAGATTCTTGCAAGCCGTGGCTATCGCGCACTCGGGGCGCTTGGGTGAAATTCGTAAAGTTACGGTCGGCATCAATCACAATCCATTCAGCCAACCGTTGCCAATGGTATCGGCGCCCAAGACGCTCAATTGGGATCGTTGGAAAGGCCCCACGGAGGATGTGCCGTACCGGTTTCTGAAAGACGGAAAAGCGGGCCAGGAACTGGTGCGTACGCTGGGGGACGGCAGTATCAATGCATCGAATTGCCATAAAGAATTTCGATGGTGGCTGCAGTACAGCGGGGGTAAAATGACAGACTGGGGAGCCCATCATGTGGATATTGCACAGTGGATCATCGACCAATGTGGGGCAGGACAAGGACCCACCATGATCGAACCAGTCATGGTGGAGGCGCGGGTACCATTCGATGAAAATGGTAACCCGACTCTGGATGATCGATACAACGCGCCGCACCGCTTCACGGTTCATGCACATTTCCCTAATCAAACGCTGATGGAAATCACCAGCGAAGGACGCAATGGAATTCTGGTGGAAGGCACGAAAGGTCGGATTTTTGTTAACCGTGGCACGATTGCAGGAAAGCCAATTGAAGACCTTGCCTCAAATCCACTCCCGGCGGGTTGGCTTGAGGAGATGTATGGCGGGCCGCTGGTTGAGCATGTGAACAATTTCTGTGACTGTATTGTAAGTCGAAAAAAACCTGCTTCCGATGTTTGGAGTCATGTCGCATCGATCAATACCTGTCACCTTAGTAATATCGCGATTCGATTGAATCGGAAAGTGAACTGGGATGCGAAATCTCAGACCATTCAAGGTGATGTAAGAGCAAACGCCATGCTGGCGCGTGACTTCCGTAAGGGATACGAAATCGAGTTGTAATCGCTGGCGAATGTGTTTCGATCAGCTGACGACAATGTTGACGGCTTGAATTGCCGCGTGTCCTGACTTTCGGAAGGGGCGGGGCATCGGTTGGGCGTGTTGATTCTTGTCAACGGTGCGACAACGAATGGTGTATTTTCCAGGTTTCAATCCGGGGTGCAGCGTTGCCCAGTGAGCTTTCGTCAGCCTGAGTGGCCATTGTTCAGGAGCCCCACTGGCACCGAATCCCTTTGTGGGGATCACGATTTTTCCGTCCGGTAGATCGCCTCCCCACGCTTTCGGTGGGCCAAGTATTTTAGCATCACGCCAGGGTGCGGTCTTGAAGTACTTGTCTTCCTCTGGCAGTGCGGCGTTATTTGGGTGTATCCAAACCTGAACCTTGTCGAGACCCGCCCGTCCCACTTGCGCCCAGCCGGTCAGGGCGATGGGAGTATTTGCCGCGTAGCTGGTGCCTGTCGGAAACAGGTTGCAGAACGTCTTGATGGGACTGTCCAGATCATTGTTCTGTTTTGCGTACGTGTCGTTTGCGTGTGAAATGTTGGAAAGCACAATACGGTTGAGCCATTTGATGCTTTTGAACCCGTAGGCTTCCGGCACCACCATTCGCACGGGACCGCCCCGTTCAGATGTCAACCACTGACCGTTCAATTTGTAGCATACGATCACAGGTGGCAAGTCTGTTGGGTCTTCGAGTATCCGGTTGACCGACAGGGAACTGCGGAACAGTTGACTCGGATCCTCGTTGTGATAGCCATCGTAGAATACACGGCGCAAGTTATTAACAGGTTGGGTCATCCAGACGAGTTTACGCAGGGGAACCCCTTCCCAGATCCCCATCCCTAAAGGGCACCCGATATTCAAACAGGACATGACTTTTGGAAAGCGGACCGCGTGTGTTTTTCCGAGTTCGACTAACTGGTTGAAATCGAGGGCGGTTCCCGTCTCTTTTGTCAACGGATTTCGGAGCCGCGACGGATCATCCTCGTCACTTACGATCTCCAGTTTCCACGTTTCTCGACTCAGCCCAACATCTTTTTTTTCGGCTTCGGGAAGTTCATGGGGAAGAGGATTGCCGCGGGAAATATCACGAAATTCATCCTGTCGAGTCAGCCAGGACTCGATCCCGTCGATCGCCTCGTCAAGGGTCTGATTGCTGACGCTGTTCTGCCCCAGCAACGGGTGCGACTCCATGGCAATGATCCCAGCAACCCCGCATTGCATGAAGAATCGACGTGTCCGACGACGATGGATTTCCAGCGTTTCTGGTGTCATCATGAAGCTCCGTTTGTGATTCTGCGTTGGAAGCTTGGGGCTGATTTTGCAAACATGGACACAGCTGTGGGTTTGCATCTCGCCTTATCGTAGCGAATCGTCAGAGTCCGGTGGGTCCCCGAACACGATTGCAATTGCGGTTTTGGGTCCGAGGTGACTTGTTGCGAAGCCCGACGTTTTGCACCCTGTTGAATTGTGGGGCAGGAAAAAAAATAGGTTTTCCCGAACTGAGTTCTTGCTAATTGAACAGCCAATCAAGGACGTTGAATGGCTCGTATTTTGTAATGAGAAAGCAAGCGACCCAGCCGCCTGCGAGTAAGCATGCCAACATCACACGACGTTCGAGGCTGCGGCGGAAGACGATGAATTGTGAAAACAGTCCAGCCAAGACCGCGCCCACCAGAAGGGTGATTGTGATCTCAGTTGCGTAGATCGGTTTGAGATAACTGAGCGACTTGGGTCATTGATAATTGGTTTGGGCACCGCCCCAAGTTCCAAGTAAGCAAAGAGCCACGTCCCAGTGATTGCAGCGAGTAGCACAAGCGGGTACAGGAACGGAAACCATGTAAAGATCCTATCACCGCTTTTGGAAAGTGGGGTGTGTCGCGGAATCTCCAACATTTTCGTGGACCATTCGAGCCGGTACGGGTTGGGCATGGAGTCAAGGTGGCGAGGAGTGGGGCGGGCACTGCGTGGCGAGTCGGACTATCGGGCTGAGGTTACCTTTTCAGCATATCCGGTGTTGATTTTCGCGAGCGAAATTGCCTGCTACTTTCCAGTCTTGCGTTTTGGGGATCGCTGCTTTGATTTCGGAGCCGAGCTATTTTTATGCGTGGTTTTCCAGAGGATAATTTGATCCGTGTCGTTTGATACTGCGGGGCCAGAAGTGCTTCGGCCGCGCTCAATATCTGCCTTCAGTTGAGCAAGAAGATCCTTGACCACTTTTGGGTTTTGTTCGTGGAGGTTGTTCTGCTCGCCGAGGTCAGCAGTCATGTCATAAAGCTGCATTGCGGCAGCTGTTTTGGGCATCTCGGTTTCTTTGGGAGAAGTCCAGCCTCCCGAACCTTTGGCGAGCAGCAACTTCCACTTACCACGTCGATAAGCAAAGTGGCCACTGAAAGAATGGTGGATGACCCCGTTGCGAGTCGACTGAATTTGTTGGCCCCGTAGCGCCGGAATAAAACTGACACTGTCCTCTGCAGCGTTGGAGGGAAGAGGTCGCTGGGTGATTTCTGCCAAGCTTGCGAACAGGTCGGTGTGGCAAATGAGTTGGTCGCATACCGTGCCGGCGGTAATCTTGCCCGGCCAACTGACGATGAACGGAAGTCGGTGCCCTCCGTCCCACAGGTCGGCTTTTGATCCTCGTAGACTTCCGCTCACCCGATGACCTTTTTCAGCCAAACTCTTGATGTTGGCAGCTTTTGAGCAACCGTTGTCACTGGTGAAAATGATCAGGGTATTGCCCTGTTGGCCATTTTCTCTGATTGCGGTTTTGATTTCTCCCAGCACGTTATCAGTTTGCATGACAAAATCGCCATACGATCCTAAACCACTTTTTCCTTGCCATTCGGGACTCGGAACAATCGGTGTGTGTGGTGAGCCTAGTGGGACATAGAGAAAGAACGGTTTCGGATTCCCTTTGCGCGATGCGATGTAATCCACTGATTTTGAAGTTAGTCTTGGCAGCATGTTGATGACTGCATCATGTTCGATGACGCGGTCATCCTCGATGACTGCCTCCATATTGCGAGCGTGGTGAAATCCATGGAAGTAATCGAAACCTCGGTGGATGGGGCCATCGGGAATTTTGGCTCCCACGGGGGGTGTCTTGTGTGCTTTTTGCTCGTAGGCGACTTCGGTTTCAGGGTTAAGGTACTGGAAATCCAAATGCCACTTACCGATGATTGCTGTGTCATACCCAGCGTCTCGCAGGAACGACGCGACGGTTGGTCGCTCAGCGTCGATCAAGCAGGGAGCAAAACCAGTGACCACTCCTTTTTGAAGTCGTGTCCGCCAACTGTATCTCCCAGTGAGTAACCCGTAGCGAGTTGGGGTACACACAGATGACCCCGAGTGAGCATCGGTAAAGACCATGCCATGAGCTGCGAGTTGATCAGCGTGAGGAGTTGGTATCTTGCTGGTTTTAGGGGCAAGGCACTGAACGTCGCCATAACCCAGGTCATCACACATCACATATATGATGTTGGGAAGTTGCGCAGCAGAGGCGTTCGAGATGAGGAGCACTGCGGATGCGAAAGCAAAGCTAGCAGTGACGAATTTCGAAAAACACCACGGCGTAAGTTTGAATTCCCATGATCTGAGAGTAGCCATTGGACGGTCCATGTTTGGGATGTGATTGCTGTTTCGATCCGATCGCGTACGCTATCGTTGTTTGGGCTTTGTTTTCAGAAGTGACGTGAGGGTTTTTTCGTCGACAGGTCCCTTCACCCAATGGATGGATTGCAGAAAGCTGTCCATTTTTCTGACCGTGTCGAGAAACGCTTGTTGGTTCTTGCTCTCGTTGAAGAACCCGTGTGGTTGGCCGTCGTAGACCCATAACTCGGACTGAATGCCAAGTGCTTTCAGATCGGCATCGAACTTCTCAGCTGTCGGTACGGGGATTAGGCTGTCGGAAGACCCCAGGAAAACGATTGTGGGAGGATCATCTTTGCTGAGGTTATGTGCAGGGGAAATTGCGGGAAACCATTTTGTGACTCGACTGTGTCCGTACCCTTTGGGCCCGTTGTCGTAGACAGGGTTAAACAGCAGCAGTGCATTCGCTCTGGAGCTAATGTTTGGATCTTTGTCGGCGGGATCATCAAGGCCGTCGCATATGCCCGTGGCAGCGGCGACGTGACCACCAGCAGATCCGCCCCCTGCCGCGATGCGGGAAGGGTCGATCCCAAGTCGGGCTGAATTTTTCCGGACCCACCGGATGGCTGATTTGCCATCGGCAACGCACGCATCGGGCTGCGTGTTCTGTCGACTTTTGACTCGGTAGTCAGCCACAAAACTCACGACGCCACGAGAAGCGAGATAGCGTGCGTGCTGCTCGAACTGCGAAACAGTGCCGCCGTTCCAACCGCCACCAAAGAAGAACACAACGGCGGGTTTCGCCGCCTCGCCTTTATGTGGCGGGTCAAATCGGTAAATCCACAGCTTGTCGCCAGACGCTTCTTTGTAAACCTCGGCCACGCAACCGTCTTTAAAATCGTGCTTGCTCGTCTTTCCGTAGGAACATGAGATGAGAGTCAAAGCGACGAATGCGGCGCTGAATAGTCTGGTGATCATGGGGTCTCTTGGAGGCGTGTGCAGGGGCTGTGTGGAGTTTCAGAGGCGGTCAGGGCTGCCGTGCAGTTGATCTTAATATAGTCGACGTCAATGAATGAGCTATCCGGGCACGATTGGAAAGAATGGCCCTGAGGCGGCGAGGGAAACCTTCGTAATTTGATTGGACAGCAAATCACGTCTGCAGGAGTCAGTGCTTAACGTCGTGCGGCCTGCTCCAAGGTCCAACTTGTCATGCGTCGCAGGGGAACCAGGTTGAAAGTTTCTTCGATGATTCCATATTCCGTTGGAAGGCCCGTGTTGCATTCTTGGAAGAGATGGTTCAGTCCGGGGTACACATTAATCTCGACGTTTTGATTGCCAGCTGCTAGTAACGTGTCTCGGATGGCAGGGAGATTCAGCACGGCATCCACCTGCAGGTCTTTGGTGCCATTGATGGCCAGAACTGGACAGTCCAGCTTAGCCAGAGCTTGTTTCGGATCAAGCTTGAGAAATGTTCTTAACCACGGTGATGCCTGTTGTGCCACAGCGGCTTGGCTCGTTTCGATGAGCTGCGATAGATCCGATTGATCCTCACCAAATGCTGTTCGGATTTTGTCTGCGACCGCTTCAGCGTCGGGTTGTGCGTTGTCACGGATGATTGTGAGGATGATCTCCTGTATTCTATTCTGGGCCGCGATTTGCTTCTCGGGCACGCCTTGGGCTCGCATGAGCAAAGGTCCTTGGCTGAGGATGATCTGTTTCCCATCAACACCCGGTGCTGCCATCAAAAGGACAAAGTTCACGCGTGCGTTTCGAGCCGCAATCAGGGGAGCAAGCAGACCGCCTTCGCTGTGCCCACAAATTCCCAGTGACGCATCAAGCAGCTCCTGTCGTTTAGAAAGAAAAGTGAAGGCTGCCTCTGCGTCGTTGGCAAGATCGTACGAGGTGGCCTGTGAAAAATCACCGGTGGATTTTGCGACACCTCGGTCGTCATATCTGAGCGTGGCGATCCCTTGTCGAGCAAAATGGTCAGCAATCACCAGAAACGGCTTGTGGTCGAAAATGGTTTCGTCCCGGTCTTGCGGCCCAGACCCCGAGACAAGGATCATGCCCGCTTTTGGTTTTCCAGCAGGGAGAGTCAGCGTGCCGGCAAGTGTGACGGTTGTGTCCGCGGTGGGAATCATCACCTGCTCAGTCGTGTAGGGAAACGGTGTTTTGGGCGTTTGTGGTCTGCGTCGCGTTTTTGTTTGCTTAGGTGTCAGAACGGCGGGGCTGTTGTCTTGTTTGGTCAGCGTAAGATCAAGTGTTACCAAACCTTGGCTCCATTTGCCCTGTAGTTTCGTTTTTTGGGCATCTGAGTACTGTCCTTTGAACACACCTTGGACGCCTGGAACGCGAAAGATGACGTTGCCCTCTTGACTCACCTCTTTGGTGGCGACAAAACCTCCAGCATTTTGAGAGATACTGTTGAAGTAGACCTTGCCCGACGATAGCTCTACAAATCCTACGTCGATTTTCTGCACGATTGCGTTCAAAGTACCCGTGAGCAGTTTACTGACGTCTCGCTTGGGGACCGTAACAACTCGATTCAAAGAAAGTGGCAGTGGTTGCCCGCGCTGGGTCCATGTGCCCACGCTCTCTGTACCTTGGCCATTCAAGGTTGATTCGTACGCTGCGTCGGTAAGAGGCAACTGAAAGCTGAACTGCCCATCCGCGCGACGTACTTTCGTAATGGTAAACGTACGGTTTCCCTCATCAAGGCTAAGTAATTTTCCCGCTGAATCCTGTGGGTTTCGATCCAGTTCAACAACGAATCTGAATTCTCGCACTGGAGTTTTCAGTACCCCATACCATAATTCAGTTACTGTATTCTCTCGTTGGAGGTTGACACGCTGCGTGCCTTGGGTTGTTTGCGGGGGGGCCGCGATTTGGCCGTGGGCAGGTGCGAGTGACCGGAGAACGGCGGTAGCGATGCAAGCGTGAAGCATGTGCTTGGAAAGCTTAGGCATGTTTTTTTCGTTGGATCTGAATTTAGATTGCTGAACTTGACTCAGTGTCGCTCAAGTTGATTCGCAATGCAAATCTGATCAGCGCGTGCGGGAGGGAAGCCCTGATGCGCAAAAAAAACAGGAGACAAGTGTCTCCCGTTGCTGGTCAAGTTTTGGTGAGGCGTCAGCCAAGCGGGGTGTTCGCTTAGTAATCCTCAATAACTTCCCTGCCGTTACGCGTTGCGAGGGCGTCGTAGACTTTTGCATCGATATGCTCTGTGACAGCGCGAACTGAGCCATCGCACAAAGCAAACTGGCACAGGCCTGTGTGGGGAGCAGCAAGTCCCTTATCGTCTCCATCCAATTGATTGGGGCGGTACTGTGTCTCGAACAGCACCATGTGTGCGTGGTCGTCCTCTAGTTCGTCAACATCTCGCACAGCGCCAATCCAAGCGTTCTCGAAGACGCTGTGTCCACCAGCAGTGGAGCGACTTTGAGGAATTGGGCCATTGTGTCGTTCGCCGAATGCCAAGGTGTTTGCTAATCCATCCATCAATGCCGATACTCGAATTCGACTGTTGCGATAAAAAACGCCTTGACTCGCGAGTGGAGTGGCATCGAGATTGGTTGTCGGCGTCGCAGGTCCCCAGTTGGCGGCGTAACTGGCAGCGGCGTAACGCTCGGCCGGCGTGATCGTATCGTCACGGTACACGAACGCGGAATCCGAGTAGGTATCGCTGGGGCACAGGAATACTGGCAGACTGATGTCGCGAGCCGCTCGGTTAGCATCATCCCAAAGGGGGCGTTCGTAGTCGATGCGGTCAGCAACCGATCCCTGCTCGAGTTGCGGCAACATGGCTGCACCCCAAGAAAGTCCCATGTGGTTGGCCCGCTCGTTTGTGCTTCCCGTTGGCCCGTACTTGTGCAAGTAACCCGATGGGAAGCGCCGGAAGCTCGACTCGTAGTTGTGGAGAGCCAAGGAAAGCTGAGACAGATTGTTCTGGCATGACATTCGCCGGGCGGCCTCGCGAGCTGCCTGGACCGCCGGGAGCATGAGGGCCACCAAAATACCAATGATTGCGATCACAACCAGCAGCTCAACCAATGTAAAGCCGCGGTTCGGGGTGTTTACTGTTCTCATCTGGGAGGATCCGTGGGGAAGTGATTGAGGCCGGAACTTGCCTCCATGGGCGTCCCTTCATTCTACTGTAGTGAGACGGAAAGTTCGTCGCCCTGAAAATAAATCTGCTCGGTGACTCGGAACCGAGCCTGACCGACTTCGACCCTTAATTTGGCGACACGCAGTCGGGCTTTTGTACTATTCAAACTTTCTCGCAGGGCATCAGGCAGTGCAGCCCCAAACACTGTCATGGGAGTTTCGGGGGCTGTGGAGCTCGTCGTGCGGCTTTCGCAGGCAAGCGTATACTCCGTACCCTGAATTTGAAATTGAATCGTGATTTGTGGGAGATCAGGGTTCCAATTCGACCAGCTACTGCTGCCATTTGGGGGGGCGGCCGCGAAACGGCTTTGCAATCCTGCCGGCTTGGTGGCAGGATCCGTTTCGTCGGAGTCTGTCTCATTGGGATTCGCTGGAATGGTTCCTGTACTCGCGGAAGGTAAAAGCTCGGATAGCAGGCAAACATTGAGTTGTGCCGGCAACCCAGGAAGTATTTCAAGATGCGGCCTCGGCGGGACCGTGATGCTGCCGCCGGGAAGTTGACCGGCGGTTGCGTTTCGTTGCAGGCTTACCACGATCCCACCCAGGGTGGTTTCAGTGTGGCGGTGTGTGTGCCCATGGCGATGCTCGTGACCTCCGATGAATCCATCGGTGTGCTCATGATCATGAACTTGGACATTGTCGTGCACGTGTCGATGTGCGTGCCACAAATCATCCTGCAGATCGGTAGAGACGGCGGCTGTGCTTTGCGGTATAGCAGACGCACCCTCTTCCCCATCGCTGCATCCAGCGATGGCTGCGAAACCGACAAGGAGGAAAACAGCGTGTTTCATGCCAATAGTCTACTGTTTGATCAAGGATCAACTGTGCATTCAGGAAGATTCGCGGGTCAGAAGTCAACAATTTTCCGAGTTGGTGCGGCATCTTCGTTGGTCTGCTGTTCTGACGTCAGAAAGCAACTGCCTAGTCCCAGTGCCATCACGATGTAGGAAGGAATGAAAAGCAACCACCAAAAAGTGCCAGGCCGATAGGCAGTGAGAGCAGGCATTCCACCTTCTTGCCAGACCGCAACCGCCGGCTGAAAGAACGTCACGAGGCCTGCAACCGCGCCGAGTACGAATGCCACAAATCCCCACTTACGGAAATGGTACTGGGTTGGACTCAGTAAGATTGCCGCGCCCCAACCGACGAACAGGAGAGCAATGAGTGCTGGGCAGATCCATGGCCCGAGCCAAATGGTCGGCACCAAAAACAACACGTCCCATTCCAGCCAATCACGCGGCCAACCGAGCAATAGCTTGAGCCAGGCATAATACAGGATGTCCCATAACCCAAAAACAAATACAAACGCCGCAAACGTACGCATCAGAGTGGACCTTTCTGCCAACATCGCAACGGTGACTAACATCACGATCGTGGATACCTCTCGAGCGAGTTCGAGGGTTGGATCGTAGGAGGTCAAGAATGAAAGCGGGAAAAGATCAAGCGGATTTTCCGAGTAATATAAACGCCGTATGTAAATCACTACTGCGGCTTCGAGCAATGACATCGCCGCTGCAAACGTGGATAAAATCAGAAAGGTCTGGCTATCTTGCCTGCACCAATATCCAGCAGCCAGTGACAGCAACTGACCTCTAGTCACTGCTCTCTGTGAAGATGCCGACATTGCGGCGCACCTTTCTTTTGGGGCACGCTGAGGGCTCACGCCGGACGATGGTCGCATGGTTGACGGAGGCCAATGCCTCCGACCACATCAGCGAGATTGTTTGTTCTCACGTGAGCCTCTAGTTTGATGAAGCTATCCATCACTAGTCAGGTCGATCGTTCACGCTGGGGTTTGCCTGCCTTTCTAAAGCACAAGTGATGGGACTATGATGCTGCCCGATGGATGCCTTGGCATCAGTTTACGCGCTGTTCAGGTCCCGGTTGCTTGACCCGCCTCTTCCCGAACGTGGTGTTGGTCAGTTTACGATGGTGCCTTTGCTGCCGCTCACTTCGTCACCCAAGCAGACACGGGGCCATCTCATCAAACGTGGCGGGACCGAGCTTGGCTTTGCAACGCTGTGTAGTAGATTTCCGCGTTCTTGGATATTCGTGGCGTTAAAATGCCTGAATATTAGGGACCCCGCTTTTACTGAAAACCGACGAGTAGATCATGGCTTTGAACCAGCGAGAATTGATACAACAAGTGTCCTCGATCGTGAGGTCACGGTTGGCTGACCAAGGTGCCGGACACGGTTACGATCACATTGAAAGAGTTTGGAATACCGCCCGCAAGCTCCAGAGCATGTGCGGGGGAGATCTGCTGGTGATTGAACTGGCTGCTATTTTGCACGATATCGGTGATGCAAAGTTCCATGACGGAAAGGAACGCAGCAAAGAATTCTCAGTTGAAATTCTGAACCAAGTTGGCGTCGATGCGGTGACTATCGAGCACGTGGCACAGATCGTGGACAACATCTCTTTTCGCAAGCGGGAATCAGCAGAATCGCTTTCGTTAGAAGGTCAGGTGGTTCAAGATGCGGACCGTTTGGATGCCTTGGGTGCGGTTGGAATCGTTCGGACCATCGAGTTTGGTGCTGCATTCGATCAGCCCTTTTATGCCCCAACTTCCGTGCTACCGAATGTTGTGCCGCAGAAGACAGGGATCGGGCATTTTCACGAAAAACTATTCAAATTGCGGGACTTGATGAATACGGACGGAGGGCGGGAGATGGCGAAATCCCGCGAGGACTTCATGCGCGCATTCATCAATCAGTTTGAGCTTGAGTGCGCGGGGCAAGGGTAATTCACTCGGCCTGATCGCTTTGCCTCGCCTAGGCACAGGGATTCAGAGGGGTGATTAGCGTTGGGAGGCGAGGCGACGGATCTTTTCAATTCCCAGTGGCTTGCGTGCGGTCGGCGCGCTGCGACCCGAATTCTTGAGTTTTTGTAGCAGCGTCTGAAGTTGTTTGGTTTTCACAGGGTTATCAAAGTAAAGGTTTTTTGTTTCGCCGGGGTCCGAAGCCAGATCGTAAAGTTGCCCCTTTGCATCAGGGGCATTTTCGGGCAGTGCGTATTGCTGCAGCGGTGGACGGTCGTACCTATTTCCCCCGGAGCCAGGATGGTCGAGGTATTTCCACGGTCCTTGTCTGATTTGGAATTCACCACGGAAGCTTTGCGTTAACAGGTGGGGACGAAATGGCTTTGCGTCGTCGACCAGACCCAGCATGACAGCCAACATATCGAAGCTGTCGGTTGCGTCTTTGTCTTGCAGGGTATAACCAGTAACCGACGCTAAGGTGGCAAACAGATCAGTCGTGTTGGTCATTTGGGCGGAGACCTGATGAGCGGGAATGACAGTAGGCCATCTCGCGATCATGGGTACGCGGTGGCCGCCTTCCCAGCCATCGCGTTTCATGCCTCGATAGCCTCCAGAGGCGTCGTGCTGATGGTCACGTCTCATCCAATCGACGTGCAAGGTTTCGGCTCCGTTGTCCGCATTGAAGATCAACAGGGTGTTATCGTCGATGCCTTGTTCACGAATCAGATCGAGTACACGGCCAACAAGCACATCGAGTTCCCAGACAAAGTCGCCGCGGGGGCCAGCTTTTGTTGCGTTATTAAATTCCGGGGCAGGCAAGACAGGTGCGTGTGCGATCTGTGTTGATAGGACGGCGAAGAAGGGAGCCTTTGCATCCGTGGCGCGGTGGCGTTCAATGAACGCTTTTGTTTTTTCATAAAACAGCAGGTCAGCATTGATGAAGTCGTAGCCAGGTGATTTCCAGCCTTCGTCATTGTCCCAAAGCCACTTGCCACCAAGGTTAGGCAAGGTATCTCGCTTATGTCGCTGGTTGGCCGGTTGCGCGACCATCCCGTTCTCAATGTACACGTAAAGCGGATCCGTATTCGGGCAGTTGGGTGTGACGAACGACTCATCGAAACCGCGGGCATTCGGACCGTCAATCAGTGGAGTGCTCTTTTCGTAATCAATCAGTAGCGAGTTCTTGAACCCGCCGCCGAGTCGTTGATTGTTCTCATCGAACCAGGTGAGCCCAACATGCCACTTGCCAAAGACACCCGTGTGATAACCCTGCTTTTTCAGCATTTCCGCCATCGTGAGAGTGCCAGGTTTTAGATAGCTGGGGCCGCCTGGGCCCTCAAAAGCTCCGCCACCCCGACCCGTTGAGCGGTAGATCTGCTGCCCCGAGAAAAGCCCGTAGCGTGATGGCGAACAGATGGTTGACGGGCTGTGCGCATCCGTGAAACGAATACCCTCTGCTGCCATCTGGTCCAGCCGGGGTGTTTGATAGGCAGCTTGCGGGTTGTAGCAGGACAGGTCGCCGTACCCCAAGTCGTCAGCGTAGATGATGATGATGTTGGGGAGTTCCTGCGCATAGACTGTTTTTGCACAGCAGATAAGAAGAATGCAGGCAATGAGACGCGACAGAAGTGCAGTGAAATGCATACGAAAAAATCAAAAGGTGTATGGGTGTGGGTATGGAATATTCAAGCCGCGAACGACAACACCTTGGATCGCGTCGGTGTTCGCTAGTAAAAACTTAAATAAACGAGGACGGGTTTGCAGCCACAAGACATGCCATTGGTGTAGGCAGTGACTGCCGCCGTGGCTGGTGGACGGTTACTTACCTTCCTGCTGCCATTTTTTCATCAACGCGATGTTGCGTTCAAGGATGTCGGCGGCTCTAGGATCATTTCGTCGCGTCTTTTGAATCTGTGGCGTCATGTCACTATCGTACATTGCGGCGTTCTCTGGTACACGACCCTGATCGTTGGTGTTGCGTTCCCAGTCGCTCAGTATGTTACGGAACCGTTGAAGATGCTCGGCGTGCGCTGGATTCGCAGCTAGGTTATCGAGTTCCCATGGGTCATCGGTGAGGTGATAGAGTTCCTCGATGGGCCGCGTCTCTGCCATAATGAGTGATTGTGCTGGATTAAGTTCACCATCAGCGTAAAGTTGCCTTAGCACTGGCATGAATGGCTTTTTGTCCTTGTAATTGCTGGGCTGAAGGTAGGGTCTTTCCGGTAAGTAGTTTCGAATGTATTTAAAGTTACCCTTTCGAACACTACGAATGTGATCAACAGTCTCGTCACAACGGTCACGCGCCGCGACCACGTAATCGCGCGGTTGGAAGTTGGGTCCAAAGAGCGAACGTCCCTGCATCGATTTTGGAATCGGAATACCCGCTAAATCCAAGCTGGTGGCAGCAATGTCGATGTGGGAGATCAGGTCTCTGCGTTGACTCGGTGCTTGGGACAATGGCCTGCCCCATGCAATGAACGGAATACTCAACCCCTCTTCGTACAGAAACTGTTTCCCTCGGGCGTGACTGATGCCGTGATCAGTAAGAAAGAAGATGATGGTGTTGTTGAGACACTTATCTTCTTTCAGCTTGTTAACTATTTTTCCCACCTCGATGTCGGTGTAGTTCACTGAGTCAAGATAAGCGGCCCAGTCTTCGCGTATCACGGGATGGTCGGGATAGTAGGGTGGCATCGCGACAACATTCGGGTCGACCGGAGATCTCAGTTCGCTACGTATCTGCGTGTAATTATCTGGGATGTTTCTGTGTTTTCCGCCACGAAGCTGGAACTGTGCAAAAAATGGCTGGTCCTTCTTGCGGCCACTCCAGCTGATGCCGTCGTACAAATCCTGCCTCTTGTAGACGAAATTGTAATCTTCTTTTCCCGGGCGAGACGCGTCTGCATTTCCGTTTGAGGTGTAATAACCTGCTGCGCGAAATAACTCAGGGATCGGAGTCACATCGCTTGGTAATGAGATTTTAAGTGCGCCCCGGGAGCTTCGATGATGATGGGCCCCGATGCTCGTTTGGTACATGCCGGTGATGAGTGCGGAACGAAATGTCGAACAGACGGGTGCGGTTGCGTAGGCGTGAGTGAATGCAATGCCTTCCTTTGCGAGGCGATCTACATTCGGTGTTGAGACGAGCGGCTCGCCCTGATAGCCAAAGTGCCCAGACATGTCGTCAACGAGAATCCAAACGATATTCGGACGACTGTCTGAGGTGGGCTGTTTCGGATAGGGATTCGGGTCGGCCTCAGCCTGATTGAGTAAAAAGCCAAGAAGAAAACCCAGCGAGGCTAGGTGTCGGAGCAGCGATTTGTTGGAAGTATTGCGCATGGACCTTCGTCTAATCAGGGTGATAGATGTGGACGTTATGGATCGTCGTGTGGGAGTGGACAGGTTGGAGGGAACAACTCAGTCGGCTTTCAAATATTTGACCTTCAGGTCCCGGGGCAAGGGGGTTACTTGGTTGTCTCTCGCCCATTGCTTCCATTGTGCATTCAGTTTAGCAACCTTATCAGGGTGTTTGCCTGCCAGGTTCAGCGACTCGATGCGATCCGTGCGAAGGTCGTACAGTTCCCAAGGAGCATCATCTAGGGCTACCAGTTTCCAGAAACCTTGGCGGATGGCACGATTTCCTTGATGTTCAAAGAACAATGCTCGCTCAGGGCGGGCAGCGTCACGGCTCGTGAGCAAGTTCCTGCCAGGGAGTTGTGCAGGGCCTTGGTAGGGTGACTTCGTCACTGCGAGCAGAGTGGGGTAGATATCAATCAGGTGACACGGTTTGGTTTGCATCGTCCCGGGTTTAAGGTTCGTTTGGTTTGGCCAGTGAACGATTGCAGGCGATGCGATACCACCTTCATGGTTGTAATGCTTGTAGAGCCGCCAAGGAGTATTGCAGGCGTTTGCCCAGCCAGATCCCAGGCTGTGGAACGTGCTGCTGCCTCCCATCTGCTTGAGGGCTTCGCCTTCATGCAAAATGTTTTGATTGCTTGATTTGACATCGAAGCCGAATGGGTCCCATTCGAAGCATGCGCCATTGTCAGAGGTGAAGACGATTAGTGTATTGGCGAACTCACTGTGTTCCTTCAATGAGTTGATGAGTCGGCCAATCTGTTGGTCCATGCGGTCGACCATGGCTGCATAGATTGCCATTCGTTGGGCAAGGTCTTTCTGGCGTGTTTCAGTGAGGGTTGACCATGCGGGGTTCGTTCCTTGTTTTGTTTCGCCATAGTTTTTCCATGTCGAACGTGCACTTAGTTTCGTGCTTATTGGGATGATTCCCAATGTTTTCATGCGGGCAAGACGCTCGATTCGCAGTTGATCCCATCCGTTTGAATATCGCGTTTCGTACTTGCGGATCAATTCCGCAGGTGCTTGGAGGGGAAAATGAGGAGCGTTGTAGGCGAGATAGAGAAAAAACGGTTTCTCCGGTGTGGTACGCGCTGCATCGAGGAAATCGAGAGCGTGGTCGGTGACAGCGTCCGTTGCGTAATAAGTATCTTTGTTATAGACGCGGGCTGGTTCGTCCTTAGGCAGTCGGATGAGATGGCCGGGATCAAAAAAACGCTTCGCACTGACGAGGGTCCCGTAAAATTGCTCAAAGCCATGTGCCGTCGGGTCATCTGTGCCTAGATGCCATTTTCCAGCCATGAATGTTCGGTATCCACTCTCTGTTAACGTCTGAGCGAGAGTGATGGTATCGTCGGCAACACGTCCTCGGTACCCAGATTGTCCGAGGTCGTTACCAGCCATGTGTCCCAAGCCCACACGATGTGGATAGAGGCCGGTCAAAAGTGAAGCACGCGACGGACAGCATCTGCCTGTCGTGTAGAAATGGGTCAGCCGCACGCCATTACTGGCTAGCGAATCCAACGCAGGTGTTTCGATCTCGCCACCAAAGCAGCCAAGGTCACTGTAACCGAGGTCATCAGCAAGTATCACCACGATATTGGGCCGCGAATCTTCGGCGTGAATGCGTGATGCCGTGACATGGAAGGCCAAGAGAACGCAAACTAAGTGATAATGTGTGCTCACTGTTTCTTGTTCCTCTGAAATGGTTTGCTGTTGATCTTAAAATGTAGGTGACCATCGATCCATTGATGAGGCGAGAGCAACGTTGTCAAATCAGAATGGAATAAATGTTGAGAAATCACAGCGGCGGCAGGGTTGAGCAATTGGCCGTTGTGGAAGGTGACTACAGACAGGTCTGAATGCCTTCAAAACCGTTGCTGAGACGGGCAGGGAAAATTTGAAACGCAACTGACTTGTCGCTACTTTTCAATAGAAAGACTGCTTGGTGAAAGCAGCAATGATCCCTCTAGTCGAGGATGGGTGAGTTTAAGCGGTGGTGACATCAATTAGGGTGTCTTGCCTGTTAATTTTCGGATCAGGAAATCCGTCGGGGTGGCGTACTCAGGCGTGGCGACTCCGGGATGAACCAAATGGCACTCTGTTCCTAATGCTTGGCAATGCTCCTGTAGTTTTCCGCCAAAATTGGAAGTGTGAGTCGGATCTTTTTGAGGCTTGCCTAGCGCGGGTTTTGCAGTGTAGTACAGGGCGACCGGCGGATCGTCTTTGCTGACAAGGGCGTAGGGGGAATAGTCATTGATCCAGCCGAGGATTTTAGTTCTTGAATTGTAAAACGCTTCGAACCCTTTGCCTTTGATTCCGAACGCATGTCCACCGTAGTTGCTATTGGGCGTCCATTCACGCATCTGTTTTGGGTCGAGGGTAGTCTGAGCGCCCCGGACGGCGGCACATTGAAGCCGAGTCGACTCACGGGATAGGGTGTCGGGACTACCTGGGTCTCGCATTTCGTCGTGAAATGAAAGCCACAAACTGGAGCAGGCGCCCGCTGATCCTCCAGCCGCTCCAATCTTGTTGCTGTCTAAATTCCATTCCCCGGCTTTTGATCGGACGAACTGCAACGCTCTTGCGGCGTCGTGTAGAGGGGCGTGTACGGGAGGGGTGGTCGCGTCTGGATCAGCCTGAGTGACGTATCGGTAGTTGATGGCGACTACTGACACTCCCGCGTTGAGCAGTTGGTTTACATCAA
>Ga0315321_10001329_pt1 | contig 18944 bp, 13 predicted proteins | sample M180m21515metaG_FD_203464 | JGI IMG/M metagenome (GOLD analysis project Ga0315321, IMG submission 203464) | Ammonia-oxidizing marine archaeal communities from Monterey Bay, California, United States - M1 80m 21515 | ecosystem: Environmental > Aquatic > Marine > Intertidal zone | place: USA... | reverse complement strand
GGGCAAGAAGATGTCCAAGTCTCTAGGCAATTCGCCAGACCCGCTTGACTTGATCGACAAATACGGCGCGGATGGATTGAGACACGGAATCATGAGCATCGCTCCGAAAGGGCAGGACATCAGATTCGCGGAAGAACGCATCGAGCAGGGCAGAAACTTTTGCAACAAGCTCTGGAACGTATCGAGGTTCAGGCTGCTGTCTGGAGAACTCGTAAACAACTCGACCATCGACCTGATCACCTGGCGAATCAATTCCAAACAGATTAACAAATACGACCAGACCATCCTGCTCCGGATGGTCGAGACTGTCGAAGAGGTGGACAAACTCTACGACGACTACGAATTCAATGCAGTTTTGAGGAGTATCTATCGTTTCTTTTGGAATGATTTCTGCGATTGGTACATAGAGAATTCTAAAAACCGGTTGGCCGACGACCTTGAAAAAGGAACCTGCTTGGCAGTCCAAGACATTTGTATCAGGCAAATCCTTCTCTTGCTCCACCCCTTCACCCCCTTCATCACGGAAGAACTTTGGAATCTTCTCGGATTCTCCAATGGCGAATCGATCCAATTTGTAAACCCGGGAACCGGAAGCGAATTGCTCAAGAAGATAAAAGAGGGCGGAATCGAACTGGATGAATCAGTACTGGTGGAAACAAACTCAATCCGGGAGTTGGTAACGTCTCTAAGGTCTCTCAAGGCGGAGAGGAAGATGGCCAACAACCGCAACGTCGCATTCTCTTACGTCGCGGAAGACGAGAAGGCCATCATCCTGCAAAGACACAAGGACTCGATACTTTCATCCGTTGGCGCATCATCCCTCGAACGGATCGACGCTCCTCCCCCGGGGGTTCCCGGAGTCGTAACCCCGCTTGGATCGCTCTTTCTCGATCTAACGGTCGGGATTGACGTCGAGGCTGAAAAAACCCGATTGCAACAAGCATTGGAGAGGCTCCAAAAGATCGTCAGTTCAATCGAGGGGAAACTTGGAAACGCCTCTTTCACCGCCAAAGCTCCCCCTGAAGTGGTAGAGGGCGCCCGACATCAGCTTGCCGAAAATCAAACGAAGCTCGATGAGACGAGGGAAGCTTTACAGGCCCTCCAAGAAGTTTGAGGAGTTCGACCGCTCGAACTCCCTGTCACAAAAGATTTCCGGACAGCTGTTTTTTTGCTCCTTGATAAGCAACCCGTATGGCGTTTGAAAAGAAGTCTATGCAAATCCTCAAGTATCTCGCCTTCCTGACTTTTCTTTCATGCCTGGGCCCCTGCCTTGACCTGCGGGCCGACAAGGGAAGTCCGAGCTACGTGCTCATCTTGGTGGACGACTTGGGATACATGGACATCGGCACCTACAACCCGAAGAGTTTTTACGAAACTCCAAACGTCGACCGCCTGGCAAAATCCGGCATGAAGTTCACGGACGGATACGCCGCAAACCCAGTTTGCTCCCCTACCCGCTTCGGCATACAGACCGGCAGATATCCCTCCCGTAAGGACGCGACCAATTTCTTCAGCGGAAGACGGGGAGGACTCTTCAACTCCGCACCCCTTCACTCCAAGATGGACCTAGAGGAAGTCACCATCGCGGAAGCCCTCAAGAAAAAAGGATACGCCACCTTCTTTGCCGGCAAGTGGCATCTCGGCCCAAGCGAAGAGTTCTGGCCTGCCAAGCAAGGATACGACGTCAATGCAGGCGGCTTCTCCAAAGGCGGGCCCTACGGAGGCAAGAAATATTTTTCCCCCTACGGCAACCCAAGGCTTTCAGACGGTCCGGACGGGGAGCATCTGCCTGACAGGTTGGCGAGCGAAACCTGTGCGTTCATCGAGAAGAACAAGGGAAAGCCTTTCTTTGCCATGCTTTCCTTTTACTCCGTCCACACACCCCTAATCGGACGTCCCGACTTGGTGGCGAAGTACAAAAAGAAGGCGGCGTCTATAAACGGAGCCGAGTTCGGGGACGAAGAAATGACCTGGCCCAAGAACGGGAAGACCCGCAAAGTCCGCATCCTCCAAAAGCATGCGGTTTACGCAGCCATGGTAGAGGCTATGGATTTGGCCGTGGGCAAAGTTTTGGACAAACTCGAGTCACTAGGACTGGACGATGACGTTGTGGTCGCCTTTACGTCCGACAACGGAGGCCTCTCCACTTCCGAGGGTTCTCCGACCTCTAACCTTCCCTTGCGAGGAGGAAAGGGTTGGGTCTATGAAGGCGGCATTCGCGAACCGTTCATCGTTCGCTGGCCCGGGGTCACGAAAGCCGGTTCCGTCAACGCAGAGCCTGTAATGAGCACTGATTTCTTTCCCACTTTCGTAAAGGCGGCCGGAAGCAAGCCCTCGGGAGCGGGACCGATTGACGGAGTCGACCTGATGCCTTCGCTCAAGGGGGGAACCCTTGAGCGCGACGCCCTTTATTGGCACTACCCCCATTACAGCAACCAGGGAGGTTTTCCCGGGGGCGCGATCAGAATGGGAAAGTGGAAAATGATCGAACGCTATGAAGATGGCTCAGCCCACCTTTACGATTTGTCCGAAGACGTCAGCGAGCACACGGATCTATCGAAAGTCCATCCCGAGCAAGTCGCCAAGATGCGCAAAAAACTTCACCAATGGTATAAAGAGGTGGATGCAAAATTCCTCCAACCCAAGGGCAAGGAAGGAAAAAAGCCCTGGCGGCCATAGTTTGGCCGGATGCACTCTCCTGCTTGAATCAATGACCGACTCAGGAGAATCCTTTCTGCAAGTTGAAGACGATGGGATCTTCAAGGTTCGCACACATGCTCAGGGACCTGCAGGCAAACTCCCCCTGTCGGAGGAAATGCTGAGGAACTGGCCTTCCGGCGATTTATTCGGTTTCAGTCAGAATGCGGGCATGGGATGGAGTCCCAAGGAAATGCTCGGCCCTCAAGTGCTCATCCTCAATAGCCACGGAGGCATCCGTAAGCCCGATGGCTCTCCCATTGCCCTCGGCTACCATACCGGTCATTGGGAAATTGGTCTTCTCGCTCAGGCCGCGGCCTGCGAGCTGAAAGGTTTGGGCGCGGTTCCCTTCGCCGCCCACGTGAGCGACCCTTGCGACGGACGATCACAAGGAACGACCGCGATGTTCGACAGTCTGGCTTACCGCAACGATGCTTCTCTGGTCATGCGAAGGCTCACCCGCTCACTACCGACGGCTCAGGCGTTAATGGGCGTCGCGACCTGCGACAAAAGCATGCCGGCCATGATGATGACCTTGGCCAGTTTTCCAGACCTTCCTTCCATTCTGCTCCCTGGTGGAGTGACTCTTTCTCCTGAAGAGGGGGAGGATGCGGGAAAAGCCCAATCTCTGGGCATTCGCTTCGCCCACGGGGAAGTCAGCTTGGAGGAGGCCAATGAAATGCTCTGCAACACGTGCGCCAGCCCGGGTGGAGGATGCCAATTCCTGGGAACCGCCGCTACGTCTCAAGTTGTAGGCGAGGCACTTGGCATGTCGCTTCCTCATTCCGCTCTCGCCCCAAGCGGGGAACCGGTGTGGTACGAATTGGGCATTCGTTCGGCCCGTGCCCTGGAAGCGATGCGCAGGAGCAAATTGAGCGCAGGGAAAATCCTAACCTCAAGCGCCCTTCGAAATGCCATGATCGTACACGCCGCCTGCGGAGGTTCCAGCAACTTGATTCTTCACCTGACGGCGATTGCCTACCACGCAGGATTGAAGAGACCGACAGTGGAGGATTGGGACCAAGTCAACAAGCTCGTCCCCCGGCTCGTGGACGTGCTGCCGAACGGACCGATAAACCATACGACCGCCCAGTTCTTTCTCGCAGGCGGAGTTCCCGAGCTGATGCTCAAGCTACGAGATCTCGATTTGCTTGAGCTCGAGGCATTGACCTGTTCAGGAAATTCCTTGGGTCAGAACCTCGAGGATTGGGAACGCTCAACCCGGCGGAAGCGGTTCAGGGAAATCCTTTGCGAGCAGGATTCAGTTAACCCGGACGACGTAATCATGGATTTGCCCAAGGCACGCAAAAAAGGCCTGACCAGCACGGTTTGCTTCCCTCGAGGAAACTTGGCGCCGGAAGGATCCGTGGTCAAAAGCACCTCAATCGACCCCTCCGTGGTGGATGAGGACGGGATCTACCGGATAACCGGTCCGGCTCGGGTTTTTCATTCGGAAAAGGATGCTATGCGGGCGATCAAGGGCCAGAATGAGCGACCGGTCAAACCAGGGGAGATCATCGTACTTTGCAGCCGTGGACCGATGGGTGCCGGGATGGAGGAGGTTGCCCAAATCACCTTGGCCTTGAAGCATTTGGACTGGGGCAAGAACGTAGCCCTTCTGACCGATGCCCGGTTCTCCGGAGTAAGCACGGGCGCATGCATCGGGCACGTCGGGCCTGAGGCCTTGGCAGGCGGACCGATAGGCAAGCTCGTGGAAGATGACTTGATCAGGATAGAAATCAACCGGACAACCCTCGAGGGCGCGATTGATTTCGTCGGCACAAAAGACAAGCCGGTCACTCCGGATGAAGGTGCCGGAATCCTCGAATCAAGAAATTTGCATCCCTCCCTTGCCCCCGACCCCCGGCTACCCGACGACACTCGACTTTGGGCCGCCCTGCAAAACGTCGGGGGAGGAACTTGGGGAGGTTGCGTCTATGAGGTCGATGAAATCATCAGTCGCCTCGAGGCCGGTGGCGACTCCGCAAAAAATCAGACGGAGGATTGAATGAAGTTGCCTTGCCCGACCTTTGTAATTCTCTAGGAGTATGCGATCGATCTTTCCTGCTCTTTCCCTTTTCGCCTTATGCCCCCTTATCCTTTCCGCTTCCGGGAGTTGGTCCCAGTGGAGAGGAGACGATCGCGACGGGAAGGGAGCTCCCGGCCTCGAGATCTCGGGCTCATGGGATCAGCAAGCGCCTAAGCTTCTCTGGGAAAGCGACTTGATCCCGAGCCAGGACGACGGTGGATTCGGAAGCTTGGTCTCGGATGGAGAAAGAGCCTACCTCTCTCTAGTCTGGCACCGGGACGAACCGACCGAAACCCGAACGATAAGCAGCTTGTTCCTGCGCAAATTCGGAGCCCGCAAGGTCAACCTCCCCCCGGAACTGGTAGCCAAGGCCGAGGAGGCCAGGCTTGGCCTTAGTCCACGACTGCGCGGCTCAAAGCTCGACGAGTGGATCGAGAAATGGATCGACGAAAACCTGGACCAGAAGCAAAAGATGACCCAAGGCTCTCTCCTGACTTCTCGCTTCAAGAAGGGTAAACTCGCCTTCGACCTCTCCGACATAGACCTTCTCTTCTCTGCAAAGGACAGGGTTTTTCCTAGCCAGCGAGCCCTCGACCAGTGGCTTGAACAACAACCCTTTTCACCTGGGATCAGGGAGAAAATATCCCAAGCCGTCCCGCCGACCAAACGGGTGGCCGACGACGTCGTGGTAGCCCTCGACCTGAAAAACGGAACGACCTTATGGAAAGCATCCCTGCCCGGAACACCTTCGGGGAGATCGTCTTCCTCCACCCCCTGCATCCGAGATGGAAAACTCTATACGGTGGGCAGCAACAGGATCTTCAGCGTGGACTTGGCCAAGGGCAAGGTAGACTGGGAAACGCCTCTCGAGCTCGATGGCATAGCCGGCTCAGTCCTAGTGCATGAGGACTTGGTGATCGCTCTTGTTGGCAACCTCCGAGCCTATCATCGCGAGTCGGGAAAGCTCGCTTGGACAAACAAGCAAGTATCGGGCAAGTCCGCTTCCCCCACGCTATGGAAGACCCCGCAAAAAGAATTCATCGCCTGCAACGGGGGAAAGGCAGTCTTCCTCGTGAACCCTAAGGACGGAACCACTTTCGGGACTGGACCGGGAGGCGGCAGCTCTACTCCTGTCTGTCAGGGTGACTGGATGTTGGTCCATGGAAAGGATGAAAAAACAGGACTGATTGCCTATCGTTGGAAGGACTCGAATATTACCGAAGCCTGGCGGTTCCCCAAGCTTACCCGCAGGGCAGACTCCAGCCCCTTGATCCACAATGGACATGCCTACCTCATCGGTGCAGGCATGCGTGCCTGCCTTGAGCTTGAATCCGGCAAGCTGGTTAGGAAGGAAATGGCCAAGCATGACATTTCCTCACCCGTTCTCGTGGATGGCAAAATCCTGGCCTACGAAATCAATGGGAGCTTTCTTAAACTCATCGAAACCGATCCCGAAAGATTCGGGGAGATCTCGAAAGTCAAGATCGGGGCATTAAAATGCACCTCCCCTTCGCCGGTCGGAAGCAAGCTCCTGATCCGGAAATCGGATCGGATCGCCTGCTACGAATTGAGCGCCGGTCAACCAGCCAAGCCATAACCAGCTGACACGGGTCTTTCGAAACGACTGCGCTGCCTAGCCGGCATTTCGGGAAGAAGAGGCAGCTCGTCCTCCTTGCTGTCCCGACCCACCAGCCTTCTTGCTTCCCCTTGCAACTGAGTCCATCGATCGCTGTCCAACACAGGGCCTTGGGCAATCAAGCTGAGCAAGCTCCTCCATTCAATCAGCGCCCGTTCCAAGTCACCCGACTTCAAGTCATCCTGAAACCCATCACCTCCTGCCATAAAGCCCTTGCGGTCACGAAGGATTTCCGAGGCGCCTTCTCCGTACTCAAGGGGCAGGCCTCCCTTGAGATAGCCGGGGCAATCATTAAAGCCAAAAGCTTGCCGGCAAACCAGCCCCAACCGGGACTCTGTCTTCGCATAAGAACGAAAACGATGGCCGGCTCGCAAGTTCGCCAAATCGTGGATCAACTCTTCGACCGGATAGTCTTCGTCCTCCAGCGCAACGGCAATGGCTAGCCCCTCACCCCTTGAAAAAAGGCTGAAGATTTCCCCTCGGCCAGTCGGTACGGCCTGATCGTCAATCAAGCCAAGTTCCCTCCAGGCATCCACGGGCGACAGGTCGGCAAGGTTTCGCTTTTCCTTTCCCGTATCTTCGCGAAAAGGAGAATCAAAAACACGCTTGGTTTTGCGCAAAGTCGGATTTAGGAGAATTTTCCCCCGGGCATCTCGCCACCCCAAGACCTTAGCGTCATCATAGCGCAAGCGCGCGCGCAGAACATTCCCTCGATCAATAAATTCCTCAAGCTTTCCTCCTTGGGAAAGGGATGGTAAAAGATCCCGAAAAACATCCTCCAAGCCGTCCCTCCTCCATGTTTTCCTGGAAAATCTCTTCTTCTCCTTGGGTCTTTCTGCGGCAACCACTTCACGAAGTCTTTTCCTAAACGACTTGATCAGCACAACTTTCTCGCGATCTTCCTCCTGGTAAACAGCTATCGGCAATTCCCTTCCATAAATCGGATTTCTCTTCTGTCCGAAGCGGCATGGGTTTCCCACTTTCACCTTGCTCAACGTATCGTGCAGGCTCAAGGCTTGCACCCACTCTCCCTTGGACAAGACCAATGCCTCGCCGAGCCGGGCTTGGCATTTCCCTCCCCGTCTTTCCCACAAACCAACCGAGTTCCTCATCTCGATCACCTGATCCCTCTCGGAGTCATGATTTGCCACCGCCTCATCATCTTCGCAACGGGCAGTTACGGACGCAAAACTTCCAAGCGAATCCTTAAAGCCCAAGCGCACTTGTTCTTCCGAGAAAAGACGCCCGGCCAGCCAACGGGCGACTTCGACATGGTCTTCCCCTTGATCAACCGCCCGCTTCATCGCCCGCAAAAGAGCCGGCCAATCCAAGGCGTGCGATCGCCGAAGCTTGAGAGGACGAGCGTCACTCAACCGGGTCTGCTTGGGAACCACGACGACAAAGCCCCGGTCATCCATGCCACGTCTGCCCGCCCGGCCGAACATTTGCAATAGTTCGTCGGAACGCAGAAGAAAAAGCCCGTCGTCCACCCGATATTCCCGATCGGTCACCATGACTGAACGCATCGAAAAATTAACCCCGGCGCCAAGGCCCGTAGTCGCTACGACAACCTGTAATTGACCCGACTTGGCCAAGGGTTCGACCACCCCTGCCCTTTTCAAATAATCCAACCCGCTATGGTGGTAAGCCACCCGTTTGCGAAGGAGTGCGCTCAGTTCCTTCCCTGCAACCTTCCTTTGGTCGGCAGTCAGTTCCAGCGCATCGACCTCGGGCAACTCCGATGCAAGTTGCCGAGCTAGTTCCTCAGCCGCGTTTCTTCTAGGCGCGAACAACAAGAGAGGTCCCAACCCCGCGTTCATGACACCCGCAACCAGCTTAGGCCAATGCCCCCGGATTTTCCGCCCCCGAAAAGGCCTGCGCAGCAAAGCCTCGGCAAAGACTTCCTCGAGAGGAACCGGTCGGATCAGTTCGGAAACCAAGGAGACCTGACGACCATGGCCAGCAAGCCAATCCACCACCTCACGGGGATTCCCAACGCTTCCGCTCATCAGAAGGAGCCGCACCCGGTTCGGCGCCATTGCCAAGGTCACTTCATAACCGGGCCCTCTCTGCTCGTCCCCGAGCAACTGATATTCGTCCACAACAAAAAGATCAGGGCCAAGGCCTTCGGCAATCATGTTTCGTTGGGTTTCCAGGGTGGCCACGATGACGCGCGCATCCGGACGGTAACGCAAATCGCCCGTCACCAGTCCGACGTCCCAACCACGAGCCTGCCAGTCCCTGAACTTGTCGTTTGCCAAGGCCCGGGTTGGAACAGTATAAACCGCCCTCCCCTTCCATCCCGATTCCATCAGTTGCTCGAAGACAAAGGTTTTCCCCGCCCCCGTCGGAGCATGCAAAACAACGTCCCGGCCTTCCCTAAGTAGCCCGAGCGCTTTCCTTTGCCAGGAATCCGGCAGGGAGATTCTCTCCCCAAACCGGCTGCTATTCGTTTGCGTTTGTCTGATTTGCCAATTGCATATCAGATCGTTCAGATAAATCGATGAAAACCTTTTGCTCAGACTAATTATCCTTCGTGATTAACGTAATTGCAGCGTGCGCCCACAACCGGGTTATCGGGAACAAGGGAAAACTCCCCTGGTCCATTAGGGAAGATTGGGAATATTTCCTCGAAACGACGAGGGATGGCATCCTTATCATGGGTCGGCGCTGCTATGAGGAATTCGAGAGCTTCGCTTCCGAGCGGGAGGTGATCGCGCTTAGCCGGAACCCCGACAGATCATTCGAGCGCGCCCATAAGGCTCAATCCCTCAGCTCAGCCATTGAGACATGCAAAAAGAAGGGAAAAACGGCCTGGGTTTGTGGAGGGCAGGAAATCTACAAGGAAGCCCTCCCCCTTGCCGACAAGCTTTACCTAACCCTGATCAACGCTCCCTTTCCGGGAGACGTTTTCTTTCCTCCTTGGGAAACTCTTTTCACGCGCGAGCTTTCAAAAGCACGAGTAAAAACCAAAGAACACGAGCTCACCTTCTTGATCCTCGAAAAAGAAGGATAGAGCATTTCGGAAGGCTTGCCTCCGAGCGAAGCCAAGGCTAGGCTAAGTTTTCATACTCAGCTGAAATGGACACCTTACGATTCTTAACTCCCGAAAATCTTGAGCAGATCAAGATGGAATTCCAAACTCCGACCTTCGTCTACGACGAGGCGATCTTGAGAGCCAATGCTCAAGCGGTAAAGCAATTCCCCAATGCGTTCGGTCTCAATGCCCGGTATGCGATGAAAGCCGCGCCCACTTCAGCAATCATCAGAATCTTCCATGACGAAGGGCTTGGGATTGATGCAAGCTCGGGTTTCGAGGTCGAGCGGGCGGTTCGGGCGGGAATGGGAACCGAATCGATCTCCTTGAGCACTCAGGAATTCCCCGAGCAATTCAAATATTGGGTTCAGGACGGCGTAAAGGTCAACCTCTGCTCAATTCATCAAATTCATAAAATCGGACAGTGGGGAAGAGGAGAATCCGTCGGCTTGCGGTTCAACCCGGGAGTCGGTTCGGGCGGGACGAACCGAACGAACGTCGGAGGTCCATCCAGTAGTTTTGGAATTTGGAAGAATGACTTGGAGGAAGCCAAGGCTCTTTGTCAGGATTACGGATTGAAGGTCGAACGGATCCACACCCACATCGGATCCGGTTCCGATCCGGAAGTATGGAAGAGAGCCGCCTCTCTAAGCTTGAACCTGGTTCGCTCATTCCCGACCGTTCAATCACTCAACTTGGGCGGAGGTTACAAAGTTGCAAGGATGAGTGGTGAGAAAGCCACTGACCTAATGGAAATCGGAGAACCCGTTAAGCAACTGTTCAAGGATTTCGCAAATGAAACGGGCAGGGAACTCACTTTGGAAATCGAGCCGGGTACTTTTCTTTTGGCAAATGCATGTAGCCTTGTAACTACGGTTCAAGACGTCACCTCGACAGGTGACGAGGGTTATCGTTTTCTCAAGCTCGATGCGGGCATGACGGAGATTCTCCGCCCCAGCCTCTATGGAGCCCAACACCCCATTGTCATTGTGCCCGAGGAAGGGCAAAACAAATTCCGCGAAGAAGCGCAGCAAGTGGTCGTAGGCCATTGCTGCGAGTCAGGTGACTTGCTCACCCCCGCCCCGGGAGACCCCGAAGCTTTGTCGACGAGAATGCTACCTCGAGGGGAAATAGGAGACTTCTGCGTAATTGAGGGTGCGGGAGCTTACTGCTCCTCCATGTCTGCAAAGAACTACAACTCGTTTCCCGAGGCAGCGGAAGTCCTGCGAAAGGAAGACGGAACCCTGGGATTGATTCGAAAGCGCCAGACTTTCGAGCAAATCATCGAGAACGAAGTCGCACCGTGAAGTTTTCCGGATTGGGAAAGTTTGCCTTGGGGCAAGCCGTACCGGATCGCGATCATGCTGTCTGCGTAAGCTTGCCCACTTTTCGGGATTTGATCGGATACGAGGAAAAGGATAATCGCGTCCAATCCTCCGTTCGAACCGGATACCCGCGGTTCGTCCAACACCACAGGATTGGTGAAACGATTCGCTTTCTTGATCTGAAGGAAGGAACTACGGGAAGACGGAGGTTCCTTTTTTCCAACGCCCAGTCTTGCAGGCAAGCAGTCGAAATCCATTCAGTTGCACAGGCAAGGATCGAAGAAAGTGAAGGTTTCACATCTCTTCTCTTGCCCGCCGAAAGTGCAGACGTTGATTCGATTACCTCCTTTTTACAGCATAGCGGAAGCGGAATCTCATCACGCAAGGCTGAAGATTTCCTGCTTGAAGCCGGAGAAATCAATGAGCGGGAGGAAATTTCTCAAGACAAAAACCCGGAAGACAAGATAGCAACGGTCATTGCCAAGGCTCATGGTCCGGAAATTTCCAAAGAAGACGTTCTGCTAGGCTCTTCGGGGGCAAACGCCTTCTATTCACTTTTCCAAACCGCTTGCGAGAACTCGCGTGCGAAAGGCAAGGATTTGTGGATCCGGTTGGGCTGGCTGTATCTCGATACAATCGAGGTAATGGATCTCCTCACTAATGAGAAGGAACAGGTCATTCCTCTCAATCGGCTCGAAGATTTCGAACGGATCGAGGAATTGTTCAAGGAACATGGGGAGAAAATTGCGGGAATCGTGACCGAATTCCCAACCAATCCGCTTCTGCAAGCATGCAATTTGGAGAAAATACGCGACCTTTGCTCAAAAACGGACTCACTGCTCATTGTTGACCCAACCATGGTCTCGCCAAAAAATGCCAAGGTATCGAGACTGGCGGACGTCGTCGTAAACAGTTTGACCAAATACGCAGGTAATGAGGGAGACGTCATGATGGGAAGCTTGGTTTTCCCTCAGAAATCCCAGCTAGGAAGACAATTATTTGAAAAAACGGCGGGCAGAATTTGTCCACCCTTCGAAAGAGACCTTTTGCGGATGGCCGAACAAATCGAACGATACGAAAACTTCATCGAGACCACAAACCGGTCGTTAATCAAAATCGTTGATTTTCTAGAACGCCACGAAAAGATCGAAAACGTACATTGGGCCTATCAATCCGCCAACAAAGGAACCTATGAAAAGGTGGCTGGTGAGAATCGGCCCGGATGCGTGGCAAGCTTTGAACTGAAAGGTTCCTTCGAATCCTTTTATGACCGATTGGAAATGCTCAAGAGCCCTAGCTTTGGCACTCAGTTCACCCTATGTTGCCCCTATGTTTACCTTGCTCACTACAAAATGATCAAATCTGAAAACGGGCGCAAATCTTTGGCTGAAGCCGGGCTTTCGCACAATCTCCTTAGGATTTCAGTCGGAACCGAGGACACCGACCAAATTACGGAAGTCCTGAAGGATGCCCTTTCGGCATCCTGAACTTCGACAAAACTTATTCGAATTCGTGAGGATCCAAGACCTTGCGAATTCTCTTTTTGGATAGCCGGACATATGCAGGAACCCCGTTCTCGTAGGGAACTTCAACCTCACCTTGGATAAGGGGTTGGCAATACTTGATAAACTTTGCGGACATGCTCACTCCGTCTTCCGAAATCCAATCGGCAGGAATTTCCTTAACGCCATTGGCGATTTCGGAAAGATCAGCCAGTCCGGTTTCACACTGGTAATTCTCTCCTTCGGAGCGTACGAGAATGACCATTTTATCGGTCTCCCCGTCAATCGCAGCCTTTACAGCGGCCCGCCCAGCCATAAACGCCTCGTCATTATCGGTTTGGGAAGAGCAATGAGCCGCGGCCCGCTGACCTGTGCCAAGCTTGGAAGATCGTGCTTTGACGGCAAGGTTTTCCTCAACCAAATTGGCGAGGAAATCACCTACTCCGCCTAACTGCTGATGACCGAAAGCGTCCTGAGAACTGGCACTGTTTGCAATGTAATTGCCTTCCTTGTCAAGCAAGCCCTCGCCCACTACGACCAAGCAATATTTGTTCTTCTTCAAAACGCCCTGAACGTCTTCGATAAACTTCTCTCGGGAAAATGGCAGTTCGGGCAAGTAAATCAAATGCGGAGCATCCTTAGGATTCTCCCGGCCCTTCGCCAAGGTCGTTCCGGCTGCAATCCACCCGGCATTTCGACCCATTACCTCAATAATGGAAACCAAGTCGTGTTGCCCCATGGCCTCGTGATCAAGGGCCGTCTCCCTAACGATCGAGCACAGATACTTGACCACGCTCCCGTAACCGGGGCAATGATCAGTGGTAACCAAATCGTTATCGATTGTCTTGGGCACTCCGATTACCCTCAACTCGTAACCCTTTTCCTTCGCGAGTTTGGATATCTTGTCGGCAGTATCCTGTGAATCGTTTCCACCGGCATAAAAGAAGTAGCGGATATTATGGGCCTCGAAGACTTGGAGCACGCGTTCGTAGTCCTGTTCGCGCTTCAGTTTGAAGCGGCAGGTGCCCAAGGCAGAACCCGGGGTGAACCGAAGGCCCCGGATGTTTTGCTGGGATTCCTCCGCCAAATCTATGAGCTCTTCATTCAGAATGCCCAGAACGCCATTCATGCCACCATATATCTCCTCGATGCAAGGGTGATTCAGGGCTTCCGAAACCACTCCGGCAACACTAGCATTAATAACGGCAGTTGGCCCCCCTGATTGGGCAACCAAACAATTTCCTATAAGTTCCTCGGCCATAGCTTAAATTCAAATAACGAAAAAAGATCCATCACACAGATGAACCTTGCAAATGGCAATCGCAAAATCCTGCCAATAGCGAATGAAGGCTTTGCTTACAAGATGACCGGAGGCCGATAATCCTTGGAGTCAGGATAACGCTCGCCCCAAGAGCGGGCGCGCTTGACGAATTGATCTACTTGGGCCTCGGCGGCTCCGATTTTCTTTTCACCTTCCTTGATCAGGTTTTGTATCGCCCGGGCCTTCAATCCGACCCTTTTGTCCTTGGCCAAACGCCCGGCAAGATCGTTTTCCTTGATCTTGCCATTCCTCAGGTCCTTCACAGTGGCAACCGCATGCTCCTTGATTGCCGCATGGGCATCCTCTCTCCCCGCACCCGCCTTGACCGCTTCCATCATAAAGGTCGTCGAAAGGAGGAAGGGAAGGTAACGCTTGGCCTCGCTTCCAATAACATTGGGAAAAACCTCCATTTGAGAAAGCACCGTAAGAAGGGTATCGAACAGACCGTCTATGGCAAAAAAGGCATCCGGCAAGGCAACTCTTCGGACCACGGAGCAGGAAACGTCGCCCTCATTCCACTGATCCCCGGAAAGCGAGGACGCCATGCTCAAGTGACCGTTCAAGATCGCATGAAAACCATTTATCCGTTCACAACTTCGGCTATTCATCTTGTGAGGCATCGCGGAAGAGCCAGTCTGCCCCTTGGCAAACCCTTCCCCCAGCAATTCGTGACCGGCCATTATCCGCAAGGTTTTGGCAAAGCTCGAGGGAGCGGCGGCAAGACGAACGAGAAGAGAAATCACTTCGAGATCCAGGCTTCTTGGGTACACCTGACCCACGCTTTCCCAATTTGCCGGAGCCCCCAAGTGCTCCATTACCTTTCGGTCTAGCTTTTCAGCTTTTTTAACGCTGCCCAACAGGGTTATCTGATCAAGCCTGGTTCCGACCGCTCCTTTGAGCCCACGATAGGGGTAAGTCGCGCATAAACGGGACAAGGAATCCAAGGATCGCTCCAGTTCCTCCCCCCAATTCGCCATTCGCTTGCCTAGGGTCGTAAGCTGGGCAGGCACGTTATGGGAACGGGCGGTAAGAGGGAGTTTCTTATATTCCTCCGCCTTGTCCGCCAAGGCGAGCAAGGCGGCAATTCCCTTTTCCAAAATAATGCTCAGCGAACGGTGCACCTGCAACTGCTCGACGTTTTCGGTAAGATCCCGGCTAGTCATTCCTTTGTGAGCATGCTGGTGACCTGCTTTGTCGGCGAACTCCTCCAACCGGGCCTTGACGTCATGCTTGGTAATCTCCTCCCTGAGCCGAATGGACTCCAGGTCCACGATCGCCTTGGCATTCTCCGATGCCTTGATTTCCGATTGATTGATTTTGATCCCAAGCTCCCGCTGGGCTTTCATCACTGCAATCCAGAATTCGCGTTCCATGATTACCTTTCCGGTCGCGGACCAGAGGTTCCTCATTGCAGGGGAAGCATATCGTTGAGCTAAGACGTTAGGAATATCTGTTGTCATTTGAGTAGGTTGTTCAGAATGATTCCAACCGCTCGCAAACCGAGCGGATGATAAATTCAGGAGTTGACGCCCCGGCAGTCACGCCTACGAGCGAATACCGGGAGAATGATTCTTCGTCCAGGTCTTCGGCCGTTTCGACATGGTGGGTCGGCAGGTTATGGGAAGCCGCAAGCTTGGCCAGTTTATTGGTATTGGCCGAGTGCTTGCCTCCGATCACGACAATTACGTCCGCCCCTTTCTCAACAAGCTCCAACAGGTCGGACTGGCGCTCCTTGGTAGCCCCGCAAATCGTGTCAAAAACTAACAAATCAGGATATTTCTCTGCCAGCATGCGCGAAAGTTTCTGAAATTCGTGAGTAAACATGGTCGATTGAGAAACCATAGCCACCTTATCGGATAAGGACGGAAGGGCATTCAGGTCTTCAACGGAACTCACGACATGTCCTTTTTCGCCGGCATAACCCATCAGGCCAATAACCTCCGGATGCTCGGGATCTCCGAAGATGACGACATCGAAACCTTTGGACGCGTGAGTCCTTACTTTTCCGGCAATCACCCCCACGTCAGGACAAGTCCCGTCCTTGAAAGGCATACCCAAGCCTTTGAGGTAATTCCTACGCTGTGGGGAAATTCCGTGGGCCCGTATCACCATGACGGATTCCTTCTCCACGCCTTCCTGTATTTCGAGCTCATCCTGGCTTTGATAGTCACCGACTTCCCTGACGTCCTCCTGACTCAAGGCGTCCATCATTTGCTTGTTATGAATCAACGGACCATCCGTGTAAACCCGTCGCTCCCCACCACGCGCCTGATCACGGGCTACTTGTATGGCACGTTCCACTCCCCAGCAAAAACCCGCGCTTTTGGCTCTTATGACTTTCATTTACAAGGTAACTCTCCTATAGCGATCTTGGAAAGTGTTCAATATTGATTTGCAAGTGATATGCAAACGATGAAAGTATGTAGTCATGCATGTTTCCGTTTCACTCTTCCTGATTCTTTGCCTTGCCTCCTTTTTCTCCCCCCTCTCCAATTTCGGGGAAAAGAAAGATCTGAAAAAGGAGTCCGAAGTCATTTACACCAAGGGCCAAAAATCCAGGGACGGCATAGGGAAATTCTATATGGGAAGGGAAATTTCCCAAGTCATGGGGCATTTGGGCGCTGGTTGGTTGGAGAGACCGAAGCGGGAGAAGGAAGAAAGAACCGACCTGCTGATCAAGAACATGAAGCTGAAGAAAGGCGATCAAGTGGCAGACGTAGGGGCGGGATCGGGATACTTCAGCTTTAGAATGGCTGAGCTCGTCCCAGAGGGAAAGGTATTCGCCGTCGACATTTCCCCCCAGATGCTAGGAATTGTCAGAGCCAAGATAGGCAGTCAGAAAGTCACCAACGTGGTGCCGGTTCTCAGCACGATAAAGGATACGAAGCTGCCACCTCAGTCGGTCGATTGCGTACTGATTGTAGATGCCTACCACGAATTTTCACACCCCCGCGAAATGGCCCAGTCGATTTTCGACTCGCTTCGTGAAAAAGGTCGCCTGATCCTCATCGAATACCGGAAAGAAGATCCGAGCGTCCCGATCAAACTCCTTCACAAGATGACTGAGGAACAGGCGATCAAGGAAATCTCCGAGGTCGGATTAGTATGGAAGAAGACCCTTAACGTCCTGCCGCAGCAGCATTTCATGATTTTTGAAAAACCGCCTAAGAAGTAGGGACCGGGAGACATCTACACCTTTCTCACCAAAACCGCGACATGAGAGCGTTTCGTCCCTTCCGCAGACAAGGAATATTTTTTGCTTTTCTTTGCCAATCGGCTTTTCTTTTCCCTGCCCACGCCGAGAACTGGAATCGATTTCGCGGGCCCGATGGATTGGGCTCCTTGAAGACGGAAAACTTTCCCAACTCGTGGACAGGCAAGCAATACGATTGGTCAATCAAGTTACCGGGAGTGGGACACTCCTCCCCCGTCCTTTGGGAAGACAAGATTTTCACAACCTGCGCCAGCGAGTCCACCGGGGAGCAGTTCATCTTGTGCATAGATGCGGCAACAGGGAAAAAACTGTGGCAAAAGTCTTTTGATTCCAAGGTTTACCCTCATCACAAGTTCAATAGCTTCGCGTCTTCGACGCCAAGCGTCGACAATGAATACGTCTTCGTCTCCTGGACAACCAAGGAGTCCAACGACCTCCTTTGCCTGGATCACGAAGGCACTCTCGTTTGGCGAAGGGATTTTGGGGAATTCCAAACCCAGCATGGGAATGGATTCTCACCCATCGTGCAGGGGGAAGTGGTTGTCGTCACGCATGACCATGAAATTCAATCTTCAATTTTATGCCTCGACCGAAAGACTGGCAGGACTTTGTGGGAAACGCCACGCGAGGGGTCCAAGCCATCTTCCTCCACTCCCCTCGCCTACCGTCCGGACAACTCGAAAAACCTGCAATTCGTGAGTAATTCGAAATCTCACGGATGCTACGGAGTGGATGCCCGCGACGGAAAACTTCTGTGGGAAACGGGCCCCGACACTTTGGATTTGCGCAGCGTATCCTCCCCCGTTTTCGCAGGCGGACTCTTTTTTGCAACATGCGGAGCTGGAGGACGGGGCAGTCGACTGGTGGCCATTCGCCCGCCACCGGACGTCAGTCAAAAACCCGAGATTGCGTATGTGGTAAAGACAAACGTTCCCTACGTCCCCACCCCTCTGCCGGTCGGAGAAATGCTCTTTTTGATCTCAGACGGAGGAATCGCTTCCTGTCTTCAAACTGCAACCGGTGAAGTCCTTTGGAGAGAACGACTCGACGGAAACTACTTTGCGTCCCCCGTATTGATCGACGGAAAAGTATGCATCGTATCCCGTGAGGGAGAGGTTCGAATGCTATCGATCACCCGGCAAAAAATGGAAATTCTAGGCCTCTCCAAGCTTGAAGACAAAACATACAATACCCCCGCAGTATCGGCCAAAAGGGTTTTCTTCCGCACCTATTCGAGCCTGCGCTGCCTGAATTCGATTTAACCGGACGTCACATTGTCCGTTGACTCCAAAGCCAAGCTCTTTCAAGAAAAGGGTATGAAAACAACCTCATCCTTTCTTGCTTTAGCACTGCTTCTTTTTCTAGGCTCCGCCCTTCAAGCCAATGCCCTTGAAGTAGCGGGCTATTCCTTCAAGGCCCCATCCGACTGGGTGTCGTCCCCTCCTTCCTCAAAAATGCGCAAGGCCCAGTTTTCATTCCCGGGAAAATCAGGGGAGAAGGGCGAAGTCGTGTTCTACCACTTCGGCAGTGGTGGCGCAGGGGGAGTAAAGGCAAACGTGGACCGGTGGATGAAGCAATTCAAGGATCCGCAAGGCCAAAGCGTGAAAACCGAAACCGTCGGAGACACGAAAGTCACCTATGCCCAAGCCCACGGAACCTACCTCAGCGGGCGCCCATTCGGTCCCAAGACGCCGAACTCGGGATACGCCATGCTGGCAGCGATTATCGAGGGTAAGCAAGGAGCCATTTTCGTGAAAATGACCGGTCCCAAGCAAGCCGTTGACGCACAAGCGGCCAAGCTGAAGAAGATGGTTACCGATTCTTTGGCAAAGTAACCTTCGAATCCGTTCCTAGAAAATTTCTTTTCACGCCCTCCGCCACGGCTTGGGCATATTCGTCGACCAAAGATGGTCGCCGAACCCCTCCGATTTCACGGATGCCCTCGTAGCTCCCCGCAATGATCCTCGCGTATGCGCCTTTGGAATTAGCCCGGTAAGGCTCGAGAAAAACGACAGGGCATCGGTAGAGGCGGTTGGCAAGAAGGTTGCGGGCCCAAACGCCCTCAACCTTTCCGACTTTCAATGCATTCGGCCCCTTGTAGGAAAACGCGGGCAACTTGGTGGATTCGGCCAAGGCAACCGAGACGTTCTCCGCAAGCCCCCTTTCGAGATCGTGCCACCCGC
>Ga0315321_10001328_pt1 | contig 18947 bp, 18 predicted proteins | sample M180m21515metaG_FD_203464 | JGI IMG/M metagenome (GOLD analysis project Ga0315321, IMG submission 203464) | Ammonia-oxidizing marine archaeal communities from Monterey Bay, California, United States - M1 80m 21515 | ecosystem: Environmental > Aquatic > Marine > Intertidal zone | place: USA... | reverse complement strand
CGTCGGAAGGAAAGGCTCAAGGCGTTAAAATTGCTCGTCTGTTAACCAAAACCCATCGTGCATCACACTATCCCAATGTTGGAATGAGTGAATCAGATTGCAGCAAACATGGGAATCCCTTTAATGGAGTCCGGACCCTAGAAGACATCCTTTGGATAGGTCCGCCGTTCATTCTCTGCGGTTCTTCAGCCCTGAGCTGCTCCTTGCAACACCCCGGTCGTTGCGGCCGCTATGACACCAGCATTGCATCCCGCTAATAACAGGCAAACAGATGCCACGCTGACCAATGCATGATAACGGGCCATCATTTCGTCCCCTTACTTAGCCGCCAAATATGTAATCGCAGCATCAACGCCGCCGCTCCCATGCGGAATGCCTTTGCGTTTCAGGGTCGTCTCAATCGCTGCGAGCGTTCCCCAGACCATAGGTTCATTCAAGTCGCCGAGGTGGCCGATGCGGAAGACTTTGCCGCCGAGTTTCATGAGGCCACCGCCCAGCAAAACGTTGAAATCATCGCGGACGGCGAAGCGGAAATCGTCGGCTTTGTAGCCGTCTGCAAATTCGACGGCTGTGACGGAATTGGAGCGCCGGGCTTGGTTCTCTACGAAGAAGTTCAGCGCTCCGCCTTTGGACCATTCAGCAATGGCGCGGCGGACGGCCTCTGCTAACCGCGCGTGGCGTGCGAAGACGCCGTCTAGTGTTTCTTCTTCAATGAAGGCGATACTTTCTTTCAGGCCATAGAAGAAATGTGCTGGTGCCGTGCCTGGATTGCGCATGTGGTATGGCATTTGAAGTGAGCGGCGGATATCCCAGTAGCGGCGTGGGACATCGGCCTCATCCGCGCGGGCGAGCGCTTTGGCGCTGACACCGAGCAGGCCAAGGCCAGTGTGCAACATCAAGCCCTTCTGGGAACCGCCAACAACGACATCCACGCCCCAGCCGTCCATCTGGAAATCCATAGAGCCGAGGGAGGAAATCGTGTCGCACAACAAAAGGGCAGGGTGGCCTGCTGCATCAATGGCTTTGCGGATTGCTGCCAGATCATTCGTTAGGCCCGTTGATGTCTCGTTATGAACAACGCCCACACCCTTAATCTTGTGCTCGGTATCGGCGCGAAGGCGTTCTTCGACCTTTGCCGGGTCAATGCCCTGCTTCCAGTCTCCGGTTAGGTATTCTGGCTTTAGGCCAAGCAGGCCCGCCATTTCAAACCACCATTCGGAGAATGACCCAGTTTCACAAATCAGCACTTCTTCCCCCGCAGAGAAGAAGTTGGCGAGGGCTGCTTCCCAGGCCCCATGGCCGGTGGAGGCCCAGATGAAAATGTCGTGTTCAGTTTTGAAGACTTTGCGTAGGCCGTGCTGTACTTCTTCTGCTAAGGCTGCGAATTCAGGACTGGTGAAATCGATCGGTGGCCGGTCCATTGCTTGCAAGACGCGCAACGGAACATTGGTTGGACCAGGGATCGCCAGAAACTGACGGCCGCGTGCTAACGCCATGGGAGTATCCTTTGAAGGCGGGATGAGGTGTGTTGAGGCTGATATAGCTTAGCTTGGCAGGATTTCCGACTCCATCCGACGCCGATATTTCACCGCGAAATCATCTTCGGAGAAATCAATATCCGTCCAGCGTACTGGATCGCCTTGTTTGATGGCGTTCTTGAGCGTGAAGCCATGGGCCAAGCCGATGGGAAGCGCGCCGACGGCCAAGCTCTCTTTTGCAGGCATCAGCTTCCCCCAAACCGTAAATCCGCCTTCGCCGTCCAGCTGCTTGCCTGCCGGTAGATCAAACTTGGCGACCGCGGCGACGTCACCCCGCCATGCGTCCGCAACGCCTGTTGGTTCTCCCCGGAGCGCTAGATTGGCGACAGTCAGACCAAGCTCCAACCCAATCAAATGGAATGGCCGCCACATGGCGCTGTAATTGCCGCTAGCGTCCGTGATGCAGCCGTATTCCTTGAAGCACGTCTGGGCATATTCGGTGTCGCCCGCAAATGATACGTAGACACCCCAGCGAAGGTTCTGATCAATCGGCGATCCATCGCGGCGCTCACTGGCGACGACTTCAACCATGCCTCGGCCATCCAGCAGCCCGCCATCAGCGCGCGGCTTCAGGCCATCTGCCAGCTCATCCAACGCCAAAGCAGGGAAGGCGAGACCCGCACTTGGCGGTGTGAGGGCGCAGGCATTGGCGACGGCAGCCATCTCAATCGCGGATTTGGTGCCATCCAGGAAGGAATTGAACATCTGGGCGTTCAATAGGTTGCCTTGGGCGTGGGCTGCATCAATGCCGTAATGATCCCACACCGTTGCTGGCGTCGATTGATGCAAGTTTGGCTGATAGCGTGTGCCTTTACCTGCCGCGATCACTTCAAATCCAACCGTGCGCGCCCAGTCTACCAATTCTACGATTAGCGCCGGTTGGTCTCCATATGCCAAACTATAAACGACGCCAGCACTCGCAGCCTCCCGCGCAAGGAGCGGTCCGGCCAGCGCGTCCGCTTCTACATTCACCATCGCCACATGAACGCCCGCGTTGAATGCCTCTAACGCATGGCGGATGCCGACGGCGGCATTGCCCGTAGCCTCGACGATCACATCCAGGCCCGGCGCGTTGATCAGCGCCATTGAATCATCGGTGACAAACGCGGCACCGCTCTTATTTGCGTCTTCAAAAGACCGGGCAGCGTATTGATCTTCTGTCCAATGGGTACGCTGCAAAGCCTCCCGCGCGCGCTGAACATCCAGGTCCGCTACGCCCATCACGTGGACGCCGGGTGTGCGAATTGCTTGTGCCAGATACATTGACCCGAATTTGCCAGCGCCAATTACGCCGACACGCACCGGGTTTCCATTTGCCTGGCGGGCGGCGAGCATGCGGGAGAGATTCATTTGGAGGCTATATCCTGGCTGCGGGTAGGGCGGATCAATATGCCGTCAGAAAATGTCGCCCGCAATTGATGATGCTGGACTCTATGCGTCATACCGTCCTAGGCTTACGGATAAGAGCGTGCAGAAAGTGCGCCTCGAAACGAAAATGACCACTAGGGAGGATTTGTATATGTCTAAGTTCCGCCAATTGGCGGCTGGATCCGTATTTGCGCTCGGCGCGGCTTTTGCCGCCAACGCGCTCGCGGATGCACTGCCAAAGAATATATCAACAACGGCTTATGGCACGACGTCTGCCGGTTACGCGGCGATGGTCGCTGTCGGCAACGCGATTGCCGATGACGGCTACAAGCTGCGCGTCCTGCCTGCCAAGAATGACGTATCGCGCATGACGCCGCTGATGCGCGGTAAGGTCGAGTTCTCGGCCATGGGCGTTGGTTCGTTCCAGGCCCAAGAAGGTGTGCTTGATTTCGGCAAGCCGCAATGGGGCCCGCAGCCGGTCCGCCTGTTGCTCATGGGCTGGTCTGATACGAACAACGCACTGCCTGCCACGGCTAAAGACGCCAACATCATGAAATCCTCTGACCTTCGGGGTAAACGGATTGCATGGATTGTCGGCGGTCCAGCGTTGAACCAGAATATGCAAGCATGGCTTGCCCATGGAGGCATGACCTGGGATGACGTAACCAAAGTGACGGTGCCTGGCTGGAAAGCTTCCATCCAGGGCATCATTGACGGCAATATCGATGCCGCCATCGCTTCAACCAACTCTTCAATGCTGTTCCAGGTGGCGAGCTCGCCGCGCGGACTTCGCTTCTTCGAAGCGCCTGCGGATGAGAAAGATGCTTGGAAGCGGCTTCGCGCTGAGGCGCCTTGGTTGGTGCCGCATGTTGCGACATCAGGCGTGGGCCTCTCGGAAGAGGTCAAACATGTCGGCGGCACATTCGGCTATCCGGTCTTCATGACGTACTCCCGCATGAGCGATCAGTCGGCTTACGATATGGTCAAGCTGATGCATGACAAGTATGGCAAATACAAAGACGCCCATGCTTCCGCTAAGGGCTTTGCTTTGGACCGCCAAGTTATGCAGTGGATCCTTCCGTTCCACGCTGGTGCCATCAAGCACTTCAAAGAGCAGGGCGCATGGACGGCTGAAGATCAGGCGCATAATGACAGCCTGATGGCTCGCCAGGACGTTCTCATGAAAACCTGGGAGGCTTCAGGCAAAGGCGCTGACTATGCGACTTGGATGAAAGCCCGCTACGAAGCGCTGACCGCTGCTGGATATGATGCGGTATGGCAGGACTAGACGAACAACTGGAGGAAATGGAGGCGGCCGAAGCGAAAGCGACGTTCGGCCGTCTCCGGCCTCTTTCCGGGTTTTGGCGAGCGGTTTTCCTCGCCTTTACCTGTATCGGCATCTTTTTGTCAGTAAATCAGATATTTAATCTGAAACTGTTCATCAATATTGTCATCCTTGATAACAGCTATCTGTACCTGCTGCTGGGCGTGTTTTTCAGCCTGGTGTTTCTGGTCTTCCCGTTGCGGAAGGCGGACGTGCAAAAGCCCGTTCCGTGGTATGATGCCATTCTGTTCCTGATCGCAATTAGTATCGCGGTTTATTACGCTTGGAACGGCCTGCGCAGCATTGAAAATGGGTGGGAATATTTTGCGCCACCGCTGCCAACATATATGGCGTTTGTTATGTGGGGGATGGTTATGGAGGGTGCCCGGCGCACGGGCGGCCTCGTTATCATGTTCATTTTCGGCACGTTGTCCTTCTACCCAATCGTGGCTGAAGCACCTTGGATGCCGAGCGCAATTACCGGCAAAGCCTCAACCTTCGCCGAAACCGCTGCGTACCATTTGATGAGCGAGGAATCCGTTCTCGGCATTCCAATGAACGTGTTTGGCACGCTCATCATTGGTTTCATCATCTTTGGCGTTGCGTTGCAAACGACCGGCGGCGGGCGATTCTTCATCAATTTGGCGTTTGCCTTGTTAGGCGGCGTTCGAGGCGGGCCTGCCAAAGTAGCAATTGTTGCCAGCGGCCTGTTTGGCTCACTCTCCGGCAGCGTAATCACCAATGTCTTGACCACGGGCTCTATGACGATCCCGGCGATGAAGAAAACGGGCTATCCGGCCACATATGCTGGTGGGATTGAGGCCTGCGCCTCAACCGGCGGCGTGTTGATGCCGCCTGTCATGGGAACCACGGCGTTCGTTATGGCCTCATTTCTGGAGATCCCTTACATCTGGGTCGCCATTGCAGCGATCGTGCCGTCATTCCTCTACTTCTTCGGCCTGTTCGTGCAGATCGATTCCTATGCCGCCCGCTATGGCATCCAAGGCATGCCGAAATCTGAGCTGCCGTCAGCGATGAAAACGTTGAAAGAAGGCTGGTATTATATATTCGCCTTCTTCCTGCTCATCACGCTCTTGGTTTATCTGAAGCGTGAAGCCCAGGCACCGTTCTTCGCGACGGCCGCGCTATTAATCCTCAGCCAGTTTGGCAAGTTGAAGCCAAACGATATCTGGTTCTATGTGCTGGCAGGCACGTTCATTGCGTTCCTAGGCTTGGTGCTGTTGAGCGTCAATTTCCCTCCCGAACTGGTGACGTTGATCCCGGTTGGCGCAACCATTCTGGCGCTGATTATCTCGCATATCCCGAAGCACATTCGCATAACGCCGGAACGTATATGGGATTTCTTTGAACAGACTGGCAAGCTCTTGGCTGAATTGGTCGGTATCCTGGCGGCTGTTGGCCTGATCATCGGCGGCGTCATGGGAACCGGCGTCGCTGGCGCTTTCTCTGGCGAGTTGGTGCGGTTGGCTGGCGGCGAAGTGATGCTGCTGTTGTTCATGGGCGCTTTGACGAGCTTCTTGCTCGGCATCGGCATGACAGTGACTGCGGCATATATCTTCCTGGCTATTGTGCTCGCACCCGCATTGATCGAGCTTGGGCTTGATCCCATCGCGGTCCACCTGTTCATTCTGTATTGGGGCATGGTTTCATTCATCACGCCGCCAGTGGCGTTGGGCGCATTTGCAGCGGCGACAGTCGCGGGGGCCAGTCCCATGAAGACGGGGCTGGAGGCGATGCGGCTTGGTAGTGTCATTTACTTCCTGCCGTTCTTCTTCGTGCTGAATCCGGCATTGGTGCTGAACGGCGCGCTTTCCGAAATCATCATAGAAACCTCCACCGCGACGCTGGGGGTCGTCCTCATCGCGTCCGGCATGCAGGGCTATCTGGTGCTCGTCGGAAAACTCGACAGCGCGCTTGGCTTCTTGTCACGGCTGCTATTGGTGGGGGCCGGATTGTTGCTGGCTTATCCGGAAATGCAGTCGAACATCATTGGCCTTGGGGTGATGATTGTTGCAGCGCTGATCGGTAGGGCCGGCGGCGGCGGTCGCGCTGTGGCGACTGCGGGGAGTTAGCGGAATGGTGGGGGAGGTCTGGCGTATCGGGGATGTGAAAATTTCTCGGATCGTGGAGATTGAAGCGACCGGCGGCATGACCCGCATTATCCCTGACGCCACCCGGGAGCGGGTTATGGGAATGCGCTGGCTCCAACCGCATTTCGCGGATGAGGAGGGGCGCATGCGCGGTGCTATCCATGCGTTGCTGGTCGAGACTCCAAGCATGGCAATCGTTGTCGATACCTGTGTCGGCAATGACAAAGACAGGGCGCTCGGTGCTTGGAACCATCTGCAAACGGCCTTCCTGGACGATTTGAAATCTGCCGGTAAGGGACGTGAGGAAGTGGACCGTGTGCTGTGTACACACCTGCATGTGGACCACGTTGGCTGGAACACAATGTGGGTGGACGGCAAGTGGGTCCCGACCTTCCCAAATGCCCGCTACCTGATGGGTCGGAAGGAATTCGACCACTGGCGCGCAAATGCCAAGGACGGCCAAGCAGACGTCATGGCTGACAGCGTTATGCCTGTCTACGACGCAGGCTTGGTTGACCTAGTGGAGCAGGACGCCAAGATTTGCCCGGAGATTACGCTTATCCCATCACCTGGGCATACGCCGGGCCACGCCAGTGTCCATATCCAGAGCGAAGGAGAGGCGGCGTTGATTACCGGGGATTTCCTCCATCATCCCGTGCAATTTGCCCATCCGGAATGGAGTTCAGCGCCAGACGTTGACCGCCCTCAAGCTATCCAGACGCGCAAGACCATGTATGAACGCTTCGCGGATGGGCCGACACTGATCATTGGCACACATTTCGCTACGCCCACTGCTGGATATATCAAGCGTGATGGTGATGCCTGGCGGCTGGACGTCTGACCCTATTGCTATAGCTGAATGCCTGCACGCTGCAGGAAGGCCTCATCGCGTACATTGACGTCCTGGCCCCTTAAATCTTCAGGCCGTGCTGCGAGCAGCCATACGACGCCAGCAGCTGGAAGAGATGGCGGCGCTAAATTCTCACGCGGGATCTGGCTGATTGGGTTCACGCCGGAGGCGCGGATCTGCACCTGCATCTCTGTATCGACTGTGCCGGGTGATGCAGCATAGACATCGATCGCTTCGCCTTCTTCCAAATGCAGCGCCTGGGTCGCCATCCAAAGTGCGGCCTTCGTTGCGCAATAAGCAGACCAACCTTCTAGTGGGCGATGGGCAGCGCCGGAGCTGATATTGACCAACGCACCTTTCGAGGCGCGCAGGTGCGGTAAAGCCATTCGTGTCAGGACGACAGGGCTAACCAGATTGATATTGAAAATATGCGCCCAATCAGCGGCATCTGCTGCTTCCATGCGCGCGATAGGGTCTATCATGCCGGCATTGTTCATGAGGCCATCTAGTCCGCCAAATTCTGAAACAGTTTTGCTTAGAACACCTGCCATGGCATCGGCATCGTCAGCGTCCGCTGCTAGAGCAAGCGCCGTGCCGCCGTTTGCCCGAATGCTGGCTGCTACTGTATTCAACGCATCGGCGGAGCGGGCAGTTAAAGCGACTTTGCCGCCAGCTGCTGCAAGTGCTTCAGCGATGGCCTTGCCAATGCCGCGGCTGGCGCCTGTGATGAGATAGGACTTGCCGGAAAGGTCCATTGAAGAACTCCAAATACCAAATAGAAACGGCCGGCTGAGTCGCCCCTGCCGGCCGCATCCGTCAAGCAGCGTGATGCTTAGTTGACGTAGTCGTAGTCGCCATTCTTCCACTCATAGAAGACGTAACCCGGCAGGGTCACATCGCCTTTGTCGTCGAAGGAAAGGGAGCCTAGAACGGTGTCAAAATTTACACCCTTCATTGCTTTCAGCAGCGCGTCGAGATCGACAGAGCCTGCTTTTGTTGCTGCTTGTGCAAACACCTGGATCGCAGCGTAGGTGTAGAGCACATAACCTTCTGGCTCGATGCCTTTATCGCGGAAGGTTTTGACCAGTGGTGCAGCACCAGCGTTCTTGCGCGGGTCTGGGCTGAAGGTCATCAATGTGCCTTCACCGGCGGCACCCGTGATGTCCCAATATTCTTTGGTGACAAGCGCATCGCCGGAAACCAGCAGAGTTTTCATGCCTTGGTCGCGCATCTGGCGCACGATCAAGCCTGCTTCCGTGTGGTAGCCGCCGACATAGACAACGTCGATGCTGGCCTGCTTCATTTTGGAGACGAGGGCGGAATAGTCTTTCTCACCAGCCGTATAGGCTTCGTACATCGTCTCTTTTTTGCCTGCTGAGTTCATAGCAGCAAGCGTGGCGTCTGCCAGACCTTTGCCATAGGCGGTCTTGTCGTGCAGCACAGCGATGTTGTGCGCGACGTGCGTCTTGGCAAGGTAGCCGCCAGCGACGAGGCCCTGTTGGTCATCACGACCACAGACACGGAAAACGTTGGGGCCGCCTTCGTCTGTCAATTTTGGGTTGGTTGAGGCTGGTGAAATCTGCAGGATGCCTTCTTCCTCATACACGGCAGAGGCCGGGATAGAGGAGCCTGAGCAGAAATGCCCGGCGACAAAGACAACGCCTTCACCAACAAAACCATTCGCGACAGCGACAGCCTGCTTTGGATCGCAAACATCGTCACCGACTTTAAGCACAAGCTTCTCGCCGTTGATGCCGCCTGCAGCATTGATATCTGCGACAGCCTGTTCGGCACCCGCTTTCATCTGTTGACCAAAGCTAGCGTATTGTCCGGTCATCGGACCGGCAGTGGCGATAACGATATCTGCGCTTGCGGCAGATCCAATCAGTCCAGCAGCGGCGAATGCCGTTGCGGTTAGAAACGACTTCTTAAACATGAAAGTCTCCCTTTGTTTGTCGCGCTTGCCTTCACCGTGAGTGCTGTCACGTACAAGCGCTTAACTTCCCTTTTACGCCCGTAACTGTGGGGGCTCAATGACTGAATTATCGAAGAGCCATGAAAACCTTGGTCACAAGATTATTCACTGGCCTTCCAGTTAAAAAGCCCAGAGGATTGGTAGAGCCAGGGGTATTGGTCTGCCACTTTTGCAGCCAGCCGCATTCGCCAAGCGATAGCTCCCAAGCCTGCTAAAAGACATCCATCCCGCAGATATCCCACCAAAGACAGCAATTCACCGTCGAAAAGGCCGCAGGTCAGGAAGCGTGTGGCGAGCGCCAACAAAAACCCAGATGCAATTGCCTGCCAGAATGGGCGCCAATTTTCTGCCACTGCGCGCCCTGACATCCATGCTGCAGCGCCGCCAAAAATACCAACCATGATGAGTAGAACAAGCGGGTCCTCGCCAAGGAATATTCCCATCAACCTGTTCCCCCTTCCAGATAGGCGGCACGGATTTCTGGCCGCTCTAGTAAGTCCTTACCAGCACCAGTCATTTGAATAGTTCCGTTCACCAGCACATAGCCCCGGTGCGCCAGCCTTAACGCGTGGTAGGCGTTCTGCTCAACCAGCAGGATGGTGACACCCTGCTGCACGTTGATCTGCTTGATTGCTGTAAAGATTTGGCGGACCAGCATGGGCGCGATGCCAAGCGAAGGTTCATCCAGGAGGAGGAGGCGCGGTCTGCTCATCAGCGCGCGACCGATGGCAAGCATTTGTTGCTCGCCGCCTGAAAGCGTGCCGCCGCGCTGCTCAGCCCGTTCTTTAAGCCGTGGGAATAGGGTGTAGACCTGCTCCAAATCTGTATCGAAGTTCGCAGGATCGCTGAACGCAGCGCCCATCTTCAGATTTTCAAGAACGGTCATACGCGGAAATATGCGCCTGCCTTCGGGCGATTGGCTGATGCCTTTGCGCATTATGTGGTGCGTCGGCATCGCCGTGATGTCTTCGCCCTCAAAGACAATGCTGCCGGTGCGGGCTTGTGGCGATCCGCAGATCGTCATCAACAAAGTAGATTTGCCAGCGCCATTCGCACCAATCAGCGTAACGATCTCGCCTTCATCAACGTGAATATCAACGCCGTGCAGGGCTTGAATGGCACCGTAGAAAGTCTCGACGCCGGAAACGGTCAGCATGCTCATTGGCTGTCTCCTGCCGTCTCAGCATCGATATCATCATTCTCCTCGTCATCGCCTAGATATGCGCGAATGACGTCTGGATTGGACCTGACCGCTTCAGGGTCGCCTTCCGCAATCTTCTGGCCATAGTCCAGTACCACGATATGGTCCGAAATCTCCATAACCATGCTCATGTCATGCTCGATTAACAGGACGCCGACACCGCTATCATCACGAATGAAGCGCAGCAGCCCGTTCAAATCCGCAGTTTCACGTGGGTTCAGGCCGGCGGCTGGTTCGTCCAGGCACAGAATTTGTGGCTCCGTACACATAGCACGGGCGATCTCGAGGCGGCGTTGGTCACCGTATGGCAGGTCGCCGGCAGGTTCATCGGCGCGGTCGATAAGGTTGATCTTTTCAAGCCAGTAACGCCCAAGTTCAACCGCAGCATCTTCGGCCCTCCGATAGCTTGGAACACCGAATAGCCCCAGGACGGACCAACCGGAGGCGCGCATCAGCTTATTGTGCTGTGCAACCAGCAGGTTCTCCAAAACGGACATAGCCGGAAACAGGCGGATGTTTTGGAATGTCCGGGCGACACCAGCGATCTGGCCAATGCGGAAGTCATCCATCCTCTCCAGATAATGCTCCCGATCAGCACCGGCCAGGACTAGGCGACCGACACTTGGCTTGTAGAAGCCGGTCAGGCAATTGAAGACCGTGGTTTTGCCAGCACCGTTCGGGCCGATAATCGATGTAATCCGACGTTTCCCCGCGACGAATGACACGTCATTCACTGCAATCAGTCCACCAAATCGCATGGTTAGATGTTCGACAGTGAGAAGGGGCTCGCTCATGGCTTGGCCTCCTTGTCGCCGTTGAGCGTAACAGTCGGCTCCCGATTGGCGAGCAGGCCGCGGGGTTTCCAGACCATAATGGCGAGCATGGCCATGCCGAATGCCAACATGCGGAATTCTTCCAAGCCACGGAACATTTCCGTCCCGCCGATCAGCACCGCAGCGGCGATCACAACGCCGATCTGGCTGCCCATGCCGCCCAACACGACGATCGCCAGGATCACCGCGCTTTCAATAAAGGTGAAGCTTTCTGGGCTGATAAAGCCTTGGCGTGTCGCAAAGAATGCGCCTGCAAATCCACCAAACATGGCACCGATGGCGAAGGCCGTGAGCTTGGTGTTGGTGGGATTTAGACCAAGCGAGCGGCAGGCGATTTCATCCTCCCGCAGCGCTTCCCAGGCCCGCCCCACTGGTAGCTTCCGGATGCGCAGCGTGAACGCGTTAGTGATCAGAGCCAGAATAAAGATCAGATAATAAAGGAATATGATCCTGTGGATGGACGAATAGTCCAACCCAAAGAACTGATGGAAGGTCTCCCCCTCACTGGATGATCGCTTGAACGGCAATCCGAAAAAGTCTGGCCTCGGGATGCGGGAGAGACCGTCTGGTCCGCCCGTAAACTGGTACCAGTTTAGCAGCACAACACGGACGATTTCACCAAACCCGAGCGTAACAATGGCCAGATAATCGCCGCGTAATCGCAACACAGGGAAGCCTAGAATGACACCGAAGAACGCCGCGAACAGCCCCGCCAGTGGCAGGCAGACCCAGAAAGACCAGCCAAAGTGTGCCGCAATCAGCGCATAGGAATAGGCACCTACGGCATAGAACGCGACATAGCCAAGGTCTAGCAATCCAGCCAAGCCAACGACGATGTTGAGCCCCCAGCCGAGCATCACATAGGTCAGCACTAGGATGCCGATATCCAGATAATACCGGGTCTTGTTATGCAATCCCAAGCCTTCCGTCAGGTTCAGCGTGAACGGTAGCGTTAGTGCGAAGGCAAACGAGGCCCAGCCGATCCAGATCGCAATGGATTTAAGGCGCGCCGATTTCTCCGTCTTGGTTTCCTTGGGGCTGCGCTGCTGAAGCGCTTGGCGGATCAGGCTGATCACAAAGTGGCCAACTGCAACGCCAAGTGCGGTAAGGGCAGCGTCACCCATCCGGATATCGATGATCATGCCGTCTTGGCCGGATGCGGTTCTAAGCCCCATCATCGGCACTGTCAGGGCTAGGGCGACGATGCCGGCGAGGAATGATTCCTTGGCCTGCTGAGGGTAATCAATTGTGGCCATACCCTTAGACCTTCTCGACTTCTGGGCGGCCCAGCAGGCCTGTCGGCCTGAAGATCAGCACCAGGACGAGGATCGAGAAGGCGGCGACATCTTTGTATTCAACAGTGAAATACCCGGACCAGAAGGTCTCTATCAGACCAATGAGCAATCCGCCCAACATTGCGCCAGGCAGAGAGCCAATGCCGCCAAGCACTGCCGCCGTGAATGCCTTGATGCCGACCAGGAAGCCGATGAAAAAGTCGATGACACCGTAATAGAGCAGGAACATCATGCCGGCCACCGCAGCGAGCGCGGCGCCCATAACGAACGTCAGCGAGATCGTGCGATTGACGTCTAGCCCCAACAGTGAGGCCATTTTCATATCTTGCTCACAGGCGCGCTGGGCGCGGCCAATGGGCGTTTTGGCGATGAGCAGAGAAAATCCAGCCATCAGGACAACGGTCGTCACGACAATAATAATCTGCAAATAGGAGAGAGTGACCGCAAAGTTCCCTTTCTCCATCACCACGAACCCACCTTCGACCATGGGTTGAAGCGGCTTAACCCGCGCACCTTGGCTAAGCTGCACAAAGTTCTGCAGGAAGATCGACATGCCGATGGCGGAAATCAACGCCGCCAGTCTGAACGAGCCACGCAAGGGTCGGTAAGCGACGCGTTCCAGCGCCCAGCCATAGACGGCTGCGATCAACATGGCGGCGAGTAATGCTAGGATGATCAGCACCCCAGCACCGCCAAACCCAACTGCACCCAGGCCAACGATCACGATCAGCGCACCGAATGCGCCCACCATGAAGATGTCGCCATGGGCGAAGTTAATCATACCGATGATGCCATAAACCATCGTGTAGCCAATCGCGATTAGGCCATAGATTGACCCAAGCGCTAGACCATTAATGAGCTGTTGAACAAAATATTCCATGGCGTTGGCGCATCCCCCCGAAGGTCGCGTTAACTATCGATTTACCCTGTTAGACCCTTGCGCGGATGAACGCTAGTTCCGCATTGAAGATTCTGGGGGTATGGTCAGACAAATCTGAAATTTATGTGGGAATCCTTTGATGTCTAATGATCTTGAAGCTGCGAAGGCGGAAGCTGAAGCGGAATTCCGTGCGATGAAAGCCAAGATCGCGCGCTTGTCCGATGAAGGGCTGGACTTGTTATTTCACGAGGCGCGAACCTGTTACGGCTGGCAAGACAAGGCTGTTGCAAAGGAAACGTTGAAGCGCCTCGTGGCACTGTCGCTTCTGCCGCCAACAAGCGCGAATATGTCCCCAGCGCGGTTTGTGTTTGTAACCTCGCCAGAAGCCAAAGAGAAATTGAAGCCCTGTTTGGCGGCTGGGAATGTGGACAAGAGCATGGCCGCACCCGTCACGGCGATCATTGGCTATGACCCGGAATTTTGGCGACACATGGACCGCTTGTTCCCGTGGGGCGATATGAAATCTATGTTTGAGAAGAATGCTGATGCGGCTGAGGAAGCAGCGTTCCGCAATGGGACGCTCATGGGTGGATACATGATGCTGGGCGCACGTGCGCTCGGCCTGGATTGCGGGCCTATGTCTGGCTTTGACCCGGCAGCAGTCAATGAAGCTTTCTTTGCTGGCACATCTTACAAAGCCAATTTCCTATGCAATTTGGGCTATGGGGATGCCTCTACGGTCAAGCCGCGCGGGGATAAATTCGGCTTCGATGAAATAGCTACAATCGCTTGAGCTAAAGGAATATGAACGATGGGCGAAAAGCCTGAATTACTGGAATTGATGCAGATGCCGCCGCGCGTCGCTGAGACGATGGCGGGGCGGTACAAGATACATGCCCTTTGGCAAGCTGCAGATAAGCAGGCCATGCTGGCGAACGTTGCCGACATGATCACCGGCGTTGTCACCATGGGCCATGGCGGCTGCACGGCTGAACTGATGAAGCAATTGCCGAGTCTGAAAATGGTCAGCGTGTTCGGCGTTGGCTATGACGGCGTGGATGTCGCCCACGCAACTGCGAACGATATTAAGGTCTCCAACACCCCGGATGTCTTGACGGATGAGGTCGCTAACCTTGCTGTCGGTCTAACGCTGGCGCTCACCCGTGAAATCCCAAAGGCGGATTCTTATGTTAGAGAAGGGCACTGGCTAAAAGGCGAGATGCCATTTAACCGCACAATTGTGAACCGCCCAGTTGGCGTGGTCGGCATGGGCCGGATTGGCCGTGCTACGGCTGACAGGTTGGCGGCACTCGGTGCCGATGTTTCATGGTATGGGCCGCGACCCAAGCCCAACGTGCCTTATCCGTTTGATCCCGATATTGCGCATCTGGCCGCCAATATGGACGGCTTGGTCCTTTGCTGCCCAGGCGGACCAGTGACGAAGCATTTGGTCAATCGGGCCGTTATCAACGCTCTTGGTCCAGACGGTTGGTTGGTCAATGTTGCCAGAGGATCTGTTGTTGAAGAGGATGCATTGGTTGAAGCGTTGCTCGGCAAGCGTATTTGGGGCGCAGGCTTAGATGTCTTTGCGCATGAACCAAAAGTGCCCTCAGCATTGCTCGACCTCGACAACGTCGTGCTGCAACCACACCAAGCCAGTGCAACAGTCGCGACACGGCATGCAATGGCGGACTTGGTTGTTGAGAATTTGGATCTATTCTATGCGAATAAGCCACTGAAAACGCCTGTTACATCATAAGGATATCCAGTTGTGGCAGACCGGGGCTTAGACTATCTGGCGGGTGCTGCCAGCCGAATTGAGGCCTATTCTGCTGATTGCACCCAATGCGGCGCATGCTTCGACGTTTGCCCAATGCCATCTGCCGCAGGAATTGGCGAAGCCGATGCGCCTGACGCCGTGCGCGGGCTGCTCTCGGTGCTCGATGATGGGCAGACGACTGCAGACAGCAGAACGTGGACGAAAGCCTGCTGTGGCTCCGGCTATTGCAACGACGCCTGCCCTGAGGGCATCGACGTGCGCTTTCTGCAGCGGATGGGCAAGATTGCGCTGTTACAGCAAGAAGGCGACCCCAAGACCATCAAGCGCCGATCTGTGGAGACCTATAATTTCATGGCGAACAGCGTGCGTGCAATTTCTGGGCTGCTTGTTGAGACAGAAATCCTTGGGCGGCTCCAGAATGTGGCACCGGGAAAAGTGGCCGCTGCTGAACCTGTGGACGTGGTTTTCTATACTGGCTGCAACGTGTGGAAGACGCCGCATATCGTGCTTACGGCTTTGGATACGCTGGATGCCGTTGATGTATCGGCGCGGGTTATGGGCGGCCCTTCGATGTGCCGTGGCGTCTATGGCTTCAATCAGGGCGATGGCAAAATCTCGGGCCGTCAGGCATTCGGCACAGTTGAGAAACTGGCAGAAGCCAAGACCGAGCAAGCACTATCCGGGTGCCCAAGCTGCCAAATCCAGATCGGCGATCTGGCGCTTGGTAATTGGGCGCAAGCTAAGGGTGCGCAGCCGTTTGATATGGCGCCGTTCTACAGCTTTATTGCAGACAGGTTTGATACGCTGCGCCCGCATCTTCGTGAAATCCCAGCCCGCCGTGTGGCGCTGATAGAACGGCCTCCAATTCCAGGCGCTATGGCGGCGGTGAAAACGATCCTTGGCGCGATTCCTGGTGTGGAGTTGGTGGAGCTTGATGTTCGCCCTGCAGGTGTCATGGAGAATACGTTGGCGGTGCTGAAGTCCTTCCGCGACAGCCAACGTGCGGCATTGCTCTCAGGGGCTGAGGTGGCGGGCGTAGATGTGCTCGCGACGGTCTATCATGCCTGTCACCGCCAGCTTTGCGCCTATGATGATGGGCGACCCTGTGAAATCCTGAACTTTATGTCACTCGTGGCTGAAAGTCTCGGCAACCAGCGTGAGGGTCGATATAAGATTTTAAAGGCGCTGGGGTCTGTTGATGTTGTCATTGACGCTGTAGCTCCAGATGCTAAAGCGCGCGGTTTGGATATTGGGGCGATCCGTTCAGCACTCGCGGCAGATATGTTTGCCGCCGTTCCGCTGGCAACACCCCCAAGTAACTGATTTTTCTAGGAGGATATTTTGATGGGCGGACAGCTCGACGGTTTGAAGGTTTTAGTGACGGGCGCAGGCGGTGGCATTGGTGAGGCTGTTGCACTCACCATGGCCGAAGCAGGTGCTGATGTATCCGTCGCGGATATTGACATGGGGCGGGCTGAAGCTGTTGTCAGCCAAGCTGAAGCTCATGGCGTGAAAGCCTACGCGATGCAGGCCGATTGCGGTGATATCAAGCAGATCGACGCCATGATTGAAAGTGCGGTTAGCAATATGGGGCGGCTTGATGTCATCGTGAATAATGCCGGCGTCACACGGAACGCTTTTATCATGGACATTGATGAAGCGGATTGGGACCGGATGCACCGGGTCAATTCCAAGGGCGTGTTTTTCGCCATGCAGCGCGCGGCACGGCAGATGATTGAGCAAGGCGAAGGGCGCATCATCAACATGGCGTCCATCGCTGGACGCGGCTTCTCTGCTACGTCAAATGCGGCGTATGCGGCCAGTAAAGGAGCGGTTTTGGCCATGACGTATGTGGCGGCGCATCAGCTTGGCCCGAAGAACATCAACGTCAACGCGATTTGCCCCGGTGTCACGTTCACAGACCTTGTGGGCAAGCTCATCGAAGATAGGGCCGAGGAGCAGGGGCGGACGGTTGAAGAAATGCGTGAAATTTTCGAGCGCCCGATCCCGATCCGCCGTGGGAATGACCCGTCCGATGTAGCAGCCCTCGCCGTATTCCTGGCGTCACCAGGTGCGCGCAATATCACGGGCCAGGGCTATAATGTGGATGGCGGACTGATCAACAGCTAGCGAATGCTGCGACCGCCATCTACGGGGACTGCCATACCCGTCATAAAGCGGGATGCGGGACCAGCTAGGAATGCGATCACGTCTGCAATTTCACCTGGTTGGGCAATGCGGCCAATGGGGTGTTTTTGACGGGACACTTCCATCGCTGCCTCATGGCTTGATGCATTGGACATCATGGCCGCCACCATCGGCGTATCCACGGTACCGGGGCACACGGCGTTCACGCGAATGCCGTCTGGGGCTAAATCAAGCGCTAATGAACGGGTGAGGGCGACCACACCGCCTTTGGATGCTGAATAGGCTGCGTGATTATAGTTCCCGCGAATGCCGTCGATCGACGCCACGTTGACGATGGCACCGTCGCCTTGTTTCCGCAGTTCTGGGATGGCGGCTTTGCAGCCAAGGAATACGCCTTTTAGATTGACGCTGTGGATCAGATCCCACATATCGACGCTGGTTTCTTCCGCGCTGGCTTCACGCAGCACGCCAGCATTGTTTACCAGAATATCCAACTGCCCGAATTCCTGCACAACCCAATCGACAGTCGCCTTCCAATCATCCTCAGAGCGGACGTCAAGCGGTCGAGCATTATTAAAGCCTGCCGCCTGTTCGTCGGTCTCCACAGCTGCGGCGACGATGGCGCCTGCATCAGTCAGCGCGCGAACCGTCTCTTTACCAATGCCGCCAGCGGCACCGGAAACCAACGCGACTTTGCCTGCCAAACTCATGGGGAAGTGCTCCTGGAATAATTAAACCAGCATATCCTCATTGCCGATGTCCGCTTTCGCAACCCCCTCTAGGATCACTTTGGCTGGCCCGGCAAAATCAAACTCTACATTGGCTCCGACATCTGTGGCCAAAGCCAAGGCCGCTGCTTCATTTGCAAAACCGAAGGACGTGAAGTCCAGAATGTCCTCAGTAACGTCGAAGTCTGTGATGCCGTCTTTCTGATCTGTGATATTGAACACGAAGCGATCAGCGCCCTGCTGTCCGGTCATCCGGTCGTTGCCAACCCCGCCATTGATCACGTTATCGCCGCTATTGCCAAAGATGCAGTCATTGCCATCACCGCCGTTGATCGTGTCATTGCCAACGAGGCCTACCAGCTTGTCATTACCGCCTTCGCCGCTCAGCGTATCGCCGCTGTTAACCTTATTGGCACCAGTGATGCGGTCCCGTCCGCTGTTGCCCGTTAACGCCAGGTCGACATCGGCGAACTTACCCACCAGGAATTCGACATTAGCGGCATTGGTGTAGTCTGCAGATGCGTTGATGCGGTCATTGCCTTCGCCGGAAGCCTCGATAACAAAGTCATTTGCGTCGTCGACCTCGTAGATGTCGTTGCCGTCGCCGCCTGTCATGGTGTCAGCGCCGGTGCCGCCATTAATACGGTCGATGCTTTCGCCGCCAGATAGGGTATCGTCACCACCACGTCCGATCAGGATGTCATTGCCCCCGGCGCCGTCGATGGCATTGGCTGTTTCGTCTCCATCCATCGTGTTGGCACCGCTGTTGCCAGTTAGCAGATTTCCACCTGCCGCCGTCCCATTCTCGATAGAACTCGGCAACGTGAATGCGATGGAGGCGACGACTTTATCGGTGCCGCCGCTTTCAAAAATCTGGTCGCCGCCATTATCGATAAAGTAGGTGTCGTTATCGGCT
>Ga0315321_10001325_pt1 | contig 18996 bp, 12 predicted proteins | sample M180m21515metaG_FD_203464 | JGI IMG/M metagenome (GOLD analysis project Ga0315321, IMG submission 203464) | Ammonia-oxidizing marine archaeal communities from Monterey Bay, California, United States - M1 80m 21515 | ecosystem: Environmental > Aquatic > Marine > Intertidal zone | place: USA... | reverse complement strand
TCTTCGCCCTTTTCTTCGCCCTTTTCTTCGCCCTTTTCTTCGCCCTTTTCTTCGCCCTTTTCTTCGCCCTTTTCTTCGCCCTTTTCTTCGCCCTTTTCTGAGGCGACTTGGGCGGGATCAGCTGCGGCAGGCGCAGGGTCTTCCACAGCGGGCGGAGCAGCGGGATCGTCCGAGGGCAGAGCGCCAGGGTCTACAACTGCAGGATCAGCAGCTGCTGGTGCACCTTCTGTGTCAGCGGCTTCAGGATTCACCTGTTCGCCAGCCTCTACGGGGACGGCACCGTCTGATGGTGCTTGGCCGCCAGCCTCTGCGGCGGCGGCGGCTTCTTCAGCAGCCTCTTTTTTCTTTTTGGCTTCACGCTCCATCCGTTTTTTGCGGCGGGCTTCTTTTTTCTTTTGACGAGCAGCGCGCTTGATCTGACGCCCGCGCTTCTTCGTCTCACTTCGGATCGCTTTGTTCGCCGCTCGAAGCTGCTTTTCGACCTCGGTGGCGCGCTCGGTGTCCAACTCAGAACTCTTACGGAACCGCTCGAGGTATATTGAAGCCTGACGAAGGCGCTGCAGTGGGTCGATCATCGCTTTGTCGAGGTGCTTGATCGCAATCCCGTCAAACAGGTCAGAGCCAACCTCCTGCTTCATATCGTCGATACTGACGTCCGGGCAAAGCTCCTTGCCCTCAATCCGCTTGAAGTCATGATCTAGATACAAAATACCCAGATTATAGAGCGTCGAATGACGATCCGGGTTTTCTTCGAGAATTTTGAGGAAGGTTGAGCGGCTCGATGCGTAGTCACCTGAATCCCGCTCAGACACCGCCTTGAGAACCCAACCCTCAATAAGGTCAGGCCGAAGCACTGTGGCTCGCTTACTCAACACCAAAGCCTTTTGAGCGTTACCGCGATCCAGCAAGACGCGCGCATAGTTGATGAGAACCTCTGGCTTATCCGGCAATCCAGCGGCAGCTTTTTCGAGGTATCCTTGAGCGCGACGCACCCGCGCCTCTGCCGTGAGCTTCTGGGCGCCTTTGGCGTATTTTAGATACGCTAGCGCTGCCAGATAGTTGGTCATGCCGTTGGTTTCTTCACCAGGAACCTTCAGCGCATTACCCAACACAAGAAGGCAAAGGCCCATCTTTTCACGCTTACAAAATGACCAACCCAACACCTGCATCGCAGCAACGTTGACCTCGTCTTTCTTAAGGGTCTTCATCGAAAGATCGGCAGCTTGTTCATAGCGGCCCAACTCAAGCAACATGCGGCCGTAGGCGTTGCGCAAATCGAGCACTCGATCGTGCTGATCCATGGCGCCCTTGAGCAGCTGCTCGGCGCCCTCTTTATCGCCGCCTCTAAACTTAGCCCATGCGAGCGCCTCGGTGGCGCCATGAAAGACCGAACCGAACTGATCATGAACCTGCTGAAGGCGGTTCATGCCACCGGCTTTATCACCACGGCGCATGCGGCAAAGGGCAGCGTTGTAGTGAGCAAAATAGAAGGTTGGATTCGCCGCTGCAATCGATTCAAATTCAGTCTCGGCACCCGCAGGGTCATCCAGAGCCTTTTTGAGCGCCGCTTCAAATCGAGTCTTAGCCGCCTCGTCGGGCAACAAGGGCTCGACCAGCTTGCCCGCGTCGACACGGCCGATATCAGCTCGCGCCGGGCCGGCGTCAGGAACTTCCGCCACGTCTGGAGCGACTCCGGCATCGGGCGCTTCCAAAGCAGCCTGCTCGATCGGACCCGAGTCCGGTGCGACCACGGGGCCTGCTTCAGCTTCCATGACCGGCGCATCGTCGAAACTCATCGGTTCAGGCGCAGCCGGTTTCGGCGAGGCGCATGACGCAATCAACATAAACCATGGCAGAAGGCGCTTCACTTGTCCTCCTCCTCATCGGCATCCGGTGCAGGTTTTTCTGATTTTTCTTCAGCTGATTTTTGGTCAGCCTCTACTTGATCAGGCGTCGGAACATCGGACGGCGTCACGTCAACCGCAGGTTGTGTCTCGGCAGACTCAGGCTTGGCTTCTGGTTTGTCTTCAGACTTTTCTTCGCCTTTATCCTCAGGCTTCTCTTCGCCCTTGTCTTCAGACTTCGCTTCACCCTTATCCTCAGGCTTCTCTTCGCCCTTGTCTTCAGACTTCGCTTCACCCTTATCCTCAGGCTTCTCTTCGCCCTTATCCTCAGACTTCGCTTCTCCCTCTTCAGCCGCTGGCTGCTCAGGCTCAGGAGGCGGCGCAGGGGGACGACGGTACTCAAATGGCTGAGCCAGCAAATCACCCGGGAGCAAGGCCTCGAGACTGCTCGTGATCGCTTCTTTCTCGATCGGCCACTCTTCTCGGGCGTACCGATTCAAACTCTGGAGCGCTTGCTTGGTCCAGTTGTTCCGGAACTTACGCTTACGAGCCGAAGTCACCAGCTCTCCATACTTTTTGACCGCACGCTGCTCAAAAGGTTCAGCCTGTTGCTCAAGAAGCACTTTCCACTCATCCATCATCATATCGTCATTACGGAACTGACGAGGTACAGGTGCATTGTAGAGCTTATCAGCAAAGTTTTCCCAGATCGAGCCGATGCGATACGACGCCGCAAGCGTCCAATCGAAATGCTGGTACTGGAAGATGTCGAGGTATTTTTTCTCGAGCTTATTCGCCCACTCAAACTTCTCTTTGATTCGCTTTTGAAGCTTCTTGGCAAGTTCGATGTCTTTACGCGCCTGCACGCCGAAATCGAGCGCCGCATACTCCTCAAACTCTGCTTCGAGTTGGCGGAAGTGCGCTTTGGCTGCATACGCTGCCTCTAGGCTCTGTGGAGCAAAGCCGCGCTTACGATATTCAGCGAGCGTCTTGTCGACGTACTTGTCGACTTTTTTACGAGCACTCTTAACTGACTTTTGCCAGCGCCGAAGTTGATTACGGCGCTTTGGCGGCTTCGCCTTGAGCGTGATCAGATCGTCCCAGAGCTGGTCACTCAGCTTGCTGTAAATCTGAACGACGCGACCCCCCTGTTCTTTCTTGCCGCCGTACTTGCGGATGAACTCATCGAACGTCCGTTTCATGCGGCGGCTGTTCTTAGCCTGCTCCCAAACCAAAGCCGAGTTGAAGAACACCTCGGGCACATCCGGGCGATCCCTGAAGAGTTTTGTGTATTTCTGGAACGTCAAAGCAGCTCGCTTGAACTGCTCGGTGCTCTGCAATGCGACACCAGCATTATAAAGGGCGTCTGCACGGTCGGGGAAATCTTTATAGTCGGAGACGAGCTTCAAATACAACGAGATCGCACGATCAAACTCGAAGCCTTCGTAGGCCGTCGATGCCACGTTAAATAGAGCCTTCGCCGCCAACTCTTTATCTTCCGGGTACTCACGAAACACGCGCTCGTAGAGCAAACCAGCGGACATGAAACGCTTGAGCTCAGCCATCGACTGAGCTGCCGAGTAGAGCGCTTTCGCAGCGAAGGGGTTCTTGGGGTCCTCTTTGACCAAACGTAAGAACTCATCATGCGCGAGTTGGAACTCTTTTTTCCCAAACGCTGCGACAGCTTGTTTGTACACAGCGCCCGCGGCGCTCTTACTCATCTGGGTCTTAAATTCTTCGTTGTCCTTGCCCACGCCAATCTTAAGCATACGCCGACACCAAGCCTCGACGTTCTTCCAGTCCTCTTTCTCGGAGTACTGGTTGAGCACCCAACGAGCAGCATCGACAGCGCCCTCTGACAGCGGGAAGGTGTCAATCAACTTACGATACCATTTATCGGCTTTAGTCTTGTGCGAATACTGCGCGTAAATGGTCGCGGCATTAAAGTAGAACCGCGGGGTATCCTCGGTGTCTGGGCTCGATTTGATGTAACGCATCGAAGCGTCGATCAAACGCACCAGCAAGCGAGGGATCTCTTGAGGCGTTTCTGCCAGCGGTGGAGGCTCAGGCAGGGTACCCTTTTGGGTCTGCGAGTCGACCTCGGCTTGAAGATTCAAGAACGCTCGATAGGCAGCATCTTCTCGGAACTTCGAGTTTTTCTTGTCGTCGCGCACGAGCTCGAAAACATCGGCAGCCTTAAGAAACTGCACAGACATCGTGTAGCCGATACCAAGGTAGTAGTTATACTCGTAAAGATTCGGGTCGTAAGGGAAGCGCTGGATGTAGTCAGACAGCATCTGCGCAGCGACGCGAGCTTCTTCTGAAGCGAGCGCTACCTTCTCTTCTTGGAAGTACTTCTGAGCCAACTCCAGACGGAACAAAGCAGAAGAGATCAAGGCGTCTTGAGCCAGCTTCATCGCTTTACGAATAACCGACGGACGGTTCTTGTTCGCTTCTTGCCATTCGGTGCCCGGACCGTAGGTGGTGAACAACGCCTCACGGGCGGCAGCTCCCTCGGCGAGCTTTTCACGTCCGAGCTGGTCGTAAGCGGCGATGATGTTCATCGCCACGTTGGGATTATCTGCATGCAATGGGTCGAGCTCGATAACCCGCTGGGCGACCGGGACATATTTCTGCCAAGCAGCCTGATCAAACAGAACTTTGGCGACCTCTAAATACACCTCACGTTGATACTCGCGACCACCTACGGCAGCGAACATTTGCTCGAGTCGATCTCCAGCTGCCACCTCTGGCGGTGTTATCCCCTTTTCATCGTACTCATCCATCAACTCGGCTTGTTTTTCGTCGTACAGCTCATCGAGCGCAACGACGGACTTGCATTGATCGAGCGCTTCGCCCGTCGCAGGTCGGCCCCAACCCTGCTCGACCGCAGCGACCGCAATGTACTGGATCGCTTCTTTGCGAAGATCTGAACCACTCTCGCCGGTTTCCTCAGCTTTTTTATCCGAGAAATCGACGAGCTCGACGAACCGTTTGTACGCCGCATCAAAGCGATCGAGCCGATAATGGGTCCAAGCGACCTTATAGAGCGCCTTATCAAACCAGGCAGAGTCTCGATTAGACAACACCCGCTGATACGCATCGAGCGCCTCGCAAAGCCGGTCCTCGGTGAAGTGATTCTCACCAATCCGAAGCCAAACCTCGGGGACAAACTTGCTTTCGGGGTAGTTCGTCACCAAGCCCTCGTAGTTACTCAGGCTGCGCTCAAACTCACCGGTCTCTTCCAAACAAAAAGCAAGCAGATACTGCACACCGTCGTTTTGTTCGAACTTCGGAAATCGCTTCAGGATCGTTTCGTAGAGCTTGATGCTCTTCGCCAACTCGAGCATCGGCGCCTCTGGCTCTTTACCGATCTTCTTCGCTTCAAAAAGTTCAAGCTGACGAGAAAACTCTTCGTCCGCGTCATTGTAATCGTATTTCGCTTGCTCAAAGTACAACTCAGCAAGACGGAACATCGCTTGTGGTGAGTATTCAGCGTCGTAAGCATACCGGCTCACGAAGCGCTCAAACGCCTTGATCGCCGATTTGCGCTTCTCCGCCTCTCGGCGCTCTAAATCGCCAATACGCTGTTCAAAATCGATGTCGATCCGACGCATCCGAGCGTCACGCTTGCGCTTGATCGTCGCCATGATCTCAGAGTTGAAGTCGTCAGAGGTTTTTTTGAACCGAGCGACCGTCTCTTCGAACTCTTTTTTAGCCTTCTCTTTCGCGAGCTGCTCAGGCGTCTTTTCCTGGGCTTTCGCAACGGCTGCGCCGGCCTCAGGCGGGTCATCAAGACTCGGCTCTGCAGGCTTAGACTCTGCTTTTTCAGGAGCAGCAGCGGCAGGAGCAGCAGGGGTTTGGGCTGACTCGTCTTGAGCTACAACTTGCGCTGCAGCAAACAGAGCTAGAGCCAGTGCGAACATGCGCATCACCGACTCGCCCCCTCATCGCCTAAAGCCTCGTCAAACTGCTCGCTGATGCGCCCCATTTCGCGCTCTTTCGCTCGCCCAAGTTTGGTGATGCCTTTGGTTTGAGTCTCTTTTTGTTCCCAAGCGACGTCGATCTTACCCACATCCGCGTTCCGGATGATGTTGTAGAACTTCTTGCTCACGTTACTCAGCGTTGCAGTTACCGCACCCACAGCGCCGCGTTCAGCCTGCTTCGCGAGCGCTTCCTCTTCAGCACGAAGGCCGCGCAGGCGGGCTTGCTCAACCATCACTCGACCACGAAGACTGCCCGCCTCGTTAGCGACCACAGCCTCTAGCTCGCGGAGGACTTTATCGACCTGATCCTGGGCGCGCCCGACGCGCTGACGCACGGCGTCAAGGCTGCGAATGTCCGTCAGGCTCTCACCGCTCAACCGAGACCGAAGCTGGGTGGCAGCGGCTCGCTCTTTCATCAGCGCTTGTCGAAACTCTGCGCGCAGCGCGAACTCATCGCTGCCTGCGCCCGCTCCAACCCCAGACTCCTCGCTTTCGATCTCGGATTTGAGTCGAGCAGCAATACGCTCCATGTCGACGATCATGTCACGGATAACCGGCACGTTGACCTGGAAGAATCCAAGCTCCTCACGGCTCAAGTTACCCTTTTGCCGGCGACCGGCGACATACTGATCAACAGCGGCGATCGTCTTTTTGAATCCCTTGAGCTCAAGGGTCAAACGGAACAACCGCTGCTTTAGGTCTCCAAGACGTCGAGACAGGGTCGAGACCCTCTCGGTCCGCACCTTGAGCGTCGGAGGGAGCTTATCGACCTCAGCCTGCAAACGCAGGCGCTCGGCACGCAGCGCGGTGAGTTGCTCGGTGTTCAAGCCCTGACCTTGCAGGATCTGAGTTTCTAAATCCAACAAGCGCCGCTCACAATCAGCAGCGAGTGCGCCCACCTCAACGGCTCGGCCCTGCTGATCTGCCAAGGTCGGAAACATGTTGATACGGCGCTCGCCATCGATGCGGCTAAGGATCTTCTCAATGAGCTGGTCCGCTTCGGCGAGATCACGCTCGCCACGCTCGAGCTCTGAGAACAGTCGGACGGCACCATTGAGGTCTCCGTCCTCACGAGCCCAGTCCAGCGCGACCGGCGGCAAAAGGCTCTCGGCCGACAGCTTGTCTAATCCAGTGGCGATGATCTCGCGGAAGTAACGCATCGGGTCACCACGCTCACGAATGATTCGGCGCAGCTCTTCATGCCCGGGCTCGTAATCCTTGACCACCTGGTCGAAGGCTTTGACCGCCAAGCCATACTGCTTGAGACGCAGGTGAAGGTTGCCCAGTAAGACCTTAGCCTCAGGGACGACCGCCGAGTGAGGGTTACTCGCCAGCAGAATCTCTACGGCGCGGACAGCCTTCTTGTACTGAAGCGTCTTCTCTTCTGCGTCCTCTTTCTCCTCAGCGCTCTTGACGTAAGCCCAGGTGATCTCGAAGAGCATTTCATCGAAATACTTCGAACGGTGATCAATGCTTTGATAGGCGTCGATGCTCGCGCCGATCTCACCGATCTCGTAATAGACACGACCTCGAGCGAGGTGGGTCAGCTCTCGGATCGCTTTTTGAGCGTCAGTGGAAGGGACAAACTTGAGCAGCGAGTCAAAAGCCTCAGCTGACGCCTTGAGTTTACCCAAAGCAGCAAGCGCTACGCCGGTGGCATAGGTCGAATGATGCCGATAAGGACCCTCAGATGCTGAGCGTTTCAAGCGATTGATCGCGCCGGCGTAATCACCACCGTGAATCAGTGATTTGCCGTAGAAATAGTCTACCTGGGGAGGGATTCGCCCACCGCTAGCGGCTTGATATGCCTTAAAGGCTTTTCCAACCTCATCAAACTCTGCCCGGCTGCCTGCAATCTCAATCAAGCGCAGAATCGAGGGCGTTAGGTGTCGAGATGCACCGCCATCCACTAAACGCTGGAAGTAAATACGAGCAGCCGAACCGTTCCCGTCTTGAAACAGTGACTCTGCGAGGAAATATACAGCGTCTTTGAAGCGTGGGTCCGACTTCAAGTTGGGGTCTTCAACAAGGTCGAAGAGAACCACGGCGGCGTTTCGGTAGTCCTTGAGCAAGAACAAAACCTCGCCGTTCTCTAACCGCGCCTTCCGGCCGCGCTCTTCGACCCCCATGGATTTCTTGCGAAACTGCTGCTCGATGAACTGCGCCCGGCCGCTCACATCATCAGCCATACCGGAGACGGTGCGCAGACCATCCTTGACCGATGGCTCGGCCTCGGCCTCAACGCCGAAAGCGATGATTGAGATCAGGAGCGAAAGCCCCGCCAAACGCAGCATTATGGGTCAGTTCCCCTTGGCGACAGGCGTATCAGCCTGCTCTTTCTTTTTCGAACGAGCCGTGTCCTTCATGACATCGACATCATAACGAACCGTCGGGCGCTCACGAAGATCAGTGGTGATCCCACCCCGCTCGAAGCCAACGACCTTGATCTCAGTGAACTTTCCCTCCTCAGCGGAGAAGGTGTAACTTGAACGAATTTTGAAGCGGTACCCCTTGAGATACGAGAAGATACCGAAGCCGTTACCAGCGTAAACCAGGTTCACCGACAGCTGGTGATTGCCAGGGACGATCTGCCCCTGAAACAACTCAATTTCCTTTTGGTTCGCCAGGCTGCCGTCAATATTCGACATCTGCTTGAGCGGCGCTCCATCCAAGAAGTAGTGAGCCTCTTGCAGCTTGAACGTCGAGCCCATCTCATTACGATGAACCAGCCGCGCCCTGGCGCCGCTGACCACACCATGCATCACAGCCTCTTGGAGTCGGACCAGGCGAGCCTTGCTCTGATAGATGCGCATCTTGAGTTGGTTGACGCGCTCCTCAAGGTCTCGAACTCGGACGTCGTAGGCGTCGCCGTCGTCCTCAGCCTCGTCTTCAGTCTCGTCTTCAGTCTCGTCTTCTTCATTGTCGTCTTCCGCCACCGCCTGAGGAGCGGCCTGGGGCGCCGGAACGTCTTTGTCTTCGCCGGGCTCTCCGCCCTCAGCTTCAGCACTCGCCGCGCCCTCGTTGGGAGCGTCTTCACCAGGTGCCTGGGCCGACGCCGAAACAGGCATCCCAAGCGCAGCAATAATCAGTACTGCTCGAACCATCGGATTCATCGCAATCTCCAAGCCTCTCACGGTCACGCCGCGCAGGTAACAAAGCCTATTATAGCCCGTCAAACATGTATAGCGGCGATACACTCACGAGAACAGATTCTCGATTTCCTCGTCGGTAATCGGAGAGCCTATTCGCTGACGCTCACCAGCACCCAAAAGACCACTCAACCGATCCACGAGGGATGCAAGCCGCCAGCGGACCACCCCAAGGCTACTTCGAGCATCAAAGACAACGACCAGCGAGAAACCGGGTTTTACGAGCGCGGTCAGCAGTTTCACCTCACCAGCATCGATGTGAAGACTGCGCACCTGATCCTTCCCTAAGGGCCGCATCATACCCTGCGCGCTAGCCATCATACCGGCCAGCGAGGCCGCGAAGCGACTGGGATCTACACGGAATAGATCACCGCTAATCGCCAGTGATGCACCCGAGCGTTCGCAGAGCTGGACACCAACCGCATGCGACTCCCTGACAAAAGCATCCAGCGCCTCTTGGACCTGTAGCTGGGTATGTTCTAAACTCACAGATCCCCCGCCGACAACTCAACGCTTGGTACTGGAGGTGGGACTCGAACCCACACGTTGTCTCCAACGCCGGATTTTGAATCCGGTGCGTCTACCAATTCCGCCACTCCAGCATCTGCTGTCGTCCACGCCACCTGTGACTCAATTATCCCTCGTCTTGCAAGCGTTCGATGCCGCCAGACTCTTGTTCTTTCAGCGCCTCTTCTAGGGCCAGTTGATCCGCTTTCGCTTGACGCTCTTCTCGCCCCCCAAAAAGCAGCACTAAAATACCTCCGCAGACAATCGCTGAATCAGCGACATTGAAGGTCGGAAAGGTATAACTAGGATTCACACCGCGCAGGTGCCAGTCAATAAAATCAACAACATAGCCGAGCCTCACTCGGTCGATGAGGTTCCCAAGCGCGCCGCCTAAAATCAACCCGAGGCTGATCTGCATGATGCGCGCTTTAGGGCCTAGCCGGTTAAGCCAGATCAAAACCCCAATAATGGCCCCAATACTGACGGTGATCAGCAAGGGCATGCGAATCCACTCAGGAATTGACTGAGTCAGGCTAAACGCAGCGGCTCGATTCTCGGCGTAGCGAAACCAGAACCAAGAATCGACCACCTTGATAAAACTGTCAGGCGTTCGCGCCCAACCGTACTGAAGCCATGGCTCGGCGCGGCTCAGCCGATCGAGCGCCCAGAGCTTACTCCACTGGTCGAGGACCGTAATCAGAACCAATAAAAATGCAGGGATCGCGTAAATTCGTTTGAGCTTATCCATCTAGACCTCGGCCGGGTTCGCGCCTCGGCGCCCGTGGCATTGCTTGTACTTTTTCCCCGAACCGCATGGACAAGGTGCATTGCGGCCCACTTTGGGCTGATCTCGGCGGATGGTTCCCTCTTCGGTGCCGCCTGCGACGCGACCGGTAAAGGCAGCCGCTTTACGGGCCCTTCGGCTGTTGCGCTGCTCACCCGCCGTTGACGCTCGACGCTGCTCGTCCATCAACCGCCGTGCGCGAGCGCGACGCTCAGCCTCCTCGCGAGCGACAGCCTCTTCGTCCATCAACTCGACGCGATAGAGCTGCATCAGCGCGTCTCGGCTGACTCGATCAAGCATTGCAGTAAAGAGAATGAACCCTTCCCTTCGATACTCATGCCGAGGATCTTTCTGACCATAACCTCGAAGGTAAATCCCCTCTTTGAGGTGGTCCATCTGCGTGAGGTGAGCTTTCCAGTGGTGATCAATACTGCGCAGATAAAATGTCTGTGCGAGATCGTCATAGGTGTCGACGGTAAACTCTGACCGGCGCTTCTCGTGCTGGCGGTTCACCGCAGAGTAGATGTAGTTGCCGATCTCCATCTGGTAAGCGGGACGGTCCGGCACATCACCGCGGCGGATTGCGGCTAAACTCACCGGCACATCAAAGACCTTGAAGCACTCAGCCTCCAAGCCCTCCAGCGCCCACTCTGAGGAGGGCTGGGCTTCAGGGCAAAAGCGAGTAACGGCATCAATGACAGTGCGCTCTGCGCTGTCTTTAATCCGGGTATCAAAATCCTGACCTGCAAGGATATCGCGTCGGAGCGCATAGAGCGTTCCGCGCTGCTGATTCATGACGTTGTCCATCTCAAGGACGTTCTTACGAATGCCAAAGTTGTAAGCCTCGACGCGCTTTTGAGCGCCTTCGATCTGCCGGCTTACCAACCGGGAATCGATGACATCATCAGCTTTCATGCCGCCCCAACGTTCCATCATCCCTTGAAGCTTCTCGCCTGCAAAACGGCGCATCAAGTCATCCTCTAGGCTGAGGAAGAACTGGGAGGACCCAGGGTCACCTTGACGGCCAGACCGACCACGAAGCTGATTATCGATTCGACGGCTCTCGTGACGTTCAGAGCCCAGAATATGCATCCCGCCGGCGGAAAGGACGCGCTCTTTCTCGCCGCCCATTTCTACCTCTGCCTTTTCAAGCTCCGCTGCGTATTCCTTGACCAATCCTGCCACAAAATTGGCAGCCTGCTGGTGCAGCGCAGAGTCTTTAGATTCGGGATAATCCTCCTCGGCCACGGCCTTCGGATCAATCAATTCAGGTCGACCGCTCATCCACTTAAACGTCTCGCCTGAAGCGTCTTGGTTCCGGGCATGGATCACGCGCTCACGCGCCAGAAACTCAGGGTTTCCGCCGAGCAAAATATCGGTACCACGACCGGCCATGTTGGTGGCGATCGTCACGGCACCTAAGCGCCCTGCCTGAGCCACGATCTGGCTCTCCTTCGAGTGCTGCTTGGCGTTGAGGACGGTATGATCGACTTTGCGCCGAGCTAAAAATCGACTGAGCACTTCTGAGCGTTCAACCGAAGCCGTACCGACGAGCACCGGCTGCCCTTTCGTCTGGCGTTGCTCGATATCATCACAGATCGCTTCGAATTTCGCGCGCTCAGACAGAAAGATCAGATCAGGCTCGTCCAAACGAGCGATCGGCTTGTTCGTCGGAACGACCACCACATCCATCCCATAGACGCTCATGAACTCTTCACGCTCGGTTTCAGCCGTACCGGTCATACCCGAGAGCTTTTCGTACATGCGGAAATAGTTCTGGAAGGTGATCGTCGCGAGGGTGTGGTTTTCGCGCTGAATACGAACGCCCTCTTTCGCCTCGACGGCTTGATGCAAACCATCACTCCAGCGGCGACCGTCCATCAAACGACCCGTAAACTCATCAACGATCACCACTTCGCCGCCCGTGACGACATAGTCGACATCGCGGCGGTAGACCGCGTGAGCACGAAGAGCCTGGTTGAGATGATGGACCATCTCAATATGCTCCATGTCGTACAGATTATTCAGACCTAAAACGCCCTCAACCTGATGCACGCCTGCCTCAGTGAGTGTCACCGAGCGGCTGCGCTCTTCGACCACGTATTCAACGTCGCGACGCAGTTTCGGGATCAGCCGATCAGCCTTGTGGTAAATCTCTTCGCTGAGTTCAGCGGGGCCCGAGATGATCAAGGGCGTACGCGCCTCGTCAATCAAGATGGAATCGACCTCATCGACGATACCGTAAGCCAGCGGCCTTTGAACCATCTCGTCGTGAGCAAACTTCATGTTGTCACGCAGGTAGTCAAAACCGAACTCGTTGTTGGTTCCGTAGGTGATGTCTGCGGCGTAGGCATCACGGCGAGTCTCATCGCTAATATCCGCCGTGATAATCCCGGTCGTTAAGCCGAGCCAGCCGTACAACTTACCCATCCACTCGGCATCGCGCCGGGCGAGGTAATCATTGACCGTCACCAAGTGCGCGCCGCGCCCAGTCAGCGCGTTGAGGTAGACCGGCAACGTGGCGACTAAGGTCTTACCTTCACCCGTGCGCATCTCTGCAATTTTTCCTTCATGCAGAACCATACCGCCAGCGAGCTGGACGTCATAGTGCCGCATATCAAGAACACGCTTACCCGCCTCGCGAACCACGGCAAAGGCAGGGGCAAGCAACGAATCAACCGACGCTCCGTTTGCGATCTTCTCTTTAAAGACCGCCGTTTGAGCGCGCAAATCGTCATCGCTCAACGCCGCAAACTGCGCTTCGAGTTGATTGATCCGGCTAACCGCCGGTCGAAGTCCTTTGATCACGCGATCAGAGCGCGTCCCAAAGACCTTTTCTACATATGCCTTCACCATCGAAAACCCCTCGCCCGAACGACCCGGACGCTCCGAAAGCATGGCTAGCGCCAAACTTCAATCGAGGATGAAGTACTCTGGGTCTGCAGCGACACCATCGACCAACACCTCATAGTGTAGGTGGGGACCCGTCGACCGACCTGACATTCCAACGCTGCCGATGCGGTCCCCACGGCGCACTGTATCTCCAGCGCGTACCGCAGCATCCGCGAGATGTGCATACTTCGTCATCATGCCAAAGCCGTGGTCAACCATCACCACCAGCCCATAACCTTTTTGTTCTTCAACTTTGACCACCGACCCATCAGCTGGGCTGATAATCGGTGTACCAATCGAGGCCGCAAAATCAATCCCGCGATGCATCGCATTTCGCCCTGTCATCGGGTCGCGACGCTCGCCAAAGCGGCTCGTTAGCCAGCCTTTGGTCGGCCGCACGGCAGGCGTTGCGGCCAGCCGCGCCTGCATCGCCTCGAAGTGGCGAGCCAAGGATTCCAGCTGTTCAACTTGGTGGTTCGCTTCTTCAAGCAAGCCATCCATTCGCTCGGCCATCAGGTGCTCTCGCGCCTGCTTGAGTAGTGGATGCTCCCGGTCACCCCAAGGTGACTCTTGACCCGCTTCTGGATCATCAACTGGACCGATCGCTAAGCGTCGAGATGGGTCCGAAAGTTGCGCCAGCTCGCGCAGCCTTTCTTCGAGCGCATCCACCTGCTCGAGGCGCTGAGCCAGTGCGGCCATTTTCTCCTGGGTCTTTTCGACCTGCGCTCGCAACGCGACGCTGCGGTCTTCGCCTTGGCTCACCTGACGACCCTGCCACCAGCCACGAAAGCCAGCCACGCTGACCAAGACCAAGCCCAAGCCCAAAACGACAGAGCCTAGAACCGCAGCACGAATCCAGCGACGCTGCACGACAAAGTACCGCGCTTTACCGCTTCGTTCCGGCGTCACAGCAATCGTGAAGTGCTCGTTACGGCGGTTCTTCAGGGCAGCCTCCTTGGCCGATGCGTTTAGCTAGGGTTTCGCAGTCGGCGCGCTCAAAGCGGCCGCTGGTCTCTCCTACCCCTTAGTCTAATCACATTTCACAACGGATCAAGAAGCAGTTCGGTGACCGCTTTATTCCACTTCGGCTGAAGTCGCCGATTCGTCGTCGATGTAAACGCACAGCGCCGTGATATTATCTTCGCCGCCGTGTGCGCAGGCGAGTTCGATGAGCAGCTTAGGACACTGTGCTGCAAAATGCCCACGCAGGACATCAGCGATCTCTTCGTCTGTCACCATGCCATTCAGACCATCACTGCAAAGCAGCAGCAAGTCGCCGCGCTCGAGCGCCACGTAGTACAGATCAACCTCAACCTCAGCGTCGACGCCGATCGATCGGGTGATGATGTTGCGGTATTGACTGACTCGAGCCTGCGCCTCGGTCATGAGACCCAACCGCACCTGCTCAGCGACCAAGCTATGGTCCATCGTGACTTGGTAGAGTTGATCCTGCCGCAAAAGGTAAGCGCGAGAATCTCCCACATGCCCGATGAAGGCTTGGTTTCCTAGGATCAGCGCCGACGTTACCGTGGTACCCATCCCCTGAAATTCTGGGTTGTCTGCGCTGGTCTGAAACACCGTCGAGTTGGCTTCTTGCATCGCCTGTCGCAAGGCGTTGACCGCCGGCGAGTTCTCACTTGGTTCACCCGAGTGATCACCCTGCGTCATCAGGGCTTCGCGTTGCTCAATCATTCGCTCGCGAACAATCTCGACAGACATCGACGATGCTTTCTCGCCTGCCCGGTGGCCACCCATACCGTCAGCAACAATAAACAGACCCAGGTCATTATCGACCAGGAAACTGTCTTCATTGCCTTCACGCACCAGCCCAATGTCGGTGGCTGCTGAGACGGTTAGCTCCACGCAGTTCTCCTAGCAGGGCGCGCCGGTTGCCATGGCGCCCATTGGCGAACAAGGAAATTGTTCTGACAAGCTGCGTTTACCCGGTTGTTCGATGGCGCCCTCTTTTGTAGCGTTGCGGGGGCAATCCGTTCCCGGGGACTATCTTGGACTTTGCAACACTAGTCGGTCTGATCGCTGGTATCGGCTTAGTTACTAGCGCGATCGTCACTGGCGGCAATGCCATTATCTTCGTTAACCCACCCTCGTTGATGATCGTGGTGGGTGGAACGATTTCGGTCATTTTGATGAAATTCCCCGCCGGTGAGGTGTTTAATTCGCTCCGGGTCATGAAAAATGCATTCTTTTTTCAGGCGCCCTCGGCCGTTGCGATCATCAATCAGATTATTGAAATGGCCATGCTGGCGCGAAAAGAAGGGGTGCTCGCTCTTGAAAGCGTTGAGCCCGAAGATGAATTCTTACGCTCAGGTATCCAGCGCGTCGTCGACGGCGTCGACACAGGTCACATCAAAAGAGCGATGAACCAAGAGCTCGACCAGATGGTGGCTCGTCATGACGTCGGTATTTCGGTCTTTAAGATGGGCGGAGATATCGCCCCAGCCTTCGGCATGATCGGAACCCTGATCGGGCTGGTGAAGATGCTGTCCTCGATGGAAGACCCGTCAGCGATCGGCCCGGCGATGGCGATCGCTTTGCTCACCACCCTTTACGGCGCTCTGATGGCTAATGTCTTCTTCCTACCGATCGCCGACAAACTGGCTTTTCGGTCAGAACAAGAGCTCTTCGCTCGAAGATTGATGGTCGATGGCATTCTGGCAATCGGCCGGGGAGAGACCAACCCCAATCAGCTCAAAACAATGCTCGGCGCCAACCTTGCGCCCAAGGAACGCGAGCAACTGGAGTAGGCGCTGATGGAAGAGGAGCTCCCACCAGTCCTTGAGGACAGCGAACTCTTCGCTAGTGCTCATGAGACCATCGCGGCTGCGATCGCCGAGCTCGATGACGAGCCGGCTATCAGTCCCATTCCTGATGATGAATTCGACGACGAAGAAGAAAAAATACGCTATAAAAAAGTCTTCATCGGCGCGCCCATGTGGGTGGTGACCTTTGGCGACTTGATGAGTTTGCTGCTGACCTTCTTTGTGCTGATTCTAAGCTTCTCGACGATGGACCCGGTCAAGTTTAAGATCGTCCGAGGGTCACTGGATACGGCGTTAGGTATTCAAAAGAAGGTGACGGCGACCAGCACCCCGCGCGCCGACAATATGATGGCGACCGAATTTAACCGGCGCGACTTCAACAAACAGATTGAGAGCGTGCTCAAGAAGGCGCTGCGCGACACCTTCCCTCCAGGGCAAGAGCCCGGCCGCATCGAGAAGGTGATCGATATCCGCGGTGAGGTCGTTCGCTTCATCGCATACGACCTCTTTTTACCGGGCAGCGAAGCCGACGCCCCTAAAGCCAAAACGGTCTATCAGGTGATGGCCGACACCTTGGTCCAGATGGAGGCTCGAATGGAGGTTCGCGGGATCGCCCTCGAGCGCTTCTCACGCGACCTCAGACAGCGCGGTCAAGCGCGCGAGGATGGGGTCGTACCCGTTCGCGTCGCGGCTCGACGTGCGGTGATCGCCAGTCAAAAAGTCCAGAGCCGGCGAAAGCGAGAGATCAGCAGCCGAACGGTCCTGCCTGCGGTCACTCCTGGTGTCGCTACGCCAGAGCCTCCAGGCGTCGTGAACATGACCGAATTCGTGTTTCTAGCGCCTGATCGAGTCAGCGCTAAAGCGGGTAACCCATGACCAAAGTTGTACTTAAAATCACCCGAGGAGCGCCTGCTTGGGTGGTGACCTTTGGCGATCTGATGAGCCTCCTGCTCACCTTCTTTGTGCTCCTACTGAGTTTCTCGCGTGTCTCGGTCTCGCAGCGATACCAAGAGGTCAACGGCACCTTGAAAAACGCCTTTGGGTTGGCTCAAACTAAAAATGTTTCGCCGCCATCAGCGATGGATCTCATCAAGATCACCGATGACTTTACGATGACCGCAACCAAGATCGAAGAAGAGCTCCGTAAAGAGGTCGTGCCGCGCTATCCGCTCGACGAAAAAGAGATCGAAAAGCCCGAGATTATCCGAAGAAAAGACCGGGTGATTCTACGCTTCAACGGCGAGGCGATGTTTCCATCCGGAAAGCAAGAGATCGATCCTAGATTTCATGCGTTTCTGGACGGGGTCGCGACCAAAGCGGTGGCGAATCGAGTGAACACGATCATCGAAGCCCACACGGACAACGTCTCTTTTAGGACGCGGTTGTTTTCATCAAACAGTGACCTGAGCATGGCTCGAGCGGCGCAGGTTGCTGCCTACATCACGAGCGTTCAGCGTCTGCTGCCCTCTCGAGTTTTAGCCGTCGGAAAAGGACCTTATGAGCCGTTGCATCGCAACAACACGCGGAAGCGCCGGGCGATGAATCGACGCATCGAAATTCAGTTCGTCGAAAATATGGCTGAGAAAGGTAGCCTTCGACTCGGAACCGATAAAGGCGTGCGCTTTGAAATCGGCGGTAAGAACAAAAAAGTCCCATGATCTGGCTACTCAACCGAACCCACAGTGAAGCGGCTCACCAGGCTGCTCAGGATCTGCATCGATTCGCTCTTAGTGAGGGTATTGAATGCCGTATTTTAGAGCAAGGCAGTGAACCTAGCGCCGAGGATATGATGATCGTCCTCGGCGGCGATGGCACGCTGATTCAGGCAGCGAGGCGGTTCGCACATCTGGGCTTGAGGATGGTTGCGATCAACTTAGGCCGCCTCGGCTACATCACCAGCTTTAGTGCGGACCAAGCTCGCTTTGCGCTCAGTGCAGCGGCAGCGGGAGCGCTGGTCGAGGATGTACGTCTGAGGCTGTCGGTTCGATGGGCAGGCCAAGAAGCCGTCGCGCTGAACGAAGCCTTGATCACCTCAGGTCAGCCAGGACGTATCTGCTCGCTAGCGCTTACCATCGATGGTCAACCTGCCACCGCTTTGCGTGGCGACGGTGCTCTTGTGGCCACGCCGACCGGCAGCACCGCCTACGCCTTGAGCGCTGGCGGTCCTGTTTTGCTGCCCGGGCTCCAGGCCTTAGTGGTGGTGCCCGTGGCGCCGCACTCGATCCGTTTTAGACCCCTCGTGTTGCCGCCACAGCGAGTCTTATCGCTGCGTCCCGAAGAAGACGCATGGCTGGTGCTTGACGGTCAAGAGCGACTTCGGATTGAAGCCGGAACTGAAGTCACCCTCGATGGCACCGCGCCGGCTTTGCGCTTGCTCAAAGAGCCGTCTCATGAACACCTCGTGACGCTGCGCGACAAACTGCACTGGGGTGAATGGTCATGATCGCCGAGTTGAGCATTCAAAATCTCGTGCTCGCCGATCAGATCCGCATTCAACTTCAACCCGGACTGGTGGCGCTGACTGGCGAAACAGGCGCAGGAAAAAGTTTGATCGGCCAAGCGCTTCACCTCGCCGCCGGAGGGCGCGCTAAAAGCGGCTTGATCCGGCGCGGTGAAGACGAAGCACGAATCGATCTAGTGCTCCAGTTCGAGGGCAGCGCTCAACGCTCGATCGACCGAGACCTCAAGGCGCTCGGGCTCCCACAAAGCGAAGACGGACGCATCGTCGTTCGTCGGGTCCTCAAGGCATCGGGCGGCACACGGTCTTGGATCGGTGGCTCAGCGGTCAGCCTACGCAGTCTTCAAACGCTCTGGAAAAATCGGCTGATGAGGATCGATCAAGGGGCGGCGACGACCCTCAACTCGACCACAGGTCGCTTAGCCCTTTTGGATCGCGCGCTGCCTCGCACGGCGCCGGTCGAAGCGATGAAACAAGCCGCTGAACAATGGCACGCTGCTCAAGCTGAACTCGAGCGGCTGACCGACCAACTCGAGAGCCAGCGTGATCAGCGAGAGATGATTCGCCACTGGGTCGATGAGTTGATCGAATTTGCG
>Ga0315321_10001323_pt1 | contig 19001 bp, 26 predicted proteins | sample M180m21515metaG_FD_203464 | JGI IMG/M metagenome (GOLD analysis project Ga0315321, IMG submission 203464) | Ammonia-oxidizing marine archaeal communities from Monterey Bay, California, United States - M1 80m 21515 | ecosystem: Environmental > Aquatic > Marine > Intertidal zone | place: USA... | reverse complement strand
CTAGGATATATGTTCCGAGAAGGCGGAGGTAAGATACAAAACATTGTAATTGAAAAGCACAACACTCGATATGTTCGTAGTGCTACAATTATTGATTGTGTTTACTTTTTAATCTTGCTTTTCTTTAAAGAACTAAACGATATACCTATGTCAACAACTTGGGTGTTCGTAGGACTACTATGTGGACGTGAACTTGCTATGGCAACTATGACAGGCAAGCACAAGTTCAAAACAGTGTTTCCATTAGTGACCAAAGACTTCTTCAAAATGATGATTGGCTTGGGTGCATCAGTAGGTGTAGTATTGATGATACATTATGTTATAGTTCCAAACGGACTGTAACCATTAAGGCAGGGTACAACGGCTCTGCCTTAATATATACTAGTATGATAAAAGATTGGTCATTACAAGAAGTAAAAAATAACATTGATAAGATCACCTACGGTGCAAACGATGCTAGGATGGATGGATTTGTAACATGGGGTTGCAAACAAGACTTGTATCAAATACTTTGGTATTGTGAAGATGCATTAGAAAAGTGTAGTACATACGCAGACGAAGACAAATTTGTTAAACGTAGAGATCAAGAGAAGATGTTAAAAACACTAGGAAAAAAATGAATGCCAAAGATGAATTTGATAAGTAATTCTGGTAAGAAGGTTAGTTTTACTTTCACAGATGATATCGTTGGTAAAACAATGTTTGATGTAATTAATAAGCGTGAGAAAAACATTAGAGCATCGCATAATAGTTTTAGTATGTTTGCAGATACAGAAAAAATAGAAACTCAGCTAAGACATAAAGTTGAAAAAATATCTTCATACAATATAGATATGCCCAAGATACCAAAAAAATTAGACAAAGACATATTAAATCGTATACACGAAGGATTTCATGTTGTTGAAGAACTATATCGTGCTGAAGATGACTCTTGGGACAACCAAACTAAAAATATAAGAACATTACTTTCAGATGTTAACTTTCTAGTACACGAACTTGAGAATGCATTATTTCATAAAGACAATGACGCCTACTCAGTATTTTATATAGGCGAAAATAATATAAGTGACAGGGCAGTAATTTATCCACAACTCCGAAAACTATTTGCATATAACCGACGGCCAAGCAAAGCAACACTACAAGTTGGGTATGCCACTGTAGGGAAGAACTTACTACACGCAGTAAAAGATAATGATGTAGATATGATCAAGAACGGAAATTTAAGACCACAAATGAGTATGAGTACAGAAACAATATGGTCTTGGAGTGAAAATATAGATAATGGTAAAATGTGTAAACAGAAACGGACAAAATGGGATAAAGATGTTAGAGATTTTGTAGTTAAAAATAAATTACAAGACTATGTAGGTTGGAAAGATCCTATACATTATAATAGTGTACAGCCTTATTATGCATATACAGATGAGGATCTGTCATTAACAGAATGGCACAATATTATAGTAAAAGATAAATTAAAAGAAATAGAACTATGTTAGGAAAAAAATGAAAATAGGAATAGCTGGTTATGGTTTTGTTGGCAAGGCACACGAGAATGTGTTAAAGGATTATCACGACTTAATTATATATGATCCTGCACTAGGACACTACGGTGACCTAAGACATGCAGATGCAATTATTATTTGTGTTAGTACACCTAGAGGATCACACGGCGGATGTCATATGGACAACGTGTATTGTATCATCGAAGACAATCCAAATGTACCAATACTAATTAAAAGCACAATCAGTATTGAAGGATGGGACATGCTGAAACATGTATTCCCTCACACAAGTATAACTTTCTCTCCAGAGTTTCTAAGGGCGGCAACAGCACTGGAAGACTTTCAAAACACAAAGACAATATTACTAGGTAGTGGTAACACAGGCTTTTGGGCTGACATCTTTGTTACAGCAATGGGTAAGATTGATATTGATATAGCAACCGCACAAGAATTAATACTAGCCAAGTATGCTCGCAACAGCTTTTTGGCACTCAAGGTTGCGTACTTCAATCAAATCAATGACTTGTGTACCAAATTAAATGTTGACTATAACAAGGTAAGACAGTATACTACAATAGACAACAGGATAGGAGATAGTCACACTACTATAACAGATGAACGAGGCTTTGGAGGACATTGTTTTCCTAAAGACACAGAAGCCTTTGTTACATCAAGCAAGCGTGTTGACAGTAACCTATCCATATTAGAAAACGCAATTGAATACAACCAACGTATCAGAAAGGGAACCACTTGAAAATGAAAATCATTACGGGAAATGCTAACCCGAAATTAGCACAAGAGATCGCAGAGCATTGTTTTGCTGATCTTGTTCCAGCGGCAGTTTCTACATTTGCAGACGGAGAGACAAGTGTAGAGTTTAATGAAAACATTAGAGGAGAAGATGTTTTTATAGTGCAAAGCACAGCAATGCCGGTTAATGATAGTTTGATGGAACTGTTGATAATGATTGATGCGGCAAGACGTTCAAGTGCAAGTAGAATTACAGCAGTTATTCCTTACTTTGGTTATGCTAGACAAGATCGTAAGAGTGCTTCACGTACACCTATCACAGCAAAACTAGTTGCTAACTTATTAGTTACAGCAGGTGCAGATAGAATCCTTACAATGGATTTACACGCAGGACAGATACAGGGCTTCTTTGATATTCCAGTGGACGATTTAACAAGCCGTGTTGTATTTGCCAAAGACATCAAACGTAATGTTGACACAACAGAAGGTACAGTATTTGTAAGCCCGGATGCAGGTGGTGCAGTACGAGCTAGAAAGTTTGCAGACATGTTTCATGCAGACATTGCTATTGTAGATAAGATGCGTCCTGAAGCAGGCAAGAGTGAAGTTATGAACTTGATTGGTGATGTTAAAGGTAAACATGCTATTCTAGTTGATGACATTGTTGACTCGGGTGGAACACTATGTAAAGCTGCTGAAGCAATTATGAAAGCAGGAGCCCTAAGTGTTCGTGCTTATATCACACACGGTGTATTGTCAGGTGAAGCATGTCAAAAAGTTGAAAAGTCAGTGCTAGATGAATTAGTAGTTACTGATTCAATTGCTAATCGTTGTCCTAAGAACTGCAAAAAGACACGACAGGTTAGTGTCGCGCCTTTGTTTGGCGAAGCAATGCGTCGAGTTACAAACGAAGAGTCTGTATCTAGTCTATTTGTTTAATGTGTTTGATATACTCAGTCATTGAATGATCACCAAAGCTATCTATCTTACCTTGCTTTAGGCCCATCCATATTCCACGCCACTTGTCTTTCCACAACTGCCAACCTGTAGGCTTTCTATACTTACCATAAGCATTTAGGTAGTGTTCATTTCCGTGATGTACATACCCCATTGCCCAAAGAGGAACAGTAGTAACAATGTCATTGTTGTTCTTCCAACGGTGATGTGTTACACCTAAGCTCTTAACATAACCTCTCCAACCCACACGTGGTGAACCAAATGTATACAGTTCAACCGGATCGTTAAGTTCTTCATCATGTAAACAACGGCTTGCCATTATAGTTGCCATTGCCGCTCCTAGTGAGTGTCCACAGAACCATAGTGTCTTGCCTAAGTTTGCTTTACGGTTAATGTCTTCTGTGATAGCAGGCCATAGTTCGTCTACTTCTGCTTTAAAACCTTGATGTACTCTTGATATTGTTTCTGCCATTACTGGTATTGCTTTTAGATCTGCACTAATATCATTGAATTCTGTTGGTTCAGTTCCACGACATGCAATTACTAGATCGTCTTTATTCATAAAACGGTATGCTTGTGCTCCGTCTTTTTCATAAAACTCAGTTGTTGTAAACCCTAATTTCTTTGCTTGACTCTTAGCATCTTTCATGTTACAATATGCTATACTAGCAAGTTTAGCAAATAATAGGGATCTCTCATTAAAATTTAGTTTTGATATACTCATACGCCCTCCCTTATCTATTACAATCATATTTATCGAAACGCTAAATACATGTACGGAGCATTAACATGAAAAAACGCACAAGGTCAATTTTAGAAGAATTAAACAGTTTAGGTCGTAAACACAATAATGATCGTTTAATAGAGTCTTCAGCTAGTAATATTATTGAAAGTAGTATAAATCTACTAAATCGGATATCAGAAACTTATGATGATGTTACAGCAAGTGAGCTTGAACGTCGATTTATTAATGCAATTAAAAGTGGCGATCCTCGCAAATTTAAACGTGGAATTAAAAAAGTAATAGAGGCTAAGAATAATGATACTAAGTGAAGGCGGCAACGTATTTAAAACTGAGCCTGAAAAGGAAATGATGACACAACGCATCGCAACGCCCGATGTGCATCCTACTATACAGTTTATTGAAAAGATAACAGGATTAACTTTTGACGAAGAAGACTGGTTAGGCACAACAGGTAAGAAGAATGACCCCGACGGGGCATTTGAAAAGAATAGCTCAGGTGACTTAGACTTAAACACAGATGCAAACAAGGTAAGCAAAGAAGAATTGATTGCTAAACTAAGTGCTTGGTTAAAAAGCCAAGGTGTACCAGAAGATCAAATTATGAACAAAGGGCGCACCAAGCAAGACGGATGGATCCATAACGCAGGTGACCAAGTTCACTTTCGTACACCTATTGATGGAACAGATCAAAAAGGATTTGTACAGACAGACTTTATGTTTACAGCCAATCCAGACTATCAACGCGGAGCCAAGCGTGGCGGCACTGATCAGTATGGCGGAGCATTGAGAGCAATGTTACTAGCAAGCCTTGCAAGAGGACGCGGATATAAGATGAGTCCTAAGTTTGGTATTGTTGATCCAAACAATGGTGACCAACTTGTAAGTGATGATTGGTCAAAAGGTATCCCAGAAATATTATTAGGTAAAGGTGCTACTGAAGAAGATACTAACACAGTTGAAAGTATGATTGCTTTCCTAAGAGCAAACGAACCTAACTATGAAGAACTAGTTGCACAGTTTGAATTCCAATTAGAAAAAGAAGGTAAGAAACTTCCTGAAGCAAAACAAAATGGGTATACAACACTAGAAGATAAACAACTCTTAAGAATTAAAGAGCTAAGTGGATTAACTTTAAACAGTTCAGTTATGGCTCAGACTGGAATTAGGATGCGTAAATGAGATTAGATGAGTTTAATATAACTGAAATAGATGATATGAGTGCTGGCTTACAAGCAGGCCCACCTTATCCACCGGAACAAACAGATGCAGTGAAACAATTACAAAAAGCATTACAGTCTGCAGGATACTCAGTAGGTAGCACAGGTGTTGACGGCAAGTACGGTCCAAGAACAGCAAAGGCTGTTAACGCATTTAAGAAAGACTACAAAATACAAGGAAATGGTCAAGAAGTTGATGCTAAGTCTTTACAAACTATTGCAGGTGTAAGCTCGGGTACTATTCCAAAAGCTAAAAATACATATACTCCTTCAACAAACAAGCGTTCTGAACTAGGGCAACTATCACAAGACAGTGTTACACAAGGTAAGGTTGGAAAAGTATTAGATCTAATAGCAGGACCTGAGTCAGGTGGACGCTATGATGCAGTTTATCCAGGCAAACGTAGACCAGAAATATTAGATATGACTCTAGATGAATTAGCTGCTGACCAAAGAGAACGTGGAAGATTTTCCGGTTCAAGTGCAAGTGGACGCTATCAATACATTAGAAAAACATTATCAAGTGTTGTAAAACAAATGGGACTAGACACTTCCAAAGAAAAATTTACACCTAAACTACAAGACGAGATAGCAATTTTTCATCTACGTGCAAATCACGGATTAGATAGATGGCTAAGTGGATCAATGAGTAATGAAAAATTTTTAAACAGACTAGCAGGTACCTGGGCAGGTATTCCAAAGACAAATGGACGTAGTGCTTATGCAGGTGTACTAGACAACAAAGCAGGAATTGGCGCACAAGCAGCTCTTCAAGGTCTAAATGATATTAGAGGTACAGCGTAAATGCGATACCGTGAATTTAAATTAGTAGAATCTAAAGTACATCTTAAAGAAGGTGCTAGAATTGATCATGCTGAAGACATTATCTTTTGGGAAGGTTCTAAAGGAGCAATCCGTGCATTAGAATCATTAAAGCAAATGGAACAAGGAGGACACACTAATGTCACAGTTAAATGGGACGGATCTCCCGCCCTCGTTTTTGGCCGCAATGAAAATGGAGAGTTTATACTTACAGACAAGTCAGGCTTTGTTAAAAAAGGCGGAGTTGAACGAGCAACAAGCGGTGACGAACTTGCTAATAATCTCCTTAACAGAAGCGGTGGAGCAAACAAAGAAGATCCAACACGAATAGCATTTGCTACTAATATGAAAGATATCTTTGATGAGTATGAAAGAGCTACTCCTAAAGACTTTAGAGGTTACTTAATGGGCGACTTGTTATATTATAACACACCTAAAGTAATTGATGGCAAATATACATTTACTCCAAACATTGTTACATATAAAGTAGATGTTGACAGTGACTTAGGAAAACGTATTAGTCAATCTAAAACAGGAATAGTTGTACATAGACTATTAGACGAACAAGGTAATCAATCTCCTGTACCAAAAGACCTACAAATGTTAGGCAATGATGTAATGATATTCCCTAGTGTAACAGTTTCAAAGCCAGCTGAGATTGAAGATGAAGATATAAACCAGTTAAAGGCTGTAGTTGCACAACATGCACAAGGCATTGATAAGATGTTAGATGTTAACACTCTTACACAAATGCAAATGAAAGATTTACCACAAATATTTTACACATACTTAAACGGTAAAGTTGACAGTGGACTAGCAAATATTGGCGCAGACTTCTTACAATGGATTAAAACTAGCAAAGTCAGTGCAAAGAAACAACAAAAGATAGCAGAGTATCTAGGACAAAACAAACAAGCCTTTGATGCAATGTGGAAAGTTGTTTCAGGTATTATGACAATCAAAGACAAAGTGATAAATCAGTTTGATAGTCATGATGCAGATGTAACATCTGAAATTGGCAGCCATGGACCTGTGTCACAAGATGCCCATGCCGCTGGCGGAGAAGGATATGTACTAGCACACCCTAAAGGTGATATCAAGTTAGTACCAAGAGCTAGTTTTACTAAAGCAAATAGATCAATACAAAGATAGGAAAAAACTATGAAAATGAACGATATACTAAACGAAGTAAATGATAACTTCGGTCTTTCACCAGAACAGCGTAAACTTGCTAACATGGGTAGAACACTTATGAATGCAGCCGCAACTACAAAAGATGATGCATTGTCAAACGTAATGTCAAAAGTAGGTAACGAACTTACTAACTTTGGAGCATTATTTGGCGCAACAAATTTAGCAGAACTTGTTAAAAAAACAGGTGTATCAGCAGAAGTAATTAAGAAACTAATGGCTTATGCAGATAAGATTGGTGATGTACATACAGACCTTAAAAAAGATCATGCTGATAGTGGCTTAGATGATAAAGACAATGACGATGATGACTTTAACGAACCAAGTGACGCAGACATAGACAGAGACGCAGTAGCATTTGCTAAAGGCCAGTAATGGATTTTATACAAGAGATACATGAGGCACGCCTCACACGCAATGATCAAAACATAAGAGTTTTGACATATACCGATTGCTGTGAAAGATTGTATCTCTCTTTGTTAATACTAGAACTTCTTAGAAAGTTTCCAACATCTGCTAATGCAGCAAAGCAGTATGCACAGAACACAGGCAAGTATGCTGGCTTTAATATGTTTAGGATGTCAGGAACCGATTTATATAATTTTATATATTTTGTAAACGGTGATGAAAAAGCTCTAAACAAACTGAAAGATCCAGGTGCAGCTGCACAAATGCGTAAGCGCACTACACTTCCTACAATGGTTGTGAATAGGTATCTAGCAAAACTAGCTAACGGTTCTAACATCACAGACTCAGCTCAAATGTTAATAAGTGTTGAAAATAGTTTAAGTATAAGCAATCAAGAATATAAGCAAGTACGTCGAAATATTACAAACCTATCTAGTCTAAGTACAGCGTTGGTTAAAAAAACTGTAACTAGACTTGTAATAGCGGCAAGAGCAAAACTTAGAACAAGTGATATAATTGATGACTTAGAAAAACTTACAGTCTTAAAAGACTTAGAGACATCATCTGTTATTGATACTGAACCAACAGTAAGTGTTGCAGATATTCCTACAGACGCTTTGTCAGATGTAGCAAACTATAAGTTTTTAGTTGGCAACAGTAATTTAGTAATGGCACGTAAGGTTGTACAACTAGCAACACAAGGTGTAAGCATACCAGGATCATTTGTAAAAGGTTATTTGCCTATTATTAAAATGGTACACGATATTGTACGTGCAGGCCCTGCATATATCAATCAATTGCGTGTTTTACACAAAAGAGCCCAAAAAACACTCAAAGACTAGCTTTTTTCACTAAGAGACTAAATACAAATGTAGAACTTCACAGAGAGTGGAGGGACCATTTAAGATAACAGGAGAAAAAAAATGGCATCAGTAACAAACAACGCAGTAGGTAAAGCAGGAAACGGCCTAGGCCCACGCACACAAGTAATCGTAACAGACGCAGCAGTAGCAAATGACGCAGCTTTAACAGCAATCATTGACGCAGCTGGACACGCTGGACATACAATCGCAGCAGTAGCTGGAACAGCTAACAACGCAGGTGTAATGCACTTTGCACTACAAGGTGGCGGTGACGCAACTACACCTTATGGTCAAGCATTTACAGTAGTAGTTGACTTCGATCAAAACCCAGCGTAATAACGTAATATAAATTACAACGAAAAGGCTCAGTTTTTACTGGGCCTTTTTTTTATCTCTGTAAATACAGTATGCGATTTATAATACATACTGTTGTTGACATAACTGAAACTAATGCAAGGCGTGGCCAAGCAGACAAACTTAGTTTAGATCAGCAAGCAAACTATAATACATTAATACAAACAATTGGATTACGAGCTAACGTTGATCCAATAGGTTTGACTGAATCAATTAAAGACGTAAGCAAACTTACATTTGGCGATGCAATTAAAGGCAAGCAAAGAGTATGGACATTTGAATTTGATAATCCATACGAAGGCGCATTAACTGTAGACATGTTAAACGACGACTTTGATCTAGTACCAGTAATAACTAATTTAAACGAAACAGCAAACATACATAATAGTATATTTTGCACTAAAAATCCAAATGACAGTAACATTATTTTCGAAACTAATGATAAATAATTACAACGGAGAATAACTAATGTCTACAACAGCTTTAGAAAAAGAAAACTTAGAAGCGCATGTTGACCTATGCGAGCAACGGTATAAGAACCTTGAGACTCGTATGGTAAACATCGAAAACAAAGTAGAACATATTCACCGCGATATTACATCAGGTCAGAAGTCAATGACCAAAGTTATTATTGGAGCCGCAGGCACTATAGTAGCAGGACTATTATCAACCATAGTCGTAATTTTAATTAACCTTTCCTAAAATTTTATAAATACATGTACTATGATAGTACAAGAAATCACATCACTCGACGAAAAGCAGATCTGGGCTAGAAAAGGATCTTCTTTAGTACGTAAATTCCGTTGTACAGGCGGCAGAAAACACGGAAGAATTGTTCCGTCACCAACAGCATGCTTTACTCCTATAGATATTAAGAAGAGAGCTAAGATGAAAATCACAAGAGCTCGCTTAGGTGCAAAGATGGCTAGAAAGTCACGCAAAACAAAAAGAACTAACCCTGCAAGCATTAGATTAAAGAGTTTAAATAAACGATGATAGTAGCAGAAGTAACAAAACGTGCTTATAAACGTACCAGTGGTGGACAAAGTTTAAAGTTTAGATGTACACATGGAGCTCGCAAAGGACAAGTCAGAGCAAGTCCTGCAGCATGTAATGCTCCGATAAATATATCTAAGAGTGCAAGTTTTAAGAAAACACGCACAGCAAAGTCAGGAATGATGGCACGTAAATCAGGAATAACAAAACGTATTAATCCTGTGTCAAAAAGAGTAAGCTCAATGAATAAACCCAGAGCAAGAGGTAGGAAAAAGATATGAAAATGAATGAAGTAGCACCGCAGATGCCAACACCAACACCAGGAAGTCCAATGCCAACACCAGGGCAAATGCCTACACCAGCATCAACTGCTGGACCAACTACTTCAGCAACGCCAGCAGGAGCAACGCCGGCAACAGCACAAAAAGCCGCAGCTGATGCAAAGAAAAATGCACAGTTACAGCGAAAACAAATTCAAGATCAAATCAAAGCAATTGATGATCAAAAGAAAATGCTACAAACACAATTAGCAGCCATAAAATAACATGAAACTTAATGAGTTAATTAGAGATTTTAAGATTTATAAAACTAATGAGGAATTAGAAGAGCTTAGTAAACTAACTGCTCCGGTTCCTTTAGCAAGTTTGTCTGAAAGACAACAAGTCATTATGAACAACCTTATCCGCAAGAGTCTGGTAAGTAAAATAAAATCAAATAATGTTATAATGGTTGCTAGGAATGATTGACAAAAAAGTACTCAAAGATTTACAAAAAATAATTGAAGAAAACTTAGATCCTTCAATGTTTCCCTATGCTAAGGGCAACAGTATACGCATAGGTAATTATGTTATACGCAAAAATAGACACGGATATAACATATTTGATATAAAAAATAAACAACCTGTAAGTTGCGTATTCAGTAAAACTGCTGCCGTTGCTATTGCTAAAAATCTAGCAGATGGCAGAAATTTAGTGTCACAAGCTGAAAGCCTTGACAAAGTAATTGAAAAGAATTACAATGATGCATTGTTTTTTAGCCATGCAGTACGCACTACTAAGGACGAATTTAGAAAAGAAGTAAGCGAAATGCGGCTAGATATTGCAAAAACACGCACTGAAGACGCAAAGCGCCATCTTGACTGTATGATATTTTAATCACAGTGATAAATAACTATAACAACATTATACTAGGGAAGAGTAGATATGCAAATTAGAGATATTAACAAACCAGTGAACTCAAAAACACTGAATGAAACAATGGCAAAAAAATATGGCACTAAGTTAAACGTTGACACGTTTACTCTTGAACAACTTCAAGATGCTAGAAACAAGCTAAGAACAAAATTAAGCGACATCGAAACTAATGAAAGTTTTTCAGGATTGTCACAAAACAAAACCTACAGTAAGAACAAACTCTTCCTAGACGTTCTTAATGCAGCGATAAGTGAAAGATCCGAAATTGACGAAGGTGAAATTCCAGCAGGTCTTAAAGCATATCAAGACAAGAAAAAAGGTAAATCATCTGACAAAGAAGATAAAGCGAAAACACCAAAAGACGGCAAGATGCCAATGGACGACAATGGTACACCTGATGATAAGTCAGACGACAAGCCAGCGTTCTTGAAAAAGAAGAATGAAGCTGTAGTTAAAGAAGGTACAGTAAAAGCAGTATGTAAAGAGTGTGGCGATACATTTGGTAAGCCAACAACAGATTGCAAAAACGATTGTAATGATCCTACACAGGATTGCTGGGTTAAGGAGTCAGACTACATGAAAGAATCAAAACATTTAGACGAAGGTAAAGACATCATCAACAATTATTTTACTAAACTAATTGAAGGTGAAGAAGATAAAGCAGAACTAGTAATGGCTTCTAAAGACATGGTTGATAGATTAACTGGTTGGATGGAAGACACAGCAGAAATGCAAAGTGAATCAATGCTAGAACTAGCTGATGCTATCCGTGATGAAATGGGTGCGGCACAAAGTGAAACATTTACACAAACAGTTAAGCCAGCACTAGAATCATTATACGCAGCAATGGAGCAAACAAGAGTTGCACTAACAACTGGAGTAGGACAACTTACAGGTGAAGGCGAAGTAATAGAGCCTATGGGTGATGAGCCTGCAATGGATGCAGACATGGAACCAACAGTAGACGCAGAAGCACCAGCAGAAGATGACTTTGCGGCAGCTGAAGCAGCAATGGGCGGTGAAGACGAAGCAGGTAGAGCAAAGCGTGAGTCAATTAACTTATCACGTAGACTAGGCACTATTTTATCAAGTCGTAAGTAAGGATACAACCATGTTGATGTCCGACATTCTCAAAGAAGAAGATGCAGTAACAGCATCTCCTAAACTAGTTCATGTATTAAGAACTATAATAGGGCAAGCTGATCAAAAAGGCGAACAACTGTTCTTACACTTTTCACAACCTAAAGGTGAAGATCTTCGACCTGATGCACGTAACATTGACTTAAACAAACTCATGCAAAACGTAGGCGGCGAACAGTTTGGATATGATACATTCAAAGCTGCATATGATACTGATGCAAGAGTAAAATCAATGATTGCAAACTTTAGTGAAAAGGGCATTGAGCCTAAAACTAAGAAGACACCTAGTGATACTCCGCAAGGTGATTCACAAGACGGTGGCAAAACAGTATCACAGATGGCTAAGTCTGCAACAAATCTTAGCGATAATCTTTAATAAAAACACTTGACATTCAATGCTCTTTGTTGTATAATAATAACAATTAAGGAGAACTCATCTATATGACAACTAGAAATGACGAAGAAATCATTGAACAAATAAAAAAATTAATTGAAACACATGTTAAACCTAGTGTTGCAACTCATGGCGGCAACATTGAATTCTTGCAATATGACAATGGTAAATTATTGCTTGAGTTAGGAGGTGCATGTTCAGGATGTGCTGGATCAACAATGACACTAAAAATGGGTGTTGAAAATATGATTAAACATTATGTGCCTGAAGTACATACAGTTGACGCACAAGATGATCCATTTAGTAATGTCGATCCTTATTATATGCATGATCCTTTTATGGAAAACTTTGATATGTACGAGGATGACAATGAGTCTGATACTTAATAAATTTGATTACAAACCAATAAACAGAAAACAAGTTAATGGTAAACGCCTTTATCAAACTCCTGACGGTGGTGCTGTGGCTAGTGTTACAACTATCCTTGATGCTACAAGCGACAAGTCAGGACTTATTGCATGGCGCAAGCGTGTAGGCGAAACTAAAGCACGAGAAATTACTACTGAAGCTGCAGGTGTTGGCACACGGATGCACAAGTATTTGGAAGACTATGTAGAGTTTGGCGAGTGGCCGCAACCAGGTAGCAATCCATTTGCTAAAAAAGCACATGCAATGGCTACACAGATTCGCGACAATGCTATGGGCGATGTAGATGAGATATGGGGTAGCGAAGTGGCGCTTTACGTGCCTCAAATGTACGCAGGAACAACTGATCTTGTAGGAGTATACAAAGGCCAACCCTGTATTATGGACTTTAAGCAAACTAACAAGCCTAAGAAACTAGAGTATGTACAGAACTACTTCTTACAGTTAGTAGCATATGCAGAAGCACATAACGAAATCTACGGCACTAACATACGTGAAGGACATATCTTTATGTGTAGCCGCGGAGATGACGGTATGATACTAGGTGGCGAAACATATCAACAGTTTGATGTATGGCCGCATGAATATGATGAATGGCGCAACGAATGGTACGAAAGGGTTTATGCATATTATTCAAAACACGGATAAATATGTATAACAGGAGAGCAATATGGCCGTAGTTCAAATAAGTAGAATCCAAGTCCGAAGAGGACAAAAAAACGCAGGTAGTGGATTGCCACAACTAGCTTCAGGTGAGCTAGGTTGGGCAGTTGACACAAGAGAATTATACATAGGTAATGGAGCAGTAAGTGAAGGTGCACCAGCAGTAGGTAATACAAAAATATTAACAGAATTTGATAATATATTTTCACTTACTGAAGCATACACTTATAGAACTGACGATGCCTATATAGTTACAGGTGGAGATGTTAGTACACCTATTGTAAGAAGTTTACAAGCTAGATTAGACGATACAGTTAGCGGACGCTCATTTGGATTAACAGGCCAAACATCACAAATAGCAACAGCAAAACTACAAACAGCAATTGATCAACTATATTTGAACTCAGCAACCAAAGGTAGCGCACAGAGTAAAATTGTTTTACATCTTGAAGCAGGTGAATATATTGTTGACGATACAATATACATTCCACCTTATGCAACTATTGTAGGAGCAGGTAGTGGAAAAACTATTATTAGAACATCTACAGCTAGTACAACTATATTTAAAACTGTAAACAGTAATAGTACTCCTGGTGCTCCAGCAACAGATGCAAGTACAACTTCAGTTAACCAAGCAACAGATATTAGACTAGAAGGTGTAACTTTAGAAACTACAGTTCCAAACAAAGGTCTTATATTAGAGAATTGTAAAGACAGTATGTTTAGAGATGTCGAAGTAACAGGACCATGGGTATCAGGTAATGCAGTAGCACTTACAGATGTTGGTATTGAAATGAATAGCCTTAGTGGCACTGTTGAAACAAAAAATAACATATTTGAAAACTGTAAAGTAAGTGGTTACTCTTATGGCATTAGCAGTGATTGGGATATCCATAATAACATGTGGGACAACTGTTCGTTTACAAGTTGCTCTTATGGATTTGCGTTTGCAACAAACCTTAACACACTAAATGCATTAGCAGGAAGTGGTCAAGAAAAAGGACCATACAACAATACTATTAGTAATTCAAGATTTGATGACATAAACAGACATGCTATTTGGTCAAAGTTTGGTACACTAAATTCAAGTTCAAACAACTCGTATGTAAAAGTTGGTACAGAAGGTGCCGCAGAATTCCAAGCAACACATTCTGTAATTAAATATGAAAAGCCAGGTAACTCTAGTAACGGAGATTACTTTGCAAGAACAGCAGTACTATCGTATACACCAGGCTACTGGATTTCTTATCCATACCTTCCAGAAATTGAAGGCGCAGTGATTGCTGAGTTTGGAGAAACGCATACACTAAATACTATCTTAAGAACTGGTACAGATGCAAATGGACCAATTGGGGTAAAAAGATTTAGACTTTCAGGCGAACCTGATATTGCAAGTCAGCAATATGAAATTGAATATGTAATTAATAGTAGTGCATACTCTGCTTCACGCAGTGGAACATGTACACTAACACTAAACGGTATTGATAAAACAGTTACAGTATCAGATAATTATGATTACATTGGGACATCTGCTTATGAAGATGCAATATCGTTTGGAGCACTTATACAAGACGCTGATGGAGACACTGTAGACGAAACAGTTGATGTACTAATAGCAAGTACAATGCCATCAGATGATCAGTCAACTATAGAATTTAAAATTAGAAATAGAAAATCAACAATTGACGCCGCCGGTGAATAATGTTTTGTAAAAAATATGAAGACAGACTTTTAGCCTGGAGTGAATTTAGGCAAAATCTTGAAACATCAAACACTCCTATACAGGATGTAATAGACTTATATAACACAGCACCTACAGTAAGTATCCACACGGATCCATGGGATAATAGTATGTGGCCAACACCGTGGGAACTTGTAAAAGAGAATCAGTACTGTGAGTTCTGTACCGTGCTAGGTATGTGTTATTCACTACAGTTAACCGAACGTTTTTCCCAGGATCAGTTCGAGATACATATCGTTATAGATAGAAAAAATTCGTCGACCCACTACTTACTTTACGTAGGTAAAACACTAATCGAACACCCTAACGGAGTACAAGATAATGCTAAATTCTTACCTGAACACTTTGAAATCAAGAAGAAATACAGCATGCCGAAATTACAATAAATATCAAACAAACTAAAAAGAGAAGAGGAGAAAACATGTCAAACGGAACACAAATCATCAAACGTGATGGTTCAAAAGAACACTTAAACATCGATAAAATCCACAAAGTAGTAATGCATGCGTGTGAAGGATTAGCAGGAGTTAGTGCAAGTCTAATCGAAATGAATGCTAACATACAATTTTATGATGGTATGAGTACACAAGAAATACAAGAAGTTCTTATCCGTAGTGCAAATGACTTAATTAATTTAGAAGCACCTAACTATCAGTATGCGGCAGCTAGACTGTTAGCGTATACATTAAACAAACAAGTGTTTGGTGAATATGATGCTATTAGTTTTTACGACATGATTAATAAAAATATTCAACGCAAAGTATATGACCCTGCAATCCTTAAGTCATACACAAAAGAAGAAATTGACTCTCTTGACTCATACATTAAACACAAGCGTGACGAGAACTTTACCTATGCAGGACTACGTCAAGTAGTTGACAAATACCTAGTTCAGGATCGTTCATCAGACGAAATATTTGAAACTCCTCAGTTCATGTATATGATGATTGCGGCTACGCTATTTGCTAACTATCCTAAAGAAGATAGAATGTATTATGTAAGGAGATACTACGATGCGACCTCACTATTTAAAATCAATATCCCAACACCAGTCATGGCTGGCGTCAGGACCCCTGTCAGGCAGTTTGCAAGTTGCGTTCTTGTTGACTCTAACGATACCCTTGATAGCATCTTTGCCAGCGATATGTCTATTGGACGCTATACGGCGCAAAGGGCAGGTATCGGAATCAATGCAGGACGTATCAGAGGCGTCAATGCAAAAATCAGAGGCGGAGAAGTAGCACACACAGGTATTATTCCGTTCCTAAAGAAATTTGAAAGTACAGTACGTTGTTGTACACAAAATGGTGTACGTGGCGGCAGTGCTACTACGCACTTCCCGTTTTGGCATCAAGAGATTGAAGACATCCTTGTACTAAAAAACAACAAAGGTACAGAGGATAACAGAGTACGTAAGTTAGATTACAGCATACAGTTAAACAAAACTATGTATGAAAGGTTATTATCCGGCGGAGATATAACTCTTTTCTCACCACATGATGTGCCAGGCTTGTATGATGCTTACTTTGGTGATCCAGAAGTGTTCCAAGAGCTATACGAGAAATACGAACGTGCATACAGCATCAAAAAGAAAACTATTCCAGCAATGGAGTTATTTTCTGCGTTGATCAAAGAACGTGCAGAAACAGGACGCATTTATATTATGAATGTTGATCACTGTAATACACATAGCTCATTCAAAGACACAGTGTACATGAGTAACTTGTGTCAAGAGATTACACTACCAACTAAGCCGTTAGAACACATTGATGACGAAGAAGGTGAAATTGCATTGTGTATCTTAAGTGCTATCAATGTAGGATTAATTAAATCTTTAGATGACTTAGAAGAACTATGTGACTTGGCTGTTAGAGCATTAGAAGAAATTATTGACTATCAAAAATATCCTATTAAGGCAGCAGAGAAGTCAACTAAAGCAAGACGTTCATTGGGTGTAGGCTACATTGGACTTGCACATTATCTAGCTAAGAATAAAGTTAACTATGCTGATCCTAAAGCGTGGAAAATAGTACATGACTTATCAGAAGCATTCCAATACTATTTGTTAAAAGCATCTAACACACTTGCACAAGAGCGTGGCGCTTGTGATTACTTTGACCGTACTAAATACAGTGATGGCATACTGCCTATTGACACATATAAAACTGATGTCGATACTATTGTGGAGAACAAGTTAAGCTATGATTGGGAGGCTTTACGAGTACAGATTAGGGAACACGGGCTACGGCACAGCACATTGTCCGCACAAATGCCTTCGGAGAGCAGTTCCGTTGTGTCGAACGCAACAAATGGAATCGAACCACCTAGAGGCTACTTGTCCGTTAAGAAAAGCAAAAAAGGGCCTCTTAAGCAGATTGTTCCACAGTATAATACACTAAAGAACCACTACACGTTGTTATGGGAGATGCCAAACAACACAGGATATATAAATACTGTTGCTGTTATGCAGAAGTTTTTCGACCAAGCTATCAGTGGTAACTGGAGTTACAATCCAACTCATTATGAAAACAATGAAGTGCCTATGAGTCAAATGATTCAGGACCTATTGACAACATATAAAATGGGATGGAAAACTAGTTACTACCAAAACACTTATGATTATAAAACTGATCCAAGTGAAGCTGTAATTGATGAACCTGCACATAACGTAGGCTGGCACGATAATGTAAAAGAGTCACCAGTTGAACGAACAGACTTTAATGGCACTGATGACGAATATGATGAGTATTGTGATTCGTGTGCAATTTAATTGTTGACAGACACAATAAAAGATAGTATTATACTATTAGACATAGTAAGGAAAGAGACACATGGCAAAGACAGTTTTTAACAAAGATAAGGTGGACTTCACCAAACAGAATATGTTCTTCGGAGCAGACCAAAACACACAGCGTTACGATACATTTCGTTTTCCTGTGTTTGACAAACTTAACCAAACAATGCTTGGATATTTTTGGAGACCTGAAGAAGTAAGTCTACAAAAAGACAGATCAGACTTTGCCAACTTCCGCCCAGAGCAGAAGCATATCTTTACAGCAAACTTAAAGTATCAAACACTGCTCGACAGTGTCCAAGGACGTGGTCCATGCCTAGCATTTTTGCCGCATGTTTCACTTCCTGAACTAGAAGGATGTATTGTTACTTGGGACTTCTTTGAAACAATCCATTCACGTAGCTATACACACATTATGAAAAATGTGTATGCTGATCCTGCAGAAGTGTTTGACACTATTTTAGATGATGAAAAGATTATTGCTCGTGCAACAAGTGTTACTAAACATTATGATGCATTTGTAGAAGCAGTTGATGCTTACAATCATAGAGGCGAAGGTAGCTTACATGATGTTAAAAAGAAACTGTATCTAGCAATGATGACTGTAAACATTTTAGAAGGTTTGCGTTTCTATGTAAGTTTTGCATGTACATTTGGTTTTGGCGAACTGAAGCTAATGGAAGGCTCAGCTAAGATTATTTCACTTATTGCTCGAGACGAAGCTCAACATTTAGCCCTAAGCACACATGTTTTGAAAATTTGGTCACAAGGCAAAGACGATCCAGAAATGAAGAAGATTGCCAAAGAGTGTGAACAAGATGTATACGACTTATGGCGTGATTGT
>Ga0315321_10001321_pt1 | contig 19006 bp, 13 predicted proteins | sample M180m21515metaG_FD_203464 | JGI IMG/M metagenome (GOLD analysis project Ga0315321, IMG submission 203464) | Ammonia-oxidizing marine archaeal communities from Monterey Bay, California, United States - M1 80m 21515 | ecosystem: Environmental > Aquatic > Marine > Intertidal zone | place: USA... | reverse complement strand
GCTTCGTGGCACCACTCGATTTGCTTTTGCATGTTTTCTTCGATGAGCTGCATGGGAACGTGGCCGGGTCCTTCGTTCATGACCTGACAACCTTTCTCCCAAGCGCGGGTCGTGAGTTCGCCTTGCACTTCGAGTTCTGCGAGTTGGGCATAGTCATTGGCGTCGGCGATTGAGCCGGGACGCAGTCCGTCGCCGATAGAGAATGAAACATCATAGGCTGCGCAGATGTCACAAATATCATCCCAGTGGGTGTAGAGGAAGTTCTCTGCGTTGTGAGCGAGCGCCCACTTAGCCATGATGGACCCCCCACGGCTTACGATCCCAGTCATACGGCGAGCGGTGTGAGGGACGAAGCGTTTCAAGACGGCCGCATGAATGGTAAAGTAGTCGACCCCTTGCTCAGCTTGCTCGATGAGAGTGTCACGGAAGAGTTCCCAAGTCAGGCTTTCGATTTGGCCGTTGACCTTTTCGAGTGCTTGGTAAATGGGGACAGTTCCGATGGGAACAGGGGAGTTGCGAATAATCCACTCGCGAGTGGCGTGAATATTTTTCCCAGTAGAAAGATCCATCACGGTGTCGGCTCCCCATTTTGTGGCCCAACGCATTTTTTCAACTTCTTCATCAATCGTGGACGCAACGGCTGAGTTGCCAATATTAGCATTGATTTTGACGAGAAAGTTCCGCCCGATAATCATGGGCTCGCTTTCTGGGTGGTTGATATTGGCGGGGATGATGGCTCGACCGCGGGCGACTTCCGAGCGCACGAATTCGGCAGTGATGAGAGTCGGGATTTCAGCTCCATAGGTTTGGCCAGGGTGCTGGTGATTCATGACGTTTCGTGAGACCTGCTCCATAGGGTCAATCTCGCTTGGGCGAGGCATCTCATACCCTTCCGGAGTAGAGTTTTTTTGGCGGATAAACTCTTTAATTTGATCGGATGCGTCATCGGGGATTTCCTCGATGGAGGGATAGCGGTCGTGGATCGTTTTAAATTGCTCAAGGCGGCCCATGTTTTCGCGGATCGCGATGTATTCCATTTCAGGAGTGATGAGGCCTTGGTCGGCATACCACTTTTGAGTGACTGGCTTCCCGGCAGAGCGAAGCGGCTTACGCTTCAAGCCGGGATATTCTTTGAGTTTGTTTTTCGCGGCTTTGTTTTCGTTATACTTTTCGGCGTGGGCTTCAGACAGGTAACCGTTGTCGATGGCTTTGATTTCACGACCATCGTATTCTTCAACGTCCTTGCGTTTTAGGATCCAGTTGCGGCGTAGGGCAGGAAGGCCTTCACGGACGTTGCCTTTAAAATCTGGGTCGCCCCAAGGTCCAGAGCAATCATAGACACGGATAGAGGGGTTTTTTTCAGTCACCCCATTGGCGTGCTCGGTGTCGGAGAGGCGGATTTCCCGCATAGGAACCTGAAGATCTTTGTGAATTTGCCCCTCAACGTAAATCCGAGTGGAGTTGGGGAAGATGGTCGGGTCTTCAGCAATGGCCTCGAGTTCGGCGGAGTTGTCAATATCCTCAACAAAGTTTCCAGTGTAGTCTGAGCGTTGTTTTGAGTTTTCGGGTGTGAGTCCGTTTTCGTCGGGAGAAATCATAGTCGTGGAGTTTTTGAGTTGTAGGGAAAGAAAAAGCCTGCCGGCTCTGGATTTGAGGCGCGACAGGCGTGAGAAAGATTTTGGTCTGACTCCCGATGGTTAATCCGGTAGTGAGGGTATAATCTCAGAATCTCCGAATTAACGAAGAAACACCCCTGTCTTGTTGCGCGAAACATTGGAGGCGAGTCGCCAACTTGTCAAGAAGACGGGGTTTTGAACATTGCGGGGTGGCTGAGTCTGAGTTAGTTCCTGTCCTGTGACGGAGGAACACCAGATCAAACTCGAATATGAAAGCGCGCATTTTTTGCAGTCGCTTTTTGGACACGAGGAAAAAGAGCTTAGGTATCTTGAGGAAAAGGCAAAAGTGCATTTGGTGACCCGGGATGGATGGCTGGAAGTTCGAGGCCCAGAAGAGGGGTGTAAATTAGTAAAAAAGATTTTCGCTGACTTGGAGGAAGCGAGGAGAAATGGTGGGGAAGTAACGTCGAGGGATTTTCGAACGGCGGTCGATTTAGTAAGGCAAGGTGGTGAAGGGATTTCGGCCTTGGGAAGGTTACAACTTGTAGGGGCTCGCGGGTGCAAGCCGGTAGTGGCTCGCAGTCCGAATCAGTTGGCATATTTAAACGCGATGGTGGCCAATGAGGTCGTTTTTGGACTTGGGCCTGCTGGAACGGGAAAGACGTATTTGGCGGTCGCAATGGCGCTTGATCTTCTTCGGAAAAAGCAAATCAGTCGCTTAATTTTGACTCGCCCCGCAGTGGAGGCAGGAGAAGCACTTGGTTTTTTGCCGGGGGATATGCGAGATAAGGTCGCCCCTTATTTGCGGCCGCTTTACGATGCGATTGATGACATGCTGGGATTTGAGGAAGGTGCAAAACGTCTGGAGGATGGTAGTATCGAGATTGCCCCGCTGGCTTATATGCGTGGACGGACCTTGTCGCGGTCTTTTGTTATTCTTGATGAGGCACAGAATACCACGCGGGAGCAAATGTTTATGGCGCTTACCCGCTTAGGGGAAGGGTCACGATGTATTATTACGGGTGATTCTTCTCAGATTGATTTGAAGGATCAGGGGATTTCTGGACTGCTGGAAGCTGAGAAAGCGCTCAAGGGCGTGGATGGTGTGGCATTTAATCACTTCGACACGAGCGATGTTGTCCGTCACCCTGTCGTCGGGCGGATTATTTCAGCATACAAAGACTTCCGCTCATAATTACTGATTCATGAATATTATCATCGTTGGAGCCGGGGAAATTGGTCGCCACCTTGCCATCGAATTGTCACGCCAAGAGCACACCGTTTCGGTAATCGAGAGTGATGCAGTTCAGGCTTCCGAGCTTCAGAGCGAAATCGAAGGCAAGGTAGTTGTTGGAGATGGTTCCAGTGTAAATGCGCTTGCCGAGGCTAATATTGGTGACTGTGAATTATTCCTCGCGCTTACGAGCGAGAATTCGGTGAATTTAATGTGCGCTTCGATGGTCAAGTCTATGGGGGTAGAGCGCGTGATCAGTCGGGTGCATCCAGGCTTGCAGCGTGAGGAGTGGCTGTTTGATTTTCGGGGCCACTTTGGGATTGATCACATTTTTAGTTCCGAGAGGCTGGCGGCGATCGAGTTGGCCAAGTTCATTCGAAACCCTGATTCATTAGTGGTTGAAGAAATTGCGCGTGGACGGATTGAATTACAGCAAGTCCGAGTGAGTTCTAAGAGCGAGGTGATCGGTGAACCATTGAAGTCGCTCAAGTTCCCAGCGAATACGAGAGTTGCTTTAGTGAGTCGGGATAATTCCCACGAAGTTGCCAATGCCGATACCGTTTTGGAAGGAGGCGACATCGTGACAGTGTTCGGAGCACCTCACAAGTTGCGCCAGCTTGTTGGGCGATTACAGAAAGAGATCCACCTTAAGGATGGGCCTCGTGTCGTCATTTTTGGAGGTGGGGAATATGGATTTTCACTTGCTCAGATGTTGGAGAGTTGGAATTGCCGGGTGCGTATTTTTGAACGTGATCCGGATCTTGCCCAGAAACTTACCGATCGTCTTTCGAGCACAACCGTGATCAATGCCGACGCGACCTCGGTTGCAGAATTGGAGGAAGAGCAGGTCGGGGAAGCAGACTTTTTTGTAGCGACCAGCGGGAGTGATGAGGATAATGTTATGACGTGTTTGCAGGCTCACAATCTCGGTGCGCAGAACTGTCTTACTTTGATTCACCGGGCTGACTATGCGAAGGCAATCAGCTCCTCCGGGCGACACTTTGGGGTCGTCGCAGCGGTGAGCCCACGGGAAGCTTCGCGAAAAGAGATTTCACGTTACGTGACGACCGAAAAATTTCATGTTGTTCGCAAGCTTGGGAACGGAATTGTTCTCCAAACTCATGTCGCAAAGGGATCGAAGGCAGACGGTAAAACGGTGGCAGATCTTAAGTGGCCCGATGGTTGTGTCTTGGTCGGCTTGCTTAAGGGTTTGCAAGCCATTGTTCCGGGGGCCGACGCCACGCTTGAGGCTGGCGATCAGATTTTTGTGATGATTGCAAATAAGGCGGAGAAAAAATTTCTTAAGTTGGTTCACTGAGATCTAGATTGATGCGAGCCCGGATAAAGATATTTAAGAGGTCTACTCGCTGTCATATATTGCTTTTATACGGATGTTCCTACGGTTTTTAGCTTATCGCTTGAGCCGCAACATGGATGCGCAACTGGTGGATGAGAAAAACGATTCAGGTGAATTGGCTCCAAGGAGGTTGAGGGAAATCCTTGCGGACTTCAGCCACGATGAGGATCCAAGGGGATGTGGGATGGTCTCTCGAGAAGACTTTGCAGCTTTTGCTAAGCTGGGGATGCCGTTTTAAGGGGCTTGAGTTAAAATGGGGTGGGTGAGGTGAAGGTGAGTCGCTCGCTGGTGTCGGGGTGGTCAAAGGAGAGCTTGGCGGCGTGGAGCTTCATTTTCCCAGGATCGGCACCGTTGCCATAGAGAGGGTCGTCAAGGATAGGGAGGCCTAGCCCTTTTGGGTGGGCCGAGTGCACCCGAAGTTGGTGAGTTCTGCCAGTAACAGGTCGGAAATGCATTCGCGTAATTCCATTCTCAACGGAGACACGGCGCCAGTGAGATATACCCATTTTTCCGTGAACCTCATCGTGAATTTGATAGGGGCGATTCTCAATATCAAGTCTGAAGGGCAGGGTGATTGTTCCACTTTCTCCGAGGTTTTCCGGGAGCGCTCCATCGAGGAGGGCAAAGTATTCCTTCTCGGTAAGTCTATCTTGAAACTGCTTTGACAGATTTCGATGAGCTTCCTTAGTGAGAGCTAAAACAAGTAATCCCGAGGTGTCCATGTCGAGGCGATGGACTGCGGGTTGCTCAATGCATCCGGGAATGCTGATGCTAATCCGATGTGCGACTGAATCTATCTTCTCAATCCCGCGCCCGGGAACCGAGAGAAATCCGCTTGGCTTATCGACCACCACGATGTGCTCGTCCTGATAAACGATAGTCATTTCTTCGGGACTTTGAGAATCGCTTCCACCATTTGTCGGGTCTCTTCAATATTGTGCTGTGGGTGGGGAGGCATGGGTTGTTCGCCCCAAATACCAACACCTCCTCTGATGACCTTGTTTGCCAATATCTCGATGGATTTCGGATCTTTGGCATATTTTCCCGCAACGTCACGGTAAGTTGGTCCGATCGATTTTTGAGTGGTGTTGTGGCAGGCAAGGCAGGTGGTCTCGGCGATGAGTTTAGTGCCGGGGTGATCCTTGGGAAGGCCCTTCATTCTTGGGTCGGAGGGTGAGATTGCGATGGCCTGCGGAGTTTGGGAGTATGTCACTCGCTTGAGCTTACCGTCCTTGCCGTCATACCAGGCTGATCCGTATTCGAGAATGAAGAGCTCGCCTTTGGGGCCCATGGCCATGTCGCCGGGGTGAACGAAGCGATATTTTCCCAGCCATGGTTCGTTCCACTCGATGTTTCCTTTGTTATCAAGTTTGATTAGACGAATCCGGGTGGTGGTCCAATCATAGGCTATAAGACATCCGTCGAGTTGTGCTGGAAGACCTCCCTGATTTTCGGGGAAAAGGTCGGCGTGAAATACTGGCCCGGCGCAAGCAGATGCTCTAGGGTAGTGCCAGAAGGCCGGTTGGGCTGGAGGGAGTTGGGTCAGCCCGGTGTTGTTGACTGAGGTGTTGATTGGTTTCTCGAGATTGAATGTTTTCCCTATCTTTTTTTCTGCGAAGTTATAATCGCTATAGGGCTTGTTGTCGGCGCTGAAATAGGGCCAACCGAAATTCCCTGCTTTGCGGGCTTGGTTGATTTCGTCATAGCCTCGCGGTCCGCGGCTTGAATCGCTACCGGCATCAGGACCCACTTTGCCCCAGTAGAGATAGTTACTCTTTTGGTCGATTGAGATTCGGTAGGGATTGCGGCATCCCATGACGTAGATTTCCGGGCGGGTTTTTGCGGTTCCTTTCGGGAAAAGGTTGCCTTCCGGAATGGTGTAGCTGCCATTTACGGTTGGTCGGATACGAAGGATTTTCCCGCGAAGGTCATTGGTGTTGGCGGAAGTGCGTTGGGCGTCATACCACTTGCGGTCTTTTCCTTCGTCGATGGGAGCTGAGCCATTTGATTGAAATGGGCAGGTGTTGTCTCCAGTGGAAAGGTATAGGCATCCGTCGGGGCCAAAAGCGAGAGAGCCACCTTCGTGGCATGTTGAGTTCTCCCGATCGTGGGGGACTTCTAGTAGTTTTCTTTCAGCACCAAGCTGGCCTCCTTTGAAGGTGAATCTAGCAAGTTGGTGGACGGGTCTGCCTTGAACCGAGTAGTAGAGATAGACCCACTTGTTCTTTGCGTAATTTGGATCGAGGGTGATTCCTAGGAGCCCGCATTCCCTCGCAAATTCCTTTTTTCTTACCTCCACCGGAATGGTTGCGACCACCTTAACCTCGCCGTCCTCCGGATTAACTAATTTCACCGCTCCGGTGCGTTCAGTGACGAATACATAGCCTTCCGGAGTGACCGCTATTTCCATGGCGTCGACAAAATCTCCAGCAACTGTATCCACCTTAAAGTATTCATCTGCGGGGGCTTTTGCTGAGGCAAAGGGAGAACCCAAAATAAAGAGGAAGGAAACGAAATGTCTCATGCGAATAGAATAACGAGATTAATGAAGAGGGCAAGTTTGGTAGGAAGGTCAAAACGATAATGAATGCTGGTCCACCACGGCATTTCACTATATTCAAGCAACGTGAGAGTAGTTGTGTGTCTTTGCTTTCTGAGCTTTAGCTTGTCTTGGCTGGGGGCGGTCAGTTTGAAAGAGCTAGAGACATCCGGAGTGGCTTCGTTTCAGCACGCCGGTTCGGTGTCAGAGATTGTTTGTCATCCCGATGGTGTTCATGTCTTGAGTTCCGCCCGTGATCAATGCGTGCGTCTCTGGGAGATTGAATCTGGCAAGTTGGTTCGCCGATATACGGTGCCGGGCTGCAGCGACATGTGGGGGATTCGATTTTTAAAAAAGGGAAAGGAGTTTTTAGCGGCTAGCAGCTCGAATGATGTTTTTCGATTTGAGGTGGAAACTGGGAAGGTCCTACAGAGGTATTCCCATTCTGGAACGGCCTACCGCTTGGCCGTCCTTCCTGATGAGAAGAGCTTTGTTGGAACTGATGGCAAAAACACAGCGGTCCTGTGGGAAACCGCGACGGGAAAGAAGCTGAGAACGTTCTCCGGTCACACCAAGGATGTCTACACTGCGATTGTAGTGAATGGTGGCAAAACACTCATTACCGGATCGGAAGATAAGAGTATCAAGCAATGGAATATCGAAACAGGTGAGTGTCTCAAGACCATCACGGATAAACCAGCCTATGGAGACGTCTTCACTTTGGCTGTTTCTCCTGATAAAAAGCGCTTTGCGATGGTTTGTGATGGCGGCCATGCGCGGGTCTTTGACTCAACCACTCTCAAGGAGATTTGGAAGACGAAGCTGGGTGAGGAAGGTGAAGTTGTGGTGTGGGCTCCAGATGATTCTCTAATTGCCTCAACTTCGGATGACGGGAACCTCTACCTTTTTCATCCTAAAACCGGAAAGGTGGTTAAAAAGATTAAGACCGTTCAGAAATCTCACACTCCGATAACCTTCACTAACGATAGTAAATTCATTATCTCGGGCGGTGATTCTATTTTGCATATCCATAACGTTGAGACCGGGGAGCGGGTCGAGCCCGGAATGGGATATCCTGATAATTATGAGAGTTATGATCATCTGGCCGTCGGTCCTGTCGGTTCCCGGATTTATGTTTCCAACGGCTCCTCTTGGCAGGTCTTGGATCGTGAAAACCCTGAGGCTAGTCGGAAGTTTACTGAGAACCAAACAGTGACTTCGATGGCGCTATCGAACGATGGTGATTTCATTGCGATAGGTTTTGAGCGTGGCCAGATTAAGGTGCTCGATACTATGGGGTTTGAATTGTTCAGTTCAATGTCTGACAAGGGGAGTGTGAATGGTCTGGCTTTTCTTCCCGATGGAAAACGCCTGGTGGCAGGAGGAGGGAATAACCGCTTAACTCTTTGGGCAATTGAAGGAGGAAAGAGGCTTCAGAATTTTGACGGACACACTGATGATGTCGTGGCTCTGGCCTTGTCAAACGACGGAGAGATGTTGATGACTCTTTCGAAGGACCGCTCCATCAGATCATGGTCCGTGACGGCGGGAGAGGAGCAGGCGATGTTTAAACTTGCGAAGGATCGACCTGGGGGGATTGCCTATTTGGATGACGGACGTTCCCTCGTGATTTCAACAAACACCAAAGACGTGTTAGCCCGTATTCTCCCAAAGATTCAGGTCGAGGAGGTGATCGACAACGAGGTGGTCTTAAAGCTGATCAAGCAGCTCGCTGATGATCGTTTTTTGAAGAGGCAGGAAGCGATGGAAAAACTTGCGGGGTTTGGAAAGGCCGTAATTCCTTTCGCTGAGGCGATGGAAACCGAAGACCCGGAGGTGAAGTATCGTCTCGTTGGTGTTCGGGATACCATTCGTGGAAGTCTCGCCAGAGATGCCTTCAAAAAAGTTGCGTCTCTGGATGACAACCTGGGAGTGTTGGCGAGTGATCCACTCGGCGAATTTTGGGTAGGAAAATTGGGGGTTAAAGGTGCGTCCCGGCTTTTGATTGGGGGAGTTGACCGCGAATCGGAGGGAATCAAGATTTTACAAACTATTGATAACCAACATGGATGCCTGCAGCTCTCTTTTTCGCGGGACGGCAGTCACCTTGGAACGGTCAATGCCGACGGAACCTATTCCCTGTTCAAGGTGATCCGAGAATGATTAACCAGTTTCTCGGAGGCCCGAGGAGATCGCGTTGATGGTCAATTGCAGGGCTAGAAAATCGCGATTGAAACGGCCATCTTTTGCTTCGATTGGGCTCCCTGCCTCTCGCCAACGTTTGATGAGGGAGATTTGTTGCTCGTGAAGGATCCTTAATGGAACTTCCCGGACCGCGAGGGTCTTTTCCATGCGCGGGCGGCGGGAGTCAAATTCACGGCCAAAAAGTTGGTGAACCAATCTACGAGTTTTCTCGTATTCGGTAAGGATTTGGCCAAGAAGGCGGTCGCGAAGAGCTTCGTCCGGGCAAAGTTCCGCATATTGCTTCATCATCTCGGGATTTGCCGAGGCGAGAGATGATTCGATATTGGTAAAGACGTAGCGTAGGAAATCGAACTTGGGGAGGTTGTCCTTAATATTCTGGTAAGCATCCTCGCCGATAGCTTCTAGGCCGGAGCCGACACCATACCAGCCGGGTAGGTAGAAACGTGCTTGAGTCCAAGAAAAGACCCATGGAATGGCACGGAGATCCTTGAGAGAAGCCTTCTTGCCAGTCCGGCGTGAGGGGCGGGATCCAAAGACACCAGTTTCGAGAGCATCGATCGGGGTGGCGGTTCGGTAGAAGCTGATGAAGTCATCTGCGTCGAGCAGCTTGCGATAGGCTTTGTCTGATTCGGCGGAAAGGGCGTCGAGGCTTTGGCGGCACTGTTCGACAGGATTGGCTCGTTCGTTTCGCAGTCCAACGACACGGGTGACACCAGCGGTGAGGAGTTCGAGGTGGAAATGGGCGTTCCCTTCGTGACCGTATTTTCGAGGAAGAACCTCACCTTGTTCGGTGACACGAACGGGGCCCGCAAGAGCTCCATCGGGAAGGGCGCGCAGGAACCAACGGGTGGGGCCTGCGCCCCGACCAATCGTGCCGCCTCGGCCGTGGAAGAATTGCGGGACAACACCTTCGGCGCGGCAGGCGGCAGTCATTGCTTCCTGTCCTTTGAAAATGCCCCACTGTGACGCGAACACTCCTGCGTCCTTGTTGGAGTCAGAGTAACCAACCATAGCGGGCTGCATCCCGGATGGATGAGGTCCCATGATGGCGAGGTATTCTGCCAAGATGGTGTTGGCGGCGGCTAAATCTTCCCCGGTTTCGAAGAGTGGACTGACTGGGAGACGAGAGCGCCATTTGCCGTTTGAGTGAAGTTTGGCGAGTCCGGCTTCGCGGCAGAGAAGTTGCACGAGAAGGATATCGGATACGGAGCGCGTCATACTGATAATGAGTTGACCGAGGCAATCGGGGCCGCGTTTGCGTAGCTGGGTTGCGAGAAGACGGAAGTAGGCGAGGATGTTGTCTGCATCATCGCCGGCTTTTTCGTAACGAGTGAGAAATGGTCGTGGATTCGAGAGTTCTGCGACGAGGAATGCGCGGCGTTTTTCTTCAGTCCAAGTTGGGAAGTTTTCACCATCGGGAATGCCGACCTTAGCAAAGAGTTGAGCGGCGGCGGCATCGTGGGCTTCCGAGTTGTTGCGAACATCGAGCGAAGCCAGATGGAGGCCGAATATTTCGGCGAGGCGAATGAGCGGAAAGATCCACTCGTGTGCTGTCATGGAAGCCCGAACTTCGCATAGCGTATCGTGGGCGAGGTTGAGGTCTGAAAGATACTCGGCGGTCGTTTGGTATTTCCGTTGTTCAAATCTTTCGATTAAAAGGCGGATGAAAGTCTGCCAGGGTTCAACGCGGTAGCGGTGAGCGATTCTGGTGCCGGCGTCGCCAAGTTCTTCGATGTAGGTTTGAGTAGCTTCTTTTAATCGCGAAGGAACTTTGGCAAATGGAGGCGCTAAGGTGAGTTTATCGGCGACCTTTATAAGGTGCCGCTGGTGCATACAAACGGCGTTTTCGTGAAGTTCGGCAAGGGTGCTTTTAGTGACTTCTGGGGTGACAAAAGGGTGCCCGTCTCGATCGCCACCGATCCAATTTGAGAAGCGAAGTTTTGGATAGGCATTCTCCTTGCGAAGGTTCTCGATATTCCAGCCGGCATCTTCCCACGCAAGCTCAAGAGATCGGTCGAGGCGGATCACGACTTCGGGGAAGGTTTCGCTAAGATAGGGGAGAGCGTTACGAAGTTCTTCCTGAACTGCCGGACGCTGCACAAAGATTTCCCCGGTATACCAAAGGGTCTGGAGTTCGGCACGGAGGGAGTCGGCGACGCGGCGACCGTAATGAGGATCGTTCTTTGCGGACTCAAAACTACGGAGTTCCTCGTAAATGGCTTTGTGGCGGACGCGAACGGAGGGGCGCTTGGCCTCGGTTGGGTGGGCGGTGAGGACGGGTTCGACCTGAACTTTCTTGAGGGTGGTAATGACTTCTTGCTCAGTTAGTCCCGCTTCGGAGAGGCGTTTGATGACGGAGGGCCATAGGCCTTTAATGGCATCGGCCCCGTGGGAAGTTCGGCGGGCGCTGCGGAATTTCCAGGCGACGCGCTCTTCGACGATATTAAGTAATTCGAAACAAATAGAAAGAAGTTGGGCTCCTTCGCGCTCGGCTCCGGAGGGGATCGTTTTAGGAAATGGTTTTCCTTCCTGCCAAGGAACGAGCGAGCGGAGATCAGCGTCGAGCGGGAGGGCCTCCGCCAGCATGGCAGTGGTTTCGGCTAGGCTTTCGTCGAGTTCACGAAATCCTTCCGCAAAATATCGGTCGTTCTTAATGTTGTCGGGCATCCGGACGAAGAATGCTCAGATTTCGGAAGGCTGGCAAGGATCTGTCTTTTAGGTTGGGATTCGTTCTGCTAATCAAAGGCATGAAGAAAATCATTTGCGCGGCAGTGTCTCTTATCGGGATTTTTCAGGCTCAAAGCACTCTTGTTTATGTGGGCACGGGAGCAGACGGGATTTACACCCTCGAATTGAATGAAAAGACGGGGGCACTTTCGAATCGACAGCATGTCGTGAAAGGCGAGGGAATGGGCTTTCAGGAGTTAAACAAAAAAGGGAGTATCATTTTTTCTACTTATAGAAAAGCTGGCAAGGGTGCAGTTGCGGCCTATTCGCTTGAAGGTGGGGAATTCACCGAGGTTTCGAGTCAGATTTATGATGGCCGAGGCCTTTGCCATGTGAGTATCGATGCCAATGAAAAAGTTCTTTTTGGAGCGGACTACGGTGGTGGGAAGGTGGTGTCTTTTCCAATTGCAGGGGGGAGGATTAGTGTAGTGGCATCACTGATGCAGCACAAGGGTTCAAGCGTGAACAAGAAACGACAGGAGGGACCTCATGCGCACTCGATTTATGCCGGGCCTGATAACAAGTTCGCCTATGCTCCGGACCTCGGAATTGATCAGGTGAAATTTTATGCTTTCGATGCAAAGGGTAAGTTGACTGATAAAGGTGGATTCAAATCAATCCCGGGTTCTGGTCCCCGCCATATGAAGTTTGGGAAGGACGGTTCACATGCTTATGTTCTCAATGAGCTAACTTTAACCGTGACAGGATTTTCTCGTGATAGGAAAAGTGGTGTTCTGACAATGAAAAATACAGTAAGTGTTTTTCCATCGGGTGCGGAAACGGAGAAGATAAGCTGTTCCGAGATTCGGGTCTCGCAAGATGGGAAATTTATTTATACCGCGAACCGTGATCTAACAGAAGAGGGACGAGATTCCTTGACTGTCTTGTCTGTCGCTCAGGATGGATCATTAAAGCACCTTGAAACGACTCCGGCAGCGGTGTGGATTCCTCGGAATATTAATCTTTCGCCATCTGGTGATTGGCTTCTCGTAGCGGGGCAGAAGTCCAACGAGGTGACCAGTCATCGGATTGATAAGAAAACGGGGAAGATTTCTTTCAGCGGAAAAAGTGCGGAGGTGCCGAAGGCGATGTGCATCAACTTCGCTCGGTAGATTTCACCTTTTTCAAGATTCGAGATAAGGGTGCGCACTTCGGGTCTTATCCGGATGATCGAGGGAGTTTTCCTCTCTAACTAACTCAAGCGCGTTTTTGGCCGCGGAGCATGGCTTCAATGAAGGGGTCAATCGCACCATCCATGACATTTTGGATATTGCCAGTTTCTTCGCCAGTGCGGAGGTCTTTGACCATCTGATAGGGCTGGAAAACATAGGAACGGATTTGGCTGCCCCAGCCAATCTCTCCTTTATCGGAATACGCGCGGTCGGCTTCGGCTTTCTGCTTGTCTTCCTCGATTTGGTATAGTTTGGCTCGTAGGGTTTCCCAAGCGACTTCGCGGTTGCGGAGCTGGGAGCGTTCCTGGGTGGAGCGAATCATGATGCCTGTTGGGAGGTGCTTCATGATGACAGCGGTCTCGACCTTGTTGACGTTTTGTCCTCCCTTGCCGCCAGATCGGGCGGTAGATATTTCGACATCTGAATCGGGGATGTCGATCTCGATGGTGTCATCGATTTCGGGCGTTACATCGATGGAGGCAAACGAGGTGTGTCTTTTGCCGGCAGAGTCGAAGGGGGAGATGCGGACGAGACGGTGAACGCCGCGCTCGGCTTTGAGATAGCCGTAGGCATAGGGGCCTTCGATTTTTAGAGAAGCTGATGAAATTCCCGCTTCCTCGCCATCCTGGTAGTCAGTGACGGTGACCTTGAAATCTTTTTGTTCCGACCAGCGGATATACATACGGTAGAGCATCCCGGCCCAATCGCAGGCTTCGGTGCCTCCTGCTCCTGCCTGCACGGTCATGTAGGCGTTTTTTGAATCTGAGGGAGAGTCGAGGAGAGTGATGAGCTCAAATGATTCAAGATCTTTGCCGAGCTTCTCGAAAGTGGCTCGGGCTTCGCGGGCGGAGTCGAGGTCATCGAATTCCTTGGCGAGTTCGATGCCGGAGGTGAGGTTTTGAAAATCTTCCTCAAATTTCAGGAAGGGATCGAGCTTGTCCTTGTTGAGCTTTGTTTCGGCGAGAACTTCGCGGGCCTGTTCCTGCTTGGTCCAAAAATCGGGATTGGCGGCCTTTGCCTCGAGTTCCTCGATTTTCTGAGTGAGAAGGGGGATGTCAAAGATACCTCCTGAGTTCCGACAAGCGGCTCTCGAGCGAGCTGGTGTCGATCGCCAGGAGGTCAGCGACGTTTTCGTTTTCCATGAGGGAGCGAGAGGTATGGGAGACGGGTGCAGGGGTCAATGGAATTGTCGGGTGGGAGACGAGAGTTGCATCTAAGTTTTCAGAAGATGACCATCAATTGACCGAATTTCCGTGAGTATTTCGAGTGTTTCCTTTTGGAGAAACGAAAGGTCTTTAAAACACCCACGGATAGGCGGTCTCGGATTTACTGGTCATCCTAGTTAGATCAGTCAGGGTTCTTTGACGATGAATCAGGGGAGTTTTTTGGGTTTAGTGGGACTGGTCGCCTTTTTCCCGCAAATGAATGTGATGGGATCGCCACTTAAAGTTTATGTTCTGGCAGGTCAGTCAAATATGCAGGGTTCGGCTCATAAAAAGACTTTTGCAGCGATAGGGGATGATTCCAAGACAGCTCCGCTTTTGAAGGAGGTTTTGGGTGCTAGTGGAGAACCGATTGAGGCGGACAATGGTTGGGTGGCTTATCGAACGAACCGTGGAGGGGAACAAGCGACCTTACTTGGGAAGGTGAAGGTCGGTTACGGCTTTGATGATAAGAGAATCGGGCCGGAATATGGCTTTGGGCTTTTTATGGATCGTTCGACGGAAGAGCCGGTTTTGCTTATTAAGACAGCTTGGGGTGGAAAGTCACTTGCGGTGGATTTTCGTCCGCCCAGTTCCGGAGTTTATCAACCCAGTGAGAGGGAGAAGAAGACTGGAAGAGTTTTTTTAAAGGAAGAAACCGGTCACTACTACCGGGAGATGGTCGCATTTGTGAAGGAGATTCTCAGGGATGAAGCGAGCATTCAAAAGGTCGTGCCAGGCTATGATGAAGAAACCGGCTATGAACTCTCGGGCTTTGTCTGGTTTCAGGGATGGAACGACATGTGCAACCGTCATCACATCGCGCAGTACACCGAGAACATGATTAATTTTATTGCGGATGTGCGACGTGAATTTGATTCGCCGACACTCCCATTTATCGTCGGGGTCTTAGGTGTCTACGGAGCCGATCCAGATAGCCGCCGTTTTGACAAAGGACTTCCGGTGTCAACTTTCCGAAAGACGCAGTTTGAAGCGGTGAAGCAATATGATTCCAAAGTGGATTCGGCACTTCGGGGGAATGTCATCGCAGTGGATAGCGGTCCCTTTTATGAATTGGGCCTCAGTGATATTTATTGGAAGAGGCGGATGACTGGGGAGTGGAAACGTCGTCTCAAAAAGGGTGAGATGACCAGGGAAACCTATCAAAAGGAGTGCGCCAGGTATGGGTTTGGCAATGGTGAGATTACTGCCGAGGAGCAAGCAACGTGGGATCGTTGTTCTTCCAACGCAGAGTATCACTACCTCGGGAGTGGAAAGACTTTTATTCGGTTTGGAAAAGCTTTGGCCGAAGCAATGCTTGAGATTGAGAAAAGCTAACGAGATTTTTTATGATGAAATTGAAACTGACCCTAATTAGTCTTCTGTGTACTACCCTTGTTTCGCAGGCAGAGAAGCCTCCCAATATTTTTCTGATCATGGCGGATGACCTAGGGTGGTATGATGTTCATTTTAATGGAAACAAACATCTGGACACTCCAAATCTTGATCGCTTTGTGAAACAGGGGATGGTTTTTCGACACGGTTATGCGGCAGCGCCGGTTTGCACGCCGACGCGTGCAGCGATGATGACAGGAATGTCTCCGGCAAGGCTGGCGATTACCAATCATGCGCCGGGCTTTGAAGGCGGTATGGTGCCGGAAGGTCGGACGCAGGCTGGAGCTGAGAAGTTGACCTACCTCCCGCTTGAAGCGGAGACTTTGGCGGAACGATTGAAAAACGAAGCCGGTTATTCGACTGGATTTGTGGGGAAGTGGCACTTGTCCCATCGCAAAGGGAAAAATGAAGCCGGTGAAAAATACGAGCTTGGGTTGCGGCCTAAATCTCAGGGGTTTGATGTCAATATTGGTGGCTACGATCGAGGAGGGCCTCCTACTTATTTTGCGCCGTATAAGATTCCGACTTTGGAGGAAGGTCCGGAGGGTGAATATCTTCCTGATCGGTTGGCGACCGAGTGCATCGATTTTATGGAGAAGAAAAAGGAGGGCCCGTTCTTCCTGACGTTTTGGAATTATTCGGTTCACTACCCGATCGAGGCGCCGGAGGATTTGATCAAGAAGTATGAGAAGCGGCCGGTGGAAAATGCTCCGTACGCTGCAATGATCGAAGGGATGGATCGCTCGATTGGAAGAGTGTTGAAATCGCTCGACGATCTTGGGTTGGCCGAGGATACGATTGTTATCTTTACTTCGGATAATGGATCTCTTTTTGGGAATGGACCATTGAAAGCAAACAAAGGACACCTTTATGAAGGTGGAATTAGAGTTCCGTGGGCTATCCGGTGGCCCGGTCAAGTGAAAGCGGGTTCAAGTTCAAATACTCCCATCATCACAACCGATACTTTCCCAACTTTGCTTGAGGTAGCAGGATTGGGACCGAAGGAAGGGATTCCACTTGATGGGGAAAGCTTGATCCCGATTTTAAAAGGAGACCACGAGCTAAAGAGGGAGTCACTTTTCTTTCATTATCCCAACTACGCCTTTCACAAGAGGAATCGCTTGGGCGGAGTAGTAAGGCGGGGGGACTACAAGCTTATCCATTTTTACGACGATGATTCTGTCGAGCTTTACGATGTTGTTGCGGACCAGGGTGAAAAGAAGAACCTCACCAAGTCGAAGCCGAAACTGGCTGCGACATTGAAGGCTGAACTGGCGCAATGGCTCAGGGAATCTGGAGCGAAAATGCCATTTGTTCCTAAAAAAAGTTAAACTAATGAATTCATCAGAACCTTATCGTATTCCCGGTCTTGAACTGATTGATCACACTTTCAAAGCACCTCTTGATTACAGCAGTCCTGGAGGTAGGGAGATTGATCTCTTTGTCCGTGAGGTGCGCGATCTTGATCCGGAGAGTAAGGAGAAGCCTTTTCTTGTATTCTTGCAAGGTGGTCCGGGGTTTCGAGCTCCCATTCCTATTGAGAAGACGGGTTGGTTAAAACGCGCGCTTACCGAGTTTCGCGTCCTAATGTATGATACCCGTGGAAATGGTTTGAGCACTCCGGTGGATCATCAAACCCTAGTCTTGGAGGGTAATGCCGAGGCACAGGCGGCGTATCTAGCGAATTTTCGGCAGGATAATATCGTTCGGGATGCCGAGTTGATTCGCTTGAAAATGAGTCCGAGTGAACCTTGGTCAACAATTGGTCAGAGCTTCGGAGGCTGGTGTACCATGACCTATCTGAGCCTTCATCCGGAGGGGTTGAAAGAGTGTTTTATCTTCGGGGGTGTTCCCGGGCTCAACCGAACAGCGCGGGAGATTTACGAGGGGACCTTCCCTTTTGTAGAAGAGAGAAATCGGAAGTATTTTGAGAAATTTCCGATGGATAAGGCTCGGCTCACCAAGCTGGCGAGCCACTTAGAGCAAAATCAGGTTTTCTTTCCAAACGGTGATCGAATCACGCCGCGTATTGTGCAGACCTTAGGTATGAAATTTGGTTTTGCCCACACTGCGGAGGAAATTCACTTCCTCCTTGAGGAGGCCTTCGTGAAAGCGGGAGAGAAAGAGATCATCAGTCACGCTTTTAAAGTAGGTTTGCAGGCGACGGTCCGTTTTGACACCAATCCAATCTTTGCAATTTTGCATGAGGCAATCTATGCGCAGGGGGCCGCAAGCGGGTGGGCATGTGACCTAGTGCAGAAGGAAAATTACCCCCATTTTGATGATTATGAGGATTTCTTGTTTTTTGGAGAGATGATCTTTCCGTGGATGTTCGATGAAATTTCTGAGCTGAAGCCGATGAAAATGGCTGCTAATATTCTTGCTGAGAAATCGGATTGGCCCTCACTTTATGATCTGGAGACCCTGAATCGGAATACTGTGCCGGTAGCGTGTGCCGTTTATGCCGATGATATGTTTGTGAACGTGAAATTCTCTCGTGAGACCGTCGATGCAGTTCCGAATATGAAGGCGTTCTATACCAGCGAGTATGAACACTGCGGGTTGCGGGTTGGTGGGGAGCATTTGTTCTCAAGACTCATTGATCTTGGACGGGGAGAGGTGGAGCGATGAGGGTCGAGGGTTAACGGTTTCGACCGAAAGGGTTTTCATACCAAAAGACACCGAGTTGATCGCGTTCTTCGCAGCAGAGGATGTCGAGATCGCCATCACGATCGACGTCATAGGGGACGACTCGGTCATATTTCAGACCTCTGGGCCCGGCGATCTCGTGACTTTGCCATTCTTTATCGAAAGGAGAGTGTTTATAAGAAAGCCAGCGTGTTCCTGATCGTGGTGCTTTGGCCCCTTCACAGCTAAAGGCGAGGTCGTTTTTTCCGTCGAGATTCACATCGAAAACCACTGCGCTTTTTCCTCCACCAACTCCCTTTGGAAGTGGGATGATGTGTTCATGCCATTTTGAGTTGGTGGCGCGAAACCAAATGATGGAAGTTGAATCGATCGCAATGATGTCGGTTTGACCATCTTGATCGAGATCGCCGTGAGAGATGAATTTGATCTCCCGGTTTCCTCCGCCGATCTCATGTCGTTTCCATTTTTCTGGTACAAAGGCAGAGTCAGGCCCCGGATATTCCAGCCAGTAAACTCCGCGATTTGGTCCACGGCGGTCGCTGATTAGGATGTCCTCCATCCCGTCTTTGTTCATATCAATGGAGATCAGGGACATGATCCAACCGGCATCCTGAAGTTTGTGGTAGTTCCAGTCGGAAACATTTCGGGCGTCTTTTGGGGTTTCAAGCCAGCCAACGCTGCCGTTTTTTCCTTTCGAGCTGATAATGAGATCGATGCCATTTTTTCCGTCGATGGATTTCGGAAGGGCATACATCCAAGATTGTTTTTTCGTGGTTGCAGGAATAGCCTCGGTTTTCCATTTTTCGGATTTAAGGAATGAACCGAGCATTTTCGGAGCCCAATGAACGAATATGGTTTTGGTTCCTCCCTCACAGGAGCTAATGACTTCAAAATGACCATCATTGTCGAG
>Ga0315321_10001320_pt1 | contig 19007 bp, 14 predicted proteins | sample M180m21515metaG_FD_203464 | JGI IMG/M metagenome (GOLD analysis project Ga0315321, IMG submission 203464) | Ammonia-oxidizing marine archaeal communities from Monterey Bay, California, United States - M1 80m 21515 | ecosystem: Environmental > Aquatic > Marine > Intertidal zone | place: USA... | reverse complement strand
TACGTCGTGCAAACAGGCGGGGATCCGCAAGCAAGCGACAGTTCGGAACCCAATCAATTCTTCAGGCAACTGCCCGGTGCCGAGTTCCAAACGATTGAGCAAGCAGCCGGTGTTGCGGATCGTAAGTATGGCCAAGGCGTTTGTGCGGGTGACATCAACCAGGATGGATTCACTGACCTGATCGTTGCCAATATCGGGCAGAATTCCGTCTACGTGAATCAAGGTGATGGCACCTTTCGTAAAGATGTCACTGCAATTGAATCATCCGATGGACGGTGGACTTCCAGTATCGGACTGGCAGACATGAATGGGGATCATTTGCCAGATGTGATCGAGGTGAATTACTTGAATGACCTTCTCATTTTCCAACGAAAGTGTGAAGGCAAGAGGTTGAACTGTACGCCACAGCGTTTTCGAGCTGCTTCGGATCGGATCTTTGAAAATCTTGGTGATGGAACCTACGCTTTCGCAAAGGCTGGAAGCGGAAGCATGGATGCCAGCCCGAATTATGGTTTTGGTTTGATTGTGACCACCTTCGGCCAGATGGGTGGGAATGAGATTTTTGTTTCCAATGATGGCGACCTGAATCACTTCTGGAAAAGTCTGTCAGGAGAGGCTGCTGGCAAGAGCGGTTGGAGATTGTTGGAGTCTGCTGGAGTTTCGGGCTGCAGTATTGGGGTCTCGGGGATTAGTCAAGCTTGCATGGGAATTGCAGCGAGTGACTTTGACCGGAATGGTTACATTGATCTGGGTGTGACCAATTTTCACAATGAGCCAATGAATCTTTTTCTGCAGAATGAAGCCGGGTTCTTCACAGATGAAGCATTGCGTTTTGGTTTGGTTGAAAATTCAAAAGACATGCTTGGTTTTGGAACGCAAGCGGCCGACTACGACAACGATGGCTGGGCGGACATCGCCGTACTTAATGGACATATCTATGACGCACGCTACGCCGAAATCCCATTCGCCATGCAACCACAGTTGTTTCGTGGTGGACTGAATGGATTCAAACTTCAGTCTTCAGCTGGTTTGTCCAGTTATTGGAAGCGATCTCAGTTGGGACGCACGCTGGCTATGCTTGATTGGAATCGGGATGGCAAAATGGATCTTCTTGCCAATCACCTTGATCAACCTTTGGCATTGCTGCAAAACGAAAGTGATTCTGGCAACTGGTTGCAAGTGGAACTGGTGGGCACCGTCTCGGAACGTGAGGCGATTGGTGCCAGAATCGAAGTTGAATCCGGCGACCAACGTTGGGTTGGCTGGCAGATCGCCGGTGACGGTTACATGTGTACAAATGAGTCACTCATTCATCTTGGCTTGGGAAGCCAAGGCGTGATCGATAAGCTCACAGTGCACTGGCCCGCCACGGAGCCCCAAGTGTTTGAGCAAGTATCTGTTAATCAGCGATACCTGTTGGTCGAGGGACAAGACTCAATTGTGCCACGCCAGTGACGGACCTGTCGGCGCTGGGTGTCTTGGATCATTCGTCAAGGAAGACGGGTGAGTTGTCACATTCCTTGATCAGCCGCTGAACACGTTCATAGTCCAGTTCACCGTCGCGAAACAACAGTTCTTTGCGTTTCTCTGCATCGCCTTCCTGGTTTTCATACCAGTACTGAGCAATCGCAGCGATGGCGCGTTGTCGGGCCTCCACGGGACCATACATATTCACTTTGAGTCCTGAGAGCCCTTCCAGGCTCCGCAGCGACCTGCGGGCAATGAATCTGACTGCCAAGTAAGGATCGTCCAGTAACTGGGCTAGAAACGGCATTTGCCACTCAGTACCGGAGATTGCCTGTGCGATGGGCCAACCCATGCTCCACGCGACCAACGCTCGCTGAGACGCATCACCCTTGAGAATCCATAGCAGTGATGCTGCGACTTCCTTTTCGTCCTTGGAAAGTTCAGGAGGGGGAATTTCATACCAGTCCTGCAGTTTGTCAGCCGTCCACTGCATCGTCTGATCGAGGTGACAAAGATTACACGCGTTTGGCCGACCGGCAGCCAGATCTTTACCAACGTCGGGACTCGTAATGGTGTGACTGCGTATCGCCTTGAGTAATCCGTAGGATGTGTGGGGCATGTGGCAGTTGTAGCAACTTGAGCCAGAGGAACCGACGCTGTGATGGGTGTGATTTTCGTTGTACTGCTCTGAAGAATGACAATTCAAACAAGCCTGGTCATTCAGAGCGTCGGTCCTCAGTTGGTCGTTAGCCCATTCTTGGGCGGGACGTTCATCGACTGAGGATTGATGTAGCTTGTGGCACGAGAGGCATGTCATTTCGCCTTTCTTATAACAAGCCGAATCAGTCAGGCCGTTGTATTCCCGGCCTGAAATACGCACCATCCCGTCTTTGTAGAAGGTCGTGTTGAATTTGGCCGCCGCGGGGTCGTCCGGATTCATCACTTCGCTGACCTCATCATGGTCATCAATGCGCAAGACCTTATGTGATTTTGTCAGATCTTCCCCAGGGCGGAAACCGTGACCATGAACATTCAAATGTTCATAGCCTTCTTCGCCACCTGTCAGTTCGACAACGGAGTGACATTGACCACAGACCATTGCCGACCGCTCTTTGGACATGGCTTCAGGGTTGGCGATCGGATCGTCCCTCAACTCAGCGTCGGTACCGTTGGTATCACTGTCTTGGTTGGTTCCCAACTTGCGATGGTAGTCGATATGAGGTTGGCCTGGGCCGTGGCATGATTCGCAACTGATACCGAACTCTGCAACTTGAGTGTCCCAGCTGTCAGTGTTGGTTGAGCGGACGCGGCGGTGCGTCGAATGGCACATGCTGCAGGTTTGACCCCAACGACCGGTCTCATGATTCACGGGCATGTTGGGCTGAAGAAAAGATGCGTTACGGGGAATCCATTCCTCGGTCTCCGCAATCCACACGAAAGGTAGAATTGCCGTGGTGCGTTGATCTCCGGTTGCCCACCAATAGACTTGCATGTGATGAGATCCGGTCGTCATCACCAGCGGAACAACCTTACGCTTTGTTCTGTCCTCGGGAGATTTTTCATCGGGTAAGTTCGCCCAGAATACATCGCCCTCACGACGGATTTCATAATCTCGACCAGCAAATGACAGTCGGACGCTTTCCAGATTTCCCATCACGACATCAGGGGTTGCCAGTTGTGTCATTGTGCTGTGATATGAATTGGCCCAACTTGTGTGGTTGTCCTGATGACACTCCAAGCAAGAATCTGACCCCGTGTAACCGTTTTGAGGGACCTCGATGGGGCGTGATTGCTCGAAACTAGCCAACGTTAGGATATCGTTCGCGGCGGCATCAGCCGCTGTGCCGCGGTCCTTGAGTATTGCTCCGTTACCCAGGGCCGTGTTTGGCTGATCACTACTGCCCTGTCCCAACGTGCTTTCGGGCGTTTTGCGATCGGGTAGTGCCGCCCCGACGGCAGATGGATCCGATTTTCGGGTCGGAGGCATCAAGACTGCGACGATTGCGACACTTAATAAGGGAATGATGATTGCAATGCCCCAGTTCCGCAAAAAGCGGAAGGACAGATAACCCACAACAATCCCTGCGGTGCCGGCCAGAATGATGGGAATGGTAATCATCAGGCTCCTTGCGGGCAAAGCATGCGTGAGTGGGTAAGGCTTGAAGAGATCATTCTAGCCTGACTTCGTAGAACCGTCAGTGATTGTATTACGTAACGTCCCCACGCCTCAGTTCATCGTTGCAAGAAAAAACAGTCCCGCCGAGCCAGATTCAACGGTAAGCTGGAGTCTGTCGAAACCATTTTGTGTCAATTTTCTTGAATACAGTGCTCATGCGCCGCAACCTCACCATTGCATTCGTTGGACTGGTCGTCGTCATGGGCGGCTGGTACTTGCTATTTTCGGCAGGCGAGGGACCTGACCAAGCTGAAATGGCAAAGCTGCGTCAAAGAGACGCGAAGCGTCGGGCAGCCGTTCAGGAAGCTGAACGGCGGTCTAAAACCGATCTTGCTTTACTTTCAGAGCAGGGACGCGGGCAGGAGTTGCCGGAGTACCTCGTGTCGGAAATTGATCGTGAGGGCAATTTTTGGTTTGTGGGTAAACCTGACAGTGTTGCGGGGGTGCAAATCCCATTCGCACCGGGCAGACTGCCATTGCCACCAGCTGACACGGAACCCCTGAACCCAAATCCCGGGTTTCTGGGAGCAGAGGCCTGTCGTGATTGTCACAAAGACAAATACGATTCATTCATCGATACTGCTCACCACCGCACGACTCGGTTGGCGCTGCCGGATGAGGTTGCTGGATCATTTGAAGAAGGCAGCAACCGCATGAATACAGGCGATCCAAATGTGTTCTTTACCATGAAGCAGCGTGGGGAGGACCTGTATCAGTCGGTGCAGTTTTTCGACTGGGGTTTTGAGGTGCCATTTGACATCATTATCGGATCATCAAAGATGGCCGAGTCTTATCTGTATTGGCATGGTGATCAATTATTTCAGATGAACTGTACCCACCTCACTGAAGGGGACGAGTGGATCAACAGCCCCGGTTTCATCGACGGGGATGCAATTTACGCCCGTCCTATCCGATCTGGCTGCTTGGACTGTCATGTCACCTATGTGGACTACCGAAAGTCGGCTAACCACTACACACCCAAATCGATGATCCTTGGAATCTCGTGCGAGAGGTGTCACGGCCCCGGAAAGCAGCATGTGGACTATCACATCGCACATCCAGAGGCGAAGCAATCACAGCACATGAAGGTGCCAAGTAAGCTGTCACGCCAAGCTCAGATGGATGTTTGTGGACAGTGCCATACCACCAAAAAAGCTCCCATTGATGAGCAAGCTTTTCAGTTTCGGCCGGGTGATCAACTTAGTGATCACTACGAGCCCATTGAAGGCAAGGACGAATCACTGAACAGCGTCCACACAAGTAATCAAGTCGGGCGTCTCTCACTGAGCCAGTGTTTTCAAAATTCCGAGATGGGGTGTGTTGAATGTCACGATCCACACCGCAACGAGCGGGGCAACCTGGAGTTGTTTTCGCAGCGATGCCTTGAATGTCACCAGCAGGAACATTGCGGCATGCAGGGGCAGCTGGGAGATCGATTGGCCGGGAACTGTATCGATTGCCATATGCCCGTGCGGGCTTCCAAAAATCTGCAAGTCGAAACTAATCAAGGGAATATTTTTCCACCGTTGCGAGATCACTACATTCGAGTTGATCAAGAAGCCACTGACCAGTTTTTGAAACGGGATTCCAAGTGAGCCGTTAGGTTTGCGAGGGTGTGATCACTTGGCGGACTGCTGACGCATTGCGTAGGAATGCCTGCGTCTTGTCCTTCATTGAATGCGTTGGGCGAATTGCTACCTCTGAGACAACAAACAACGCATCACCGTGATGGTCCAATCATGAGGGTGGTCGTAGACACCATTGGAGGGCCCGCATGGCATGGAAAGGCCGTAGTGCCGCGCAGAATTCTCATGCCTAACAGGTACTGCAGAAGCGGCAATCTACCTGGCAATGAATGAACCATTCAGGCGTCAGGATGATCGTCTTGTCTTGTACTACTATGGAGCCATCAAAAAACCCCACCCGCGGTATCGCGGGTGGGGTTGATGTTGATTAAACAAGCTTCAGTAGGTGGCTACTGGTTAAGCTGCTCTTCGATCGTTTCGCCGACCGCACGCGTACCGAGAGCACCCCACAGCCCGTATGGACTCTTTTGTCCGGGGGCAGTGTTTGGTCCCATCCAACCAGGCGAACCACCTGAGCCTCGCTCAATTGGCGGCGCGGCCGAATCGCCTGCTTCGACGCTGTCCGTCATGAAGACAACGGCTCCATCACCCATCAGGACGTGAGCACCACCTTGGTGCCGACTACCTGCGGACATGATCGTTTCGTTGTAATCACCGCCACCACTGAGGTGACAGTTGGGAGCATTCGGTGGCAGGATGGTCTGCATACCGGTGTAGTGAGGCCGGAAGTCAGCCCAGCGAACACCTCGCATTTGGGTACCACCGGTGGAAACGTTCGCACTCGCTCCCCATCGTGTGGGACGCTCAGGGTCAATGTTGACGTTATTTTTGCAAAGGCTTGGATTCATCGCAGGACCGTTTCCGGTACGAGCGAAGTCAGCTTTCGTCTCACGTTGTTGAAGCGAAGTACAAATCTCACCTGCTGCAACTGTGTTGGACAAGCCATCCAAAACGTCACGGAATTTTGAATCGTGCCGAGGCCAGAAGAATCCACGCATCGAAGCACGTGCACGTGTTGCCATCCAGTTCAGGTCGCGAACTCGGTTGGTCGCATTACCGTTGGAGTTGCTCTTGAAACCGAACTCGTTGATGCCACCATCACGGCTGCGGTCGATCGCATCACCGATGCAAGCACCATAGTTGGACCGTGCCAAGCCTGGAGGGCTGTAAGCGGGGTCACTTGGACAGCGGTAAGTCGGAACCTGAGTCATCCATGGGACGTACTGAGTTCTCCATGGTGAGGGACCCATAGGGGGCCACATTCCACCAAGCACACTGCCCGGCATAGAGGTTCCCGGAACCGTTTCCACGCTCGGATTGGAAATCTTCTCCCAAAGTGCCTGCTGCTCGACGAAAGGAAGGATCGGAACCAAGTAACTCAGGAAGAGTCGGTTGTAGTTGTTGGTTGCATTGCCAGCAGTACCGCGTTTTGTACCGGTTCCGTGCTTTGGCAGTTGCTTGTAAGTACTGTGGTAGTTGTGAATACCCAAACCGATTTGCTTGAAGTTGTTGCTGCAAGACATGCGGCGAGCGGCTTCGCGGGCGGCCTGTACTGCGGGAAGCAGTAGGCCAACGAGCACGCCGATAATGGCAATCACGACCAACAACTCCACAAGTGTGAAGCCTTTGCGATTGCGAGGTTCTCTGATCATCATGAACTCCGAAAATTACAAGAAATGAGAAAATGGGGGAATCCCCAGCGAAGAATCGCACTTCATAGGATATCAGCAGAGGCCATCTGCGACAACTAAAAACCGTTGCAGTCGAGGCAATCTGAGAAAACTACTTAAGTGTCGGATTTGCAAACTTGGACAGTATTCTCGTCGTCAGTGCAGGGTGTGGGCAAGTTGTTTTCCGTAACGTTTTGCATCATTTTGTCATCAACTATGGCGAGCCGTGTTGAGTGGCACGATTCATGAAACCGGTTTCATGGAGTCTGTTCGCCAGTTAAACGCGTCACGCCTTCGCGAGCTATTTCATCCAAAGGGTTTTTATCCAATGCTCGTCGGTAGCTCTCGATTGCGTCAGTTCGAGCGCCGTCGGATTCCAATAATGATCCCAGCCAAGTGTCCACTGGTTCCAGCAAAGGATCTACCGACAACGCTTCCTGGTAGCTTAGGATGGCTTTTTGGGGGGCATTGCTCTGCTCGTAGGCGCGGCCAAGGTTGGCGTATGCCTCTGCTAACTCTGGCTCAGCATCGATCGCGTTCAGGAGATATTCGATCGACTCGCGGAGGTCATCGTTCATGCCAGCTGCCACTCCTGCATTCATGTAGGAGCTCGCGTTGAGCATTGATTCATCGTGTATGGGCAGATTACAGACCACGATCGACAAGATTGTCCCTGCCATGGGGGTTAGATAAGAAGTCCAGTCTTGAGTGCGAAGCATCTGAATCAGTGCAGGTATGCCACCAGCTGCAAAAAGAATCAGCAGTGGTACCAACGGTTCGCGGTAGCGACCGAGGATAAAGAAACCAACGATGGCTGCCACCATCACGAGCGTGAATGCATAAAACAGAGACAGCCGCCGCCAGCGTTTTCTTGTTACAAGCATTCCCCAGACCGCGAGAGGACAGAGGATTCCAAAGTGCCACACGGGTGCAAGGACACATAGCGTGATCGAGAAGTCTCGATAGACCCTCATGCTTTCGACATCAGGCACTTCGAATCGATTCACCACCATGAGTGATTTGATCATTAGCAATTCGATCCAGCGCATGGGCTCCTGCTTGATTTCGTCAAATGATCTTTCGAACCAGTAGCGTGAAACCTCGCGGGATGTTAATTCGCGTCCTTCGTCCAATTCGGCTAATCGCTGTGCATCCGCTCGTTCGTACTTCGGTGTTTCGTGCCCGGGTACCAGGGGGCGGTAGAGTCCATTGGAATTTAGGTTGTTCCCAATGTAAAAGTTGGGCCCTGCCTGGAAGGTAGTGGGCGACCATTCACCACCTAAAGATGCGTTTCTGGCAGCCACTGGTAACAGCACAACCGTGAGCCCCAAGACATAACTGACCACTACCCCGATTTTGCCAGCACGCTTGGCTGGTATTCGTAATGCCATCCAGATTGGAATGACAGGTACCCAAAGCAAGGCGTTCTCGCGAGTCAGTACAAGTAGTCCCAGCGTGATGCCGGCGAATAACGAGTGAACTTTGGACGCCCGTCGATTCAGGTAAGAACATTCAGCTAAGAGCAGGCAGAGTAGAAACGAAGCCAACGCGGTTTTTTGTATGATCCCATCGTAATAAATTGCAGGAGGGTAAAAGGCGTACATGACGGCAGCGATCACGCCCACTTGTCGATTGAATGCATGACGCCCAGCGATTCCGAGCAGCCCGACACTGAGCGTGCCGAGTATGATCTGGAAAAAACGTAGACCGAAGGTGCCTGCAGAAAATATCTTGATCAGGACGGCGAGTGTGTAGGGGTAGAGTGGAGCCTGATAGAACGTTTGCTTTCCGTACCACTCTCCCGCCGCGATTTGCTGGGCCCAATCGACGTAACCACGGGCATCACCCATCAGTTGAATGATGGTGGGTAAATCGACCGTCTGAAGTAAATTCATCAGTCGCAAAAAAAATGCCACCAGGCAAATCCAGCCCAGTAGCATTTTGAAAGAATATTTACGATGTGCGATAGTGTTTGGCTTGGGCTCTGTTGCCTGCTGCCGATTGGTATCGCCTATCGATTTTGACGGCCGCCGTTTTCGCTTGCCCATAGTGATACACAACTTGACAGCGTGGGATGGTAGCCATTAACGATGCCGACTACTCGTCGCCTTCACCCTCTTCGTCCATTTGCTCATCATAATTCTCTTCTTCTGCTTGGCTGATTTGAGGCTCGGCGGGAGCTTCGATCAGAGTTGTTTCAGTACTTGATGAGCAACCAGTTACGAAGAACAGAGACATGGTGAACATCATTGCAAGGAGTGTGCGAGTCATTTTTTCTTCCAAGTGGATTTTGAGTGAGATAATTTCCTGAACTCGTATGTTGATCGAGTCAGCGGGTGGTGGCAACCACCAGTCGGTTATTTTCAGTGTTTCTTTTTCACCTTTGCTTCTCAGAACCAGTTGCGGTAGCCGCCTCATTAGCTTCGGTTCATGGTGGCTCAAAAGGATTCGTCATACACAGAATCAGTCAATTTGGTAACGATTGAATTAGCCAGATCAGTGTCGAAGGGCAGGGACTCTTCACGGTTGCCATGATGATTTCCCAATTTGTCGAAAGCAGCGAGATCAAGGCGGCTAGAAAAACGGGTTCAGTCATGCTCTTCGTTGGGCTGGCAGTAATATTGGCATCAAAATCGTTTGATGGTGCAAGTTTCTGAGTAATTGCTTCCGGCTTAGCTTTCTTGCGAATTTTGCCGTGCCGTTTACCGTTCTTGCTATGAGCGGAGGTCTGCTTTGAAGATTTGAGTGTTTTGGAGGATTCGTTGTTCTGTAATGCGGCTGTAAGCGATAACTCGGGGGTTAGAGATGCCAACGCTGCAAAAATCAATGGGAATGCAAAGCAACTGGCACGGGAGACATCCAAAACAATCAGGCAGGATCCAACACATCCCAGAGCAGCCAGCAAGATGCTCATGCTGGCGAGTGGTGAACGGTTTTGCCAGTTTGTCCAGATTGCCATCGCGAGCAAGATCCATGCTCCCTCAAAGCAGCTCCAGCCAGCGAGTTGGGAATAGGCTGTCGAGGTCAGTAGGTTGTCACCAAGCATGCTGAAGTCGGCTGGAGACCAGTTGGCGGTGGCTTCCAGAATTTTTCGGGAAATGACATAGCTCAAGATTGCTCCAACCAGCATCCAACAACGATTTTGGCGAGTCTTCTTATCCATGTTCACCAGTAACAACACGGTCATGCCGATCAACACCAAGGACATGATCGCACGTTCATCTGTCCAGCAAGCTAAAAACGCGCAACCCGTGAAGAGGATGGGACGATCGATCAACATGAGGGTCAAGGCAACCAAACCAATCGCAACACCGTCAAAGGGTTTGGGTTCGAAGTTCATCGAGAAGCAGGCGTTGGATGCATACAGCCCCGCCAAGATCAGTGATGTGCCCACGGCGATATTTCGATCACCGGTGATCCGGTATCCCGTGATGATTCCCGATAATAGAAACAGACAGCCACCGATTGATGCCGGTAAATAAGGATGCAAGTTCAGCTGCTTTGTAAGAAAAAGACAGGCGGCGCTGAACACGCGTGGTGTCAGTTTGGCCCCGTGGCTTCGGGCCCCGGGATCAGCAGGTATCGTCAATTCTGCTGTATCGGCCAACGGCTGATCTGCTTTCAGTTCATACGCGGGCGGTAAGGGAGGATTTGCATCATTCCACCCCAAGCCATCGCGGAAGACGGCCGGCACACAGCTGAACGATAATGCCGCGACCAGGGAAAGAAGCCAAACCTTGCAAATCCAAAATGGGCCAGCAGTAAGGTAGTTGAGGAAACGAGTGATCATGGCCGGCAGGTCGGGTATGAGTTGGTTGAAGCCAGTTTTGATGACTGGGGCCTGTGGTCTTTCGAGCTCGTGAGGTTCTCAATCACGATAGCTTGGTGCTTGCTAAATGACGGTTTGCTGAGGGAAGCTTGGACCACAACCAGCAGACAACACGCTCAATAAACGCTCCTAAGATAAGCATGGTCGGTGGAATGATGGGCAAAGTATATCGTTCCCATGCAAAGGGCATCCACATGATCAATAGAAGCAATGCGATCGACCACCAAAGCACGACGACGATTCCCACAGATCGGTTTCGAATGCATTCATAAGCAGCCCCTGCGACGATCAGACAAAGGATGGTGAATGCAATTGGGCCGCCGTAAACTAAGGTCGCTACGGCTTGTAGCCTGTCCAAAATACTGTTCAATCGCCCTCCAAGCATGACCTCTTGTATGTCCGCTGTCAGTGCATGTTCGTAGGAAAGAGCCAAGATGCCATCTATGGGATCGCCATACAGAGTTGGATTTGAGCCAATGAACAAAATCACTGCAATGATCGCAACTATCAACAACATCGACACTTGATTACTGAAGGTCACAAGTTTTGTTGAGGGGGGTTGAAGTTCACTTTTTTCAGTTGTTTTGTGGTTCTGAGATGAACTGTAGATTATGACTCGCTGTTGCAGCAGTTTTACAACGTACCAAGTACCGCATACGCCGGCAGTTGCGGCGACGACCAGCGAGTTCATCTTTGACCCACAGGCAAAGGCCAGCATGATTGCGGTGAACAGCGTTATGCTCGCTTGCATGAGCCATTGCCGACTGAGGAACGAATTTGTTGGATTCGCAATCGCGGTTCTGTCAGTCGTTTCAGGGGAGCGTCGTTTGCCGATTGTCTGGTGCGAGTTGTTTTTTACGGGTTGATTGTTGCAGTCCACGATTGGGTTTGCAGTGAAGCAAAGAATATGAACGATTCCCACCATGAACCAGATTGAGAATGCGATTGCGATGATGTCGATCATCGCCAGCGAACATGATTCAATAACGATCGGGTGAAGACTAAAAAGAATGCCTGCCAGCAAGCCACCTGCTTTCCAGTGGCATTGCTGTCCGATCACTGCGATGCCAACCGCAGCAAGCACCCCGAAAACTAGACTGGTCCACCGAGTGATGACCAGTTGGGAATCATCGAGCGGTATTGCCTGACCACTTCGAATTGAATCTCGCATCAAGGGGGTAACCCTTGTTGCCACAGCAAGGCGTTTTTCAAACGATTCATCAGTTCCCCAGGCACCCGGAATGTCGGCGAATATCAAATAAAACGATCCGAGTAGGTCAGGGTTTGTGACCGGGTGTCCAGCAATTTGTAACGCAAGCCCAATCACATACTTACCAAGCACAGGGTTTTCGCGAGCCGGAAGCAATTGCCAATCAGGGTTGGACGCATCGCCCTCCACCACGGCAAGTTGGTAGTAATAGCTGGAGCCGATCCAGTAAATCTCGTCTTCATGGATACGATTGGCAGGAAATAAGAAGCTTGCAATCAGAACAGTGATCGCGGGCAAGATGCAAGCGAGTCGCCATCGGATGCGATGTTGATCGCCAGACTTTGGTGAGTGGTTTGCATCACTCGTTGACGGCGATGGTCTCTGTGTTTGTTTCGCCTTTTTGCTCAAAGATTTATCTCCCCGGATTGAGAAGAAGAGGGGGCGCTGTTAGCTCGGCCGGTTGCAAGATAATCGCCACGACTGAAGTATTTTTCGAGCCACACATAAGCAATGATAAAGAAATAGCGGCTTCCCATCTCTCGCATTTTGAGTTTCGCGACGCCCGATCGACGGTTCTTCCAAGTGATGGGGATGACTTTCCAACTGTAGCCACGAACAATTGCTTTGAGCGGAAGTTCGACTGTCAAGTTGAAGTGTGGTGATATCAATGGCTGGCAGCCTTGGACCGTTGATGTCCGATACGCTTTGAAAGCGTTGGTGGTGTCATTAAGTTTGATTCTGAAAAGCAAGCGAATCAGATGATTGACTATTCGATTCAGTCTCAGTTTCAACCAAGGGTAATCGATGACACCGCCTCCCTTCATGAAGCGACTGCCAAACACACAGTCCCATCCCTCGTTGAGTAGTTCCCAATAGCGGACTACATCATTCGAGTCATCGGATTCATCTGCCATCATGACGACGATCGCATCACCTTTGGCAGCCTCGATTCCACAGCACACCGCGCGACCAAAACCACTCTCTGAATCGTTCTTGACGGGACTCAGGGTATCATTCGAAACGGCCATCTCTTGAAGTATGTCCCAAGTGGAATCACTGCTGTGATCATCAACTACCACAATTTGATGAGGGATTGATTTCAGTTTCAAAGTCAGGTGCAGATGTTCAACGGTCGATGCAATGCAACCCGCCTCATCCATCGCTGGGATGACGACGCTGAGCAGCGAGAGAGGGGCCTTCGATGCTTGAGCCGTGTTCATGATGAGAAGTTCGGGAAAATGATTCGCGGTGAATGTGCCAAGGGGACGCAGCGCTGGGTGGTGGGCGATTTGTATCCGGTGGATCTTTGTCTGATTCTCGTGAATCGCTGGAGCTGTAACAGGCTGAAATGGAACACTGCTGAAATAAAGGATAGAACCCTGACCGATCCTTTCTTCGATGCCACCGGACCTGAAACGTTTTAGCAGCAGCCCGAGTGTACTCACACGCTGCGGTTGACTGTCTCCAAGTTTAATTGCTGGCTTGCTATTTCGCAGCGGTGTTGGGTTGGGAAAGCGAGTTCAGGGGGAATGCGAGTTTTGTAGGGGTGGGCACGGGTTTCTGCCCACTGGCAAAAACGGGCTGTTTTCGCCAACATGGCGGACAGAATTCACGACAGTGAATGCCTTGCTGCGATGGCGTTGCCGTACCAATTCCCTTTGCAGGGTTCCAGCGAGCCCCTCGGCTTCGACCAAATTTGTGTGAGGAGTGACCATGAACCACGAAGATTTGCTGCGGCAGAAATATCTTCGACGGTTTAAGGTCGGAGTTGCCCTGTTGGTCCTGCTCGCCGTTCCGGCAATCTTGCATTCGCACGCTGCGATTGAATCTCTTTTTAATCGACCTTCGGATTGGATCCCGAATACCGTTCCAGAGAAGACTGAGTTCGATGACTTTGTGAAGAACTTCTCTGTGGCTGAACTGGTCATGATCGCTTGGGAGGGATCCGATCTGGACTCGGTTTCACTCGCGGCGGTCGCGACCGCGTTGAGTCCGTTGGTCGAACCCAGCCCGGGTACTGGAAACGGTATTGGAAACGGTACTGCCAGTGAGGTGATTGCTGAGGGTTTGAACGCCGAGGTTGATCCGGAGGTTACGGCAAATGTTATTGATATGATTGTCGGGTTGCGCGAGCAGACTGGATTGAAATACCCACTGAAGTGGTTGCGTACCGGGACAGAAACTCTTGATCGTTTAACTTCATCACCTGTGAATCTTCCCCGCGATGTTGCTGTCCGCCGTCTCCAGGGGTCACTCATTGGTCCGGATGCTAGCCAGGCTTGTCTCGTCGCTTCTTTTTCGATGCCTGGGCTGAAGCAACGACGTCTTCTGATTCCTGGGATTCGAGAAATCATTGGCGAGGTGACTGATCGAGACGCGAGTCAGGTTTCTGTGGTAGGCGGACCGTTCGAGGGTGGAACAGTTGATACTGAGAGTGTTCGGTCGATGCGTGTTTTTACACCTCCCTCAGCGCTGATCGCAGCTGTGTTGTGTTTGATCTGCTTGCGTTCGATTCCATTGACAGGATCGATTGTGGCGATTGCGGTGATCGGTGAAGGGCTTGTGCTTGCGATGGTCTATTACACCGGTGTTCCCATGAATGCCGTTTTGATTGTCTTGCCCCCGCTGATCTTTGTCTTGACGGTGTCCGCAGGGATTCATTTGAGTAACTACTATCTGGATGCCGCTTCCGATTTTCCTGATCTTTCGCGTGCTGAGGCCGCTCGTCTTGCGATGAAAGCAGGTGTCCCACCATGTTGTCTCGCAACAGGAACCACGGTCGTGGGACTCAGTTCGCTGATGCTGGTTCGATTGGAACCTGTTCGGATCTTTGGCGGCGTAGCATCATTGGGCGTCATCGTGACGCTCGTGTTGCTCTTTTTGCTGCTGCCGGGGGCGATGGTGCTTACAAAATCGCGTCGAAAGAAGAATGCGGATTCGATCAAGCAACGTGACGGATTGGCTGCTTGGTTCCGGCTATGGATGCGTCGGCGACTTGCCCGACCTTGGCCCACGATTTTTGGTTTTCTGGTCGTGTCGATTGTTTTATCACTGGGTTTGACTCGTCTGGAAAGCACTGTGAATGTGCCCAGAATGTTTCTGCCAGACAGTGATATTCGAACTCAATATGAATGGTTTGAGAATCATGTGGCACCTACCGTGACGGGTGAACTGCTGCTGACATTTCCCGAAATGACTGAGGACGATGATCCGCTGAAACGGTTGTCCGTGGTTGCCAAGTCTCATTCGAGATTATTGAAACTCGACGATGTCGACGGTGTCTTGTCAGCGATGACATTCGTGCCAGCCATTTCTGGAAAACGTACTTTATCGGCGACCGCACAGCGCAGTGTGGTCCGCAAGTTGGTAAGAGATCCTGAGTCGTCACTTGGGCAACTTGGCCTCATTGCACGTGCGGGCGGTAAGGAAATTTGGCGAATCAGCATTCGTATGCCGCAACAGGCAGAAGATGATTCAAGTGAGTCACTCGATACCATTCGCAACGCGATCAATGAAGTGGTGGCTGACAGCAAGGTCCCAGTTCAGGCGTCTCTGACCGGTAGTGTTGTGATCGTCCAAAAGTCTCAGGAAATTCTGCTGCGAGATCTTTTTCGTAGTTTCATGACAGCCTTTGGTGTGATTGCAATCGTCATGGTGTTGATGTTGCGCAGCGTGCTGGGCGGTTTGATCGCGATGGCTCCGAACCTGTTTCCCACCGTCGCGTTGTTTGGTTTCATGGGCCTGCTTGCCATTCCACTGGATATCGGATCGGTCATGTCGGCCAGTGTCGCCCTTGGAATCGCGGTCGATGACACGGTTCATCTTCTCAGCAGGTTTGGGTCCCGTCGTGCACGTGGTCTTGGTCAGATTCGTGCAGCTTACGGTGCACTCACACAATGTGGTTGGGCCATGTTTCAGACCACTCTGGTTTGCGGACTTTCCTTGATGGCCTACTGGTTCAGTGATTTTGTGCCCACAAGTCGGTTCTCGCTGTTCATGTTCGGATTGCTGGCCAGCGCACTGCTGGGGGTGGTGTTCCTGCTGCCTGCCTTGATGGCAAGTTCATTGGGTCGATGGTTGTCATCTACGATTGGTTCGAATCCGGAAGCCACCATTTCTTCAGATACGCCAGAGCCGACTCGACCACGTGATATACGCCGAGTCCCAACCCGATGGGAATAGCGTCTTGGCTATCGTTGATGGTTCAGTCTTTTACGGCTTCAATTCCGTGGTGTGCGTGTTACCAGGAAACTGCGGTCGCCGCGGGTAACATAAATCGCGTCTTCGTCCAGCCTTTGACACAGGTTGACTAGAAACTCGATCAACAGATCGAATTCAGCTTCAACGTGGAATGAAACTTCAAACCGCTCCATCACGTCGTGGACGGGGATGTTCTCATGATTAACCCAGAAACCTTTCACAGGTGTTGGGGTCTGTGTGTAGGCCTGATAACGATGCATCAGGTATTCGTGGATTGAAGAACGAGCTGACTGTTTGTTCTGATTGAAGCGAAGGTCATCAAGCTTGTGCGACGGCACGTAAAACACGGTCATCGTGCCGAGTTCGTGAAGATGAAGTGAGTCAGACATCGAGTCCTGCTTCGTGACTTGCGTTGGAATTTTATTGAAGTTCGTCTGCGTGGCAGCGGTAGAAAACGGTCACTAAGTTGTCTGCCTCGAAAAATGTGAATCTGAAGTCATCGTTCGATTGATTTCTGCTCGCCAAACACAAGAGCCTTCTCCGTAATCATGAGGACTTCACCAGCTGGCTGATGGTTTTGAATTCCGGCCGCTGAGCGGTTTGCAGCCATTCGAATAGTACGGATTCAACGCCTATCAAAGTCGCGCCGCAATCACGCATTCGCTGCAGGGCTAGTTCATGATCCTGGCGGTGGCGTGAACTCACCGCCTGCACAGCGACAAACGGATGTAATCCCTCGGCTAATAAATCGAGTACCGTTTGCAGGATGCAGATGTGCGTTTCAATACCACTGATCACGATCTGATCCCGTCCGTCCTGAAGCCATGCATCTAATGCTTGGCGACAGACAGCGGCGGAGAAATCAACCTTTTCCTCTGGTGCCGGGAAAACGTCTTGCAAACTGGGTACCAGGCCCCCGAGACCGCGTGGGTATTGGACTGTCGCTGCTGCGGGAATTGACAATACGGAAGCCGCATCGATCAAGCGAATGATTTGCCGTTCAATTTCGCTCGCCTCAGGAATGACAGGACAAAGTTTTTCCTGGAGGTCGATGACCATCAGAGCGCTGCGTTTCTCATCCAGACGCAGTGGGGAACGGAAATGCGGCATTGCTATTTGTCGCCCGACTTTTTCTTGCCCTGACTGCCTTTTGAGTCTGTTTTCTTGGATTTTCCTTTGTCTTTCTTGTCGGAGCTGGAGTCAGATTTGGATTTAGAATCGGCAGCGGCGGCCTTCTTGTAGCCTTCACTGCGGTAGTCTGTCTGATAAAAACCACTGCCTTTGAAAACGATTGCAGCTCCTGTGCCAAAGAGGCGTTTCAGCTTGTTCTTGCCGCACTCAGGACACTTCTTTTTGATTGGGTCATTGATGCCCTGGAACAATTCAAAAGCGTGGCCGCAGGCATCACATTCGTAGTCGTAGGTCGGCATGGCAGATAAGTTTTTCGGCGTTTTTATGAAATGGCAGAGTGCCATTGATCACTCTGTCCCCACCACGGACTTTACTCGATCGAGACCGTTTTTTCCACGGGTTGATTTGCTGTGGGGATCGCCTTGGATACTCAGTACAAATGCCCTCAACTGCGGAAGGGCACCTATTTAGGCTCTCGTGGACCACAATTCAGCGTACGGAACAGGATGATACCTGTCGCTTACCGACCTGAGCGGCTGTCCAGAAAGACTAGGGGTAGGACAGGGATCGCCTCAGAATTGAAACAGCGATCAGCCCATCGGTGCTGGACGTAGCTTCTGTTTGTCTCGTAACTGCGATCACTAAGGTCCACGAATGATTCAGGCGGAGTCGCCGCTGGGTGGCCTTTCACGTCCGTCGATGTCCTCTCCGAACGGGGACGATACTCGAGACGCGTGGACCGGACCATTGAGCCAGTGCTTGTTCTTTTTCGTCAGACATCAGCCCCGAATATTGGTTGGCTTTTGTGCCTGCTCCAACTGCTGCCCTTGCGGCGCTTGTTGCTGAGGGAGTTGTTCGCGGCGAATCTTCCAACTCTTTGGCGGGGCCTTGGGGATAAAGTTACCCAGAAACTTTTGCTGGAATCCAGCAGCGACCGCGTTGCGTTTGATGTCCTTGAATTCGTAATGATCCCATTTTGGCGCATTTTTGGGATGGAAGTTCGGGGCATACATCAACAAAGCATGAGGCTGATAGGTTGCTTTCTCCAACGCAATTTGCACAAGCTTGTACTGTGCTCTTAGTTCTTGGAGCTTGGGCCATGCTTCTATCACAATGATTTTCGGGTCTGGCGAGGCGACCTGTCGTACCCAGTATCTTTCCTGTATCTGTTTCGCGTCCAAGTTGAATACGAAAGGGAGTGGGCCGTTGACAATGTTTTTCCCCCGCATGTTCTCAGGAAGATCCTGAATGGTGCACTCTTGTTTACTGCGGTTGAATTCGATCAGTTGAGTGCCATTGCATACCCAGTATTCCCCAAACTGATTGGTTTGCGGTTGATAAATGGGCTTTTTAGTTTGCGGATCGTTTCCTGCAAAAAACACCAGTTCCTCGGTGAGAAATAAACCTTGGTCTGGTGAAGCGTATTTGATAATGCCCTCCGCTTTTGATGCGGCAACATTGGCTGGCGCTGCGAAATTGTCGTAGTGCCACCGCATGAATCGGCATTCGAGCGTTTTCATCGCCTGACTTTGCGTTTCCCATTTCAGTAGCACTTGCTGAAGCTGTGCTTGGGCTGGTGCGGGAACCGGTGGGAATGGTTGTTGTCCAGCTTGGTTTTGCTGCGCTGACCCGGTCAATGAACCGAGCAGGACCACCAAAGTGACAAGAGTGAGTCGCATCATCCGTGACGCCTACCTGCTGTGCGTGAAACTCAAAGCCGCTAGCAAAAACCAGCGAC